>Ga0187893_10000012_pt1 | contig 367172 bp, 273 predicted proteins | sample MA1701074metaG_FD_139574 | JGI IMG/M metagenome (GOLD analysis project Ga0187893, IMG submission 139574) | White microbial mat communities from a basaltic lava cave in the Kipuka Kanohina Cave System on the Island of Hawaii, USA - MA170107-4 metaG ...
GTTGCCGGTGCGGAGAGTGTGCCCACACTATGTTGACAGCCGCAATTCAACGGGCCAAGACAGTCAGCTGAATTTCACAGGAGATACCACAGAATTCACATAGTCCCGCGATCAACATAGAGCGGCAACAAACCGTTACAGCAAACTCGACTAATACCTCATGGGCTTTCGCAGCGCCTCGGAGGTGGGGCCCTTGTTCTATGTGCAGCCTGCAAGCGGAACAGGTCATGTCGCCAGTGATGTCAGCCAGTCTTCCAATATTGGGCTGACTTTCAGCGGAACCCGACGCGACTTAACGGTTGACGAGATCATCGCTGCGCACGGCCCCAGAATTCCTGATGTGTCTGTGGCCCTGAAGACTTTCCGGCAAGCTTTCGTCTTGCTGGTTCGTCCGGGAACCTCGCCGTCTCAGGCAGAGCTGGACAAGATCGAACGCATCCGTCGTCGCTGGGTGGAATTCTTTGCGCAGGCCACTGAAGGACGAGCCACAGCCGTCACCACGCTGAACTCGAATGCCATTGTTCCGTTGATCAGCAGCGTGACGCCAGCGTGGGGATCCACTTTCGGAGACACCCAACTCTATATCTCAGGCTCCAATTTCCAGCCAGGCGCCACGGTGCGTGTAGGGGGCATCGCTGCCACTCAGGTTCAGGTGGTCAGCTCCTCTTTGATTGCAGCCAGGACTCCCGCGAGGACGGAGGGCATCACCAACATTGTCGTCGCCAACCTCGATGGACAGACAGACACGCTGTCCAACGCATTTGCCTATTGCTTGCTCACCGCCGCAACCATTGCGGCAGATGCGCTTCGGATTCCCTATGCCGTCGATAGCCTGTCGTTTCGGTCCAATCTGGGGATCAACAATCTCGGTTCGAGTCCAGCCAGTGTTCGGGTGTCGCTGCTGGACAGCCGGGGTTTGCTGGTGAACAGGCTGGAGTCAGTCGTGGTCCCGCCCAATGGATACGTTCAAAAGAACAGTGTCTTGCAGGAATTGGAAGGTGCCACGTCGCCCACCGGGCGTGATGGTTCTCTGGTTCTGGAGTCGAGCCAGCCAATCCAGGCCTTCGTCTCACAGATCGACAACGCGTCGGGAGACCCCAGCATTCTTGAGAGTGTTCGAGAAGGTGCATCGCGCTTGATACTGCCATCGGCAGCAAACTCCGGCCCGTTTCGGTCCAATCTGCTGATTCTCAACTTGTCCTCGAGCGAGGCCAGGGTCGATCTCGTGGCTCTGGATCGCGACTCGGGGCAATCGATTGGCACCAATCTGAGAAATGTGGCGATTGCAGGAAACGGTTTCATTCGCTTCGATAACGTTCTCGAAGCCCTGGGTGTTGCCAACAACTACGGCCCTGTGGAGATTCGCTCGACCAACGGGGCGCCTCTGGCAGCGGTCTCGGAGGTCTCCGGCCTGAATCGCAATACCAGTGGGTTTCTCCAGGCTCAAAGCGCTGATTCCGCCCAGCGAACGCTCCTCGTCCCATACGCAGTCGAAACAGGCGCGTTTCGAACTAATCTCGGGCTCAACAACCTGGGAACCGGTACTGCAACCGTAAAGATCGAGTTGATTGGACCAGACGGGAAGCATGTGGCAACGTCTTCCATTCAGATTGCAGCGTCAGGGCTGTTGCAGCTGAACCGGGTGATCAGTCTTTTGTCCCAGGACTTCCCAACTTCCTCAACACCGCATGAGGGCTACCTGCGGATTAGCGCCGACCAGCCGATTCTGGCTTTCGCCAGTCAGATCGATAACGCTTCCGACGATCCGAGTATCTCTATGGGAGTGTCTGGAGGTAGCCGCACTCTGCTGTTGCAGGCTTCAGCGAACAGCAGCTTTCGATCTGCGCTTTTTGTCGTTAATCCCAATGAGTCACCTGCCACTGCGACACTGGTCGCTCGTGATGGTGACCCCGCAAACAACGGCAAGATCACAGCGAGTCGCACCGTGCTGATTCCTGCCAACGGTCTGCTGGTGACTGAAAACCCGCTTCAGGAGTTGGGGGCAATCAACTCGTTTGGACCGGTTGAGATTCGTGCCGACCTCCCTATCATCGCCGTCTCACGCGTATACAACCCCAGTGGCAACACCAGCGGATTCTTGAAAGCTCAAGTAATTCCCTGAATCGCTGTCCTCTCAGTTATTAATAAGTGCAGAAGCAAAAAGACACCGCGAGGGGCTTAATCAGCGCCCCTCACCCCCGGTCCCCTCTCCCAAGTCTCTCCCCAAGCGGGGCGAGGGGAGCGGACATGTGCAAGTTGTGTCCGCTAACCACTGCTGTGACTAATCCTGAGGAGTCCTGACTTTCGTCAGGGACAACCTTCCTCCACGCGGAGCACTCCAAATCAAAGTCCGGTTGTCAACCTCCGAACCGTTTCGATCTGTCTGTTTGAGTAACATGCGAAGGTTGTGCTTACGCGGGTGCGTCGGGCTCCCACCGTGTCACTTGCAAGACACTCTCCAATACGGCTGGAAGATGGCCTTGTGGCTGTCCTTGTGCGCTGGCTACGAAGCCGTTGCCAGCAGCCCTCCGATCATTCAAAGCGTCTCAGTGACCGGCAGCGAGCGGCCCTTGCTGCTCGAGACCAAGGTGGGCCAGCCGCTTGAGATCGCCCGGGTGTCCCGGGATGTAAGGCGCCTCTGGGCGACGGGCTGGTTCGATGATATCCGCGTCGAGGAGGATACCCTTCCTGAAGGTGCTGCAGTGCGATTCCGATTGACCGAGAGGCCGCGTTACCTGCTCCGACGGATTCGTTTCGAACCCCGCCGCTTCGATCTTTCCACGCCGATTGCGCCGGGAACTCTGGTCGACAGAGGAAGCTTGGAGCGAATGGCCAACAGATTCACGGAGGAACTGAAGAACTCAGGCTACCGCGACGCAGTCGTGCACTTCGAGCTGGTTCTTTTCGGCATTCGCCAGGCAGACATCCTGTTCCGTGTGATTGCAGGAAGTCGGTATGTCATCGACAGAGTTGAAGTCTCTGGCGCCAGTCCTGAAGATTCCCGCAGCGTCGGGAAGATCCTCCGAACGATCAGGCCTCAATGGCTGGTACCCGGGATACCGGGTGTCTGGAAGGGTTGGAAGTTACGTCCACAATTGGATCAGAGAGCCTTGGAGCTGGCTTTACAGAGGCTGCGGTCTAACTATGTTTCCCGAGGCTATCTGAACGCCACCGCAAGCGTCGAAACCACAGAATTCAAAGAATCCCTGGCCTCGATCTCGATCCGCGTCGACCCAGGGACTGCCTACCGCCTGGACAGTGTCCAGGTTTTGGATGGCACGACACCCTCGTATGCGGACATGCTTCCGAGTCCATTCTCCCTGAAGGATCTGTGTCACTGTCTATTGGAGAAACAAGCTGATGCCGAACTCATGGGGACTCCAGACTTTGAAGTGCGCTTGTCAGTGCGACCAATCCTTTCCGACGAACCGCCTTGGACCGACCAGACAGTCTCACTCACAGCACACACGACCTTTGGTTTACCGTTCAAGGTGCGAACCATCGAGTTTCAGGGCAATCATCGGCTGGGAGATTCTACGTTGCGGCAAGCCTTTCTGCTTTCCGAGCAAGACCCGTTTGACCGAAATCTTCTGCGCCGAAGCCTTACTCGCTTGAACCTGACCGGATTGATTCACCCTCTCACCGAGTTCGATGTGCAAGTCCAGCGAGATGCAACCCAACAGACCGTGGACCTGCTGATTCCGATTCGTGAGAGAGACAGCGGACGCTGGTTTCTGAGCGCACCGGTCTGGGGTGGACTCTCTCGCGGCGCAGCTCTTTCAATAGGATCACATCTTCCAGTTTGGGGACCGGCCTCTCTTGAGCTTCCAACTTACTTTGTGGCCTTTAACATTGCCAGTCCTTTCCTTGGGTTTTCCCTCTTCAACCAGCCACAGTTTTCAATCAGTCTGGCACGTTCCTATCTCCCGACACAGAGCTGGCGCTCGGGTTTCGAGGTTTCGCCGCAAGCATCGTGGCGCCGGATGGTGTTGGCCTGGGCCATGCATCAGGTCAGCCCTCGGCTTGTTGAGAGACTTCAGACGACGCCGTCCTTGACGGTTCCACTCGAATGGAACGCAGCATTGCCAGGTGGACCGCGCCACCCGAACTCTGGGACCCTGACTTGCGAGCCCTCAGGCAAACTACGCGGTTCGCTTCTGCACTACGTTCACACCGCTACGAACTGGTTGTTTCCTGCCAGCTTCTAACGTCGCCATCATTCCTCGGTAGCGAGCAATCTCATGAACAAAAGTCGGCAGAGTCCCATAAGTGTCTGGACACCGCTACTGCTTTGGAGCTGCTTTGGAGTGCGGCAGCTTGCTGCCGCTTTGGGCAGTAAGGAGTGCCTTCCACGGCAGCTTGCTGCCGTCTCCGGTTCAGAAATGACCAGCCGGAAGCTGGCTGGGGCGAAAACTGGCGCACGACATGGCTTTCCAGCCCGCCAAAGTCCTCCGACTGTCGCCCCAGTCCACTGCGCCTCACCCAGTGCCTGATTTCATAACTCCGGTTACATCGTCGTGCAAGCTTCGAACGCAGGAATCGCTCTCTGAGCGGCGACCGGAACCTCGCAATTCGCCGCTGAGGACAGCGGCTCCCACATTGAGGAATTTCAGCTGCAGTCGCGGAAATGATGTCTGGCGGCTGCAATACGTCATGGTAATTCATGCAATGAAGTACTCAGCTGGCTTCTGTCTCGGAACGTAGCGCAGGCTTTCGAGCGGCGGATTCGGGCAGCTTTCCTGCCGCCCTTGTCCCATCCCCGAATGCGCGAAAGGACTCATGTCCTCTAACAGGGGCACCAGCAAGTCCGCGCAGCAGATCGCAGAGTAGGAAAGGCTGCAGCAGGCTGTCGCCCTCGATCGTGGCGGCCCTCTCGACAAAACTTCACGCCTGGGTGCAGAGAACAACTGTGGATAATGCTCAGCTGAACGGAAGAGGCAATCGATCCAGAGTACTGAACGGAGTTGTCAACTGCACGGCTTACCGCTAGGATGGTGCTTCCCGCAGCTTGCTGACAACCAAGAGAGGCTTACCATGAGACGAGTGTTTGCCGCCTGTGCCATGCTGACTGCTATTTCAGCGATTGCTATCGCTGCCCCGCGCCTTAAGTCGGGGGACCGGATCGTAACCTTGGGAGACAGCATCACTCAAGCTGGCGCCTATCAGGCGATGATGAAGAAGGTGCTCGATCGTTTCTATCCGGATCTCAAAATCGAAATCGTGAACGCTGGAATTAGCGGGCACAAGGCGCCCGACATGTCAGAGCGTCTCCAGCGGGACGTCATCGACAAGAATCCCACTGTAGTCACCGTCTCGTGCGGCGTGAACGACGTTTGGCATGGTTTCTACAATCCCTCGCGAGGGGTTGACCTCGAAACCTACACACGGCTGATGACGGGGATCGTGCGGGAGCTGAAGGCAAAAACACGCGCGGAAATCTATCTGCTGACTCCGACGATTATTCATGAAAACCTGCGCGGGCCCGAGAATCTCAAGCTTGAGCCGTACGCTGATGCAGTCCGTCAGATCGCCCGCCTCGAGCAAGTACAATTGGTCGATCTCAACAGCCTCTTCAATCTCACGTTGCAGTCCACTCAGATGGGCGGGGCGGCCGAGTTTCACCCCACTTCTGACGGCGTGCACATGAAGCCCGCCGGGAATTTTCTGATCGCAGCCGCAATACTGCGGGCGCTGGATGTTCCCATGACGCAGATCCTGCAGCTGACCGATCCGGTCACACCACAGCTCAGAGCTGATGATCAGCGTCTGCAGTACTGGGGCCGCTGGGACCAACGCAACGCGGCATCGTCGGGAGCGCTCACAGTAAACACCGGCAGCACCCTGATCGTGCGTTTCGAGGGCGCCAACCTGACGCTGCATTTCAGCACCAGCCAGTACACCCATCAGTTCCCGACACTCTGGCTGCAAATAGACGACGGCGAATGGCGCGTCGTTGCCCCGGCAGAGGATTTGCGCCTGGCTCGTGAACCGTTGCCGAACGGCATTCATGTGGTGCGGCTCGTCGTGAAGGGTTTTCGGGAGTGGGAGAACCGTTGGGACTCGCCGCTGGTCAACTCTGTGATGTTTCGCGGCCTCACGCTGGAGGCCGGCAGCCAACTGCTGGAACCTCCGGCGCGTCCGGCCCGGCTCATTGAGTATCTGGGAGACAGCATTACGGAAGGAGTGCTGGTCCTCAACACTGGCCCGCGCGAGGGCTGGACCCGTGACGGCTGGCCGAGGTTCAGCGACGGGCGAAGAAGCTGGGCTTATCAGAGTGCTTTACTGGCGGGCGCGGAGCCTCGCACAGTGGGGTTCGGCCGCCTCGGGCTGAGCATCAATGCTAACGGCGGCGTGCCTCCGGCCCTTCACAGCTTTCCTTTTGTCTATGCCGGAGTGGCGGTTGACCGGACCCGAATACCCGATGTCGTCGTGGTCAACATGGGAACCAACGACGGCAGCCGGGTCAGCAGCGAGCTGTTCACTCCTCTTTACCGAGCCTATGCGCAGTCCATTCGGAAGGCTTATCCCGGTTCCTGGATTCTCTGCCTTCGCCCCTTCAACGGCGCGCATGCGGCAGCCATAGAGAAAGTTGTTGGCGAGCTGGCTGACTCCAAAATCCGCTATGTTGACACCACGGGCTGGATTGATCCTGAGAAACACACTACCGACAAGGTGCACCTGAATCTGGATGGAAACCAGACAGCCGCCGAGAAGCTGGCTGCCATTCTCAAGCTGTTGCTGGCCGGTGGGAGCTGACAGCATCAAGGTCCCAAGCTGGAGCATCCAGACGCTGGAGAAGGCCGTGGTGTTCAATACCTTCGTTTTCAACCGATCTTGCTAGAACCCCACGAATGAACTCAAGGGTTCTTTGCCTCTTCTGATTCGGCTAGCCAGAGAGCAGCATCGCTAAGCCCTCACAGAGTCGGCATTCCATTTTCTTCTTGACACCCGCCATCATTCGTTCAACTATATCGTCTTACGATATAACACGAACCGATATAGTTGCCGACAAGCAAAGAGGAGGACACGATGAAACGGGCTTTGAATGATCTTCCAGGACTGCCTCCCCTGAGCCCCACCGTGTTTCACATCTTATTGGCGCTGGGCGAAGGAGACCGTCACGGGTACAGCATCATGCAAGAAGTCACCGCCCGCAGTCAGGGCCAGGTACGGCTGGGTCCGGGGACGCTCTACGGAGCCATCAAGCGCATGATGCAGGATGGCTTGATTGAAGAGTCCGATGAGCGCCCGGACCCCGAATTAGACGATGAACGCCGGCGCTACTATCGCTTGACGGAGTTGGGTCAGCGCGTGGCAGCCGCCGAGACAGACCGGTTGGCGAAACTGGTTCGGCTGGCGCGGACGAAGAGTCTTCTCAGAGTTTCAAAGCTAGCTTAGTCGCCGCGTCGCTGGCCGTCATGGGAGGAGATAAATATGGAGCCTTCAAGCCGGTTCCTGTCGGCGCTACAGCGCGGTTACCAGTTCTTGTTGACTGCCTACCCGAAAGAATTTCGCGAGAGGTTTGGCACGTCGATGACGCAGGTCTTTCGTGATCGTTGCCGGGAAGAATCTTCGCGGCACGGAACGCGGGGCTTGCTTCGCTTATCGTTGCACACGTTCTTCGATTTGTTGGTTTCCGCTGCTGCGGAACACACTGACCGGCTTGCCCAAGACGTTCGCTACGGCAGCCGGGCGCTGATCAAAAGCCCGGGATTCACCGCCATGGCTGTTCTTGCCTTGGCATTCGGGATCGGCGCTAACAGCGCAGTCTTTAACGCATTGAATGCGGCTTTGCTTCCACTACCCTACCACGACCCTGATCGGCTCGCGCTGGCGTGGGAGTTCGCGGGGAATGTCTCACTGGTCCATTACGCAGACTGGCAAAAGCACAACCGGGTCTTCGAGCAAACAGCTTTGTTTTCCTGGAAAGGCGTCGATCTTACCGGAGAGGAAAGACCGGCACGTCTCGTCCGCAGCAGGGTCTCGACAGATTTCTTCTCTTTGCTTGGTGTGAAAGCAACGATCGGCCGGACCTTTCAGCCAGCGGAAACTCTGAGTGGAAAAAGCTCTGTGGCAATCCTCAGTCATGACCTTTGGCAGCGCCGTTACCACTCTTCGCCCACTGTCATTGGAAAGCGACTGCTGTTGGATGGTGAAAGCATGGAAGTCATAGGCGTCATGCCGACAAACTTCCGCGGTCCCGTTAACCCATTTGTGGAACTTTGGACGCCCTTGACTTTCGAGACGCTGAGCCTGGAGGAGCGCAGGAAAGAACAGGTCATGGTCCTGGCGCGGCTGAAACCAGGTACGACAAGTGAAACGGCCAAGACCGACTTGGAGCGCATTGTCGAGCGGTTGGATCATCAGGTTCAAAAAAGGCCTCCCGCCGATGGCATCCAAGTCCGTCCCTTAACTTGGTTGCGGCAGGGCATGTCGTTTGGAGGACCTGCAGTTCTCATCATCCTTCAAATTAGTGTTGCTTTGATGTTGTTGCTCGCCTGCGCCAATGTCTCTGGCTTGTTGCTGGCGCGAGCCACTCTGCGCCAGAAGGAGATGGGCATCCGCGCCGAGTTGGGCGCCAGCCGTTCGCGTCTGATCCGTCAGCTGCTCACTGAGAGCTTGTTGCTGGCACTGTTGGGCGGCATCCTGGGTCTCTTGCTGGCATGGGGTATCACGCACTTGCTGACAACCGCGCTGTCCACTGCTCAGGGAGAGTTTGCTTCCGGCTTGCTAGGCTTCAGAGACATCGGCATAGATGGCCGAATGTTGGGATTCACGGTCCTCGTAACGCTTCTGACAGGACTTGTCTTTGGACTGACACCGGCGTTTGTGGGATCAAAAGCCAAGCAGGAGGAATTCCTTCAGCCAGGCCGCTGGCAGTGGAGAGTCACCTTTCCGAAGCAGCATATTCACAGTCTGTTGGTGGTGATTGAAGTGGCTGTGGCGTTGGTTTTACTGACACGCGGTGCCCTGGAGGTTCAGGATGCCCTGAGCAAGCCCGAATACCGCCAGGGGTTGAATCCGGCCAATGTGCTGACCATGGAAGTCCATGTTCCTGGGACCAGGTACTCGGAGAAAAGCCAGGTTCTTCAGGTATGCGGGAACATCGTTCAAAAAGTACAAGGCATCCCCGACGTCAAATCCGTAGGCCTTGCCGGGCGGACTCCTTACTATGAGGATTCAGCTCCATTTCTGGGTGGATCCACTTTTGTCGGCGTGGCACCCGAGGGCTCAGACCTTGTGAGTCGTCCTCTGGCCCGAACCGCCAGCTATAGTGCCGTCAGCTCGACCTTTTTCAGCACGCTGCGCATCCCCCTGCGGAAAGGACGCTACTTTAGCGATGAGCCACTGCAGGAAGGTGCGCCACCGGCTGTTATCACCGAGCGCATTGCCCAACAACTATTTCCCGCTGGGAATGCGCTCGGTAAGAGAATCCGGATTGTCGAATTGCCGGATGAATTCAAAGGACCTCAACAGTTCAATCTGGCGATGGAACAGCAGATGAAAAGGATCGCCGAAATGCCGGGCCAGTCTTATTCCATCGTCGGGATCGCCGAGAATTTGTGGGGTGAGAGCCTCAGAGCAGATATTTACCTTCCTTACTTGCAGGGCCCTCAAAGTTCCATTCAATCGTTGCGCTTCATGACTCTCGTCGCGCGCACCACTTCCGACGCTGCCAGCTTGGCCGATCAGGCGTCAAAGGCAGTTTGGGAAGTGGACAAGAACCTGCCCATTTCCAAGATCAGCACGCTGGAACAAACCCTCGAAGAGTGGAAAGCACCAGACCGGCTGCTCCGTCAGCTCCTGGCATTTTTCGCTGCAGCCTCTCTTTTTCTGGCGGCGGTTGGCATTTATGGGTTGACGACCTACGTGGTGGGTCAGCGGACGCGGGAGATCGGCGTGAGACTATCGCTGGGTGCACGGCCTGTCGAAATCTTGCGTTCCGTTATGGTTCAAGGAGCGAAACTGATCTTGATCGGTGTGGCTTTTGGCCTGTTGCTGACATTCACACTTCCAATATTTCTGACCCTGTTGTACGGGATCGTAACCGTGAATCCAGAACTTTTCAAAGGAGACCTCGCGCTTCAACGCATGACCCTTCTTGTCGTAGGGCTTTTGGTTGGGACGGCTCTGATCCTAGCCATTTCCGGAGCCTACAGCCTGCGGCAAGAGTCTTCTCCTGGGAGTCCACACAGGACAGGCATTCTGCAGGCCGCCCGTCGATTCCAAAGATTGCTCGGCAAGGCGTCGAAGCTGACACTCACCGGCGTTTTGGGTGGCCTCTACTTCACATCAGCGCTGGTTGGTTTCTATATCTTCATGTCTGATCGAGCACACATGATGCATCCTCCGGCCTTCGCCAGCGGTTCAGTGGTGCTAGCCATGGTGACTCTGACGGCCTGTTACCTGACGGCGCGCAAAGCGATCCAAATCGATCCTATGGAAGCACTGCGATCGGATTGAGAAAGGATATGGGCTCATCTTTCGACCAACGGAATTACTAGTGTTGTCTCTCCTCCAACGAGATCTTGTTCTCGGCGGCAAATTGCAGAGGCTGCCAGCCGCCCCTGAGGTCGGGTCCCACTCTCAAAGCCCTTTCGATTTCTCCTCGTTTCTGAAATGACGTCCTGAGGCAGGGCACCCTTCCATTCTGCGAAGTGGAGTTCTTGACCCTGCTTGAGGGCCGGTGCTACTGTTTGCGGCGTCAACGGCGAGTGGATTGAACTTGCGGCAGGAGCAGCCAGCAAGCGGAAGCACGGCGAATCGCCAGCAGGCTACTGCACCCCAGGGGACCAGCCCCAATACAAGTCCCTCCCAATCCTCAAGATGAAAAAAATTGAAGCGGCGCTCTATGAGCGCCGAACCGCCCGTTGATGGCGAGGGACTTCGGCGGTTGCAGACCGCCGCTACAGCAATTGTTTCACAGGTTCCCCGCATCGTTGATATGATTAATCCTGCTCTCACAGAACTCCAGTTCACAGTCACCGGCCATCCGAACAAAGTCTCGGCACTCATCCTCCGCCCGGAAGAGGCGCGAGGCCTGCTGGTCTTCGCCCACGGCGCTGGGGCGGGCATGCGTCATCCGTTTATGAATGCGGTTGCGGACGAGCTCGCGGGCCGGCGGATCGCCACGTTTCGCTACCAGTTTCTTTACATGGAGCAGGGAGGCGGCAGGCCGGATCTGCCACACGTGTTGGCGGCAACGGTCCGAGCGGCGGTCCAGGCGGCTACCGAGCTCGCGCCAGACCTGCCCCTGCTTGCGGGAGGCAAATCGCTGGGCGGACGCATGACTTCAACCGCGGCATCCCAGAGTCCACTGCCCGGAGTTCGGGGCCTTGTCTTCTTCGGTTTCCCTCTGCACCCACCCGAACAGCCTTCAACCGAGCGTGCCCGGCACTTGCAATCCGTCACCGTTCCGATGCTGTTCCTTCAAGGCACACGGGACCAACTGGCCGACCTCGACCTGCTGCGGCCGGTGTGCAGCGAGCTTGGGAACCGGGCACAACTACGCGTCATCGAGGGAGCCGATCACTCGTTTCACGTGTTGAAGCGCTCGGGTCGGACGGACCGCGCAGTACTGGCCGAGCTAGCAGCAACCGTTGTCGACTGGGCCGGGCAGCTGGAGAACCTGGCAGTGGTCCGGCGTGATGAAAGCAGTGACGAGTGACTAGTGACGAGCAACTAGTTTGGAGTGCGGGAGCTTGCTCCCGCTTTCAGACCTTTCAATCTACCTCAGCGGCAGCTTGCTGCCGCCCTGGATTACTGCCAAGAATTCTCCGTGACATCCAGGCCAAGTAGTAGCCCGCTGTGGCAACCACCACGCACTAAGCAGGGTTTTCGCCGCACCCGCCGCCAGCAAGCTGGCGGCTGTTGAAAGCGGGAGCAAGCTCCCGCACTCCAAAAACTCACCGGAAGTTCTCCACCAACATAATATCGACGCGACCGGGTTCGCCGAGCGCACACAGAAGTCGAAAGCCGTCGGGCGAGATGGCCAGAGCAGCAGAACCGCTTTACGCGAGAACGATCGCCATCCTGGAGAAGCGTCTCGGACCAAATCACCCAGACCTTGTACCCACGCTGGATGGTTACGCTGTGCTGCTGCAAAAGACCAGACGAAAGCCGGAAGCCTCAGCCACAAAGAGCCGCTCTCAAGGGACTCTGACGCAAACTTCGGTTCAGCGATCGATAAGGCAAACCGTCAATGTGGAGGATCTCAATAAGGAGTGACATACAAGGCGGCTGACCCCGTTTGGAGTGCGGAAGCTTGCTCCCGCTTTCAGCCCTTTCACTCTATCTCAGCGGCAGCTTGCTGCCGCCCTATGTGCGCCTGAAAGCGTGCTTGATCGGAGAGGTGAAAGTCCTCTTCAGGCATACGCTCTCCGGCCTGTAACCGACTGCAACTGCGTCGCAGCAATGCGGGGTGGGGAGCAGCAGGAGGTGAACGTCCCATCCGTACGATAAGGAACTCGTTTCGGCCTGAAAGCCGGCCAGCCTGCGTAGGAAAGGTGAAGCCTTCCTGCCTCCCTTGGCTCCATCCCCGTTACGGGACTTCCCCGATGTGCCGACAGCAGCGACTCCACCTCCTGGCGCAGCCCGGCATCTCCCCCCAGGCCTCGTCGAGAAACCTACTCCGACCATCCGGCTTCTGTTCCAGAGCCAGCTCCAGCAATCGATCAACTTGTTGCCAGCGTTCGGGAGTCATGGATAAAGAGGAAAGTGCTGAGCGGAAAGTAGAAAGTCAGAGTCAGCTGCCAGCTGAACGTCTCTGTGCTATCGAGGCCCGCAAGCCACCGGTGATCCTGCTCACCTCTTCTGCCTGCGAGTGCATTGCATCAAAGGCGTCCTGGTTAAGGTAGCCTGCATCTAAGGCCACGTAGAGTTGCGAGCGCACCTCGCCACAGGAAGCTTTGGCGATCGATAGAAACTGATGGAACTCAGCTGCCCGACTTCGCTCAACACCCTCTTCGACATCACAGACACGGGAGCGCGGCAAATTTGGTCCTTCAGTCCAAAATCGTGTGCAAAGCTACCCTGATTGGTCACCCGATAAACCTCCGCAGTCAAGGCACGAGCCTTCTGCCAGGCAATCAAGTCTTCAAACCTTTCAACTCGCTTTTCTTCATTCATCGGCTACTCCCCACACCCTTCGTTGAGGACTGCTGCTTTCAACCGGTCAAAGTCATTGACGATGGCCGATAACGGCAAAATCCAGTTCAGCCATTCCACAACTTTTTTCTCAGCACTTTCTACTTTCTACTTGTCTGCTCAATTCCCGGTACAGCCAGGCCTTCGCTTTGTTCCACTCGCGAATGACCGTGATGGTTGCGATTCCAAGGACTTCGGCCGTTTCTTCAACGCTCAGCCCGCCAAAGTAACGAAGCTCCACGATCCGGCTTTTTCTGGCATCGAAGACTGCCAGGGCCTTCAGCGCATCGTCGACGGCAACCACTTCTGTGCTCTTCTCCGGCGCCAGCAGCATCGCTTCGTCGAGAGAAACGTGCACCGCTTCCTGCTCTCCCTCAGCCCGGGGACGCTTCCGGGCAAAATCCACCAGAATGTGCCGCATGATCTGCGCCGCCACACCCAGGAAATGAGCGCGGTTTTGCCAGCTCACGCCCTTCCAGTCGATCAGCCGCAGATAGGCTTCGTTGACCAAAGCGGTTGTCTGCAGGACATGCCCGGGCCGCTCGCGCTTCATGTAGCGCCCTGCCAGCCGATGAATCTCTGTCCGAACGAGAGGAACCAGCCTTCCCAAAGCCTGCTGATCTCCGCCACGCCAGGCCTGCAGCAACATCGTGACGTCTGGATTCGAGGGCATGATCTTGAACCCTCCCGTGTCTGTAATGATTGCGTGTTGGCGCGGATTATATCACCAGGCAGGCTGTGCCTCGCCGGGCAAGTCATGGCCTTGAGGAGGCGTTGCCCTTAGCCTGAATGATCGTGAACTTTCGGTGGCAACCGCTCCAAGCCAAAGCCGGGGCAGAAGCCCGTGTTCTCCTAAACCTGAATTCCGATGTTGGATCGAAGACAGGCGCGAGAATGGCTAACGGTTCAGCTCGCAGCAGTGTCGTGGCCGCTCTGAGAGCGGCTTCTACACGCACTGCGTTCCTTCGAAATTCAGGTTAATTAGAGCCTCGATAGGAACTCACCAGAGTGAAGAGATCACCCTATTCTTCTTCCCCTGCCGACAGCGGAACACAACTCCGAATTTTGCCGTTGGGGGGGTGACTATTGGTGAGTTCGGTATGGAAGGGACAGAAACGAGATCAGAATCCTCGTTTCTTCCGCATAAGATAGGCTTACCGGCGGATGACTCGAAAGGAGTAGTGGCCGATCGGATTGCGCTCTCCGCAGCTGCTCACACCGCCAAGCTTCAGGGAGTTTTTCATGCCGCAACGGCGGCGCACAGTCGATGAAAATCAGGTAGCGCAGACCCTGCTTTTTGCGGTCTGCGGTTTTTCGTCTCCTTGGCCCAAAGCCGCAGACCTCTCTAAGAGGCAGGAGGTTTGCGCTACAAGACCCTCTTTTCATCGGAGTAATCGGCGTGCGGCAGGGTATTGGCGAGTGGGAAAATAGGCTCCTGAGTCGTGGGACCCATACCTAGTTCCAGATCGCCACCACAGAGCCGTCGGCATCCTGAAGGACAGCACTCCGAAGACTCCCGCCGTTGCTCAATCCATTCGGCTTTCCAGCCCGAAGAGATTGATGTGATGGGCAACAAGTAAATTGTAGATTCCTGCAGTAACTGTACCCAGGATGAAGGCGAGGAGAAAAGGCTCCCAGAAACTGAACCCATCCAGCCAAGTTGCCAGGATGGCCGGCGCTCTGAGACGGCGGATTCCCTCGGAAACCACCGTCAGTGCCAATCCCAAAGCAGCGCCAAAGGCCGCCGCGATGAAGCCTTGAGACAGCAGGGCCCGCTTCGGTTCATTAGGATCAGGAGGCACATTTTCGGAACCTGATGAGTCCGGAGAAATATAAAGAAGAGATTTCATTGTTGCCTCCATTTTCTAGTCTCTGATTGCCAGAGTGTAACTTCCCCAAAGGTAGGGATGAGGATTCCTGTAGAAGCTGTTTTGCGAGAGCCAAGCAATAGAAGCTTTTTGAAATTCGTGAAAGGCCCGTGCCGGATCGGACGCTTTCATCCAGGCATCGAGAAGAAACTTGACTTGCGCGACCGCCACCGCAGCGTCGATCTTCCACTGACTGGCCACAACCGCGTGAGCACCCGAGGTCAAAAAGCTCTGTTGCAGACCGGAGATTCCCGAGCCACGATACAGCCTTTTTCCTGCAGTGTCGCAACCCATCAACAGAACGAGCTCAGCGCTGGACCAATCTGCTTTCTGGAGATCTTCAACCGATATCGTGATCTTTCTTGAGGACGAGTGGGCTGGGTTCTTAACTGACAACTCCATGGATGAAAGTTCAGGATAGAGTGCGTTGGCCATTCCATGTCCAAACAGAATGTAGACCTGATACCCGCGACTAAGTCTCTTCAAAATCTCATTCTTGTCGGAGGATTCGCTTGGAGTCTCCAGCTCTTCGACCGCCGTCAAGCGATCCTTGATCGTATCTAGCAAGTCCTCTGCTCTCGGGAAACTGGGATCGGCACTCACAAGAGTTCTCTTCACGCGTGGACTCTCCCTGCGCTGCAATTCAGAACCGCATACAAAAGCGCTGGGAGCATTCACGATACACATCTTCTCTGCCAAAAACCTCCTTTCTCTTCCGGAATCGCTCATGACCAGCGTTGCGAAAGGGACTTCGTAGAGGAGCTCGTCAGGAATGACATACAGGGTCTCGGTCTGCTCTAGTTTCGATCTGAGCTCCGGCCAACCCATCAGGTCTTCATACAGCTGCGAGCCGAGTTGGCAGGTTTTCCGATAGTGCGATTCGACTTGCCCTTGCTGATAGTTTCTCAGCAAAAGAGCCGTTTCCTCGATTGTCTTCTTGTACACGTCAATTCGGGATCTCAACAGGTCGGCCGCGATGGACTTCCTCAGCAGGGTCAGACCTGTTCCATCCATGACGAAGGCGTAAAGTTTGTCTTTAGCGAGGAAGTAATGGATCACTAATTTATGAGAACCTGTGAGTCGCTCGCGCAAGGCTTCCAGATCTGCCGGATCGTCAAATCGTGAGGCTAGGCGACTGATACCTTGCGCGTTCGATCGGTTACGCCAAAGCGTTTTGACATAGTCGAGCTTAAGGAAGGCCAACTTTGGCGTTTGATTGTCGATTTCGAAAGTCACAGCCTGTTTCAGGTACTCGTACATTTTCTGATGAACAGAAACGAGCCGGTTCTCATTCTTCATGCTGCTGATGAGCTTTTCAATCCGTCGAATCAAGTCGTCAGAAATCTCGATGGCACGGCCGCGATTGCCCTTGTCAGCCTGGATCTGTGCAAGCAACGCCATGGACTCAAACACACGCTCAACATGGTTGTTCTCAGCGGCCAAACTAAGAACTTCGGAAGTCAATGGGCTCGCCTGGTCAGGCTTGCCCAGCTTGACCAGGGCCTGGCTAAGCTGAAGCTGGGCTTGCCAGCCGAGCCGGACAAGCCCATTCTGCTTGCATATCATTAGAGCTCGTTCAAAGCAATCCAGCGCCTCCCGATTTCGATTCAATTTCAGGTAAGTTTCCCCAAGAGTGTTCAGGAGGATTGCTCTCCTCCAGGGCAAGGTTCCCGCCTCGATAAGACGGCTCGCTATCTGGAGCTTTTGTTCTGCGGCGCTCAGTTCCCCCAACTTGGTGAGTGTTTCAGCCATGAGAATGTTCACGATGACCTTGAGTTCGATGTTCTCGGAAATAACTTCTGTATAGAGGGAATCGGTCATCTGGTAGTAGTCCAGCGCCCTTTGATATTCGGATACAAGAAAGGACACGTTGCCCAGGTGCTCCAGGATCTTTCCTTCGTAGACCCGATCCTTGTTGGATCTTGCCAGACTCATGGCCTTGCTGAACTCTGCCTCAGCCCCTTCGTAATCACTTAGGTCTCCCAGCAACACTCCTTTGTTAAAGTGAACCAGAATCTCGTCGCGGCCTTGTTGACCAGTCTGAGCCATCTGATCGCAGAGCGCCAGGGCGGTTTTGTACTGGCCTAGTTGGCGGTAAACCATCGCCAGGTTGATGGTGGCTTTCTTGAAATAGGTGTCTGCGTGGGGCAGCCCTCGAAAGGTGTCGCACATTTCGAGTACGCGCTGAAAGCCTTTCAGTGCGGCTTCAGACTGCCCGGAGTGAAGCAATGCTACCGCCTTAGAGTAAGCTGCGCCTAGAGACCTCAGGTCGTAACAAATCGCATGGGCAACCGCTTGCCTTTCTTCAGCCCAGGCAATGCATAAGTCATAAAGGGCATAGTACTCGTCGAGGATGTATCCAAGCCATTGACTGACGTCGAGCCGCAACCTCTCATCGGGGCTGTCCTGAGAAAGCTGAAAAGCGAGGGCGCCATACTGCTCTGATTCTCTCCAGAGATCCGGATTGTTCAAAGGGTCCCAAAACATTTGCTTAGCAACATCCGCTTTGAGACAGACCAACGCCTGGCTCTTGGTTAGACCCTTTGCAGCCTCGACAAACCTGGGCCAGTATTGTGAATGTTGATTGCCATCGCCAGCTCGGGCCAACACCATTGCGTGCTTCATCTGTTGCTGGAACTCGCTGACTCGGTCCTGAGCCAGATCCATCATGGCTTCATGGACAAGGCACTGGAGTTGACTTTCAAGCTGATAAGGCGTCGACTCGGTGCCAATCCCTTCTTTGCACTCAGGGCTCGCCACCTTTGAACCCAGGCGCCTCCTGAACTCCTGGTCGACCTTTTCGCGGATTTCTTTGGCAACTGGAAACGTCAGATAATACCGCTCGAGTCGTTCGATAACTCTGCTTCGCTCGGCCTCAGTCTTCGCCAGCAGGATTTCCTTTCGCAACTGGACCAGGTTTGGCCGGCGGTGGACATACCAATCCCAACCGCAAAGGCTCAAAGAGACAACGGCTACGCCGAAGATAATGATGCTGGTCTTTCTTGTGAGCCAGTTGCCCTTGAGAATGGGTTTGAGAAAAATCATGTTCACTCTTCCCGTCTGCTAACTAGCCAAGGGCTTCGCGTTTGATATCCCAGGTGGAACGCGCGCTCCGTCGCGCGTTGGGATAGCGTGCGCAGGAGCGCCCGCTCCACCCAAAACGACAGAACCTAGTTCTTCTTGTAACGCACATAACCGCTTAGCGCGATAGACGCCAGGTCTAGCTCGGCGTGCCATGGATATAAGGCCTGGTAACTGCAGTCCGTGCGCTTCACTGAGTCGGGAACTCTCTACAAATCACTTCTGTGACACCCTCTCCTCGCCCGATCCGGGCACCGGTTGTCTCCCTGTTGCCCTTAGCGCTGTCAACTGACCCCCAAGCAGGAAGCACAAGCGACCCCCAGCCAAGAAGAACATATTCCAATGCCATGCCCCGCAGTACCTCATGTAGTTTGTGATGTGGGTATGCAGCGACTTGATGTCCCTTCCGACCGCCCTTAGAGAGAACCCGTACTTTCCTTTGCGCACGGCCAATCGACGTCTTGCGAGCTGGAGTTTTGGCACGGCTTTTGCGCGGCGGGGGTACCGTCCCAACAGCGCTTGAGTTTTATTCGCGCAGTATGAAAAGCATTCTTCACATTGTTGAATTTGCTGATCACATTGTTTAATGCGAGTGTCGAGGTCTTCAATTTGTTTGCCAGTGACAACGGCTTCATTCTTCTTTTTGAGCTCAACGAGCTGCTGTTCCCATTCTCGCTTGTCCGCAGCCAGCATTGATCTTGAATGGGTCAGGGCGACGTACTGCGCCGCTAGGCCGTCAGATTGATCAAGGTTTTGAGCGGAAAGTTCCGGAATATACTTTCGGATCAGCCAGCGCGAAGATGAATCCATCGGTTCCATTGAATAGTCCTCCTCGTCAGTTTTCACCAAGGGCAAGTAGTGCATTTCCGGCGGCTGAGCTTGCCGCTAATCCGGTCATACATGAAGTAACTGATCAAACGATCGAAGCGATACGGACCTGTGCTGCGGTCCATTGTGCAAGGCACGCCCGGTTCAACACGCTCCGGGAAATAGCTCCTCCAGTTTTCTTCAGCAGAGGGATGAGCCATGTCGGAAGAAACTTCCATATCGTCGAATGACGCGAAGCGCTTGGGGACTCTAAAGTCTCCGTCCGGCCGGGTTAAGCGATTGATGTGGAAAGGAACTCCAGGAAGATTTTCAAATTGTGTTGGATCGTAATACTCATCGGTAATAGCAGCATGAACCGAAGACATCGCATGAGCGAACTCGTGGATGAAGGTCTTGGTACGCGCTCCGAAAACACTGAGCGCGACCCTACCGGGGATAGTGGCGTAGTGATCAGGCTTCAGATCCACAGTACCTTCATCTGCAGCCTTGCTAGGCGACAGCTTGAAACGGAAACTAGGCTGAAGAGCTTGGCCACTCTCAGGCGGCGGAGGCTCGGAATGCGCTGGGTGTATCGTTGGGCGCTCATCATCGTCCAAAAAGTCTGAAAAACGGGCCGTAGACCGACAATTTGCGTCCCAGGCGCTGAGCACAAAGATTACGTCAAATTGACACTTTCGAATGTTTTCGAGCTTATCGAGCCCGCGCTCGTTCGCGTTTTTGAGCTCCCCAAGCCTGTCGAAGAAAGCCTTGGCCATACCGTTGGTCGTATCGAGGAAATGGTCAGAGGCGCTGATTGGCAGGGGGATTTTCCGTACCAGAGCTTTCTGAAGGTTCCACTCGTTATCAAAGAAGGTGACAACCCGTACACGACTCCAGATTTCTGCGGCACCGAGCACCTCGTCCCGTTCAAAGCTCTGGAGGGCCCGATCGACTGTATGGAGAAAGAGATCGAGATCTTTCAGGATGGGATCCGGAACAAGTGTGCGGGCAGCCTCTTCAGCCTTCTCGATTCTGGGATTGGCGACGAAAGCAATGGTGTAAGGCGCCTCCAGCTTATTCAGAGGACTAAACTCGTAAAGCTTTCGAATGTTTCGTTTGGGGGTTGTTTCCTCGCCTTGGATCGGAGACTTGATAATGTTGAACTTCTTGCCTTTATCGTAAACGAAAGAGATCCTAAGCCTTCGTTGTCCCGCCTTCACGAGGAGAAGAAAAGTCAACCAGTTGTAAGCAACGGCGAAGATCCAGCCGGCGGCGTAAGCTGTGAGATACAGTTCGACACTGGTCCGCGACAAATGCCAAAACCAGAGGCATGGAGCGAATACAACTACAAACAAGGCGCCAAGCCAGGTTCCTGCGCCAAAGATCCCCAACAGCAAGAGTGACTCACTAATCGAGTATTGAAGGTGAACCACCTCCACGAGGACTGCGACGAACGCCAGCGTCAACGCCAGGAAATGGGGGAAGAAGGTCTTGACAGGTGGAACCCGAACGACGTGGATGATATCGGATGGCTTTAGCCAGCTGAGTATTGCCATAAGAATTCTCCATGCAAAAAGGTTCACGGTTGAAGGGGAAGTCTTCGTTAAATGCTAGGCCCGACTCTGCTGAGACAGAGCAGGCGTTGCTCTTCCTCAATTTCCTGCCAGTTTCTTCTTTAACTCCAAAGCAGCATTCTTCCAACTGGGGTCTGCTTCCAGTGTCAGGTATTGATCAAGGGAGCTGGAGGCTTCTGTTTTCTTGCCGAGTTGCGCTCGAACCAGAGCGAGGTTGTACCAGGCCTCTTTAAACTGGGGGTCTTGCTTCACCGCTGCTTCAAAATATTTTTCAGACTCCAGCCAGGCCTTTTCCTTGAAGTGCAGCACGCCTCGATCATTCAGAACAGAGGCAGTGTCTGAGCGTGTGGCTCCAATCAACTTCAATTCCTTCAATGCTTCTTCGAGGTTACCCTGAATGAGGAAGATCCGCGCGCGCACTTCGTGAACCTTGTCGGCATCCGCGCCATTGGCCGAGGCTTCCTCAACCAGGTCGAGGGCCCGCGCCAGATAAGCGTTTCGAGCTTGCGGTCCAGTCGGACTCATCAAGACACTCTCGCCGGTGACCTGGTATCCACCCGAGGGTCGGGGTGAGCCTTCCATGTAAACCCGATAGTTCTGCTTCAGAAGATTCTCAGCCTGATAGATTGGCAAAGCCGTCTGCCAGAGGCGAACTCCCCAAAAAGAACCGAAGCAAAGTGCCAACACGGCGATGGCAGGCCGAAGAAGCTGTCGCGGCCGAGACATCCCATTGACCACGCTACCGTCTTGCCTGATTTGCTGACTGACCCTAGCCCAGAACGAGACGGGCGGATGTTCATCCGTGTATCTTCGGAGTGCCCGTACCGACTGCAACTTCAAGTGCCTTCCCGGGGTTGTCAGAAAGTGCCGCTCAAATCTTTCCACTTCCTGTTCGGAAAGGGTGCCGGACACGTACTCATCTACTAGTTCTTCTTCTGCAAGCAGCAACTGTTCAAAGTCTTCTTCGCTTTTGGCCAGTTCCTCCTCCAGCTGCTGCCGGTCTTCCGCCGTGAGCTGGCCGAGCAAGTATTGCTTCAGACCCAGTTCAGTTTTGCTATCCTGTTCCATAAGAGGAGTGCCTCTCGGCTCAGACGTTAACCCTTCACAAAGCAATGACCCGGAATCAATTTCATTTCAGCGAGATACGTTTTTTCAGGTAGTCCTCCATGCAACTTCGCAAGACGATCATAATTCGGTGCACTCTGATCCTTAAGGCATTAGGAGTAATTCTCAGCTGACCAGCCAGGCGTTTTCTATGATCAATCTTCTTCCGCCTTTCATCTTGAAAGAACTCGACAACCAACCTTCGGCTTTCACGGGGTAACCGCGTCAGGCAATGCTGCAGGCATTCATACTCGCATTCTTTATCGACGGTCTGTCTGTTGTCGGCCCAGTCTCCCGATGGCATCGGCTCAAGTCTAGGCTGCCTTGACCATTCCAAATAGATATACCGAGCGACGCAGTAGAAGTAAGGCATACAATCACCGGAATAGATGTCGGGCTTTTTTTCAGCCACCCGGTCGATTGTTTTGTCGGCCAGTTCCTCTGAAAAGGAAAAGCACCCCCAATGCCGAAACCTTTGGAGCAGTTTTTGGCGTACCTCTTCGTATCTCAAAGCAGCCTGCTCTCGGTCGGGGCTGAGCCAGGCAAGCAACGCATTAAAGGCCTGTTGAGTCAAAACTATCCCCTTCGCCTGCAAAAGAATCGCCTTGGATGAAAACGCACGACTAGCAGCAGAAAGCTGACGACCCACGACATTCCCGCATCGAAAACGATCGTTGGATTCGAACGACCGCCTCAGACGCCAACCGACCTTCAAGAAACAAGAACGAAGACCGAGAGAGATTCGTTTTGGCTCAGCTATTCAGCTTTTCGGAGACCTGGGTACCTAGAGAGGGGGTGGTATCGCGACCCAATTATCACTTCCCGAGTGTCGTGTAAAGTCATTTTTGCCCTTCCGAGTTAGTCTGATTTAGCTCGCTGTTCGGGACGAAGCGGGAATTTTGTCTTCGTTTTAGCAGCCACGGTCAGCGGCTCATGGTGGCCGTGGACCTTTCGTCTGCCCCGAGATCAGCGCAGACTGCGCGGCGGTCGTGGCTTCCAGGCAAGGCGGGCTGTCCCTAGCCCACCGCGACGTGCCTCTACCGTCCGGGCAGCGACACCTCAGTTCAGCAAATGCCGGTCCCAAAGAGGAGGATCAGGATTGTGCCATGCATGGGATTGAAGGTCGCCTCGATCAGCTGCGTCATTTACCCGTGGGTGAGCATGATCGGCAACTTGTTGGGGATCTTGCGGAGAGAGATCTTCTCTGGGAGTGGATTGGAGCCTTAGCTTATTTCCTTCGAAGTCCACAAGATGCCAGAGCACCCAGAGGCCTTCAGCCACCGCTTCAACCAGGCAGATCGCGAGAAGATACTCCCATAATGACATCGGCTGCTCCCTTGCGTGACCGCACAGTGTTGTCCTGCTCGATAAGCTATGCAGAAAGAAAGCAAAACATTTCAGGTCCAAGTTGACCTTTCCTTTGGCGAAGACGACTTTCCCTCTTTGGCCCTGGCGAGCAGATTGAGGCCTCCCGAGGCCACGACTTGCCAAACCTCGGCGAAACCTTCGGTATCGAGTCATAGCCAGAGGAGCCAGCGTCTCACGGATTGAGACAGTGGGGCGGTTGCCAATGGATCAATCCCATCACAGGGGCTGCATCCAGTCGCTTGGCGGTTGAAAACAGGTTGGTCCTGGAGACTCCAATGAGGAATGCCACGGTGAGGCGTTCATGCCCGGTCTTTGGAAATGGGAACCGGCGGTTGCCCCTTTCGGAGGTCATTTCCGTGAGACACGCGTGCGATCGGCCTGTGAGGCTTGGAATGTGTCAAGGAATCGCGGCAGCGCAAGTTAGTCGCGCCTTGAAGCCAGCTGACCACTAATCATTCCAGACGTCCTTCGCGAGCAGTCAGGCTGAACCGATACTAGGCCCAAGGAACGAGAGGTCGAAACTGATCATGAGTTCAGCGATGAGAGGGACACTCAACGCCCTTTTCCGCCCGATAACCCTGATACCATGACCTGAGCAGATCCACTAAGAGGCTCGCTACATGATTGGCACACAGCAAATTCCCGCGTTCACTTCGTCAGAAGTTTTCAGATCAGCGTCACTTCCTACCGACACTTGCTCATGCGGCTGCCTGGCCGGAGCCACGCACGCAGACAGGCTTCAGAAGCTTCGCAAGATGTGAGTGCAGCTCACTTGAATTTCTCGTCTTGATCAATCCCACATCACTCCGAAGCGTTTTTTGCTTCGCGCCATTAGCGGTCGGAACACGATTTCGGATTTCGTCGTGGAGGCTGACCGACGCGATCAAGGGTAGGACCAGCGCAATGAATCCTAAGGCTGGGTGAGAATACTGGCTAATCAGGGCCCGTTTTGGTGAGATCGGTACGGGAGGGGCAGAAGCGAGATCAGAATCCGCGTTTGGTTCGCGTAAGCTTACCTGCGGAGAAAGTAGTAGGTGCCGATCGGATTGTACTCTCCGCTGGTGCTCACGCCGCCTAGCTTCAGAGAGTAGTCGCCGTACGGCAGAAGATTGGCGGGCAAGGTCAGGACGACAAACTGATGGGTTCCTATTTGTTCCGGCTTTACCTTGTTGAGGATCAGTATTTCAGATCCTTCGGAGTCCAGCACAACGCGATAGTTTTCATATTGGTTATCGGCTAACTCGAGCTTCAATTCCACCAGCCTGGTGCCGGAAGGAATCGTCACTCTCTTGAGGGTACCGGAGTCTCGGACAACGCCGCGTGTAAGAGCAAAAGCAGCCATCGCAGGCAAAGGGTTCTCGATGCCTGGCCTTTGCTGAGCCTGGGCTCGCTTTAGTTGCTGCTCCAGAGCCTGACCGAGCTGGCGCTGGTCCTCCAAATCCTGTTGGAGTTGTTGCTCCCTCTCCTGCCAAGCATGTTGCTGGGTACGAATCTGCGCGACCTCAGTGTGCAGATGCCATGTCGTGCTCGTCATCCACAAACCAGCCACCACGACGGTCAGGAGTGCCCCCTGAAGTCCATACCTCAGGGCAGGACTCTGGGTGCGCAAGGCGGCCAGCAACGACTGCCAGAGCAAAGGTGCTGGAACGTCTTTTTTCTTTCCACCATTCTCAGCCGCCACATAGCTTCTGAACGCCTGGGCAAATTTGAGCTTCTGGTGTCGCTCGGGGGCTAACAGGAAGTGCTTCTCGAACCCCTCTCTGTCCTGCGGCGACAGTGTGTTCTTCAAGTATTCGTCAATGAGTTCGTCCTCCAGGGCCAGCAACTGTTCGAAAAGATCCTTCCTCGTCATGAGCTGCTCTTCAAGCCGCTGCTGCTGTTCCTGTTCAAGCTTGCCCAGCAGATACTGGCAGATTTGTCTTTCTTCGATTGTCTCGAGTCTCATGACTTTAGCGCCTTGCGGACGTGTCGTTCATCTTCTATCTAGTAATGCGCAAAAACTGAATCGATTTCATGTTATTGCCCTCTGCTTGAGGCACTCAAACACGCATTCCTGCAGGGTCGCGCGAATTCGACACGCTTGTATCCTCAAAGCATTGACAGCAATTTTGAGCCGCTGGGCCAGCTCTTTGCGGTGATCGATCTTGGCGTGCCTCTCCTCTCTATAGTATTCCAGAATCAAGTCGCGACTCTTAGAAGTGAGCCGCTGCATACACTGCCCCAGGCATTCATCCAGCAGCTCCTTTTGTTCCGGAGAATCCGGTGCAGGGGGTGGTTCTGGCTCAGGCTTCGGGCGCACAGACTCGAGCCACACGTTGTGGGCGACGCCCAGGAAGTAAAGCGCAGGATCGCCAACATACGCTGCGATGATCTCTGGCAGCTTTCTGGCAACCCGGTTGATCGTTTCGTCGGCCAAGTCTTCAGACGTCACAGAACCCCGGCAGGTGAAGATTTTGATCAGCCTGCGCCGGATTTCCTCGTACTTTTTTCCGGCTTCCTCTCGGTCCGGGTTCTTTACACACCTTTCTTCAAATCCGGACTCCTCCTGTTCCCTCATGCATTCATCGAAAACTGTCTGGGCGAGCGCCCTCGGTGTCATGCTCGGCTGGCGCTCAAGCTCTCGCAGGATCGCGACATAGGGCCAGCTTCGGATTGGCGTCGGGCCTTCCGAGGCGATTCCAATTCCGGCGTAGTGCGTCAATTTATGGTAGACCTCAATCATACCCATTAAGCAGGCATTGAACCCGACAATATCGAAGAATTGGAAACTGGCAGGTTCATCCTTCTTCGGGATGCTGAAGGCCGCCCTTAATTCAACTGCCCTGGGGCGGTCGAGATCCTCGTCGGTTTGCAGGCTACCTGGGGTTGCGTCCCAAGCGACCGACATGCCATCGCCGTGCCCCATGATTACGACCATCTTGTGCCTCGACGGGAAGAAGTCGGTCCCCCATTCAAGAAATTCTCTTAGCACTAGAAGATCGCCAGTCGACGTGGATCCAGTGAAACGCTCGGTATCACGCTCGAGGAGACAATCGAAAAGAGAAGGGATAAGCAAGAAGGGATCACTCGCAAGTCTCTCTCGTTCGCTTTCGTCTCTTAACTTATTCCTGAAGCACTGCTGCTATTCCGGTCTCGCAAGCACGGTATCAAGAAATGAGCGCAAGTTCGTCTTCTTGCGACCGATTGCAACCTCCATTCCCTCGAAGCTCTTTAGTATTTCTTTACTGTTTTCGTTTTTCAGTTTGCTAAAGCTGTCTGCTAGCTTGCCCAGAGAATCTCTATCGAGAGCCCGCACTGCCTCCCTGGCCTTCTCAATCTCCGCAATACGTTTATTTTTCTCAGATTCAGATCCGCTGATTGGTCTCAGATGGTACCGCTTCGTCGGGCCTTGGCTGCCCGTGTCGAATTGCACGATCAGGTCGAAATGCTTGGTCGAACCAATTTCCTTCATCTGGAGTAGGGCATCTCGAGCTGCATCGCTCATATTGTCAGCGCCCGCAATGTAAGTCATGATTGTCCACTGTTTTGCTGATGGGGACAGCATTGGATAACTCCTTTTTGCAGCCTAGTGCAGTCGAAGCTGACCGACACCAGCCCTCACCTTGCCAGCCTTGGCGGGCGCAAGATCGTTGACATCGACTCCATTCAGGGTCACGTTGGCTTCATCTTCACATGAGACGGTGACCTAGCCTTGGCCCTGAAGAGCATTCTCTCCATAAGATCCTCCTGGAATTCTGGATGCGACAAAGCCAGCAGGTCAAACCCTCTGCAGTGCAACACGCCTGCTCGTACAGCTGCAAGGAGCCCAGTTCAACAGCAAGCAAGGATCCTGAAGTCACACCAGCGTGCTTCCAAGCCTGCTCCTCTGAATGCCGCGAATTTGCACGCAACAACGCCTCGTCCCGTTGTTGGGCGACAGAGAATGTTGAATTCTGCTTCCAACCCTCTAAGAGTCGAATAGGGATAATAATTGTCGCAGATTTTATAGCCCCCTCTTCCCGACTGTAAAGCCTTTTCCCTTCCGAGGCGTCCATAGAGGGCACAGTCATCAAAGCTCCTGATTTAAGAAGGCAAATGACCAGAAGAGGCAACCAGAACGACATCAGCAACCTCGTATGCTTTTCCATCTCGTTATGACAAGCCAGGCGAAACATTTCACGCGAGATCTTCTTGAGATGCTCTTCCATGAGTGTAGGGCGATACTCTTCCAACCGGAAATTTCCGGCCTTACCGTCGCTTGTCTCTTCACGGAACGCTATGGATATCCTTGCTTGAGAGGGAATCGGACGACAAGTGGAGCCGGCCTCTGACGGTCGGGCTAACCGTCCGCAACTCCAAATCAGTGCGCCATTCAGGGTGAGACCGATTCGAGCACCGACCCGAACTTTCTATTGCTTCGGGGTTTAGGCGTAGTCTTCAGATCGAGGCCACTCTCCATCCTGCTACCTCCCCAAGGGTTTCCACGCTCGAGACGCCGGACACCACAGACCAAACCATGCCAGCGCACGGACAAGCAAGCTCCACGCCCGTCCGACCGCGATCCTTGGACCGATTAGAAGCTTCTGCAGAATGCGTCACAGCAGACCTTCATGACGCTCCTGGTCAAACCCAAATCACTCCGAAACGTTTTTTTCTTCCCGTCATACACGGACGACCGTAAGTGCTTGAGGGCTGATCCCTCCAAATGGCCTGAAGCAGTAGACGCACGGCCGAACCGCCAGATTGAAGTTGCGTTGCGCACGAGGCTCAACTACCGCCCACGCCACAGGTAAGCCCACGAGAGCGGGAAGAACCTCCTGAAACGCTCAGAACAGGGTCGGAGTCACCGCCCAATTCATTAGGGGCTGAGGGTTCTGGGTGAGCAAGCACGGTTCCCTATTTGGAAAGTCTGAACATGAACGCCGTCTCTTCCATGGTGGCACTACTTGGCGGAGTCTCTCCGCAGTCGACTTCCGGAGAAGTGCGTCGCCTGTGCCACCGGTCTTTGGGGTTTGCTAAGGCGGCTGTTGTTCTCAGGGGAAGATCGTTCGCATGGCTCATGTTGCTGCTGGTTACGGTTTTGGCTTGTCAAGGAATCGCGGAGGCGCAAGTTCCCCCTTCGGGCCCTGGTCCTGGCCATTCAAGGTGCCTTGCACGAGCAGTTCCGTTGCACCGATCCTGGGAACAGGAAAGAGGCGTCGATATTAATCAGGAGTTCAATGACTATGCCGGCATCTACTTGGACTCGGTGAGTGCTGAATGCAAGCAAATTGCGGCCAGAGCACTGATCGGAAAACTGGAAGGTACATTGAATTTCGCCGATGGGGGTGGAACCGTCGTGTCGCCCCCAGGGATGGTCGTCCATCCCTTTCACAACTGGCTGTGGGGAGCTGCCATCACCCACATGCTTGCAGCGGCCATGGAACTTCGCTACAACGGCGTTTCCTTTCCTGAGAACGCTCTGCTAAGGGCACGGGACGTTTTCCGCACTATTCCCGACACCCAGGATCCAGGATGCGCGGTGTTCACGAACGGCTGCATGGACGACTATGGACCGACTGCTTCGGGCTTTGCCTGGATTGCGGCCTATGAGGCGAGAGTTGGCCGCGACTCGCATGTCTACATAGAGCGGGCCAGGCAGTTGCTGACGAAAATGTTCGAACCGATGTGGGTGAGTGGCAGTGTTTGCTACTACGTGGTGGGCAGCAACCCCGTTAGCTGCAAGGGTGACCCAGCCGGTATCGCCAGCGGAAGAGTCCGAATCATCGGCGTGGGACACGGAATGGAGAATCCCAACTACGGCCTGGGACTCATGACAGCGGTTGCCTCGAGTTCATTAGCGCTCTTTTTGGCCGGATCCCCGGTTGATTTCACGACGACGGACCCAGCGTCCGGTCTGGCATGGCGTGAAATCGCCATCGAACTACTTCGGCACGCAAAAAGCAGGATCCGCACCGGTACCGCCTTTTTTGGGGAAAACTGCCTGGACCTGTCTAATCCGGCTGGTCCTGCTTAAGCAGATGACCTTGATGCCTGGACGTGAGCAGATCCACTAAGCAGCTGGCTACTTTGTTGGCAAACAGCCGACTCCCGCGTTCACTTCGTCAGATTCCTTCAGATCAGCGTCACTTCCTGCCGACCCTGCATTCACGCGGCTGGCCTTTCCCGGAACCACGCGCAGAGACCGGCTCTCAGAAGCTTCGCAAGAATGAGAGAGCCGTCCCTTGATTTTCTCCTCCTGATCAGACTCACCATCACGAAACGTTTTTCGTTTCCCGTCATACACAACAAACAACGTCTCATGAGAATTCAGATCGTGAGCGGTTGATTGAGAGGGTCGATTCCTTCGATGGTGTGAAGCAGTTGGTTGCGCAGCCAACCCACCACATTACGTTGCGGTCTGAGGCGAGCTTCAGCCGCAGCCAAAACCAAGACCTTAAGGAGGTCCCATGTACAAGCATGCGTATCAAGTGCTAATTGCACTCTCTCTGTTTGCCGTGTTGATGGTTCCAGCGACTCAAGCGCAGTCCATCATCCTCAAGGCAGATATTCCTTTCGACTTCGTCGTGGGGAACAAACGGCTTCCCTCGGGCGAATATCATGTGAAGCCAATCAATCAAGTTGCAACGCTGATTCAGAGCAAGGATGCACGCTCCTCGGCAATGGTTCTGACCACAGCGGTGCAGACCATGAAGATCTCGGATGCCGGCAAACTGGTTTTCAATCGCTACGGCGACCAGTACTTCCTCTCCAGAATCTGGGCACCTGCAAGCGACACGGGTCGCGAACTCCGCAAATCACGGCTTGAGCGCGAAGTGGCCCAGGGTTTGTCGAAAGGTGCAGCGACGGTCGTAGCGGCTCAGACGAGTAAGTAACCTGAGGATGGCAGAGATCAGCTCGAAAGAGCTGTTCGAACCCTTAATTCGGTCAGACGCAACCCGAGGCCACGTCTCGCTTCGGGTTGCACCTGTCCTTAGAAGATCAATCAATGAATATCCCTCACCTGCGAATCGGTTCAGCCGAAACCAGAGAAACATCGGCTGGGAGGTCTTTATGAATACGACAACAGACAACTTGAGCAGGGCTTTCTACTTTGGCTTGCCCGTGGAAGTTGTCTATAGGATGGAAACCTGCAGCTTGGTTCTTTTTTCTGGGCAAGGTTTGATCGTAGACAGCGATGACCTGACCACTGAACAAAGAACCCAATGTGGATCGACAGGGCTTCGTTCACCACAGCGGCCCTCTGCAGAGCCTGTTCGGCTCCCGCAGGCCAAGGCTGCGAGAACAGATTGACGTCCGGATTCGAGAGCGTGGCCTAAGCTACCTCGTCACCGAAGCATCGTGCTCGCCATCACTTCCGCCGCGTCAGACAAAAAAAGTTTTTTCCGATGATAGTTTTTTCGCTCTTGCCCCGCCTTAGGCAATGAGAGCGGTTTAGGACCAGCAAGAACGGCAAGAGAGGGTTAGTCGCGACACCCAGCTCGGCCTCATTTCCCAGTTCCACGGAGGTGAGTGCCATGAAGCAACGATGTAGTGTGTCTGCGACTTTTGTTTTCGGTATGGCGCTTGTTTTCCCCGGCGCAGCTCTGGCTCGTTCAGTGACCGACTCAGGGGAAAATCTAACGATCACGGTACAGGTTTACAACTGGGCTAAGGTCTCACCTGCGACTCTAGAGAAAGGGCAGACGGTTGCCAGTGAGATCTTCAGGGAAGCCGGTATCAAGTTGAAATGGGCAGGGTGCCCATGCGAAGCAACTCCTAAAGAGCCAACCCTCTCTCTGCGAATCATCCCGAAGCTGTTTGGTTCGACCCAGTCGAGCTTTCGCAGCGATCATCTGGGGTTTGCGGCAGTGACAGAGGAGGGAGGGGTTCTTGCGACGGTTTTCTTTGATCGGATCGATTCCCTGGGGAAAGGCGGCGACCTCTCAGGACTTCTAGGACTGGCGACGGCCCATGAGTTAGGCCACCTTCTGCTGGGATCGAAAGCACACACTCCAGCAGGTATCATGCAACCTCGCTGGACTCGCCAGCAACTGTGGGCCGCCGAGCGGAACAACTTCCGCTTCACGCTTGAACAGGCCGAAGCGATCCGTTCGAAAGTTGCTAACCAGCTGAGCCTAGGACTGGCTCTACAACAGTAGTCCTCAGGACTGACGTATCTCTTCGCGAACCGGATCCAGCTCGATTCGGCGCCGCTCAAGGTAGGCGATATTCCCCAGATGAGAAGCGACAGCAGAACGGTGACCCACCAGCACATCTCCGTTGGGCCGCTTGCGACTCTTGATGCAGTCGAGGAAGTTGCGGACATGGTCCGCGGTCATCTGGTCTCCTTTGTCTCCTGGCTCCTTTACCGGTGAACCATCAACTGGCGTGAATGTATACCCCCCGCGAGTAATCTCCAACCGGCCCTGGGTTCCTACGAACTCGATTCCAGCCCCCCGAATTCCCGGAGCCAGCGTGGCCTCGAAGGTGGCCGTCCATTCTCCAGGATACTCGAGCAAGACGTGAATCGTATCAGGAGCCGTTCGACCGTCCTTGTAGTGGTAAACCCCGCCGGATGCAACCGCAGCTTTCGGCAGATCTTCGTTCATGAACCACTGCACCACATCAATCCAGTGAGTGAAGAGGTCCGTGATCTGGCCGCCGCCGAAATCGAGGTAAGCCCGCCAGTTCCAAAACTGTTGAACGTCCCAGTCGCGCCAAGGACGGGGGCCCTGGAACTTTTTCCAATCCAACCCGGCGGGCTGCTCCTTGAAGGGAGCTTTGCGCAGATGGTAACCGTTTCCGTGCCACCAAGTTCGCGAAATGGTGATTTTCCCGAGCTTGCCTGAGTCGAAGTACTCCGCTTTCGCCTTGATGTAATGCGCTCCGCTGCGTTGCTGCATTCCGACCTGAACCACACGGTCGTTGAGCCGTGCTGCCTTGATAATCTCCTTGCCCTCATCAATCCGGTAGGTTAACGGCTTCTCGATGTAAACGTCCTTGCCTGCGTTAGCCGCGTCGATGGCCATGGCTGTGTGCCAATGATCCGGCGTGGCAATCAGGACAGCATCTACTTCTCGGAGCTCCAACAGCTTCTGATAGTCGGCAGACTCCTTGGCGGGCTTTGGCAACAGAGTTTGTGTCTTCCTGAGATTCTCGTCATAGATCTCACACAGCGCAGCGACTTCCACTTCTGGGTTCTTCTGGAACTGCTGCAAGACCGACTGGCCACGCCCTCCGGGGCCAATCACGCCTAGATGAACCCGCTCGTTGGCTCCGAGAACTCTGTTCCAGGAACCGGCGGTCAACCCCACTCCCGTCACGGTGGCCGCTCGGGCAGATCGCTTCAAGAATTGCCGCCGCGTAACGGAACGTTGAGTGCTGCGAGTTTGGCTACGCATGTTTCCTCCAAGTGAGCCTCACGGTTTTTCAGGTCCTAGGTTCTCGTACCATTTGATGTTAGCTGTCGCGCCACCAATCATGACGATGTCTGGCCGCCCGTCAAGATTCATGTCTGCCACCGAGCACCCAGAAGCAGACATGCCGAGTGGGTCCAGGATCTCGTGGTGCCATTGTTTACCCGCGTCGTCCTGAGAGTAAAAAACATGGGAGCTGGACACTTCGCCCTTGGCGCGGTCGCCTGCGACAATGTCATCGCGCCCATTACCATTAAAGTCTCCAACGCATACCTCGTGCCCTTCCTTGAGTTCGCTGAAGATGACACGGCGCTGCCACTGGCTTGCCTTGCCTTGAGTATAAATAACCACTTCGTTTCCGTGCCAAGGCTCCACAGCGGCCAGGATGCGCGCCTTCTTTAGCTTGCCAACGGCTACGTCGCTGGTTCCAGCGCGGGGGGCTTCTTCCTCGTGGCCCTTGGCAAGCGGAACGTTCTTCCACTGGAGCTGGCTGCCACTGCCGACGGCCTCGTGTAAGACGATTCCGTCGAATCCCGCCGTCAGAAGCTGCCGCCGTTTTCCAGTCATCCACTGCACCACACGGACGCGGTGCAGCACGCCGGTAAGCTGGTCGTCGATGAGAAGACGCTTCCACTCGCCTTCGAAATTGTCGGGAACATGATAGTAAACCAGTGACACGCGATCTTCATACTTGGGAGCAAGAGCTTTCGGACCGATCAGAGGAGCATTAATCAACTCTTTCCTGCCGTCTCCGTCGACATCTGCCCAGGCCACGTGGTGGGAAGTGATCAGTGCGTCAATCTTTAACGCTTTCCAGGGTCCGCGCGGATCGCCCGAATGCTTCAGCAGCCAAACGAAGCCCTGGCTCTTGGCTGCCACCATGCTGAATTCGCTTTCAAGGGCCAGTTCCGGGAAACCATCACCATCGAGATCGTGGGCTGCCATGTTGACCAGACCATTCATGTCGCGTGCCAGGACATGGCGCTCCCAGCCTGGATTCTCGTACCAGGCCAGTTCGGTCATACGCGTAGAAAGCCCAATCACGTCAAGCCGCCCGTCATTGTTGATGTCCGTGACGTGCAGCGCATAACCCCCAGGGATTTTCGACTCAATGACGTGGGTCCGAAAGCGGACAGGATTGGAATGTCTATCGCCAGAGTACGATGGGCTCACAAAGGCCAAGAACATGAAAGCGCAACACACGGGTTCAAATCGTTTTCGGAGACCCGATTGGCACACGGCCCTGCAAATCCAAATCCTCGGCAATCCGAACATGCTCCTTATGGATTGAAAGAGCGCAGTCAAACCAGCCTCCGTTGCAGAGCAAGCTGCGTCATGTTTTCGATACTCTCTGAAGGACCTGCCCGTCTGGCAGGAGTCGGGAATACCGTGAGCCGAAAACGCAGGCTGAGCAGCTCAACCTGCTTCATCCGCTTGTCCGTTCCGTCGATCTTCCCAGAATGGAGTTGAGTTTACTCTACTGTCACGCTCTTTGCCAGGTTGCGCGGCTGATCGACATCGCAACCGCGCCGGATGGCAATGAAATAAGCCAGTAGTTGAAGCGGGATGACTTCCAGGATTGGCAGCAGGAGATCGCTGGTAGGTGGAACCTCGATGTAGTAGTCGGAAGCTTCGATGGCCTCTTTATTGAACGGCGTAACCAGCGAAATCACAATGCCATCGCGCGCTTTGACCTCTTTGATGTTACTAAGGGTCTTTTCATAGAGCTGGATAGACTTGGGATTATTGATGCTGCTGGTGGCAATGACAACGACGGGCAGGGTCTCGTCGATGAGCGCATTGGGGCCATGCTTCATCTCTCCTGAAGGGTAGCCCTCCGCATGGATGTAGGAAATCTCCTTGAGCTTGAGAGCGCCTTCCAGGGCCACCGGGTAGTGAATGCCGCGACCCAGGTACAGGAAATTAGGCGAGCGGAAGAAGTGCTTCGATAACTCTTCCAGATACTCAATCTTCCCAAAAAACGATTCGATCTTCTGAGGAATCTTTGTCAAGTCCTCAATACAGTTCTGCACCTGCTCGTGAGTCAGGACTTGGCGAACCTCTGCCAGGTAGAGAGCCAACAGATACAGGCAGGTCAGTTGAGTTGTGAAACTCTTGGTAGCAGCGACGCCGATCTCGGGCCCGGCATGTGTGTAGAGGACGCCATCTGCCTCGCGCGTCACCATGCTGCCTACGACGTTGCAAATAGCGATGTTGCGGGCGCCCTTCTCCTTCACCTCGCGCTGGGCTGCCAGCGTGTCGGCGGTTTCACCCGACTGTGTGATCACGACGGCCAGCGTGTTGGGAGGGACGACAGGATCGCGGTAGCGGTACTCGGAGCCGTAGTCCACTTCCACGGAGATGCGTGCCAGACTCTCGATCATGAACTTCCCGGTTAAGGCAGCATGCCAGCTGGTGCCACATGCGATGATGCGAATGTGTTCAATCCGGCGGAAGTCGGCCTCGGAGATTTTTATCTCGTCAAGCAACACTTTGCCTGTGTCACGCGAGATGCGCCCCAGCGTGGTGTCGCGCACGGCTCTCGGCTGCTCATGAATCTCTTTGAGCATGAAATGCTTGTAGCCGCCCTTCTCAGCCATGATCGGGTCCCAGGTAATCCGCTGGGACTTTGTAGGCACCGCATTGCCGTGAAAGTCAGAAATCTGCACACCATCGGGCGTCAAGACCGCCATTTCCGAATCGGCCAGAAAAACGACGTCGCGTGTATGTGCCAGAATTGCCGGAATGTCAGAGGCGACAAAGGACTCACCTTGGCCGAGCCCGACCACGATGGGAGGACCAAGCCGGGCCGCGACGATCTTGCGGAGATCTTTCGTGGCGAGGGCGACGACGGCATAGATCCCGGTGATCTCATGGAGTGCCTTGCGGACGGCTTCTTCTAGAGATCCATTCCAGTGTTTCTCGACCAGATGGGCAATAACTTCGGTATCTGTTTCGGTGACGAAGGTATGGCCTTCGGCCACCAACGCTTTCTTGAGCTGCAAGTAATTCTCAACGATCCCGTTATGGACGACTACGACTTGTCCCCGGCAGTCGCGGTGTGGGTGGGCGTTCTCTTCGGAAGGGCGTCCATGCGTGGCCCAGCGTGTATGCCCGATGCCGTAGCTGCCCTCGCAGGGGTTTTGACGCAGAACTTCCTCGAGATTGCGCAATTTGCCGGAAGCCCGGCGTACCTGCAGATCATTGCCGTTGACTACAGCGATGCCGGCGGAGTCGTAGCCACGGTATTCCAACCGCCTCAACCCGTCCACAAGCACAGGTACAACAGGCTTCTGCCCCAGGTATCCAACGATTCCGCACACAGATGATTACTCCTTACGCCGGGACGGTCTTTTTTTCCTTGCCCAGTTTTCTTTGTTTACTTGACGCGAGCGTGCGATGGCCAGCGCGTCCTCGGGTACATTCTGCTGGATGGTGGAACCCGCGGCGATATACGCGCCCCGATGAATGGTGACGGGTGCGATGAGCTGGGAATCGCTGCCGACAAAGACACCATTTTCGATGACCGTTTTGTGTTTGCTGACGCCATCGTAGTTGCAGGTGATAGTGCCAGCGCCAATGTTGACGTCCTCGCCAATCTGGGCGTCGCCCAGATAGCTCAAGTGAGCCGCCTTCGTCCTGTCGCCAATCTGCGAGTTCTTGACCTCCACGAAATTTCCTATGCGAACATTCCGGCCGGCGACTACCGGACCCCTCAGATGGGCAAAGGGGCCGATCTGCGCGCCAGAACGAATCTCGCTGTTGGTGATGAGACAGGAATCAAAAATCACGACTTCGTTTCCCACCACAGACCCGCTGATGCGAACGTTTGGGTAAATCTGACAGCCAGATCCGATCTTGCTTCGGCTCTCCAGATAGACATTCGGGTACAAGACCGTGTCGGCACCGACTTCGACGTCCGTTTCGACGTAGGTTGACGACGGATCGACAATCGTGACACCGTCGCGCATGAGCCGGTCGAGCTTCTTGGCGCGTACCAGGTGTTCGAGCTGCGAGAGCTCGAGCCGGCTATTGATGCCGCTAACCTCCCGGGAGTCTTCGCAGACAATGGCTGCGACGGCCTTCTTCTGTTCTCTCAACAAGCCGATGCAATCCGTGAGGTAGTATTCCTTTTGTGCGTTCGCCGCCGCGAGTTTTCCAATGACAGCAGCCAGTTCCGATACTGCGAAGCAGTAAATTCCTGTGTTGATCTCACGGATTTGCCGCTCCTTCGCGCTTGCATCGTTTTCCTCGACGATGCGTTCGACGGAACGGTCTTCGCCGCGAACAACCCGCCCGTAACCCTGGGGCTTGTCGAGTACCGTTGAGAGCAGTGTGGCGCTCACGCCGGAGCGCTCGTGCTCAGTAACCAGCGTTTCAATTGTTTGTGTTGAGATCAAGGGAACGTCGCCCGACAGGATAAGCAGATGACCGGCCTGACCTTCCCAAGACTGGCGTGCTACCTGGACAGCATGACCCGTTCCGAGCTGAGGCTCTTGAACGACAAACTGGAGCGGAAGGTGCGAAAGTGTCTTCCGAACTTGATCAGCCTGATATCCAACGACAACCCACACGGCCGACGGCTTCAGGGGCGACGCAGCTTCGACGACGTATTCGATGAGCGGCTTGCCTGCGAGGCGATGCAGAACCTTGGGCAGATTCGACTTGAGCCGCGTGCCTTTGCCGCCAGCCAGAATCAGAACACTGAGACGTTTCATGAATAGCTGGCCAATTGGGCTGGCAGGGGACTGGCTTGTAACTCTTGGTGCTCACTAGACAGCAGCAGTTCGAAGATGGCCCGTGCCAACTTCATGGGATCGTGCCTCACTTTGTCATCTTCGTCCGACAAGAGATTCTTCAGCAGGACACGCACGCCCAGGCGCCCGAGGCCTTCCAGGTCGGTCTCGATCTGGACAGCGTTTTCAGCCAAGTAGCTTTGTGCTTGTTTTTCGGAGATGGCAGCCGCGTTACAAAGCAAATAGTCAAATGGCAAATGACCGCAGTGCTCGATGATGGCGCGCAGGTGGTCCGAAGCGCAGAACCCGGTTGTTTCTCCTATCTGCGTCATAATATTCCCGATATAGATCTTGAGGGCGGAGGATTGCCGGATGGCTTCAGGGATGCCACTGACGAGGAGATTCGGCAGAAGACTCGTGTAGAGCGAACCGGGGCCCAACGTGATGATATCGGCCTCGGCGATGGCTTCCAGTGTTTCGGGCAGCGGATTGCAGCTCTCGGGAAAGATAGCAATCTTTCGTATCCGCACGGGCGAACGGCCGATGAGCGATTCTCCAAACAAGGAGGCTCCGTTTTCCAGTTCGCCCACCAGGTGAACGTCGGCCATAGTCGACGGCAGTATTCTTCCTTTGATGGCCAGGACCTCGCTGGACACCCGGATTGCTTCCAGAAAATCTCCGGTGACCTCAGCGAGTGCCGTTAGGAAGAGGTTCCCAAAGCTGTGCCCTCGCAGTTCTCCTCCGCTTTCGAACCGATACTGGAAGAGCTTGGACATCAGCATTTCGTCTTCCGAAAGCGCAACCAGGCACTTCCGAATATCACCTGGGGGCAACACTTGGAATTCATCACGCAGACGTCCGGAACTTCCACCGTCGTCAGTCACCGTAACGACAGCAGTCAGATCGCGAACGAGTCGACTGAAGCGTAAGCCCAGAGAGTTAGGACCCGGCTTGCCAACAAATTGCTTGAGACCCGAGAGCAATCGCGACAGCCCGGTTCCTCCTCCAATGGCGACGACTCTGATACTGGATGCGGATGGATTTTTCACAGCAGACTATTCGGCGAGATGTCAAAAAACTATAGAAAATCAATGGTCTACAAAATGACCAGGTCGCCGATGGTCTTCTTAGGTCAGTATGTGGAGGCTGGTGTCCGCTCAGGAAACACCAGAGAGACAAAACGGGAATCTTGTTTCAAAACCTCGAAATCAGAGTCGCGCTGCGCCAAAAAGCGGTTCTCAGGCTTTAAACTGATCGCACTTTGCAGATTGCCAAGCGCTGACTCCAAATCACCCTGGCGGCAATTGTTTGCGGCAAGCGCATAGAGCACATAGTCGCAACGCGGGTTAGATTTCAGTGCCCTCTGAAGATGATCCTGCGATTCGTCATAGCGACCCTCATTCATCAGGGCAACGGCCAAGTTGTAGTGCTCGTCCAGCGTGCGAGGAGCTGGAGGCTTTCGCGCTATTTTTTGCTCACATAGCCTGAGGTGAAGTCTTGTACGCTCCAACACTTCTTTGTCGTCTGAGAAAGTGGCAATGATCTTTTCGAAGGCGATCTTTGCCTTGTCGTACTGATGTGAATAGAGGAGCTTCACCGCTGTTTCGTAGTGTTTGATGGAAGCAGTGCGAATCGGGTTCACCTTGGCGATCTTAGCACGCCCGATCACGACAGGTTGTCTTGCTTTTGTTGAGAGAGATGGCTTTGCTTTCTGTCTACTAACCGGCGCAGTCTTGCCAGCGCCACGCTTCGACGGCTGCTTTGCCTTTGCCACTACTGCCTTGGAACGTCTTGAACGCTTATCTGTTTGTTTCCGTTGGAGTTTCTTGGCGGATCCTGAACTGGATCTCTTGGTTCTGGATTTGGAAGCTCGTTTTGTTGGAGATTGCTTCGGCATCGAAGCCTCCTCTTCCGAAGGTCTTTGATGGGTTCCGTTCTGGAACGCTTCTGCAGAGAGTAAAATAGACTAAAATCAATCAATTAGAAAGAGTCATTCCTGAGGGACTCCAGCACACAGCCCATGTATACCAGGAAAAGCCGCGTCCGTCAAGGAGGCCGTAGACTGCTGTTGGGATGGGGTTTCCGAGGTTTTGATCTTTGAGCTAAAGTCATCGCGGCTGCGAGTCGATGCTACAAGCTGGAAAAAACCTATTGCAGGTCAACGGGCTTGTGTGCTATAAGCCGATGATTATCAATGGATTCATGGCATTCGTCACCAATCTTTGTCCCTGGCGCAGGAAGTAATGCTGACATTTTTCGGTAAAGGCGGGGTGATTCCTGTGGCACCGCAGGCCATGACAGGAGTTGCAAGGAACAGCTCATGACAACTCCCGACATGATCATGTACGAGGAGGAGTATCAAAGAATCAAGGCAATCATAGCTCGGCTTCGTACTGAATCTAACGCGAAGTTGGTGTTTCTGGTTGACAAAAATGGGCAGCAAATCGCAGCTCACGGGGAGTTGGAAAACTTCGATGCGACGTCTTTAGCTTCGTTGACTGCGGGCAATGTCGCGGCTACTGACGGTCTTGCCAAGCTAATCGGAGAAAAGGAATTCTCGATTCTTTTTCATGAAGGCGAGCGGGATAACCTTCACATCTCGATTGTTGCTCAAAGGGTCATTCTTGTAGTCATATTTGACAGCCGGTCATCTTTGGGTCTTGTCAGGTTGCGTGTCAAGAAAGCTTCGGTGGAACTCACAGAAGTTTTTGAGAAGATCGTAAAGAAGATCAGCTCTGAGAAAGAGGCGGGTACGCTGGAAATGGATTCTCCGTTTGCCGAGATTACGGATGACGACATTGACAGTTTATTCTCAGAATGATCCATCCCGGCAACGCTTGTTGTCGAGAAAATGATTGAGCTGAGAGCCCTGCTCTTGAGGACTGACCGACCTTGACTTTTATCAACTACGCGTCGAGAGAAATCAACTGTAAGATCGTCTATTACGGACCCGGCCTCGGGGGAAAGACAACCAATCTGCAGTACGTCTACGATAAAACAGCACCTAGCGCCAAGGGCAAGATGATTTCCCTTGCCACGGAAACCGACCGTACCCTCTTTTTCGATTTTCTTCCTCTTGAGTTGGGCAGCGTCCGCGGCTTTAAGACTCGCTTCCATCTCTATACTGTTCCAGGCCAGGTGTTTTATGACGCCAGCCGCAAGCTCATTCTAAAAGGGGTTGATGGCATCATATTTGTTGCCGATTCCCAAGAAGAACGAATGGACGCTAACATTGAGAGCGTGAGCAATCTGGAACAGAACTTGAAGCTTCAGGGCTATGATTTGATGAAGATTCCCTATGCCTTGCAGCTGAACAAGCGAGATCTGCCTAATGTAGTTTCCGTAGAAGGTATGAAGAAGGAACTGATACGAAAAGGGGAACCAGTTTTAGAAGCGGTGGCTTCGACCGGCATTGGAGTCTTTGATACCTTGAAGGCGGTCGCCAAACAAGTCCTCATCGAACTAAAGAAGGGATAATCGCTTCCGCGTCCTCAGATCAAATACCAAGTATCCGCGGCCTCCGGACGGGTTTCTTCTCCGTCCTGCCGTACCCCTGCTCCGCTACCTGAGTTTCTAGCTCCACCCTGAAATCCTGGGATCGAATGTTGGCCAAACTCACACCTCGTCAGCTCACGGTTTATGCACTCGCGAGAGTCCCAACCGGCTTTCCGAGATGGGTCCCGGTGGCGATCCTGTTTCTTCTGCTCGCAGGTTCAGCACGTCGCGGATTCTGCGGAGAGGAGCAGGAGAGTGTCACTGTTCATGCTCCGCGCGTTCAAAAGATTGAGCTGTTAAATGGGCTGAAGATTCTCGTAATTGAAAAAAAACCCGCGCAAGCGGCCACAGTCGTCAGCCTGCTGATTAAGACTGGGTTTCTTGCGGACCCCAAGGACCGGGAAGGGACGGCCTTTCTGACTGCCGAAGCTGTTCGATCAGCGAATGGCAAAGTACCCGCTGAGCGTTGGAAGGATGAATTGGAGTTTCTGGGAGCTCAAGTCGAGATACGGGTTAATGCTGACGCCACGGTTTTTCAAGCACAGTTGCCTCCAACACGTCTGGAGGTGTTTCTGGCTTTCCTAGCGAACGTAGTGCTCCGGCCAGTCTTTGCTGTAGAAGGGTTGGAAAGGATCAAGCTGGAAACTCACGCTTCCCGGGTCTTCTCGTCGGCTTCGTTCTATCCTGGCAGAGCGCTGTTTCGTCAGACAGTTTTCGACAACAGTCGCTGTTCTCGCTCTGGGATTGGCACAGCGGAATCCTTGAAAGGAATTCGCATTGCCGACCTGGAACTATTTCATCGGTCCTATTACCTGCCGAATAATTCGGCACTGGTGGTTGTTGGACCGCCTTCTGAACCAAGGATTGACAGCCTGGTACGCGAAAAGTTTGGCGGCTGGGTCAAGGGTAGTCTTGCTTCGTCCGAACCTGCCGTCGGGTTTCCAAGTCTGTCAGGCCAAAAGGTGCGCGTTGTAGAGTCAGGGACACATGACGACGCGGCCACGATCCTCCTCGGACATCCAGCACCTGCCAGACAAACGCCGGACTACTTTCCGCTGCAACTGGTGGCCGCGATATTGGGCAACACGGGCAAGTCTTCCCGATTGGAGCAAGCCCTTACGGCGCAGAATGTTCCTTACCGCTCCATAAGTTCGGAAGTGCAGTTCGAAAGGGATTGCAGCCAGTTTCAGATAGTTGCCAACGTGCCTGTGGCTTCACTGCAGACTGCAATTCAGACGATTCTCGATGGCATCGAAAGCATGAAGACCGTTCCGATTTCCGAATCAGAAATGTCTGCGGCTAAAGCCAAACTGTTAGCAGAATACGCGGCGGTCATCGAGTCTGATGCTAGAATCGCGGACCAAGTCGCGGAAATAGAGCTCTTTGATTTGGCTCGCGATTTCCTTACGGAGTATTCGGGAAGAGTGGAACAGACGGCGGCCGAAAGAGTGGAGGAAGCCGCTAAGAACTATCTCAGCAGTACAAGAGTGGCCACAGTAATCGTGGGAGATGGTAAGGCCGTCACGTCGGCTTTGGCAGGATTCCGCACGCCTGATATTGTAGGAGACACGGAGCCGCACGTTCCGCCTGCTAGCTCGAAGTGATCGGATACCTCTTCAGATGGCGGACCTCGAGAGCAGGATTCTTCACTTTTACGGCTACTTTCACCATTTTTCCCGGTTTCTGATTGCTACCTGAAGTGTATTCCACGCGGTATTGGTTCTTCACTTGGCTGCAGAAATCGCCCAGCGCTGCGTCAGCTTCGGCGCCCGTCTCGACAAAGCGGGCGTCGCCACCCGAATGTTCGGCGTAGACTCGCAGAGCTGATCCCCGCAAATTCAGATTCTTCAGCTTGTCCAGAGTACCTCCAACCCCACCAGCGCCGCCCAGGCCCACCGCGTAGATAGGGTGGCCAAACCGCGAAATATGGTCGAGAGTAGCCGGCCCGGCGATATCCTTGCCCGCTGAGAAAAAGATCAGGGCTCGCCTCTGGTTGTGGGCATCTCGCAGTTTGATGAGAGCCAGGTCCACGGCCAGCCCCATACGAGCCTGGCCACCGACCCCCAGGTGATCCAGGGATTCCTGCAGATAATCCTCGGGGGCTAGGTAGTCGACGAGTTCTTGCGACTCATCGCTGAAGGCATTGACGAAGAGTTCGTCGGGACTCTTCAAGCGGGCAGCCAAGGACTTCAACCATTCCAGCGCCAAGCTGATGCCTTCGCCTCCCATGCTTCGACTGATGTCGATCAAAACGCCAAAAGAAACTGCGGCGTCAGGTTCGAGCTTCACTGAGCTGATGACCTGGGGCTTGTTTTCCTCCAGCACCTTGAAGTCCTTCTGACCTAGACCGGCAACAGGGTTCCCCTGTTTGTCTATCACAGACACGTACAGTGTCACCTGCCGAACACCGGGCTGATCGGAACCACGCGACTCTTGCGCCACGACCGTAACAGAAACCAGAGTCACGAGGAGCAACCGCTTTGCCAAGACATTCCCTTGGTTTTGAACCCGAGAGCCCGCATTGGAGCCAGTAAAGGGGTTACCCACGACATGCCTCCTGATAATTCGAGAATAACAAACATCTTGGAAAAGATCCAAGACCACCGGGTTGTATTCCAACGCGATTCCGGTTGCCAATCTCGTCTCAAACTGGCTATTGTTCCTTCGCGTTTGCAGCCGCACGAGTTCACTCGAATCCGGTGCTAGTCTTGATCGTAGAAGATTTTTCCCTGAGTCATTTCAATGGGCTGCATATCCGATGCACGTTCCGACTTCCTGATCGGCCAAGCGTTTGCCGTCTGACAGTTGTTGCTCCAGGGTTTCTTGGATTCAAGGATTGGGGTTTTTTCCCCTATCTTTCGGAGAGGCTCTGTCACTCCGGTTTCGGAGTGCTCTCGTTCAGCCATTCTCATTGCGGTGTTCAGGAAAATCCGCTGGAGATTTCCGATACTGACTCGTTTTTCCGCAACTCGACGACACAGGAGCTGAAGGATTGGGATTTGCTATTGGATGCAATTTTGGAGGGCCGCTTCCCTCATTCGAAGCGAGTCAGGCTCAGCGGGTTCGGGGTTGTGGGACACAGCCGAGGCGGCAGCTTTGGGATACTTAAGGCCAGCCAAGTTCGGCAGATTCAGTCGGTCGTTGCCTGGGGAGCCATCCAGACTTTCCAGCGTTACGATGCCAGCACTCTGCGTCGCTGGCGAGAGTCGGGCGCGCTGGAGTGCGGCGAAAGCGCTTCGGGCAGATTACTCAAGCTCGGGATCGGCGCTCTGGAGGCTCTAGAGCGAAACCAAGAGCACCTCGATGTGCTTCGCGCGATTCGCTCGGTGAGCGTTCCGGTGATGCTCTTGCACGGTCGTCAGGACAAGCGAGTGTCATGCGAGGAAAGCCGGCGGATTTGGCAGTCCGCGAATCCTCATTTGTCCCGCTTTCACATCATCGAATCAGCGGGCCATACGTTCCGGACCCAGCATCCATTTACGATTCCTTCTCAGCCGCTGTTGGAAGCCGTGGCAGAGACGATCCGCTGGTTCGAGGCAACACTGCGATGAGAGCTTTCTCCGATAGCACAGCACATATTGGTATCAACCTTGCGACGGGCTCCTTGACGAGCCATCCAACAGTGAACCATCGCAAATGACACGAACTGTGGCAGGATGGATTTGACACTGCAGTGGCGAGATCCCAGACACAAGACCCGAACCCTATGAAATTCCGCTTCGTCCTCGTAGCGCTTGCTCTCGTCTTGCTGGTTTCATCCTTTCTTTTTCTGATCTTGAAACAGAGAGCGCCTTCTCCTGCCCAGTCCCTGAGGGTTCCTGAAGGCTTTGTCGTCGAGCGTGTTGCGGGCCCACCCTTGGTCGATCGGCCGATCGTGGCGGACTTTGATGAACTGGGCCGACTCTATGTGGCTGATTCTTCCGGCTCTAACGACCCGGTCCAGAAACAGCTGACGGAGAAGCCGCACCGTATCGTGCGGCTTGAAGACAGCGACGGCGACGGCCGCTATGACAAGAGCGTGGTGTTCGCCGACAAGATGATGTTTCCTGAAGGTGCGATGTGGTTCGACGGATCGCTGTACGTCGCCGCCCCTCCGAGCATCTGGAAATTGACTGACACCAATAATGATGGCATCGCCGAGCAGCGTGAGGAATGGTTCGACGGCAAAACTCTGACCAATTGCGCAAACGATCTGCACGGCCCCTATCTCGGCTTGGACGGATGGATCTACTGGTGCAAAGGAGCGTTTGGCCAGCAAACTTATGAACGCGGCGGCAAGCCGCCGTTTGTCACACGCGCCGCACATATTTTTCGCCGTCGGCCAGGCAGTTCGCTAGTCGAACCGGTGATGACCGGCGGCATGGACAATCCGGTGGATGTGGCGTTTACGCCGGAAGGAGAGCGGATTCTAACCGCCACATTTTTCCAGCAGCCTGGAGTCGGGAGGCGCGACGGACTCATTCATGCCATCTACGGCGGCGTTTATGGGAAAGTGCACGACGTTATTGAGGGCCACAAACGCACCGGCGAACTGATGCCTGTGCTCACTCACTTCGGTCCAGCTGCTCCTTGTGGGCTCACTCACTACGCATCGCGCGCTTTTGGCACGGAATACGAGAACAATTTCTTTGCTTGCCTGTTCAACATGCACAAGGTCACCCGTCATGAGCTGGCGCCGAGCGGAGCAACATTCACGACCCGTGACAGCGACTTTCTACTGTCGCCTGACAGCGATTTTCACCCAACGGACGTAATTGAAGATGCCGACGGCAGCCTGCTGGTGATCGACACTGGCGCTTGGTACAAGCTATGTTGCCCCACCTCGCAGCTTGCTAAGCCTGATGTGCTGGGCGCGATCTACCGCGTCCGCCGCAAGGATGCGGCCCGGGTGAAAGACTCCCGCGGGTTGACGCTTTCATGGCCTGGTTTGAAGCTGAAAGAACTGGCCGAACTGCTCGACGACTCTCGGCCCGCAGTGCGGCAACGCGCAATGCATGAGCTGGCAAAGCACGGAGTGACGGCCGTGCCGACACTCGCAGAGACGCTGCAGCGGTCCAGCTCCGTTAGGATACGCCGCAACGCGGTCTGGACGCTCTGCCGCATAGAAGGGGACGCTGCAAGAGCGGCAGTGCGGCTCGCTCTGAAGGATCCGTCCGCATCGGTCCGCCAGGCGGCCAGTCATTCTGTAAGCGTCTGGCGCGATGACGAAGCATTGCCGCAACTCTTGGAGATCTTGAAATCTAGCCCTGCGCCGGTGCAACGCGCAGCGGCGGAAGCGCTAGGTCGAATCGGAAATCATCGAGCAGTTCCTGAATTGCTTGCCAGCGTCGGCCGCCCGAGCGACCGCAGCCTCCACCACTCGGCGACCTATGCACTGATTGAGATCGCTGATTCCTCGGCCACAGCTGAAGGACTCAAGTCTGCTTCCGTCGGCACGCAAAGGGCTGCCTTGATAGCCCTCGACCAGATGGAGGGCGGCAGGCTCAGTCCAGGGATCGTGACCCCATTGCTGGTTTCAGGTGATGCTGATCTGAAACAAACTGCCTCTTGGATTGTGGGCCGGCACCCTGAATGGGGACGGGCGCTGGCTGGATTCTTCCGTAATCGCCTGACGGCGGATCTTTCGACGGAGGAACGTCGTGACTTGGAGCGGCAGCTGGCCGCTCTTGCGCGTGGCTCGGAAATCCAGGCGCTGCTAGCAGAGGCCTCGCGTGGAGCAGGGCCGAGGGAACAGCGCGAGACGGCATTGCGCGCGATGGCGCTGGCCTCGTTGAAGGAGATGCCAGAAAGCTGGGCGACCGGAGTTGCGGCAGCCTTGAATACAGAAGATGGCGATCTGGTTCGGCAGGCAGTTTCTACAGCGCGAGCCTTGCCTTCGCCCGGACAGCACAGCAGGACGGGGCTGCGCGCAGCCCTGCTGGCGGTTCTGGACAACACGCGTTTTCCCACTGAGACTCGCTTGGCAGCGGCGGCAGCCATTCCTGACGGCTTGAATCGCGTCGAGCCCCAGATGTTCGACTTCCTGGCTTCGAACATTGATTCTTCTCTGCCTGTGACACATCGCAGCCATGCTGCAAGCGTGCTGGCGAAGGCAAAGCTGGCGCCGGGCCAACTGCTGACACTGGCCGGCTTGCTCAAGAATGCCGGCCCACTTGAGCTCTCGACATTGTTGGCCTGCTTCAAAGATGCTAGCGACGAGGAGTTGGGTCTCAAACTTGTGGCCGTACTTCAGCAATCAAGAGGTCTCATGAGCCTTCGGCAGGATGTGTTGGAACCTGCTATCGCCAAATTTCCTGACTCGGTGCGAAAGAAAGGCGCCGAAATTCTTGCTTCACTCGATGTGGACACTGCTGCCCAGAAGGCAAGACTTGACGGCCTTCTAGCCAGACTCCAGGTTGGCGACATCCGCCGCGGACAAGCAGTCTTTAACAGCACCAAGGCAGCGTGCTCGTCTTGCCATACGATCGGCTATCTGGGAGGCAATATCGGTCCGGATCTGACCAGAATCGGAGAGATCCGAAATGAAAGAGACTTGCTCGAGTCAATCGTTTATCCCAGCGCCAGTTTTGTCCGGAGCTACGAGCCGCTTGTGGTCGTCACGAAGTCCGGCGATGTTTACAACGGTGTGGTGCGAAAGGATGGTAGTGAAGAAATATTGCTCGCTACCGGGCCAAAGACCGAAGCGCGGCTCCAGCGATCCGAAATCAAAGAGATGAGGCCCGGGACGGTATCGGTGATGCCTGGGGGGGTAGAAAACGAGCTGAGCGGCCAGGAGCTCGCCGACCTGCTGGCCTTTCTCAAGAGAACGCGCTGGGGGGCGCGGTAGAGGCGTCATGGAATGTCTACCGTTTTGGCGAATGGTTGCAGACGCATTTCCCTACTCCTCGAAGACACGCAGCAGATCGGACGCCTTGACCACACCCACAATCCTGCCGCCGTTCTGCGTTACCACCAGGAAGTTCTTGTTTCCTGCAAGCATTTTTTGAATCGCTTCTGAGACCGAGACTCCCTGATCGACCGTCATCACGTTGGACTCCATAATCTCGCCAACACGACGGCTCAGCCGCGCCGCGATGGGTAGCGAGGCAACGTGAGCCTCAGCGGCTTCAAAGTTCAGCAAGCGATGGTTGATGTAGGAAAAAAACTCGGTCGTCGTGATCTTCGACTTCCAGATAGCCATCGGCATGAGCGGCTTTCCCTCGATGAAGGCCAGATAGCAGTCTAGCCGCGTCTGCTTGGTCTTCTTGTCGATCGAGAGCAGGTAGCGCAGCGAACTGTCGGGCACAACGTCAACTTTTTTTTCGGGAATCGTACTCAGATAGATCAGCCGGTGGACGTCTTCGATTGAAATCTTCAAGTCCTTGTACTGGTCTGCGATCCAGCGGGCCAACTCATTGTCTTGGTCCGAATACTTCTTGACGTACTTTTCCAGTGTGTCGATAGCGTCCGCTAGAAACACGCCCAGCGCAACGTCCCGGTCAAAGAGGAGCCCAGCACAAACGATGGCAGCGTCGTCGGAATGGCCAGGACCCATGCGGTCGCGGATATAGAAATAGCGGACGAACTCCGACTCCTGGTACTGACACTTTTCGGCAGGCACGATCATTCCGGCCTTCTCATAGTCTTCGATGCTCTCCGCGTGCGGCTCGTGAGCCAGCTTTTCGCCGTCCAGGTTCAGGTGCTTCATGATGCGGAGATCCACGAAGTGACTACGTCCGCCGCCGATTCGAATGTTGTACTCTTTTTCGACGTCACGACGGATCTCCGTGTCGTCACGGAGACCGCCCAGGTACAGCCCCTTTAGAATCGACCCGGAATTGACAGTCAAGCTCTTCAGCCGTCCGGCGCGCAGGAAAGGCTCACCCTGCTCGTTTGCCAGTTTTCCGCTGGCCTTACCATGAATGGCCAAGTCGGCATAGTGGTAAATCTCGTCGATCAACAGCTGCCGGTAGGCCTTCACCTTGTCAGGATCCAACTCGAGTGCAGTCACGATGTCTGAAATCGTGATGTTCACAAAACGACGCTTGTGAAACATGCCAGCACCGTTGTGTGCGTGCCCTTCCACGGACTGCATCAGAATGGCATCTTCGGACTCCTTGGCCACATCGAGTTCCGTGCTCTTGGATAAGTGCTCAAAATCCTGCCGGATGAGTTCTTCGAAATCCATCGGTGCGTCGCCCCTCCCCAGGGCCAGGTCCAATAGGAGTGCGGATGCTAGCAACGGATGAGCTAAGACGGTTTTTTCAAAGGCGTGAATGTCACAAAACCCTTTCGCGAATTAGGCTGGCACAGCCTGCGCTTGGGCGATGCAGCTGTCCGCAAGCCGCAAAAATGTCAGCGCCTCGCGGGCGGCGAATGTAGGCGGGCAAGCCCTTCGAAACCAGGATCTCCTGAAAGCGACCCACCTGCCGGGGTGGCGAGGGTCGCATGCCATTCTGCTGCCCGAGATTCAAGGCCAGAAGGTTGACCTTTGCTCGCAAGCGGGCCACAAGCTTGACCAGCCGCCGGGCGTCCGAGTCCGAGTCGTTTACTCCGTCGATGAGCACGTATTCGAACGTAAGGCGCTGGCGGGGGCCAAGGGGGAAGCCTTCGCAGGCAGCGATAAGGTCACTGATGGGAAACCTGCGGTTGACTGGCATTAGTCGATTGCGCACTTCGTCAGTTGTGGCCGAGAGAGAAATCGCCAGATTCGGAACCACTGGCTGGCGCGCCAGCTCCAGGATCTTGGGCACCAGGCCAACCGTGGAAAGTGTGATGCGATGTGCTGGGATGCCAACCCCAGCGGGGTCAGCCATGATACTCAATGCTGTGCTAACATTCTCGAGATTCAAGAGCGGTTCACCCATCCCCATCAATACGATGTTAATGGGTTTTGCGGAAGTGCCCTTGTCTTCCGCCTCATCGCTCAGAATGCGCAACACCTGCCCGACGATTTCTCCTCCAGTCAAATTCCTTGTGAAACCGATCAATGCTGTCAGGCAAAACTTACAGTCCATTGGGCAACCGACTTGGGTTGAAATGCACAGCGTACTGCGTGCGGGTTCCGGAATAAAGACTGACTCGATCTTCTGGCCGTCAGCCAGCACGAAGAGATACTTGCGGGTCCCATCGGCAGAGAGCTGGGAGGTGTGGTTCAATGGGAGCGTGATTCGGGAAAACTGTCGCAACTTGCGGCGAAGACGCAAAGAGAGATCTGTGAAGTGATCGTACTGGAATTGCCGGCGCTGATAAATGGACCGATAAATTTGCTTGCCGCGAAAAGCTTGTTCTCCTATGGATTGCAGGAACCTGCAGAGTTCGAGCGAGGTCAATCCTAACAATTCCTGAGGCTGAACTTCCATCTGGCTAGAGGCGGTCCCGTAAGATCAGAGCTCCGGGCGACCGGAACTCAAAATTATAGGCGATGATAGCAGAATCTCTTGCGAGACGCCTGACGAATTCGGTGTCGAGTTCGGTGTCTATGGCCTGCGAACTCGTCGTCGCACCCCGCTTCGCACGGCCTGCACTGCACTCAGAAATTGGGACGGTATTGAGCGAGATGCGTGCCAGGGGCTGCCACGCGTGGGCTTAGGCTGCTCCCCTGCTTTCAGTCCGCCAACTCGGAAAACCCGCTTGCGGCGAGCTGTACGGAGTCGTAAGCGCGATGGATAAGTTTTTCCTGTTGGATCTGATGGGACGACTGAATCGACTGATTTCTGAATTCTTCCAGACGGAGGCGGTTGCTGGAATCGATTCGCTGGATCTGGTGAAGCAGTTGCATACCTTCGGTTTTCAGAAATGCCAGTGACTGTCGTTCCTGGAAGGTGGCACTTGCTAGCAGCCTAGTGACCGCCTGCAATCTTGGCGTGAGCAACTCCGTGAGTTCTGACAACCGGGCAACTGTCACTTCCTTCTGGCTGACGATCTCCGCCAGGTCCTCCATTCGGTCGTTCTCCAAAATGAGCGACTCTGTTTGCGACAAGATGTGGAGTTCACGCAACAGGACCAGCTCAGCTTCGATCCCCTCGATCAGGAAGGCGACCCTTTCGTTCTTTGCAACCTCGGCCGAGAGGCTTGAAGATTTCATCATGGACTCGCTGATCAAGGTTGAGTCAAATAAATAGGGACCGACCCTGGTTTGAGGCTCTGAATGAGCTTGTTGCTGATGGGGTGCCGGCCCGGTGTCCTATCCGAAAACCTCGAGCGGCCGGTGCTCACCCAGCTGGGCTGCCACCATAGGAGGCAGGCTCGTCTGCACAGCCGCCGGCGGTGGCAGCTCCGCTTTTTGAGCAATCTCCGTCCAGGCCGAGTTCAAAGTCCTCAGCAGCTTAGTGACGTGATCGACCGGGCGCACATCCATTTTTGCGCTAGCTTCCAGGATGCTTTCGCTCATGTAGGTGTAAAGGCTGTTTAGAGACAGTGCAATGTCCCCGCCCTCATCAAGCCTCAAAGTGCTCTGTAACTCGCCGATGATGGCGAGCGCGCGGTCGAAGGCAACGGCTTTTGCGCGGAGGTCCCTATTCACAATAGCCGCTCGGGCTTCACTCAGAAACCGCAAGGCCCCGTCATACAACATGATGACCAGCTTGAGGTTGTTAGACGTGTTCACCTCAATCTGCTGGTAAATGTTGCCAAGAGAACTGGAGGACATAAAGCTCCTTTGCACGAAGCGAACGGTCACTAAAAGAGACGGAACTGCCCACTCAGACCATTCAGCGAACTGCTTTGTGAATTGAGCTGGCTGATAGCGCGGTCAGCGGCAGCAAACTCAGCATTTAGCTGCTGCTCTCGATTGATCAGCCGCAGCTCCAAGTCCCGAATCCGCGCGTTGTACTTGTCGATGGCTTTCTTAACCCGGTCTTCAACGCCGTCGATAGCTCCTCCAGCATTCGTATAGCCCTTGATGGCGTTCGTGATCTTGGTTGCGAATCCGCCCGCTCCAGCGAAGAAAGTGGCCACGTCCTCGCGGTTGCTAGACAAGACACTGTCCAGCTGAGCTTCATCTAATGTGAGTTTCCCCGACTGTTCAAAAGATATTCCTAGAGCCGCCAGGTTCTTGATCGTTCCAGAATTGGGGTGATCAGAAACAAGGTAGTCGCGCAGTTGCCGGTTCGCTGAACGCAGCAGCGGGTCATTGGCAAGCGGAGGGCGTCCAGAGCCTGTATCCAGCCTGGTCTGGGCGATGAAGAAGTCATTGAAACTGTTAAACGCGTTGATGGCCCCTTTGATCTTGTCCTTCAGAGCTGCAGAGTCGTCAGTCACGGTAACAGTGGCCGTTCCCGTCTTGAAGAATGTGAGACTGAGACCGGGAACTGCCTCGCTCACCGTGGTCGATGTGCTCTTGACCGTAATGCCGTTGTAGGTGAACTCAGTATCTTTGGCGGTGCCGTTGGTTCCATCAGTACTTAGATTCAGGACGGTCCCAGGCGCTCCGGCACCCAGCAGGGTCGTGTCGCTCACCGTAAACGCGTTGGCCAGTCCAGGAGTTTTGCTGGTGAACACCAGTCGGAATGGAGTCGCTCCCGTTCCGTCGTTGATGATCGATGCTTGGACCCCAGACTGCTGAGCGTTGATGGCGTCTCGGAGTTCAGCCAAGCTGTCAACGCCGGTCAAGTTGATGTTCGTTGTCGCTCCACCCTGAGTGATAGAGAAGGCACCGCCGTCAAAGATGGTGGCATTGATGTCGCTAAACTGGCTGGCAGCGCTGGTCGTCACCTGAGGGCGGGCCAGCGAGATCACATTCAGTGTGAAGGTTCCCTTGGTTGCTGACGAGGTTGCGGAAGCCGTTAGGACTGCTGTATCGGAGGAGGCAGCTTTGAGGCTACTGAAGGCCGTGTCGCTTGCCAGTTTCGCCAGAGCAGTTTGCAGAGCAGAGAGAGAAGTGTTGAAGCTGCTGTAAGCCGTAAGCTTGGTTTGCTCGGCTTTCTTGTCGGCTTCCAAGCGGGTGATCGGCTGCCGTTCCGCGTTGATGATGATGTTTGTTATCGCCTTGAAGTCGATATTGTTAAAGCCGCTCAGTGTAATGGGTGATCCCATCGGCTGATTTCCCCTCTGCGCAGGTTTCTACTCTCGAAACTTCCTTCTGGAAGTGCAGCCGTTGCATGCCCGGGGCCAGAAAAACTGGCAACGGTTGACGGGCCGCAACTCTCTCAGGCCATCGCGTCAAATATCCCAGTGCCCGTCTTACGCAGGTCTTCAGCTAAAGCCAGTAATTCTTTTGGCGGAATCTGCCGGATCACTTTTTTTGTCTTTGAGTCCAGAACCCGGACAATGATCCTCTGTGTCTCTTTGTCCACGGAAATAGCCAGCTCGCTGTTTTTCCCGCCAATATTTTCCAGAAAGCGATGAACGGTCTGCTCGATTTCGGCGGAATCCTTCAGATGTGATTGGCCAGATGCTTCTCCTTGATGTTCGGACGCGCTCCTGGAGCCGGACTCCGCCCTGGCTGCTGCGGGTACGGTTTCAGGAATGGGTTCGGCTGCTGGGACTCTTAGCTCCGTCAAGCTGATAGTATTGTCTGGTGTAACCAGCATGACGCACCTCCCACGTACTGGTCTCAGCGCCGGGACTGTGCGCTGGGCTTCAAGAATCCACTGTAAGTATCCGGCGAGGGTCATTGCAGACCCTCGCCGGTGAAACGACTGCTCAGAGGATTAGTGGAATTACCGCAAGAGCGAGAGAACTGCGGCAGCCGTCTGGTTCGCCTGGGCCAACGAAGCCAAACCGCTCTGTGTCAGGATGTTGTACCGGGTCAGGTTCGCGCTCTCCTCAGCGATGTTAGCGTCGCGAATTCGGCTTTGCGCTGCCGTCTTGTTGACGATTTGAGACTGAGCAATGGTGATGGCGAACATCAAACGGTTTTGAGAAGAACCCACCGAACCTTGAACGGAACCCAGAGCAGTCACAGCCGCTGTAATCGAGGTGATGGCTGCCTGTGCCCCTGCTTGACTGGTAATCGACAGACCATTCACGCTCAGCGCCGTAGAATCGGCTGCACCGAAGCTGACAGAAACCGTTCCGTTGCTGCCGTCGTTGCTGATGTAGATGGAGTAGGAAGTGGCAGCGGTCAGCGTTGCCAAGCCGGCTTCGCGGTCGATTTCCGACAGAACATTCGCGAACTCTTCGTTCAGCACGTTCCGGTCGCCTGTGAAAGCGCCTGAAGCAGCCTGGGTAGCCAGTGTCGCAGCCCTATCCAGCAGTCTCGAAATGTTGTCCAACGCGCCATCAGCGATCTGCAGAGTGCTCAGACCGTCGTTGGCGTTGCGCACGCCGACCGTCAGAATTGCAACGTCAGTGCGGAACCGGTTGGCGACTGCCAGACCTGCAGCGTCGTCACCCGACTGGTTGATTCGCAAGCCGCTGGAAAGACGAGCCAGGGTTCGCGCCAACCCGATGTTGGTTTCGTACAACTTGGATTGAGCATTGACCGAACCGATGTTGTTAACTACTGAAAAACTAGCCATGGTGATTTCCTCCGTGAAATCGGGGTTTCCAGCATCCTTGCCGGAAATTAAGAGATGTGAGCTTTAACCTCACCTGCCCTTTCAAGCGTGCTCTCCTTATCGCCCGACCTTCCTGAAACTTTATTGGAATTTTTCGCATTTTCTCGCAATTATCGAGGATCTCTCTAAGGCGAAGCGAGATAGAGGCGCGGTCTTGCAGCCAAGTGCTGGCTCGACCGGAGCACTGGGTCCGGAGGGCGACGCGGGCGCCGAAGCCGCGCCAGTTTGGAGCAAGTGTTGCCATATGCTAGCTTGACGGTCTGTGTTGCCAGGAACTGTGCAAGGGGCGAGACATATTTCGCATGTCTCTTAAACTATTGATGTAGTTGAAGTTCAGGCAGAACTATCGCAGAGAATCAAGTGCGCTGCGACAAAAGAGGAAGACAAGATCCTGACAATTCAGCCCGGGAGCCCTCAGTCTCTGTCCTTGCCTTTGCTCGGTGGAGAGCGACGGGGTGGATTTGAAATCATGGCTAATCCTAAGCCCAAGCTCAGCTTATGCATGATTGTCAAGAACGAGCAGCGCTGGATCGCAGCCTGCCTCGAGAGTGTCAAGGATCACGTCGACGAGATGGTGGTCGTTGACACAGGATCTACGGATAAGACTCCTGAAATTGCAACGGCGTTCGGCGCCCGCGTTTCGCATCATCCTTGGACGGGGAACTTCAGCGAGGCCCGCAACTATTCGCTGGAACAAGCTACCGGTGATTGGATTCTAGTGCTGGACGCAGACGAACAGCTAGCAAAGCGGGATGGACTTCATGTTAGGGAAATTATCACGGCGGCCGTTGCCGATGGTTTCCTTTTGACGCAGCGAAATTATCTGTGGAACTCCCAAGTCGTGGGCGCTTCAGCGGTGCCTCAGGACTACGAGGAAGGAAGAGGATATACCCACTGCCTGGACGTCTGGGTCATGCGGTTGTTCCGGAGCCGGTCTTCGATCCGGTTTCGTGGGCGGGTGCACGAGCTGGTCGAGGCGGCGTTCCTGGAGAACCAATATCCATTCGAAAAGGCCCACTCGGTTATCCACCACTTCGGCAAAGTAGGTGACCCCGAGGTTCTAGAAGGAAAGCGCCACCTTTACCTCGAACTCGGGCGGCAAAAGGCCCAGGAAGAGGCCGTCAGCGCTGCGGCTCACTTTGAAATGGGCATCCAGCTCGACGAGATGGAACGCTATGCAGAGAGCATTCCCTACTTTGAAAGAGCCTACCAGCTCGAGCCTGTCACCAACAGCATTTCAATGCTCTATATCGCGCGGGCCTATCACAAGACTGGGCAGCGGGAGAAAGCCGAAGAACAGTACGAAGAGTGCCTCAAGGTACACCGTGATGACCTAAGGGTCTTATTTGAAATGGCAAATTTCAAGCGAGACATCGGACAGCTGAAGGCATCTCGCCGGCTGTTCATGGACATTCTCAGACAGGATCCGAAGCACGTCCCGGCAACCTACAACCTCGGGGGTGTCTATCTCCGAATGGGCGACGACGAGAAGAGCTTCGAGCTGTTCAAGAAGGCGGCCCGGCTGAATCCCAGCAATGAAGCCATTTTTGAGCAAATGGGCAAGCTGGCCTTGACCGGATTTCATACGGAGGAAATTGCATCCCTGTTAGAAGGCTTTCTTGAAAGGTTTTCGCAGAGTCGCCTGTGCCCTTCGCTGCTGGCACAGATCAGCTTCAAGCTCAAACGTTACGAAGGGGCGATTCGCTGGGCCACGAGAGCACTTGAAATTGAGCCACAGAAGCCTTTCAACCAGGTTATCCGGGCGCATGCCCAGCTGGGGTTGGGCCAGCTGGACGGGGCAGAGACGGACTATCGTGCAGTTCTTGATCGTGACTCGCGCCATCTCGACAGCTTGATGAATCTGGCTACGATTGCAGAACTGCGAGGTGATGCTGTTGCGGCAGCGTCCCTTTACCGGGAGGCGTTGCAGCATTCTTCAGAACATCCAGTGGCACTGAAGAGGTACGGGCTCATACTGGGGCGCCAGTCGCCAGATTGTGAGGCCCTGCATGTTCTGGAGCGAGCTCATCGGGCCAATCCCGGCGATACGGAGTTGCTCCTGCTGCTCGGATTTCTCTACGAAAAGCAAGGCAGGGCCGCTGAGGCACTTGTCCTCTATCAAGACGCGAAGGAGCGCAATCCAAAGCTATCGCGACTGGCCGATCAAAAAATCCGGCGGCTGTCGGAAGAGTCTAGAGTCTGGAGTTCGGAGTCTGGAGTCACGTCAGACTCCAGGCCGCAGACGCCAGACTCCACACTCGCATAGAAACGATGGACATCAGTCTTTGTATGATTGTCAAGAACGAGGAACAGTTCCTGGGAGATTGCCTCCGAAATCTCGCGCCATGGGTTGCTGAGAGGATCGTAGTAGACACCGGCTCGACAGACGCTTCTCCTCAGATTGCCCAAGACTGCGGCGCCAAGCTCTTCTCTTTCCCGTGGAATAACGACTTCGCAGCAGCGCGCAACTTCTCCCTAGGGAAAGCCAGTCGCCCTTGGGTCTTGGTCGTGGACGCTGACGAAAAACTGTCGTCCCCAGATGCCAGACAACTGGCAAATCTTACTGAGGTTCAGGATCAACGCGGGTGTCAGGCCTTCAGCTTTGTGCAAAGGAACTATGTCAAAGGATCGGGGCAGATCAGTTGGAACCAGAGTTGGAAACCGAACGTGAGTGAGTCTGAGGACGGGGAAGGCTACTCCGGATACATTGACGTTCCGGTAGTGCGTCTGTTTCCTCGCGATCCACAGATCCTGTTTGCCGGTTGCGTGCATGAGAGTGTCGAAAACGCACTGGCACAGTCTGGAATTGGTATTCAGCCATCGGGCCTAGTCCTTCATCACTACGGCCAAGTCCGCGACCGCGAGCGGATGCGGTCGAAGAAGCAAATGTATCTGCAGCTGGGATTGGACAAGTTGAAGCAGGAGTCCGGTAGCGCGCGCGCGCATTTTGAGCTCGGCATTCAACTTCAAGAACTGCAGCACTACGAAGAGGCCATTTCCCATTTCTTGGCTGCGCTACAGAGCGATGAATCATTCGTCATTGCCGATCTCTATGCAGGGATTTGTTTTTCGAAACTCGGCAAGTATGACGAGGCCGCCAACTATTTGGGTCGTGCCCGCCGATCACTTCCAGACTCACCAGAGCTCGAAGTGGAACTGGGCATCATCGAACTCAAAACCGGGGACCCACAGGCAGCCGCCGCAAGGTTCGACGCTGTGCTCGCGAGACATCCTGGACACGTTGCCTGCCTCTGCTACTTGGGAGCACTGCGTGTACATGAAGCCAATACGCAAGCCGGAAGAAGCCTGCTGGAAAAGGCGATCGCTCTTGATCCTGAGCACGCCGACGCTTGGGTCAATCTTGGTATTGCCTGGAGCCAGTCTAGCGAGAGCGAACGTGCCTGTCAGTGTTTCGAGCGAGCCCTTCTGCTCAAACCTGAAGATCACGAGGTGGTCCGCTTGCTGGCGATGACGCTGGCACAAGCGGGCCAGGCCATGAGGGCAGCGCTGCTGCTGGAGCAAGCTGTCAATCGCCACCCCGGAAGTGAGCTTTTGAGAATCTACTACGCAGCGGCGCTCATGGCTGCAGGCCGGCAAGAGCGAGCGCTGGAGACTTATCAGGAAATCGTTCAAGGCGGAGGGAGGCTTGGAAAGATGGCGCTGGCGCAAATCGAGAAGATCAGATCACGCAGCTGTAACGCCGTTTGACGCAGCGCCAAGAAGCCGCTGGCAAGCCGCTGAGAAATTTTCAGCGTAACGAGCTTAATTCTTGTTGGGAAACGAATGGAACGAGAAAAGGAGAACGTCAATGTTGCAACTTGAAGTCAACGGAATCAATCTGCCACTGCACCCCGGACTGAGCACCTGGCAGGATCTGCTATGGGAATTGGAGAGCAAACACCTTGGCCAAGGAAAGGTCATCAGTTCGGTGCGTTTCGATGGGGCAGAAGTTCTGCAGTTCCGTGAAGCGGAACACCTCACGCGGCCATTACACCTGTTGGAGGCTATCAAGATCGAAGCATCTCCTCTGGAAGAAATGGTGAAGTCCGCTGTTAAAGAGTCGGAGGGCTACTTGATTACCTTGCAAACCTCACTGGCAGAGGTCGCGGAAGCTTTCCGCCGCCAGCTTTCCGACGAAGCTAACAGCAAACTAAGCCAAGTATTTGAAGGCATCAAGATGATGGCTGCGTTGCTTCAGGGTGTAGAGCTTTCACTGTCTGGGAATTACCAGCAGGGGCCCACTAGCGTTGCCCAAGTACTGGCCGATATGGGTCCAACACTCGAGAGCCTAATCGAGTCGCAAGGCCAGCAAGACTGGGTACTTGTGGCCGACATTTTGGAGTTTGAGCTCCTGGCGAGTCTCAGCGGATTCGAGCAGCTGTTGTCCGCTTTCAGACAGCGGCTGGGCATAGCCTGACTTTAAGAAACGAGGAAGCCGAGAGCGCCCGGGAATCGTAGTCCCGATTTCCTAACCCGCCGCTCTCTTTTCCGTCGTTTCACGGATCCCCCCAATTCTGTAGCTTCATTGCATCGACCCTACTCAGGAGGTCGCCACTTGGTTCAAACGCGCCTCGGCGCCCTCTACCATGCCCGCCAGGACATGGACTATCTGGAAAGCTCGTTGCGTTCCCTGTTGCCTTTTGTGGAGACGGTCCTTGTCGGTGTGCGTGCGGGCCAGCTGATCGCCCCGGGAACTCTCCCAGAGAGCTCCAAGATCCACTGTATCGAAGGCGGCTGGAAGGACAGAATCGAGTGCGACAGTGCCCTCATTCGCGAGCTGGCGGCGCAGGGTATCACCTACGCCTTTCTCATGGAGCCCGAAGATGTCTTGGCCGAGCAGGATCTCGTTCGAATTCTCAACTTTCTCAGAGCACATCCGGAGGCTGGACAGTTCCTTTCGGCGTGCCAGCACTACTGGAAGAGTCCAACCTGCCGCATCGAGCCACCCGACCTGCAACAGAAAGTGCTGATCTCTCGCATTGATCAGCGCACGCGATTCGTCGCGGAGGGGGAAACGAATCAGGCTCCGGTGATCTCAATTCCGGAACACGTAGGCCAGATTCATTGCTTTGCTTTCGCCAGTCCTACCCAGGTTGTGAGGGCCCGCCTGAAAGCACATGGATTGCCGAGCCACCTGCACGAACGCTGGGAGCGCGAGGTCTGGCAGTGCTGGAACAGAGGCCAGCGGCTGCGAAGCCTGCATCCGTTCACTCCAGAGCGTTTCCGGACAGCAGTGAGGGTCAACGCTGCCAGTCTGCCCGACGCCCTTAGCGGACATCCCTACCTGCCGTTGGAAATCGCAGGCGAAGCGACAATCAACAAGCCCCTGTTCAGCGCGGTGTTTCAGGCAAGCTCCGGAAATCAGGAAGTGGAAGCTTTGCTGCAGAACCTTGCCCGCACGGCGCCTGCTTGCTTTGAGTGGGTTGCATGCGTCAGCGGAGAGAGGCAGGAAATGATTGAATGGCTGCGCCAGAAACCGGGCGGAAGAGTCGTGCCTATCGACCACTCGGCCAGCCTGTGGAGCCGTTGGAGTGAAGCGGCAGAAGCCGCCAGAGGTCGGATTCTTGTCTTTCTTCACGATCGTCTGTCGTTCGAGGGAGATTGGCTGGAAGGGTTGGAGGCCGCAATTGACAGGAACTCTGGGGCAGCAGTCTTCTTTCCGAGAGTCTACGCGGAGGCTCTCTCTGAGCCGGTCGAGAGTTGTACTGCCTCAAGTCTTTCACCTAAGCAGATTCTATTCGAGCGACGTCGCGGCGAGTTCTTCGGCACGCAGACTCCCGTCAATTCAGTGTTCCTTCTCGAAGAGCAAGCTTGCTTCGCCTGCAGTCGCGAGACCTGGAAAAAGCTGGTGCAACTCCAGAACGGAGGACAGCGGTCGAAGGGAAGCGGGCGAATCCGTAATGTCATTGTGGAGGACACGCTGGTTTTTGCCGATGGCGGAATGCAGAATTGGAAATATGGAATCAGTGAATCGCACATTCAGGCGACACTGTGGGCAGACGCCAGTGGGCAATCCAACGTTTCCAGCCCGCACATATCACTCGTCGGTCGTGACGCACCACTTGCTGCCAGCATTGTCATTCCGGTCTTCAACAACCTGCCCTTCACTCGCCAATGCCTGGACTCGATCTTTCAGAACACCACACCGGGGACATACGAGCTGATTGTTGTAGACAACGGCTCCACGGATGGTAGTCGCGAATTTCTAGAGTCGCAGCAACCCCGGATTCGCTACATCCGCAACCAGCGCAATCTCCTGTTCGCGCGTGGTTGCAACCGTGGTGCTTGGGCGGCGCGCGGTGAGAATGTGCTTTTCCTGAACAACGACACGGTTGTGGGGCCGGGCTGGCTCGATGCCATGCTGGAAGTGCTTGACCAGGCCCCTGAGATTGGCATCGTTGGCAACAAGCAGCTATTTCCGGAGTCGAACCCAGCGTATCCAGGCCTGGTATGGCATGCTGGCATGGTGTTTACTGAAGAGAAAGACTCCTGGCATGCGTACTTCGGATTTGATCCGGCCCATCCGATTGTGAATGTGCAGCGCGACTACCCCTGTGTGACTGGCTGCTGTCTGCTGATCCGGAAGACAGTGTTCGAGCGGCTGGGCGGTTTTGATCCTTGGTTCCAGAACGGATACGAAGACACCGACCTTTGCCTAAGGGCAGGACGGCTGGAGGTCCGCATTGTCTACACGCCAAAAAGCGAGATCGTGCACTACGTGTCCGCAAGTGAGAGCCGCTTCGATCGTCACGCAGCGAACTTTCTGCGATTCCGCGACCGCTGGGCCGATCGCATCATTCCGAGCGAAGCACAGACGTACAGCGAGTCTGGAATCTGGAATGTAAAGTCCGGCGTCACCGGGCACCAAACCTCAGACTGTACACTCTCGTGCCGCGTCGGATTTCTCTCGGTTTTCAACCAGCCCTCTCCCTTTGCAGACTATGCTGCCCAGTTGCTGGCAGAGTACCCCGCTGAATCGCGTGTAGTTCTTGGCAACTTTGCCGCTCGGGACCAGCTCCTGGGGCCAGACCCCCATTACCTCTTCCGCTGCTGGGACACCGCAGGCACCTGGCTGCAACCACTGTTGCGTTGTGTGAGTGGACTACAGCTGGAAATCGTACATGTCAATCTTGACCTCAAGCTCCTCCAACCTTCCTTCCTGAGCGCGTTTAAAGGGCTGAAGAGTTCCGGCAAACGGCTGGTGATGACCTTCCACGAGACCTCCCCGCCGTCGGCGCTTCTTCGAGAGTTCTGTGATCTGGCGGACGCTGTCATCGTCCACGCGCCAGCCAACCGGCTTGAACTCATCTTGAATGGCTGTGAGGCCTGCAAGATCCAGGTGGTAGAGCCTGGTGCTTCCACGGGTACTCCTCTTATGAGAGATGACAAAGAAGGGGGCGCCCGCCCAGCAGCCGTCGATGCTGGGTTGCGACAGAAACTTGGTTTGCCTCAGCTCTCTAAGATTATTGCCACGCCCGGCTTTGTGTCGCGTCGGAAAGGGATACTACGTGTTATCGATGCCTTGAGTAGCATTCGTCAGGCAGTGGACGTCTACTATTTGATTTTGGGAACAGCCGACTTGGCGGATCCAGACAGTGCCAACTATTTGGGAGAGTGCAAGACGGCTGTTCGCCAGCGGAAACTGGAAGATCGCGTAACATTCAAGGAGGAGCACTTGCCATACGACGAACTGAAGGAACACCTATTGTGTGCAGACGCCGTGGTGCTTTCCTATCAGACACAGCAACATGGCTGGTCGAGTGCGGCTGCCTTGGCCTTGGCCCTGGAAAGACCAACAGTCACTTCCAGTGATCCGATGTTTTCCAACCTGGGAGATGCAGTGTTACGAGCCACAGCAGGCATCTCGCTGGCTCAGGCGATTGCATCGGTGCTGACGAACCCTTTTCTGGCAGAGCAACTCCGAGACCGCGCTCGCGACTATGCACGGGCCCACAGCTGGAACGCCGTTGCCGCTCGGCACTGGGACATTTATCGGACTATCCTTGAAAGACCGGTGCTGACAGCTCCATCACCCTTTGTCCGTTACCAGAAGTGGAATGCGCGTGCGCTTCCAAGTTTGGAAGGAGCAACGCTCTTTGCGGCCATCCAACCCCATCTTTGGGGAAGGGTCATCGAGCTTGGGTCGCGCAACCTGGAACTCACGGAGGCACTGCGTCCGATCGTGTCGGTCACTTCACAGGCAGAACTCGTGACGCTGGCTCAAGATCTGAGGATGGCCACGCCCTTTGTTGCCCTGGACCAATTCAGGCAGTCTAGCTACGCCAGTGATGTTTTCGACACGATCCTGCTTCACCTTCACGAAAGTGCGGAGGGATGCATTCCGCTGGTTCTGGGCTTGGTTTCGCACCTGGCGCCAGAACAGAAGATCGTACTTTCAGTCAGTACCTCCAGCCCTCACCTGGTTCAGACTGCCAAAAAGTTTGAGGTAGCCTTAGGCACTAGAGGTCTGGTCACACAATTGGAAGCCGGTCTGGGACTGCGTGTGACGATTCTTCGGAAAGAAACTCAGGCCATTGATGCCGGAGTTGAGAATATTAACTTAGCCTCGGACACGAAACCGCGGATCCCAGGCGGAGGAGCCCAGACTCTGAACTCCAAAGTCCACGTCTGCTGGGAAGGCCCGCAACTGATAAATCACAGCCTGGCACTGGTGAACCGTGAAATGGAGATGGCGCTGATAGAAAGCGGCCGCGCCGGTTTGAGCATCCTGCCGGTAGGGGCTGATACTTTTGCAAGCGGGTTGAACGCCCGAGACCGGAGGCTAAAGCAATACTATGGATGCGATTCCAGAGCCAACGTCCACGTGCATGTGCGGCACCAGTGGCCGCCGAACTGGGAACCGCCAGATGAAGGTCACTTTGTCGTGATTCAGCCCTGGGAGTACGGCAGCGTGCCTGTGGAATGGGTGCAGAAGATCAACACACTGGCCGACGAAGTCTGGTGTCCGTCCGCATTCGTGCGTGAACTTTACGTGCAGAGTGGTGTGGAAGCGTCACGTGCCCATGTGGTTCCGAATGGTGTGGACACAGAGCTTTTCAAGCCCGGCCTGGCGCCATTCCATCTCCGCACAGCAAAACCCTTCCGGTTCCTCTTCGTCGGCGGCACGATTCCTCGCAAGGGCGCTGATCTTTTGCTGAAGGCCTACCAACAATCGTTCACGGCGAAGGATGATGTCGCTCTTGTCATCAAAGACATGGGAACTGGCAACCTTTACCAGGGGCAGGGACTTGGGGATCAGATCCGTCAGATTCAGAAGGCCCCTGGCACTCCAGAGATTATCTATCTTGACGCTGATCTCACGGCGAGCGAACTGGCTGCGCTTTACAGCGCCTGTGACTGCCTGGTTCATCCTTACCGGGGCGAAGGATTCGCTCTACCCGTGCTAGAGGCGATGGCCTGCGGACTGCCCATCGTGGTCACTGGCGGCGGTGCGACCGACGACTTTGTGGACGAAACGGTTGGATACCGCCTTGGCTCGACACGGCGGGTCTTTGGCAATCGCGAAATTAGTGGGCTGCGTTGTGCCGGTGACCTTTGGATGCTGGAACCAGACTGCAGCCAACTAGCCGAGACCCTGAGCCACGTTTATCGAAACCCCCAGGAAGCCCGCCGAAAAGGCACGCAGGGCCGAGTCAGAGCCGAGGCAGCCTGGACCTGGAAGCACGCTGCCCAACGGGCGTTGGAACGCATGGAAGCCATGCGGCAGCGGCCTATTCTGCGCTGCCTGCAGAAAGTCGATTGTGCCATCCTGCTCGATTTTCGGACGAGCGTGTCACCTGCTGAAATCCAGGCCACGCTGGAGTCTCTGGATCAGAACTCCTACTCGAGCCTCAAGGTCTTCCTTCGTGGGAACGCTCGGCCCGATGCTGGATTGGCGCAACATTTTCCAGGACTGCAGGAGCTGGCCGAAGGAAGTTTCTCCAAAAATATTGAGCACATCCGCTCGCAGGTACGAGCCCGCTTTCTCGTGGTCATCTCAGAGCCTCTGCGTTTCTCGAAGCAGTGGTTGGGCCAGATCACTTCGCTGGCACAAACGCTCAAGAGAGGGCCTGTCGTCCTGGCGCCATCGATCGACATCGAGGGCGTTGAACACCATGTTCACTACGACGGCTCTGACGAGGAATATGCATTCCAGAAGTTCTCGCGTGCCATGTGGAGATCGCGACGCGGCCAGTTCCAGGAGATGGCTGGTCCGCCGGCAGGCTGTGCCGTGATGAGCTGGGAATGTCTGGAAAGCAGGAAAGCCGAATCAACTGAAGCCTGGCAGGAGTGGATTCGCACCCTGCAAGATGAAGGCGTGCACATCTACTGGGCCCAGGACACCTTCGTTGGTGTGCTGAGAGGGTTCGCGCAGTCAGATTCTCCACCCCTGCCAGCAGAATGCGCCGTCCAATGATAGTTGATGTCGGCCCCAGCAACAGTGCATGTCTGTCGTCGGTCGAGCCGTTGCTGTTGCAGGCAGCAGAGCTGCTGCGACTGGGCCGGCTGGACCAGGCCAAGGTTGCCTTTTCAGACTGCTTGCGTTTGCGTCCCAACCTGCCTGCTGCTTTGGAAGGCCTTGCAAACACCTACCTGCGTCTGGGCAACTCACGAGCGGCGGGTCACTTTTTCCAGGCGGCGCTCCGGCAGGACCCAAACCGCCCCACAGCGCTAAACAACTATGGCAATCTATTGGCCCGGGATGGGAAGAACGGGGAGGCCGCAGCTCTCTACCAAAAAGCGATCGCGTTAGACGCAGATTACGTCGACTGCCACTTCAACCTGGCCAATCTCTACGGCCGCACCGGTTGTTTCGAACAGGCCATACCTCATTACCGAAAGGTAGTGGCCCTGAAGCCGAGTCTCAGCGAAGCTTGGGACAATCTCGGCAATGTGCTCAATGACAACGGTGAGCCCGAAGAAGCGTTGTTTTGCCTGGATCGTGTGCTCGAGTTGAAGCCCGGTTGGGTGCAGGCTGAGTGGAACCGCTCACTGGCTTTCTTGAAACTGGGGCGGATGGCTGAAGGTTGGCAAGCGTATGAGGCGCGGCTGCAAATTGCTGCATTGACCCCGCCGCGTGCCTTCGATGCCCCTCACTGGGATGGGCGACCGTTCCTGGGGCAGACGTTGCTGATCACTACCGAGCAAGGTTTGGGTGATGCCATCCAATTCATACGCTACGCTCCGCATGTCAAGGCGTTGGGCGGAGCCGTCGTGGTCGAGTGCCAGCCGTCTTTGGAACGGCTGTTTCAGACTGCGGCGGGCATCGACCAGGTCGTCGCGAGAGGCCAGGCTTTGCCCCACTACCACTGGCACGTCTCCGTCATGAGCCTGCCTGCGACTTTGGCAAGTAGCGTGGGTGAAATTCCTGGCAGGACGCCTTACCTTTGGCCCGATCGCCGAAGTGATCTGGCCTGCAAGGAAACTGGCCCGAGGATCGGACTTGCGTGGGCCGGGAATCCCATCCACCGGCACGATCGTCTTCGCAGTTGCCGCTTTGCCGATCTGGCATCGCTGCTCGAAGTCGAAGGCATTCACTGGGTCAGCCTGCAGAAGAATGTCCCACAACAGGATGCCGTGGATCTAAGTTGCTGTCCTCGATTGACACACCTTCCCGGCAACGACCTCTACGAAGCGGCTCAGATCGTTCAGCAGTTGGATCTGGTCATCAGCGTCGATACCGCTCTGGCCCATCTTGCAGGCGCTCTCAATGTTCCAGTCTGGATACTGCTCGCGAAAAATAGCGACTGGCGCTGGCTTCTGGATGCGGACAGGAGCGTGTGGTATTCCAGCGCGCGGCTGTTCCGTCAATCGCAGCCCCGAGATTGGGCTGAAGTCATCGTTAGAGTCTGCGAAGAGCTGAAGAGAGTAACAAGTGGTGAGTGACGACTGTCGAGTGGACACTACTCGTCACGAGTCACTGCATGTCACTTGTCACTCGTCACTGCTTTACGATAACCTCGCTGCCTGATCGGAGGAAATTTGGCCAGACGCGCGCTTATCACGGGGATTACGGGACAAGACGGATCGTATCTTTCTGAGCTCTTGATTTCCAAGGGATACGAAGTCCATGGGATCATTCGTCGTTCCAGCAGTTTCAACACGGAGCGCATCGATCATCTTTATCACGATCCCCACGAAAAAGTGGTACCCCTGTTTTTGCACTACGGTGACCTGACAGACGGTTCCAGTCTTCGTTCTGTCATTTCGCAAGTCCAGCCCGACGAAGTCTACAACCTCGGCGCTCAGTCCCACGTGCGCGTGAGCTTTGATCAGCCGGTGTATACGGTCGAGTCGGACGCGCTGGGCACGTTGATTCTGCTCGAAGCCCTGCGCGAGGCCTTCCCCAAGGCGCGCTACTATCAGGCCGGCAGCAGCGAGATGTTCGGCAAGGTACAGGAGACTCCCCAGAAGGAGACGACTCCGTTTTATCCGCGCAGCCCGTATGGCTGTGCCAAGGTTTTTTCCCATTGGCAGACGGTGAACTACCGGGAAGCCTACAGTCTTTTTGCTTGCAACGGTATTCTCTTCAATCATGAGTCGCCCCGGCGCGGTGAGACCTTCGTGACTCGCAAGATCACGCGAGGGGCCACACGCATCAAGGAGGGATTGCAGGATGTCCTCTACCTTGGCAACCTCGAAGCAAAACGCGACTGGGGCTTTGCGGGCGATTACGTGGAGGCCATGTGGCTTATGATGCAACTGGACCGGCCGGACGACTACGTCATTGCCACCGGGGAAACACGTTCCGTGAAAGAGTTCGTCGAAGAGGTTTTCTCTTATCTGGATTTGGACTGGCAGCGTTATGTCCGCATTGACCCGCGCTACTTCCGTCCCACCGAGGTCGAGTTGCTCCTTGGCGATAGCTCCAAAGCCCGGCGGGTACTCGGCTGGCAACCGAGGGTGACTTTCCAGAAACTGATGGAAATGATGGTCAAATCAGACTGGAAGCTGGCACGCAAAGAGCGGCTCATCAGGGACAATCCCAGCGTTATCGAAAAGGGTGAATGAGTTCTGAATTCAGCCGTCCGAGTTCAGACTGCACCCGTCACAACTGAAATCAAAGCGAGAGGTTATATTCCGTGCCCCTGAAGATCGAATCGCGCCACTTAGGCGAGGTGGTGGTTGTTGTTCCTGATGCGTTTGCTGATGAGCGGGGCTTTTTCATGGAAACGTTTCGGGCGGACCAGTCTGCAGCACTGGGCCTGCCGGATCACTTCCTTCAAGACAACCATTCCCGCTCGGTGAGGGGCGTTTTGCGTGGCCTGCACTTTCAGTGGGACCCGCCTATGGCCAAGTTGATGCGTGTGACGGTGGGAACAGCTTTCCTCGTGGCTGTCGATATCCGTAAAGGTTCTCCGACTCTGGGAGAATGGTTTGGCATTGAAGTCTCAGCTCAGAATCGACGGCAGGTATTCGCTCCGGCGGGCTTCGCCCGTGGCTTTTGCGTACTCTCCGACGTTGCAGAACTCCAGTACAAATGCACTGGCGTCTACAATCCCAAGGCCGAATCTGGCATCCGCTGGAATGATGCGGACATCGGCATCAAGTGGCCAGTAATCGACCCCATACTTTCCACCAAAGACGCCAAAGCCCAAAGCCTGGCGGAGTGGCTGAACTCGGCCGAATCCGAATTCTTCCGGTATTGAACTCCCTGGCTTGTTCTTGCTAGGCCCTTACCTGATTCCTGCCAGCCGGCATTTGTATACGTTACCGCCGGCCAAACTCCTCAACTCCACGGTACTTCAATTCCTCACACTCGCGGAAAACGAAGTGGGGACAGTAACTGCAAACTTTCACGTCCATGCGCGCAATAGCTGTGTTCAGGGCCGGGCCTGTACGAGTGAAGATGTGGTCCTGCCCGATCAGAGGCAGCAGGCCCGTGGACTCCAGCACTTCACGGGGTTGGGGTTGAAGACCACTGACCAAGAGGGCGATACCCTTCCTTGCGCAGGCTTCCCAAATATTGCGAAGAGCTCTTTCTCCCGTGGCGTCGATAACTGGAACGCGGCCCAAGCGCAATATGAGGGTTTTGATGTCGGTGATGTGCTCCATCGTTTCCAGCTCAAACTGCCTCGCGGCGCCAAAAAACAGGGCTCCTTCCACCGAAAGGACGGTAGCTTGAGGGCAATCTTGTGGCTGATCGCCCACCGCGCGCACTTTGCTTCTGGGGTCTTTGGCGTCGGGCAGCACCTTCTGAACGCGATGCACGTCACTCATCCTTTTGATGAACAGCACGGCAGCCATAAGCAATCCGAATTGAACTGCGACCGTGAGATCAGCAAAGACTGTCAGCAATAAGGTGATTGCCAGAACGGCCACGTCGCTGCGCTGCCCCTTGAGGATGTGCTGAATCTGATGCACCTCTGACATGTTCCAGGCGACGACCATCAGGATTGGCGCCAGACAGGCCAGCGGGATCTTGCCGGCCCATGGCGCAAACAGCAGCAGGATCACCAGCAATGTCACAGCATGCATGACTCCTGCCACAGGACTGTTGCCGCCGTTACGAATGTTGGTGGCGGTGCGGGCAATCGCGCCTGTGGCTGGAATGCCGCCAAAAAAAGGCACCAGACAGTTGGCAACGCCCTGTCCGATCAGTTCCTTGTTAGAGTCGTGCTGATCACCGCTTTTCGAGTCGGCGACAACGCAGGATAGCAAGCTCTCAATGGCGCCGAGCACTGCGATCGCGAAAGCCGGTTGCAGGACATGGAGAAGCGCTGAAAAGGACAGCGAGGGAAACGATGGCCAGGGAAGCGTGCGTGGAATGCCGCCAAAGCGGCTACCGATGGTTTCGACGGGCCACTCAAGCAAGCCGGCCATGATGGTGGCTGCCAGCATTCCCACCAGAGAGCCGGGAATCTTGAGGGTGAGCTGGGGAAGGAGGAGAATACATGCGAGGGCCACCAGTGCCGTGGCGATCGCTTGGAAGTTCGAATGCGGCAGGTTCCTCAGCGTTTCCATCAGGTTCAGGTGAAACTGTTCGTGCCGAGGGACACCGGTGATGCCAAGAAAGTTGTTGAGCTGTCCGGCGAAAATGATGACGGCAATCCCCGCTGTGAAGCCTGTTGTTACCGGATAGGGGATGAACCGAATAAGCGCCCCAATGCGGAAAACACCCATCACGATCAGTATTAAGCCGGCCACAAAACCTGCCAGCAGGAGATTGCTCACGCCGTACTGAAGGACGATAAGGGAGAGAATCGCCACCATCGCTCCGGTCGGGCCGCCAATTTGGACCTTCGAGCCTCCGAAAACTGAAACCGCTGCGCCCGCCACGATCGCCGTATAGAGCCCTCGCTCTGGCGGAACACCACTGGCAATCGCGAATGCCATGGCCAGTGGCAGCGCAACGATGCCGACGAGCAGACCCGCCATCAGATCCTTGCGGAGACGCTGGGAGTTGTATCCGGCCATGCGGCCGAAGCAGCGGTCAAACATGGAAATGAACGTGAATGGCCGACTGGGAGGGGAGCAGAATCAACCAAGCCATAAGGAGAAAAGCACCGGACCTCGGCTGAAGGCTCAGTGTCTAGACATTCCGCCAAGAGCGAAAGAGACACGTGAGTGTGTGGAAATAAGACCTGGCATGGCGTCAGCACCAGGTTGTTGGCGGCCTAATTTCGGTTTCTCGGTCTGCTCCTAAAAAATATCAAACCGCTCGGGGTGCAGCAGTGGATCGGTCTTGATGATGATGTCTCTTTTGAGGAGCGCCTCCATATCCGTAATCACCGAAGCCTCGGTGGTCTTGAGGGCTTTGCCCACTTCCGGGCTAACTCGAATCGTAATCTCTCTGCCATCCAGGGCTTTTGACATTTTCTTCACCTCCCCCTGGATTTCGTAACAGACCGTTTGCGCAGACTTCACCATGCCCGATCCGGTGCACTGCAAACAAGGCTCGCAGAGAGCGCGCATCAACGACTGCTTCACCCGTTTCCGCGTGATGGCCACCAGCCCGAAATCGTTAAACTGAAGAATCTTGGACGGCGATTTGTCGCTTCGTAGCGCCTCCTCAAGTGTTTGGGTCACCTTGAAGCGATTCTTGCGGTCCTCCATATCGATGAAGTCACAAACGATGATGCCCCCCAGGTCCCGCAGCCGGATCTGCCGGGCAATTTCTTTGGCTGCTTCGATGTTGGTCTTGACGATGGTGTCTTCCAGTTTGTTGGATTTTCCAACGTACTTGCCAGTGTTGACGTCAATGGCTACCAGGGCTTCGGCTTGGTCAATGACAATGTAGCCGCCAGACTTCAACCAAACCTTGTTGCGCAGAGCCTTGTCGATCTCCGACTGAATCCCAAATTCCTCAAAGATCGGTGTGTCCTTGGTGTACAGCTTGACGCGGCTGACCAGCGACGGCTGAAACCGGTTAATGAACTCGACGATGGCTGCATATTCACTTTCATTGTCGACGCGGATGTTGGTGAAGTCGGCAGAGAGCTGGTCCCTGAGTATCCGCTGAACCAGATTCAAGTCACGGTGGACAACGCTACCGGCTCGTTTGCTATCGGCACGCGTCCTGATCTCGGCCCACAGAGCGTACAGGAAGTTGATGTCGGACTTGAACTCTTCTTCTCCTTTTCCCTGACCGGCTGTGCGAACAATAAACCCGCCGGGAAACTTGCTGCGGCGATTCTCCTGGATGATACGCTTCAGCCGCTGGCGCTCTTCGTCCGATTCGATCTTCCGCGACACGCCGACGTGTTCGACCGTTGGCATGTAGACAAGATAGCGGCCCGGAAGGGCAATGTGCGAAGTGATGCGAGCGCCTTTGGTTCCCAGGGGTTCCTTGGCAATCTGTACCAGAATCTCCTGACCTTCCTTCAGGAGGTCTGCGATGAGCGGCTGAGAAGGCCCGCTGAAGCTGCTTTCCTGACGTTCCTCAGTGCTAGCCTGCTGTTTTCGTCGGTCCATGCTGCGCCGAAAGAATTTGGACGTCCCGGGAGCTTTGCGAAAATGAGCTTTGGACGGGGAGTCCGTTGGACCTGACGTTGGGCCCGACATAGCAGTCGCTGCCACTCCCCCTTCTGTGGTTGTGCTGGGCGACGGCGTCACGGCTTCCAAGATGCCAGACCGCTCGGGCAGATTCTCCGCAACAGACTCTGCAGCGCGGGGTATCGCTTCGGCGGGCGCAGCCTCTTGAGCGCACTCCGCTTCGGAAATGTTCTCCTGAGTTTCCGGCCGCGACATTGGAGCTGGCACTTCCAAATGGGCGATCGTTTTCGAGGGCTCGGATGCGGTTGCATCTGTCGTTGCTGCCTGCGCCGTTTCTGTATCGGCGGTCTGCTGAACTGACGGATCCAGGGCCAGGGCAGAGACAGGGACAATAGCTTCGCTGACCTCAGAGGGAGTGTAAGGCGGGGAGGCAGCAACAGCCTCAGCCACAGCTTCCCGCTCTTCGGGCTCAAGCGGCGGAAACGTTTCACCCAGCACGCCGAGATCTAAACTGCTGGTGACGCCCACCTCGGAGAGACTTTTGACCGTCTCTTCTTGAGAGCTGCTATCGACGTTGGATTCCACGACCAGAGAGGCTGTTTGAGCCCCTTGATACTTGGCGACCGATTCTCCGGGCAGCAATGACAGAGGAGAAAGGAGCTCACTGCCAGCGGGCTGGGCTTGGGCAATTGGCGATTCGGAGGTGCTTGAGGCCGACTCTGCCGGCTGTGGTCCGGCTGCCGGCGCTGGTTCAAAATGCTTGCCCTTCAGCCGAAAACGCCGGGAGCGCCGGGAACGGCCGTGTCTATCCTGAAACCTCCCAGAATTGAACGGAGCAACACCGGTCTCGGGCGTTGGTGTCACGAGCACCTGCGGCTGCGGGGAGGGGCTTGCCGCGCCCGGTGTTCCGAGCTTTGCGACTTGCTCTTCCGCCGTCGTTACCAGCTTGTCGTACTCTTCCGTGTCCTCAAAAAAATCAGAGACGTACAGAAAGGCATCGCGCTCCAAGCCGATGTCGACGAATGCCGACTGCATTCCGGGAAGCACCTTCGTTACTCGGCCTTTGCAGATGGCACCAACGATACCGTGGTCTTTGTCGCGCTCGATGTGGACTTCAGTAACCTGGTCGTTTTCAACGATGGCCGCTTTGGTTTCCTGGTGGGTGATCGAAACGATCAATTCTTTGGGCATTGAAACTCCTCCGATGTGAAACACTGAGGAGCTCATGGATAGGGTCGTGCAAGGGGTTCTTCTCCAGCAATTTTTCCATTGCCGCTGTGATTGGTGGAAGCATGTCCTGGAAAAAACCGTATTGCGAAACGGCCACAAAAACCCGGCCTCGGAAAGGTATGTTCACTCTCCGAAGGGTGCCGCCAGAGCTCTTAGGTGATTCACTAATAGAATTTGAAATTCAGCTGCCATAGCAACCGATGAAAACAAATACCAAATCAAACCGAAACCGAGAACCTTATCTCTGCCTGCAATGGCAGTGAACGAATCCTTGATGATCCCTGCAGGCAGGCGGTCCAGCCACCCGGCCCTTTTCCCTCAACTCGTCTTAAGTGAGCCGTCTTCTATCCATGCGGCTTCAATGGAGGAGAATTAAACACTCCGCACCGAGGTGCTGCTGCGCTACGAATGCGACCGGCTATGAACCCCAGACCCTGGGGCCACTTTGGAAATCCATATGCGACACGACACAGCAGCAGCAGGTCGGCTGGGTCAATTCACATATCTCCTCATTCGAACGTTGATGATGAGACCGAGCATCATGAACGTGGCCAGCACTGAAGAGCCTCCGTAGCTCAGGAGCGGCAGAGGAATGCCGGTGATGGGCATCAGCCCGACGACCATGCCAACGTTCTCCAAAATATGAAAGAGTAGAAGCGCAACAGCACCGAGTGTAACGTAAATACCCAACTTGTCTCGCGCCGTTTGAGCAATATGAATAGACCGCCCTAGAATGAGAAAGTAAAGCACCAGGATCGTCACTGCGCCAATAAAGCCCAACTCTTCGCCCACGACGGAGAAAATAAAGTCCGTGTGGCGTTCCGGAAGGAACCCAAGCCGGGTCTGGCTTCCTTTGCCGATTCCCTTGCCCCAAAACCCTCCCGATCCTACTGCAATCTTGGACTGAATCGAGTGATAACCATGCCCCAGCGGGTCACGTTCCGGCTCAAGGAACGTATAGATGCGTTCCCTTTGATAACCTTTGAGATTATACCATCCGGCACCCGCCGCCAATACAGCCAAAATCGCCGCGCTGATGATCCATTTGGGCCGAAGGCCGCCGAGGAAGAGTCCCACTAGCAGGATTGGCACGAATGACATGGCCGAGCCCAGATCAGGTTGCAGCATCACCAAAAGAACGGGAACTCCCACAATGCCGGATGCCTTGAGGATATCCGAGGCGGTGAGGTACTCTGTTCGAATTTCACACAGAAAACGCGCTAGCGCGATGACGACAACCACCTTCACCAGTTCCGACGGCTGCAATTCGAAAAATCCGCCCAGTGAGATCCAACTCTTGCTGCCCGAGACCTTTTTCCCGAACAGGAGAACCATTATCAAGGACAAAACGGCCCCTGTATAAAGGTAGGGGACATTCTCGGCCAGCGAATGATAATCGATGCTCATTGCCAAGGCCATCAGGAACAGGCCGATGAGAATGCGGTAGATTTGTTTGAGATAGAAGTTCTCGGCGCGGTCATACTGGGTGGCGCTGTGGATCTCGACGACTCCGACTACTGCGATTGTCAGAGCCAGCAGGAAGATGAACCAGTCGAAATCTTTTAGGTAGAGCGCCGTTTTACCAAACATTGTTAGCTTTGCGCGTCCTCAGCGAGAGCGAACAGCGGAGAGCTGTTCTCCTGGCGTATTCTGCCCGGAGGGTGCCGATCGTTTTTGCTGCATGCTGATCTGCATTGGAGTGCCGCCGGGCTCGTTGTTCTTGTCGTAGAAGATCTGAAACATATCGTGAATAATGGGCGCCGCCGACACTCCACCGTGCCCTCCATGCTCGACGAAGACTGCGGCCGCGATCTGCGCAGAGTGGATGGGGGCGTATCCTACGAACCAGGCGTTATCTTCGAACTCCGCCTTCTTGGCATCACCCGCAGCCTTCTGCGCTTCCTTGCCAACGACTTGTGCGGTGCCAGTCTTTCCGCCGACATCAAAGCCCTCCACGGCTGCCCGCCGGCCAGTGCCCCACTCATTCACCACGCCCCACAAACCCCGGCTGACGATTTGGAAGGTTTGCTCGTCGAGCTCGAACTTTCTCTCCGAAGAGAAGTCCGGTGACTTTCTGAAGCGTTTCAACTCCTCGACTGAGACAACATGGGGAGTTCTGAAGACGCCTTTGACGCCGAAGCCTCCAAAGGCTCGAGCCGTTTGAATCAATGTTAACGAGACGTAACCCTGTCCGATGGCTACTGAAATCGTTTCGCCCGCGTACCAATCGGCCTTGAGCGCGCGGCGCTTCCACTCGGGAGACGGAATCAGCCCAGAATCCTCGCTCGGAAGATCAACGCCTGTTCTCTGCCCAAGCCCCATCGCCTCAGCCCAATAAGCGATCTTGTCTATGCCCATCTTCTGTCCGAGATGGTAAAAGAACACATTGCAGGAGTTTACGATGGCCCTGTGGAGATCTACGGTTCCATGTCCACCCTTCTGGTGACAGCTGAACGGACGGCCATACATAACAGTCGAGCCGGAGCAGAAGTCAGTGTATCCGGGTTTGAGGATACCTTCCTGCAGTCCTGCGATGGTCATGATGATCTTGAAAACCGAGCCTGGCGGGAACCGGCTTTGAATCGCACGGTTCTGGAGAGGCTTTCTCGGGTCGTTGATCAGATCATCCCACTCTTTTTTGCTGATCCGGGAAGAGAAGCTGTTGGGATCAAATGCGGGTCGGCTCACGAGCGAGAGGATCTCGCCAGAACGGGGGTCTAGTGCCACCGCGGCGCCTCCCCTTTCTTTGAAGCCCTTCTCGGCAGCCCTTTGTATGTCGAGATCGATGGTGAGGTGAAGGTCGTTTCCCGGGATTGGTTCTATGGCATCAAGCACTGCAACCTCCCGGCCTCGGCTGTCAACCACAACCCGTTTTTGACCGTCCATGCCTGCGAGGATTCGGTTATAAACCCTCTCTACTCCTGCCTTGCCGATCAGGTCCCCTGGCTTGCAGTAATTGAATTCCTCTGTCTCCAATTGTTTTTCTGAGATCTCTCCCAAGTAGCCTAACAGGTGAGCCGCCAGCTGTCCTTCTCGGTATAGTCTCCGAGGCTGGCGGATGATGTCGAGGCTGGGAAATTCGACGCGATGGGATTCAATAAAAGCCAGATCAGAAGATGTGAGGTCTTCCTTGATGACGACAGGCAGATAACTCGGCCCGCGTCGATGCCGTTCAATTTGCGACTTGAGAGCTTGTTGCTCGAGACCCAATCCCGATGCCAGCAGCCCCATTGATTCCTCGAGGCTTGGAAGGTTTTCTCGCGCCGTCGAGAGAGTGAACGATCCGCGATTGTCTACGATGATCTGGCCGTTGCGGTCAAGGATCTTTCCCCGCGGCGCCACGAGCGTAATGGAGCGGATTTGATTTTTTTGCGCGAGGTCCTTGTAGTAGTCATCGTGCAGCACCTGCAGGTTCCACAACCCTGTTAGCAGGAACAGAAAGACCAGGATCGCCACGACCCTAATCAGCGGGATACGCGACTGGACGAATTTCTTGTCTTCGTAAAAGTCCTTAAGTGCCATAGCTATAAAATTTCGTCTGAGCCGTGTCGTGCAGCCGAACCGCAATCTACTTGCGGATCCATGAGCACGGGATCGCCTGGCCGTCTAGCTCGCCTCATTCATCCGGCCGGCTGATCTTGTCAAACAGGTAAAACAACAACAGTCCAGCGCAGGCGTTCACAAGCGCACTTAACAGTATACGGCTCCCATCCATTGTCTCATGACGATCGAGGAAAAGGACTCGTAGCATCAAAAACGTGAACGCGGCCAGCAGCGACGACACAAACAACATTCCCCACCGCGTCGCAACTCGGTCGATGGCAATAATGCAATTAGCCATGTAAGCCAGACACCCGACGGAGATCTTTGCAAAACCATTCATGCCCAGTGGCCCGGGCGAAAGGCTGTCCTGTAAGAAACCTACTGCCGTTCCCGAAAAGATCGTCCACAGCAAGCTCTCCTTTGAAATCGTGAGGTAGAGCACTGAGATCAGCGGCAGATCAAGCAGAAGGCGCGGGAAATAGCGAGTCAGCAGCACCTGAAGGACTACCGTTGACACGATGATGATGACAACTGCGCTTGAGCGTAAAAAGTTTCCCATCACTTGCCTCGACGCTTGGACCCCCCTTAGGGACTCTTCAGATCTTTCACGTTGAGGACCCTGGCGACATGCTAGCTTGACGACTCCTTCTTCAGAACCAGCACCTCCTCGAGCTTCAACACATTGGCCGACACGGCGACTTCGATCTTCTGAAAGATTTGCTTGGTTGGGGACGTCCTGACAACATAGCCTACCAATAGGCCCTTCGGGTAAATCTGGTCCAGCCCAGAAGTCAGCACTTTTTCTCCGACCACAACCTTCTCATTGGAGCCAACGTACTCAATGTATGCCTCGGGCTTTCCCGCACCCTTCAGCACTCCCTGAGCCCGGCTGCCCTCCAGCAGCACACCAGCCCCACTGTCAACATCGGTAATGAGCTGCAGCACGGAGCTCCTCCTGGACACCTGAACGATTCTGCCAACCACACCGTCGGCATTGATAACCGGGGAGTCACGCCTGATGCCAGAGTCCAATCCTTTGTCGAGAATGCGCGAATGATACCACTGCGTGGGGTCGCCGCCGATGACGTTGGCCCGGACTGAAGGCAGCGCCAGGCTGGTCTCGAGTTGCACTAGAACATCGACTCTGCCTATTTCCTTGATCTTTTCCTCGTACGCGGTCAGGGCGCGGCGGTACTGCTCGACCTTTGCCTTCAGGGTGCGATTCTCTTCATCCGTTTGCCGCAGGTCGATGTAGTGGTTCCAGATGTCCGAAACGGAGGTGATGCTTCCCACAACACGCTTCAGGAAAGGAGCAGCAGCTTCCATTGACCAGCTTCGCAAGAGTGGAGTTTCCTGCGATTGGCCCATTTTTGCCGAAAGCAACACGAGGTGTCCAACGAGGACTGAGATCAGGAGAATAAGTTCAATTCGCGACTTGAAGAACTGCTTCATAAGAGCTGGTGTGCGCTTCCGGAGCACACTGCGTGCAGAGCCCAGTCTCACAACGGAGAAGGGCTCTCGTCTGTCCCGGCTCAGAAATGCCGACACGGCGGGCTGTGCGATTCGGCGCGGGCCTCCATTTACCGGCGCCCCCAAGTCTGAGAGAGGTTTGTTTTTTCATCTCAGAACGAGTCGATCGAGATCTTCTTCAGCAGGCCGAAGTCACTGAGCATCTTGCCGGTGCCGAGAACCACGGAGGAGAGGGGATCATCAGCGAGGGTCACGGGAAGACTCGTCTCCTCGCGGATCCGCTTGTCCAGATTCCGCAGCATCGACCCTCCACCGGTGATCACGATTCCTCTGTCCACAATGTCTGCCGAGAGCTCCGGAGGTGTTCGTTCCAAAGCGACACGCACGGCGTTAACAATGGTGCCAACACATTCGGACAAAGCTTCGCGAATCTCGTCATCCGTAATCACCAGCGTTTTTGGAATACCCTCGATGAGATTCCGGCCTTTGATCTCCATCGACAGCGGTTCATCCAGCGGGTACGCCGATCCAATCCCAATCTTGATTTGTTCGGCAGTGCGCTCACCAATCAGCAAGTTGTACTTTCTCTTGATGTACTGAGTGATGGCATCATCCATCTCGTTTCCAGCAAGTCTGACGGAGCGGCTATAAACAATTCCAGAAAGCGAGATGACAGCAATATCGGTAGTCCCGCCCCCAATGTCGACAACCATGTTTCCCGAGGGTTCAGTAATAGGCAGCCCAGCGCCGATAGCTGCGACCATCGCCTGTTCAACGAGGTAAACCTCGCTGGCCTTGGCTCGAAACGCAGAGTCGATCACGGCTCTCTTTTCAACCTGGGTGATCTCCGAGGGCACGCCAATCACAATGCGTGGGTGTACCATCAGTTTTCGTCCATGGGCCTTCTGAATGAAGTAGTTCAGCATCTTCTCAGTGACCTTGAAGTCGGCTATAACCCCGTCTTTCAAAGGGCGGATGGCCACGATGTTGCCGGGCGTGCGTCCCAGCATTTCCTTGGCTTCCCTGCCGACAGCTTCAATCTCACCGGTCACTTTGTTGATCGCTACGATGGAAGGCTCGTTCACCACGATGCCTTTTCCCTTGGCAAAAACCAGGGAGTTCGCTGTGCCTAGATCAATGGCGAGATCGCTGGAGAAAAGATGGAAGAAGGATCGGAAGTTCATTCAGAAGTGAGCTCCTTGGAATTTGTGCGCCTGTTCCTAATCAACGGACACTTCTCTCGTAATCGTCTTGCTGTTGCCGCTTCGATCTTGAGCGACGATCGTGATCAGGTTCTTGCCTTTGCGGGGAAGGGGAGAGGTGGAATGCTTGAAAGAGCCGTCGGCAGCCATGAGGGGCACCATTTCTTCATTGATGAAAACAGAGGCGCCGGGATCGGTTTTGCCGTTGATCAAAAAAATGTTAGAAATGCGGATAATCTCGACAGTCAGGTAAACATCAGTTTCTTTTTCTTTCAACGACTTATTGATGAGCGTGAACTTGTTGGCATCGCTTTCGCGGCTGCTCCTGCTATTTGCACCAATAGCACTGACGGCCCAGTAGTACGTGCCTTCTTCGAAACCGGAGGTGACATACCGCGTCTCCCGCACGGTTTCGTCTTTTAGATTTGAAGTGAAGATGGAGGAATTCGACACTTTTACCCTGTAGGCGACGGCTTCGGGAACAGGAGACCAGACAAACTCGATCTTCGTCGATTGGCCCTCGCGGGCCACAACAGGCTTCACGCTGTTGGGAGTCAGCAACTCAGGAGGAACGAGGAGATTCTTTGTTGTCAATTGTCCGGCTCCCTGAGTCGTCACCTCCTGGTTCGGCCCGATTGGAGCAGAATTGGAGGCCGTGACCACGCGACCCGTGCCGCGTAGAGCCACGAACCGGGCCGTCTGGGTTTCAGGATTCGACTCCACTTCCATTCGTGACTCCGGATTGACCTCAAGTTTAGCCGAAGCGGCTGACACGAGGTTGGTCGATTGGCCCACCTCCCTGGCCGCCGCCGTTGAGAGGTCTATCGACCCTGAAGTGACTCGTACGGACACAGTCTTTGCCCGCGTCCTAGGATCCTCTGAGTTTTCTTGAACCACAATCAGCGAATCCGGCTTCATGCGATAAGTGCTGTCTGGAAACACAATGGTGGCAAACGAGTCCGCTGCAGTTTGAATATAGTCACCTTCATCAAGCGTCGTTCGCGAATCCGCGTTGGCCCACTGAACCGAATAGAACTTCTTCACCTTTACTGAACCAACCAGCTTGGTAAAGGAACCGTTCCTCCTATTAGCGCTGACCGGTCTGGATGCTGTTTCAGCTTCCAAGAACTGGTTGTATTTCTTCAGCAGGAAATCTTTGAACAAAGCGAACCCGCCAAGGGCTCCAATTACCAAAATAGCAACGACCCAGAACAGGATCTTTTTGTAAGAAACCGTGAACCAGTAAATCTCGAGCCTTCTGGTCTTACTAACTTTGGATTCCATCGGCTGGCGTTAATCTATTGAATATACTCACACTTGCAGGTAACTAATCTAACACGGCGCCCGGCAAGCACTCAACCCTAAGTATTCTCGGTAAAAATGACCGAGAGCGTTAAGGAATTCAGATCGGAACTTGTAACCATGGGTTTAGGCCTAGAAGACAGACGGGTGGCAGACTAAGAAAGGTGTTGACGAACCAAGGTCTGAATGAGAGTCGCTGGCGCCGCAGACGGATGGTGGACACCAAGACCACTCAGGACGCTCGCTTAGCCAGCCGTACATTCGACTTCACGCAACCGAATGCATTGACCGAAAGATGGACAATTCAATTGCGTGAACTCTGGATCTTCCACTACACTGTCTTAATTTATGATCTGGCGGCGATCAGCGCTGTCCTGCAATCGTAACTTCACAAATTCAAGGAGACTCAAGGAATAATATGATTTTGGACATGATGCGCCGTGAGAAAAAGAAGTTCCTCGGCGTTCTGTTGTTGCCTCTCATCTTCGGTTTGGTCGCCTACCTCATTCCCGGAATGCCTGGGGGAGTCTGGGAGGGCGGACTGGGAGCGTCGGTTCTGGCGAAGGTGGGGTCTGCTGAGATCTCCACCTCCGAGTTCCTCAGTTCCTGCCAGCGCTTCCTCAAAAGCGGCCAGTTTCCCTACGACCGCCAGTTCTTGAAGACTTTGCAGATTGACCGGCAGATCCTCAACCAGCTCGTTTCCCGCGAAGTAATTTTGGCTGAAGCCAGAAGGCTGGGACTCGACGCGACCGCCAATGAGATTCAGCAGAGAATCATCGCGTTGCCTTATTTCCAGGACAACGGCAGCTTTGCATTCTCAAGATATCAAACGATCCTGGAACAAAACGGGATGACGCTTCAACAGTTTGAAGATGGAGTTCGCGAAGAAGTGATTCAAGAGAAACTGCGAAACCTGATTACCGACGCGATCACCGTCAGTGACAAGGAAGTGGAAGAGGAATATCGCAATCGTAATGAGAAAGCCAAGGTTACCTATGCGGCCTTCGAGCCCCCGAAATTTACGAACGCCGTTGTGGTTCAGGATGCTGACATCCAGGCGCACTACGATAGGAACAAGGAATCCTATCGTGTGGGCGAGCAGCGGAAAGTGAAATATCTGCTAGCAGACACGAGTGCTTTGCGCGCTTCGATTCAGATTTCAGAGTCCGAGCTGAAAAGCTATTACCAGCAGAACCTTTCGAGTTATCAGCTGCCCGAGAGAGTGCGTGCTTCGCACATTCTTTTGAAAACCGAAGGCAAGACGCCGGAAGAGAGCGAGAAGATCAAAGCCAAGGCAGCAGATTTGCTTCAGCAGATAAAAAAGGGGGCTGATTTTGCGGATCTGGCCAAGAAGTATTCAGAAGACCCTGGTTCAGGGGCCAACGGGGGCGACTTGGGATTGTTTGCACGGGGCGCCATGGTTCCTGAGTTCGACCAAGCTGCTTTCACTCTGGGTATTGGGGCTATCAGCGACTTAGTGAAGAGCCAGTTTGGGTTCCATATTATCAAGGTGACGGAGAAGCAGTCGGCTCACACGCAGTCTTTCGAGGAAGTCGAAAACCTCATTCGGCCAACCCTCTTGCAGCGGAAGGCTGAACAAATGGCTCAGGAGTTGTCTGACAAAGCTTTCACGCTGACTCGGAACAACAAGACCTTCGACCAGATTGCTGCCGAACTGAAACTGAGCGTCCTGGAAACCCCGCTGTTTGCGCAGGGTGCATCCATACAGCTCATCGGAAACCATCCGGAGTTTTCTTCTAAGGTTTTTGGACTGAAAGATAAGGAGGTAGGCTCGCCGGTAAGAATTCCGAGTGGCTTCGCAATCCCGCAGGTTGTGGAAATCAAGGCACCCTACGTTCCCGGACTAACAGAGGTCCGCGGCAAGGTTGAGGAAGCGGTGCGAGCATCAAAGGCTTCAGACCTGGCAAAAGCGAAGGCCCAGGAGTTTGCCGACAAGGTCAAGGCGGGCGGCAAGTTCGAGACCCTGGCCAAAGGATATCCCATCGAAGTAAAGACCAGCGAAGAGTTCACTCGGAACGGTAATCTTCAGGATCTGGGTTCCAGTTCACCTTTTGATGCGTTCGCGTTTTCCTCCCAAGTGGGGGCAGTGAGCCCGCCCATCCAGCTGGGTCAGCGGCATGTAGTCGTGCAGCTTAAGGAAAAGAAGTCAGTGGATGTGGCGGAGTTCGCTAAGGCTAAAGAGAGCCTGAGGCAATCATTGTTGACCCCAAAGAAGGAGAAGCTGTTTCAAGCCTACGTTGACTCAGTTCGCGAAAGAATGACCAAGTCCGGAAAAATCAAGATCGACGAGGCCGAGTTTGCCAGCGTTTCTCGCCGCATGTAGGCTGGGCAGCTTTGCACTGAAAGAAGCTGCTGCGACAATCCACTCTTCGGAGTGGATTTTTTTTGCTGCGTCACGTTTTTCAGGGAGCGTTTGCCGCGCCGTTGGCATCTACAGAAAGAAACTACAAGAGGAGGTTCACCATGCGCAAATTCATCTCGAAGTTCGCGGCGGGACTGGCAGTGTGGTTCACTGTGACTCCGTTCTGCTTCGCCGAAGGACCCATCAACAGGCAAGAGCTGAAAATGTTTGGCATCCAGCGGAACCTCAGCCACAGGGGACTGGCGGATCATCTAGCTGCGTTGAAGGGCAGGATCGAGCGGCAGGCTCTAGCTGGCATCACAGGAGAGGCGCAAACCAACGCGCCGGGAGCCTCCTATGTGAGCATCATTCCGTTTGTTGCCAGGGATGCTAACACCCGGACGAACGTTGGACTCAACAACTTCGGTCAGAATTCATTTACGAAAGGCCAGAATCCGAGTGCCAGCGTGCTGATGGGGTTGTTCGATCCTCAGGGTAATGTCGCTGGCACTGGTCAGTTTACGGTCCGGACCAACGAGTTGATTCAACTGGACGATGTTATTGGCCGGTTGGGAGCCTCAATCAACTCGGGATGGTTGCTTATTTATTCCGACGAGCCCCTGACAGCCTGGGCATCGATTATTACCAACGCCAACAATGATCCTGCGATCGAGCTGGCTATTTCCGACCAGATCTACAAGCCCGGAGCCTTTGTCGAAAGCACAGGATCGCGGTTGATGATCCAGTCGTCGGTCAAGAGCGGCACGTTTCAGTCCTCTTTGGCCGTTGTGAACGTGGGGGCGGGGGATGGAAACCTCTCAGTCAAGATTTACGACAACGCAGGCGCCCTCATCAATACCAAGACGTCTTTCCTTCGGGCCGATGGGATGTACATTGACAACGATGTTCGGAGCAATGTTTTCGGCTCTTTCGGCCAGATTGTCATTGAGGTCACCGACACTAATCCGAATGACAACCTGGCTCCCCGACTGGTCGCAAACTCATTTATTCGAAGCAGCAATGGCACCTCCGGATTTTTCCCGGCCTTTGCGTCGCCGCAGACCAATACAATTTCGATAGCCGGGCGATGGGAAGGCACTCTTTCCGGCGGAGGCCTCATCAACGCTCAGGTTCGGATGGACCTGTTCCATGAACGCGACATGCTCTACGGAACGTTTGATATTCTCAGTGGCACGTGGCCTGCAAACAGGAGAGGGTTTCTGATTTCTGGGGACGTCAACGATAATATCTATGTTCTGCAGATTCAGGACATTCTCGACACTGACACAAACTCCACGTTACTCTCCTACCGGTTGTTTGGGAACCTTTCCGGAGGCCGGCTGCAGGGAGACGCCATCTATTTTGACGAGAGGAACCGCAGTTCGGTCGGAACCTTTAGTTTAGCCAGGACCGGCTCGATCTACTGAAGCCTTGCAATGAACTGGGTTGCAGCGTCCTCGATCCGGTGGGCGACCCATTTAGAAGCGTTATCCCCAGGCTCTTCGAAAAACACGCAACCAGTTTCCGTGCATGATGGCTTCAACGTCGACTGCGGCATAGCCTCGCTTCGCAAGAAGCTGCGGGATTTTTTGCAGGTCTTCGATCGTGTCCACATCGTGGGGCGACTGCTCGGTGCCGAAGCCACCGTCTAGGTCGCTACCGATCGCGGCATGCCGTGCGTTCCCGGCCAGCTGGCAGACATAGTCGATGTGGTCGACCACGTTCTCAAGTCCAACGGCCAAATTCGAGGTTTGCCCCGACATCCAGCCTGGATAGAGCATCCAGTTATCAAACGCAGCCCCGATCACCGCGTCTCGTTCAACCAACGCGCGGATCTGACTATCGGAGAACTGCCGATCTCCCGGGACCAATGCGCGACAGTTGTTGTGGCTGGCAATCACAGAACCACCGAAGAGGTCCAACGCCTGCCAGAAGCTTATTTCTGCCAGATGCGTCGTGTCCAGGATCATGCCGAGCTCATCCATGTTTTTGACGAGTTCAACTCCCCCAGGCGTCAGCCCGCCCTCTGAGGCTGTCCCGTGTGCGTAGGCACTGGGGCCATAGTGTGCTAGCCCCAGCGCTCGCAACCCATCGTCCCACCATCGGTGCAGTTCTTCTGGCGATAGGATCGGGTCGGCCCCTTCCATGCTGAGGATGTATCCAAGCGGCGCATTCTTGCTGACAGTGTTCTGCCACTCCCCAACGTGCTGCTCGATGGAACGCCAGTCATCAAGCCGGCGGAGCTGCTTTTGCTGCTCCAGGATTCGATAGTAGGCAAGCTGGCCGCGGGCCATGGCTGACGCGATTTCCTGGCTGCGATAATCAAGCAAAGGGCTCTTTCCGCCTGGATTGGCTCTGGCCAGCAGCGTAGCCAGGCAAATGGCTACCTGGCCCCTGCGCATTGCTGGCAGAGACACGGTGTTGGTGCCGCGTCCCCGCTGGTCCAGACCTGCTTCGGAGGCTCTGATTTCAGCCACTTCGAGTTTCAGATCACGATTCCAATTCAAGGCGCTCCAGGAGAGATCCAGGTGTGCATCGATGACAATCATGAGAACTCCTAAGCACGAGTTTTAAGAAAGGAAACTGCGACGATCAACCTGCCACAAATCCTGCAGCTTTCGTGGTCCACTGCGGCATGTAATGATTTCCAGCGTAAGCTACTGGCTTCAGGAGAATGCGTCAAGCCCGGATGGCATGGTACAGCACCCGTTGCGCCATTCTTGGATTTAGGCTCTAATACACGCCGTCTTCATTCAAATTGAAAGGAGTTCTTATGCGTTTATTGGCTTTTGTGCATCGTGGCCGCCGCTCGATTGGCGCTGAACTGGATGCCGGCAGAGTCCTCGATCTGGCGCTGGCTGGAGCTATGCCTTCGAGCATGCGGGCGTTTCTGGAACTGGGCGATGAGGGGATGGCAGCGGCCAGGCGGCTTCTAGAGAAGCCGGTGCAGGGGGCGATCCTTCAGAAGCGGGATCTCCACATGCTGGGACCGATTTCATCCCAAGAAAGGCCAAAGGTCATTTGCATCGGACTGAACTATGCAGACCACGCGGCGGAATCTGGCTCCAAAGTTCCGGACGAACCGATGATGTTTGCCAAGTACTGTTCCACGCTCTGCGGGCCGGGGGACAACATCCTGGCTCCGCCCAGCCATAGCAAGCTCGACTATGAGGTAGAGCTCGTGATCGTCATTGGCAAACGAGCCACTCGCGTTGCCCAGAGTGAAGCGTACGACTATGTTGCTGGTTACACCTGCGGCCACGATGTCAGCGAGCGCGCCTTTCAGCGGAGCGACGGTCAGTGGCTGCGTGCCAAATCCAGCGACACCTTTGCGCCGATCGGGCCGGTGGTCGTGACTAAGGACGAAATTCCCGATCCCCACGCACTCAAGCTGGGGACGAAGGTCAATGGTGAAGTTCGCCAGAACTCCAGCACCCAGCAGATCATCTTTAAGGTCCCCAAGCTGGTGGAGTTTATTTCAAGCTACCTGACCCTGGATGCCGGTGATCTCATCTTCACGGGAACGCCTCCTGGCGTCGGTTTTGGCATGAATCCACCTCAGTACCTGAAACCTGGAGACACCATCGAGGTCTGGGTGGAAAAGATTGGCAGCATCACAAACACCGTGGTGGAGTGAAGATCAGCGTCTCAACGGGGTCATTGATCCATAGCCGTTCTCGGCTGTTTGAAGGGAACGACTGGAACCAACCGCCTTGTCTATCAAGCCTATGTTAGAAACCATCCGCATCGGCATCGTTGGTGCTGGGGCCAACACCCGCGGCCGCCACATTCCAAACCTTAGACTGGAGGCTGGCGTTCAGATCGTGAGTGTCTGCAATTCTAGCCCGGAATCTTCTGAAAGAGTGGCTCGGGAGTTTGGCATCCCCAGGATTGAACAGCATTGGCAGAAGTTGGTGGAATCCAGCGAAGTCGATGCTGTTGTCATCGGAACTTGGCCTTACCTTCATTGCCCGGTGACTCTGGCAGCTCTCGCTGCGGGCAAGCACGTTCTAACGGAAGCGCGTATGGCTATGAATGCTGCGGAAGCGCGCCTGATGCTGGATGCTTCGCGTCGCAGCCCTGCCCTGGTCGCGCAGGTAGTGCCCTCTCCTTACACTTTGAGAATCGATCGCACGGTGCAGCGTCTGCTGGCCGAGGGCTTTGTCGGAGAACCGCTGTCGCTCGAAGTGCGGGCAAACGCCCCCTCGTTCATCGATCGGGGAAGCCCGCTGCATTGGCGGCAAGACCGCGATCTCAGTGGCCTGAACATTCTCGGAATGGGTATTTGGTACGAAGCCCTGATGCGCTGGGTGGGGGAGGCTCATGCCGTCCTGGCTTTTGCGCGAACGAATGCAAGGCAACGCCGGGATTCCACAGGGATAGTCAGAGCCGTGACCGTTCCCGACCATGTGGACGTCCTCGCGGAGATGGCTTGTGGAGCACAGGCCCGGTTCCAGTTCAGCGCGGTGACAGGTCTCGCACCTGGGCCTGAAGTTTGGATTTTCGGCAGCGAAGGCACGCTGCACTACAACGCGACAGCGGATACACTGTCTGGTGGTCGCCGGGGCGAATCACTGATGAAAGAGCTCTCGATTCCTCCGGAACTGGCAGGCGGTTGGCGCGTCGAAGAGGAATTCGTGGGCGCCATTCTAGGCAGGGAGAAAGTAACGCGTACCACATTCGAGGATGGCGTTAAATACATGCAGTTCACCGAGGCCGTGAGTCGTAGTGCGAGCTCGGGCTTGAAGATCTCGGTTCAGTGCGTCTAAGCACCGTGCTCGTCGCTCAGGTATTGGGCCTAGGTTCTCTCCAATGCCTGGATCCTCTCCGTAGTAGTCGGATGCGAGTAGTAGAAAAAACTGTAGAGCGGATGGGGTGTGAGATTGGACAGATTGTCTTTGGTGAGCTTGACGAGCCCGCCAACCATCGATTCAGGGCCTCCCAAGATCTCCGCGGCAAATCGATCGGCCTCATACTCGTGCTTTCGAGACAGCATTGAAGTGAGGGGAGTCACGAAGAAGGTAAACGATCCGGAAGTCCTCAGGAAAATGAACAAGGCCGCGTAGGATGAAGGTTGATCAAATCCGAACGCTGAATGAAACCATGCATGATTGACCAGCAGGGAGAGAACGTACAATCCCGCCAAGGAACTTCCCAATCCCACGATCAATCCGGTTCGAATGTGCTTCTTGACGCTGTGCCCCATCTCATGAGCCAGGACCGCAAGCAATTCAGATTCCCGCAAGGATTGCACAAGCGTGTCAAACAGCACGATGCGGCGAAACTTGCCTAGACCTGCGAAGAAGGCGTTCGAGTGTGTCGATCGCTTCGAGCCATCCATGGTGTAAATGCCAGACACGCTGAAGCGGACTTCGTTCGCCAGGGCAAGGATGCGCTGCTTCATGTCTCCCTCAGGCAGCGGAGTGAGCTTGTTGAACAGGGGAACAACAAACACGGGGAAAATGGAAGTGATGAAGAGTTGGACGAGAGCAAGCAGGACCCAGACGTACAGCCACCAGAAGCCTTGCAGGTAGCGGTCCATAAACCAGAGGATACCGGCCAGCACGGGAGTGCCGATCACAACAGAAAGCAACATGCCTTTCCCGAGGTCTTGCACCCAAAGCTTCCAGGTCATCTTGTTGAAGCCATATTTCTGCTCAACGACAAAGGTAGAGTACAGATTGAAGGGCAGGGAAACGAGATAGAAGACAACTGAAATCAGAGCGAAGAACACCAAACCGGTGCCTACGGATCCAAGACGCAGAGACCGGGCGAAGTGATCTAACCGGAGATAGAAACCGCCCAGGAGAAGCCCCCAGAAGACCGGCACCTCCACCCAGTCCGCCAGCACTTTCAAGCGAGTCTTCTCCCGCGTGTAGGCAATGCTCTTCTGGTAGTCTGCCAGCGAGATGCTTTCTCGAAAGTATGCTGGCACTTCATGTTCATGTTTCTGGATGTGCCGAAGGTTCAGCCGGGTGAGCCAGAAGTCCAGCACATGCTCGGCCAAATAAAAGAGCGCAAACGCCAGTAAGAAAAAGTTCATTGGACTTCAATTGGCCGTCCAGGATCTAGACGAGAACAATCCCTCGACAGGGTCGGATAGCGCCGACTATGCCCCTTCGTTCTCCCACGAACCGCCGGCAGTGAATCCCCCGTCCACCGCGATCACCTGGCCTGTCACGTAAGACGATGCCGGGGACGCGAGCCATATCACGATACCCGCGAGATCCTGCGGGTAGCCTCCACGCCGAGCGGGGATCCTGCCGAGGAGCCAGCGACTCCGGTGAAGGTCCTTCCAGTAGTACTCTTCCGTGAGTGGCGTCCGCATGAAACCGGGCGCGATGCAATTCACTTGAATGTTGTCTTTAGCCCATTCTACCGCCATCGTTTTTGTCACCTGCGCCAGAGCTGACTTCGTCATCCCGTACACTGAAAGGTTGGCAAGTCCAAGCGTGGAAGTCATTGATCCGATTTGTACGATCTTGCCACCTCCTTGCTCCCGCATCACTCGGTGCGTGGCCTGGCTCAGGAAAAACGCGCTGCGAAGGTTCAACCCGAGGATGGCGTCGAAATCATCCGGAGTCACCGACTCGATCAGCTTGCGCCGGTTGATTCCGGCGCAGTTCACCAGAATATCCAGCCGTCCCAGCGCTTTCTGGGCCTCACTCACAAGTTTCGTGCAGGCCTCGACATCATCTAGGGCACCAGGCAGAGCAACCCCGGCACCTCCTGACTGCTCTACTGCGCGCACGGTGTCTTCGATCCTCCTGGCTGCCACGCCATTAATACCCACACGGGCACCCGCTCCTGCCAGTGCCACCGACAGGGCTCTTCCCAGGCCTCCGCTGGCTCCGGTGACCAGGGCTGTCTTGCCTTCGAGTGAGAAGAGTTGCTGCAGCAGCGAAGTCTGAGACATAAAGTCCCTCGGCAAAGGTTGATTGAGGTCGATGTGGGTGTTGGTTTCCCAGACTCAACCCTGATATCGACAGCCGTTGCAGGTGAAGCTGAGTTCAAGGCGCTGAAAAACGGTCTATGACTATAGCATCATCCGAATCTTTCCGAACCATTGGACTCGCGTGCCAAGGCGACTTGAAGAGCGCGCCCACGAGCGGGCTCGATCAGCGGAATATCTTGCCTGTTCTGACTTTGCGGGCTGCCTGATCGCCCAGAAATGGCGGGCCGTGGCTGCCGCCCAGAGCCAGTGATCAGTATTGAGCCGCCAGGTGAAATATGCTATAAACTTCCTGAATTTTGAGGCCGTTTCAGTTCCAGCAAGAGGCACACCATGCCGGAGTTTGTTGATTCCCCTACCCTTCAACAAAGGGAAACGGAAAAAATCCTGGAGCAGTCATCCTCGGGCTTGATGGGAGAGTTCAAGGGGTGGCTCAAAGACATCATCCTGGCTGTAGTTATTGCCTTCCTCATGGTGGTGTTCCTGTACCAGCCCGTCAGAGTGGAAGGGACGAGCATGCAGCCAGAACTGCTCGACCAGGAACGGATTTTTGTCAACAAATTTGTCTATCACTTTGAAGAGATCCATCGGGGTGACATTGTCGTCTTCTGGTATCCCAAGGATCCCAGCAAGTCCTTCATCAAGCGCGTGGTGGGCGTGCCCGGCGACATGGTCTCAATCCGTGAAGGACAGGTTTACATCAACAGCGGCCTTCTGGAAGAGCGTTACGTGCCTCGGGGCTACCAGGACGTGGATTCCTACCCTGCCACCACAGTGAAAGAAGGGCATTACTACGTGCTCGGTGATCACCGCAATGCGAGCAACGATAGCCGTTCGTGGGGGTTGGTGCCCCGAAAGTATATTTACGGCAAAGCTGTTTTTCGCTATTGGCCTGTCGAGAAGGCAGGATTTCTGGAATAGTTTTCCGCTGGACGCTGAACGCAGCGCGCTCGGTGCTTGCGGATGCGAGTTCAATCAGTCACTCGGAGATTCGATGGAAGCTCTGCTCGCCTTGGAAGACGGGCGCACGTTTCGAGGCAAATCGTTTGGCGCAGATGGAGAAGTTTCAGGGGAAATCGTTTTTAACACCTCGCTCACCGGATATCAGGAAATCCTCACCGATCCTTCTTACGCAGGCCAGATCGTCATCCTCACTTATCCGATGATTGGCAACTATGGCGTGAATCCGCAGGATGCGGAGTCAGCGCGTCCTTTTGCCGAAGGCCTCGTCGTCCGGGAGATCGCGGATGTGCCCAGCAACTGGCGCCAGCAAGCCTCTCTTCCCGAATATCTCCGCCAGCACAACATCGTGGGCATTTCCGAAATCGACACCCGGGCCTTGGTTCGGCACATTCGGACACATGGCGCCATGCGGTGCATGATCTCTACCCACGACCTGAAGCCCGAGTCTCTCGTAGGCAAGACGCGGAGCAAGCCGGTCATGGTCGGCCAGGATCTTGTCAAGAAAGTCACCTGCTCAGAGGCTTATGCTTGGCAGGATTCCTCGGTAGACCTCTTCCCCGCACGCAGGAAGCGCGCCCGCGGCACAACAAAAAAGGAACCCCCGGTTACTGCGCCTTTCAAAGTCGTGGCCCTCGACTTTGGGATCAAGCACAACATCCTGAGGCTGCTCGTTGATCATGGATGTGAAATAACCGTCGTGCCGGCGACGACAGGAGCCAACCAGATCCTTAGCCTTAACCCAGACGGTATTTTCCTCTCGAATGGACCCGGAGATCCAGAGCCCGTCACTTACGCAATCGACACAGTGCGGCAGCTGCTTGGCAAGAAACCCATATTTGGCATTTGTCTGGGACACCAGATTCTTGGTCTTGCGCTGGGTGGCCGAACCTACAAACTCAAATTCGGGCATCGAGGTGGAAATCATCCCGTGTTGCGAAGGCCAACCGGCCAGGTTGAGATCACGGCGCAGAACCACGGTTTTGCTGTTGACATTGACTCCTTGCCGAAATCCGAGGTGGAAGTGACCCACGTTAACTTGAATGACCAAACGTTGGAGGGCTTCCGGCATAAAACTCTTCCACTGTTTTGCGTCCAGTACCATCCCGAATCGTCTCCTGGCCCCCACGATTCGCGCTACCTCTTCGAAGAATTCAAGTCCATGATGCGGCAGTACAGGGAGAGGAAAGCCGAAAGCACAAGTCAACAAGAGGTGAAAGGTGAAAGGGTCAAGGCGAAAGCGTGAATGCCTGTGGTCAGTTGACTTAACACAAAGCCGGCCGGGCGGTTCTTAGCAGGCGGTTGATCTTGTTGCCCAATCCTCCGAATACCTTCATTGATCAAAAAAGCTGCGGATACTAAGGTCAGCGAATGTCTGGGTAGAGAACCGAGACGTGAGCTTCCATGTAAGCACTGAGAAACACTCGATCGATCTGATTCTCTCCTGTCTCTCTCGCCTTTCGCCTCGCTAAACATGCCAAAACGACCAGATATCAAGAAGATTCTCATCATCGGCTCCGGACCCATCGTCATCGGCCAAGCCTGTGAGTTTGACTACTCCGGAACACAGGCCTGCAAGGCGCTGCGCGCGGAAGGCTACAAAGTGGTGCTGGTTAATTCCAATCCGGCCACGATCATGACTGATCCCGAACTGGCCGACCGAACCTATGTGGAGCCACTCACCGTCGAGTACCTGGAAGCCATTATCGCTCACGAGCGGCCTGATGCGCTGCTTCCAACCGTCGGCGGACAGACTGCTCTGAACCTTGCAGTGGCACTCTCCGAGAAGGGTGTCCTCGACGAATACGGCGTTGAGTTGATCGGCGCTCAGATCAAGGCGATCAAGGTTGCGGAAGACCGTCTTCAATTCAAAGAGGCCATGAAGGAGATCGGGCTGGAGACCCCAAAGAGCGGCGTGGCCTACAACTTCAATGAAGCGCTGGAAATCGTCGAGAAGGTGGGTTATCCGGCCATCATCCGGCCCTCGTTCACGCTGGGCGGAACTGGCGGCGGCATTGCCTTCAATTCCGAAGAGTTCGAAGAACTGGCCCAGCGTGGACTGGATCTCAGCCCCACTCATGAGATTCTGATCGAAGAATCGGTGATCGGCTGGAAAGAATTCGAACTGGAGGTGATGCGCGATCTCAAGGACAACGTCGTCATCATCTGCAGCATTGAGAATGTGGATCCCATGGGCGTGCATACCGGGGACTCCATCACCGTCGCGCCCATCCAGACGCTCACCGACAAGGAATACCAGATCATGCGCGATGCCGCCATTCGCATCATCCGCAAGGTCGGCGTGGAAACGGGCGGGTCGAACATCCAGTTCGCAGTCAACCCCGACAACGGCCGCATGACCGTGATCGAGATGAATCCGCGCGTCTCGCGGAGTTCCGCTCTGGCGTCCAAGGCGACGGGCTTCCCGATTGCCAAAATCGCAGCAAAGCTGGCCGTCGGCTATAGCCTCAATGAAATACCGAATGATATTACGAAGAAGACCCCGGCCAGTTTTGAGCCCACGATTGACTATGTGGTGACCAAAATCCCGAAGTGGGCGTTTGAGAAGTTTCCGGAAGCCGATCCAGTGTTGGGCACGCAGATGAAATCTGTCGGCGAGGTCATGGCCATAGGACGAACCTTCAAGGAGTCATTCCTCAAGGCACTGCGCTCGCTGGAGACGGGGAAACGAGTAGGCTCACTAAAGATCGATCCTGAGAAAATACGCGAACGCCTCATCACTCCGAATCCTGAGCGCATTTCTTACCTGCGTGCGGCATTCGAGAGCGGATACACAGTGGACGACGTATTTGAGTGCACAAAGATCGACCGATGGTTCCTACGGCAGCTGGAGGAATTGGCGCTGATGGCCAACCGCCTGCGTCAGGAAAAGATAGAAACCATCTCGGCCAATCTTCTTCGCGAAGCAAAACGCATGGGATTTTCCGATCTGCGGCTAGCGCTCCTGATGGGCACGAGCGCCGAAACCGTGCGCCGGCGGAGAAAAGCCGAAGGAATCATTCCAGTTTATAAGCGCGTAGACACGTGTGCCGCTGAATTCGAGTCGTTCACGCCTTATCTATATTCCACCTATGAAGAAGAGTGTGAGGCCGAGCCAACGACGAACAAGAAAATCATGATCCTCGGCAGCGGGCCCAATCGCATCGGACAAGGTATCGAGTTCGACTACTGCTGCTGCCACGCTTCCTTCGCGCTGAAAGAAGATGGCTATGAGACCATCATGGTGAATTGCAATCCTGAGACGGTCTCGACGGACTACGACACTTCAGACCGCCTGTATTTTGAGCCGCTGACGTTTGAAGACGTGATGCACATCGTCGAGCGGGAGAAGCCCGACGGCGTCATTGTCCAGTTTGGCGGGCAGACACCTCTGAACCTGGCTCTGTCACTGCAGGCGGCGGGCGTGCCCATTATCGGCACTTCACCGGAATCTATCGATCTGGCTGAAGATCGCAAGCGATTTGGAAAGCTGTTGTCTGATCTGCAGATTCCTCAGCCGCCGTCAGGTACTGCCGTCTCCTACGAAGAGGCTGCCCAAATCGCCGAGCGCATCAGCTTCCCTGTTCTGGTGCGTCCCTCGTACGTTCTCGGTGGCCGAGCGATGGTTATTTGCTATGACCTCAAAACGCTCGAGAGTTATATGGATGAGGCGGTAGATGTCTCCCAGGACCGGCCGATCCTCATCGACAAGTTTCTGGAAGACGCCTTCGAAGTGGATGTGGACACGCTGGCCGACGGTCAGGATGTCGTCATTGGCGGCATCATGGAGCACATCGAAGAGGCTGGGATCCACTCTGGCGATAGTTCCTGCGCGCTCCCGACCTATCTGGTCAAGTCGGAGCACCTGGACACCATGCGGCGCTACACCCGAACGCTGGCAAAGGCTCTGAACGTAGTCGGACTGATGAACGTGCAGTACGCGATCAAAGACGACATTGTTTACGTCCTGGAAGTTAACCCTCGAGCCTCGCGCACCGTGCCTTTTGTGAGCAAAGCCACAGGTGTTCCCCTGGCCAAAGTTGCAGCCCGCCTGATGACCGGCCGAAAGCTAGCCGACTTCGAACTAAAAGATGAGCTGCCAGTAAGCAACTTCTTCGTTAAGTCACCGGTGTTTCCATTCGCCAAGTTTCCGGGCGTTGACACGATTCTCGGCCCGGAAATGAAATCGACTGGCGAAGTGATGGGTGTGTCTGACAACTTTGGCCAGGCGTACGCCAAGGCCCAGATGAGCGCAAGTGTCTATCTGCCTCGCTCTGGAACTGCGTTCATCAGCGTGAATCAGCACGACAAGAAGAATGTCATCCGCATTGCCGACCGTCTGCATCAACTCGGCTTTAAGCTCATCGCCACCCGAGGAACAGCCGCAGCGCTGCATTCCAGCGGGATTCCGGTAGACTCTGTCTACAAAGTCAACGAGGGTCGCCCGCATATCGTGGACATGATCAAGAGCGGCAAAGTGGACCTGATTCTTAACACGCCTCTCGGCAAGAGTTCCTTCTTCGATGAACGAGCCATTCGCCGCGCGGCCATGCAACATCGAGTTCCCTGCATCACTACCCTCTCCGGTGGCGCTGCCGTCGCCAGTGGCATCGCCGCCCTTCAGCAAAACAAGGTCGATGTGCTCGCCTTGCAGGAGTACCACGAAGCGGTAGGAAATGGCGGCCAGTAGGACAAGCGTCGTGCCTGTGCTTGCCAGCCTCCTCGGCTCCCCCGCTATTGCCCGGAAACAAGGAACTCATCCCTTCGATACTATCGCGATGGTCGACTGCAATAGAGCAGACAGATGAAGGCCTGATGTCAAAACGAGGGCTGAGACTTAACCAGGACTATTGACCTTCTTCAGGGTCATCCGGCCGTTCAATCCAGCTTCTTGTGGAACCGCAGTGCACTGGCGCTGAGGATAACGGCGCCAAAGACGGCCAGCGCCAGAATCTGCGGCCAGAAGATGGCCGGACCTGTGCCGCGCAGAAAAATGCCACGTATAATTTCCATGAAGTAGCGAAGTGGATTCAAATAGGTAATCCACTGAACGGCAAGAGGCATGCTGTTGATCGGGAACGCAAATCCACTCAGCAGGAACATTGGCATGAAGATGAAGAAGAACGTCATCATGGCCTGCTGCTGTGTGTGAGAGATGGTCGAGATAAAGAGCCCAGCCCCCAGTGTCGTCAAAAGAAACAGGGCCGCGCAACCCATCAGTACCGTGAAACTGCCTCGAAACGGGACGCGGAACACCAGCAGAGCCAGCACAGTCATGAGGCTGACCTGCAGCATACCCATCACAGCAAACGGCAGTGTTTTCCCCAGCATCAACTCCAAAGGGCGGATCGGCGTCACCAGCAGTTGTTCCATCGTGCCGATCTCCTTTTCGCGGACAATGCCCATTGCAGTTAACATCACGGTAACCAATCCGACGATATTGACGAGCACTCCAGGAACGAAGTAGTTCCGGCTCCGGAGATCTGGATTAAACCAAACGCGCTGGCGCACATCCAAGGCTGGGAGGGTCATCTTCACGGGCCCACCGGCAGCCAGCGTGAATGCGACCTGCCGCCGGCGCTGCTGCTCCTGAAGCGACCGGCCGGCAAAGCGCGCGACGACCTGGTTTGCGTAGTTGGCAACCAGCGAAGCAGTATTGGAATTGCTCCCTTCAACAAGAACTTGAACCGTTGCGGTCGATCCTCGTTTGACCGCCTTCGCAAAACCAGGCCCGACGCGCACAACGGCCATCACGTCACCTCGATCCAGCAAAGCCCTGACTGCTTCTTCAGTCTCCGCTGCGCCCGCAACCACAAACGTCGGAGAAGCGTCCAGCGCGGCTCTCAGATCTGCACTCTCAGGAGTCTTGTCCAGATCCATCCAGGCGATCCTGGCGTTGCTGACATCAAGACTCACGGCAAATCCGAATAAGATGAGCTGGAGTATCGGCGGGACAAACAGCACGATGCGCATTCGCGGCTCGCGCAGCGCCTGCCGGAACTCTTTAACGATGATGACGCGAATGCGTTCCCACATGATTGGGTGTCAGCTTCCAGATGTCGGGTGTCAGGTATGAAGATTCACCTGTTGCGTCCTAAGCTTCTTGTCAACCCCTCCGATCAGATCTCGATACTCCCGAGTTGAGACCAGTCGCTTGCCGGCCAACTGCGTCACGCCAGCTTGCTGCCTACTTTCCGCGTTGCGCCCACGAAAACCAGGGCGCAGTAAACCAGCAAAAAGCCCATTTCGGCCCATAGCACCTTCACACCAATGCCCTTGAGAAAAATGCCCTTGAGCAGCGTTACAAAATACCTCGCGGGAACAATGTGCGAAATCACTTGGACCACGGCAGGCATGTTCTCAATCGAAAAGATAAACCCCGAAAGGAGAAACGCCGGCAAGAAAGAGCTGAGGATGCCGATCTGGAAAGCGAGCAGTTGCGAGCGCGCGACTGCCGAAACCAAGATACCCCAGCAAAGAGCGCCGAAAAGAAACACACACGTTGTCACAAACAGCAGCGGCAGGCTTCCGCGAAACGGAACGTCGAACACGAAGACACCAATAGTGACAGCAATCACCGCATCAGCGAGGCCCAGGCAAAAGTACGCGCTCATCTTGCCGAGCACCAGCTCTTCCGAACGCAAAGGCGTGGACAAAACCTGCTCCATGGTCCCCATTTCCCATTCCCGGGCGATCGTAAGGGATGTCAGCAACGCCGAGATAATCATGAGGATCACCGCGATCAGCCCAGGAACGACGTAGTTCTTGGACTTCAGCTCGCTGTTGTACCAAATGCGCAGCCGTGGCTCGACCGCGGTTGGCATCTCCACTCCAGCTCTGCGGTCCATGAAGCGCTCCCGAAGCTCCGCTGCATGAGCCTGCACAACACCTTCGGCATATCCGGCAGCCATAGAGGCGGTGTTTGAGTCGCTGCCGTCAAGAATCAGCTGTACCTGCGCTGGCTTTCCCGACACCAGATCTCCGGCGTAGTCCGAGGAGATCACAATACCCAAAACGACTTCTCCCTTGTTTATGCTGCGCTCGATGGTTTTCAGACCGCCCTCGGTTGCCACAATCTTGAAATAACGCGAGGCCCGGAAGCGCTCCAGCAATTCCCGGCTTTGCGGTGAGCGGCTCTGATCCGCAACTGCGGTTGGAATCTCATCGACATCAAGCGAGAGGGCGTATCCAAAGAGAAGCAGCATGAGCATTGGTATTCCCAGGGCGAGAATCAAGCTGCGCGGGTCCCGAAGGATATGACGGAACTCTTTCGTTGCCACCGCTCGAGTACGACGGAAATTCACGACGCCTTTCGCTCCTCTTCCTCCACCATGGCCACAAAGACATCCTCCATGGAGGGCTCAATCACTTCCAGGCGGTCCACCCGGATGCTGCGCGCTCCCAGCTCTTGCCGCACCACAGATTCCGCTACAGACGGCTCGCGCACCGTCAAGTGAAGACCGCTGCCGAAGACAGCCGTCTCCAGGATCTCTGCGTTTCCTTCCAGCGCCTTCATGCTTCCCAGCAAGTCTGAAGCGTCCAGGTGCATTAGCGTGTGGGACTTGAGGGCCTCCTTAAGTTCCTTCGCCGAGCCCAATCCAATGATGCGGCCGCGATGCATGAGCGCCAGGCGATGACAATACTCCGCTTCATCCATGTAATGGGTCGTCACGAATACCGTGTGTCCCTGGCCAGACAGCTGGTAGATCAGATCCCAGAAGCTGCGGCGCGCGATGGGATCGACACCCGATGTGGGCTCGTCGAGAAACAGAATAGGCGGCTGATGCAGGACAGCACAACCCAGGGCCAGCCGCTGTTTCCAGCCGCCGGGCAGCAGCCGTGTCATGGTTTCCTGTCTGTCCTCCAGCCCGGCCATGCTCAAAACGTACTCCCGCCGCTGGCGGCGCACATCTGCGTCCACTCCGTAAACCCCGCTGAAGAAATCGATGTTTTCACCGACAGAGAGATCGTCGTAGAGCGAGAATCGTTGCGACATGTACCCGATGCTCTGTTTGATCCGCTCGGCCTGAGTCGCCAGATCGAAACCACCAACAGTGGCACTGCCGCGCGTCGGCGTCAGCAAACCGCACAGCATGCGTATTGTCGTGGTCTTCCCGGCGCCGTTCGAGCCCAGGAAACCAAAAATCTCACCGCGCTGGACGCTGAAACTGACGTCATCAACCGCGACGAAGTCGCCAAAGCGTTTGACGAGATTCCTCGCTTCGACGGCTGCACCCGACAGATTCATGTGAGTTTCCTGTGAGCCCCGCTTGGAGTGCCGCGGCCTCTCGTTTCCATTTGCCTCAGTGATCCCCGTTGCGATGGCTAGGAATTCAGCCAAGCGCAAGGTCGATTGAAGAGCGGCGTCACCCAGCTACGGTGCGTGACGCCCTGCGCACGTCCGCAATGAAAACGTCCTCAAGGGAGGGGACAATCTCCTTGAACGTTGCAGGTCCAAGTCCCGCCCTTTCGAGTGAGGCAGCCAAGCCCTTGGCTGATCCTGTGCTGCGATCCAGAAAGAGGTGCAGCGACGGGCCGGAAGACTCGACGCTAGCGACTCCAGAGGCAGACTGCAGGAACAGACGCGCCGCAGGCAAATTCGGAGCTCGGACTTCGTAGCAGCTCTCCGCCTGGCCACGCTTCAAGCGTTCCGGGGAATCGCAGCGGACCAACCTTCCCTCAAACATTAACCCTACGCGGTTGCAGCGCTCTGCTTCGTCCAGATAGGCTGTAGTCACAAGGACCGTCAGTCCGTCCTTCACAAGCTGGTAAAGAATGGTCCAAAAGTCGCGCCGGGAAACGGGATCCACACCGTTGGTCGGCTCGTCCAGGACCAGGATTTCAGGCCGGTGCAGCAAACTGCACATCAGCGCCAGTTTCTGTTTCATTCCTCCCGACAGGCGGCCAGCCTGTCGTTGCCGAAAAGGTTCCATGCGCGTCATGCGCAGCAGCCGTGCCATCAAAGGATCTCTCTCAGGCACCGGCAGTTGATAGAGATCGGCGTAGAAGAAGAGGTTTTCTTCGACGCTCAGGTCCAGATACATTCCAAACCGCTGGGCCATGTAGCCAATGCAATCCTTCACCGCCAGCAGCTCGCGCGTGACGTGATGGCCCGCGACATAGATCTCACCATCGCTCGGATCCAGCAGGCCGCAGAGCATTCGCAGCATCGTGGTCTTGCCTGCGCCATCGGGCCCGACAAGCCCGAAGATTTCACCCCTGTCAATTGTCAGGTTCAGGCGGTCGACCGCAGTGAGGGCTCCAAAGCGGCGCGAGCATTCACGGATCTCAATGGCAGGAACAGCTGCTGACATGGGCTTCATGGTGGCAAGTCTGAAAGACTCTCTGTTGACAGTCACATCACCGCTTCATGGACCATCAACAGCGGCTTGCAAGCTTTATGGCCGTACCTGCATTCGAGCTGTCGGCATGGCTGCGCCATTCTACAGAGCAATCTCTGCGTCTGCTGGCATGTTGGCCTTCAGTTCTCCGGCAGGATTCTCCACTTCGATTTTTACTCGATACACCAGCTTCACTCGCTCCTCGTGGGTCTGAATCTGCTTGGGAGTAAACTCGGCATCGGAGGAGATAAAGGCGATCCGGCCTTTGTAGACTTTGCCGGGGAATGAGTCGGTCGTTACTTTGACTTCGGCGCCAAGTTTCACACGGCCCAGATCGCTTTCGTTAATGTAGGCCCGCAACCACGGCTTCGCCAGATTTCCCAGCGTGACAACTGCTGTTCCGGCGGCCAGCACCTCACCTGGCTCAGCGGCTTTCACCAGGACCACACCTTCCATTGGCGCGTGGACTTCCGCATTCTTAAGCAGCGTTTCCTGAACTCCCAGCTGCGCACTGGCTTGCTGAAGGTCCGCGGCTCGTGCCACCTGCTCCTGCTGCAATCGCTTTAGCTCCAACCGGGCGGCCTGGGCCAGCCGTAGGTTAGCCTGGGCTCGCTGGACTTGCGCACGAGCTCCCTCAATGTCTTCCTGGCGCGGACCTTCCTGAACTAGGTCGAATTGCTGGCGTGCCTGAGTCAGCAGGGCCAGGGTACTTTCATAGCGGGCCCTGAAATCGTCATGCTGCGCCGTGGAAATATCCTCGTCCTTGTAGAGAGTCTGCGCCCGTTCCCAATCGTTCGCGGCGCGCTGATGCTCCGATTCGGCGCGGCTCAACGCGGCTTTGGCAGCCTCAATCTCCTGGCGGCGGGAGCCAGCCAGCAGCTGCTTCAAGATCGTTTCTGCCTGTTGAAGCTCCGCGCCGCTGCGGGCCGCCTGGCCTTCCACCTGTTCGCGCTGGAAGTCGATGGTGGTGGCAAGCTGTGCCTGACGCGACTTTGCCGACTCGTATTGTGCGGCGGCTCCATCTCGCCGTTGCACAAGCTCCTCCTGATCCAGACGGGCGATCAGTGCGCCTTGCCTGACGAAGTCGCCCTCATCGACGGCCAGGTGCATAAGCTTGCCCGCTGATTTGAACGCAATATCTATCTCTGTGAGCTCGATGTTCCCGGACAGCCTGATCGCGCTATGCTCCTCGCCATTCCAAACAAATCGCCAGACGAAGACAGACGCCACAACCAGGACAACCAACGCAAGAATAATAATCGGCCGCTTATCAGGCTTGCTCATCGCCTTCAAACTCCTTCAGGATAGAGGTCGCCGAGTACTGCTTTCTCAACACCACCCTGATCGCCAGGAGCGCGCCTGCGCCCGGGCAGTTGAAACTCGGCAGTCAGTGATCGGGCAACCCACGCGTTCCTCTTTATCATTCACAGCCATCTAACTAGTTTCCCAACTGTCCCGTTTCGATCATGCTCCGTATGGTTCCGATTGCTTGTCCGAGCTCGATCTTGGCTTTGCTAAAGAGGTACAGTGCAGAGATCCGGTTCTCGCGGGCTCGCTCCATTCGCGTCTGAGCGTCGGTTATCTCCAGGCTGGTCGTCATGCCGGCGCGGTAACGCCTCTCTGCCTGGGTCAGCTCTCCCGCCGTCAGGCGAGCTCCTTCCTCTGCCACCTTCACCTGCTGCTCTGCCGATATCAGGTTGTCGGCGGCGATGCGCACTTCCAGCTCGATCTGCTCTCGCAAATCGCGGGTTCGAATCTTCTCCTGCTCGAGTCGTGCCAGCACGTCTCCGCGGCGGGCGTCCCGCCTGCCACCATCGAAGAGTGGCAGCGTCACGGAAACGCCGACTGTGCGGGTTGGTAACGAATTGGCAGCACTCGCCCCCAGCGATCCGTAGTCTGCAAATCCGTAGACGGACGGCAGCCGTTCCCACTTCACTGCGCTGCTCTGCAGCCGCAGCCTCTCTTCCCGCTTTTGTTGCGCCTGGAAATCGGCGCGCGAGTTCAATGCCATCTCGACCCGTTGCGGCAAGCCTTCCACTGGAAGGGGCGCGTCGCTAAGCGCCTGGCTGAGTTCCAGCGGCGCCTGCAAGTCCAAACCCATGGCGCGCGCCAGCTGCAGGTGGGCCTTTCGGCGTTCATTTTCGGCGATCAAAAGCTGTTGGCGCTCGTTGGCCAGTTGAACCTCCGCCCGGGTCACCTCGATTCCTGTTCCGGTGCCGGCTCTCTTTTGATCGGACGCGAGATCGAGCAGCGCCTTTGCGAGTTCAACAGCTGCCTGCGCGGCCTGCAGCCGGGCTTCAGCCCGCAGCGCCGAAACGTACTGGAAGGCCACAAGACCAGCCACTTCATTCTTGACACTCTCACTCAGCGATTGAGCTTCGTTAACCCCTGTTTGGCTTGCCTGGTAGCGGCGGACAGCGCTCAGATCAAGCAGACTTTGTGTCGCCCGCACCCGCGCATCGAACGTGTCGAACGGTCCCACAAACTGAGGCGCACGGAAGCCCGGAATTGGAACGTCGAACTGGATGCCCACGGCGGCGAGGTTCGTCGTCCGGTTCTGTTGCGTTACGTTCGCGTCCAGGTTCGGTAGCAAGGCTCCCCGCTCCAGGGCCGATTGCGCCCGTGCCTGCCGGACGAACTGGTCTGCCAAACGCACTCGTGCATTGCCGTCTTGTTCCAACGCCATCGCTACAGCTTCCTTGAGGCTCAGCCGCATGGCCGGAGAACGCGGAGTCACTGACAGCTGATGGTCCGAAGCCTGAAGCGGCTCCCAACCCCACAGCATCAGAAGTGCCATCAAGCAGCTCATCTGCCGGCTCCGGTTCGTCACAGAAGGCCTGATCATCAGCACCCTTACCACCTCCGCGTGCTTCTTACTCAGCGCCAGACCACCAGGCTCACACCTTTGCGTCCGCCGCCGGCGTCTTCATTCCGGCGGCAGCGTAAGCGATCAACCTTTGCAGAACCCGCTTCACATCGCGTTCCTGAAGATTTTCTCTGGCTGCGCTGGAGAGCACCTGCAATGGCACGCCGCCAAACATAGCCTTGGCGGCAGCGCCAATCGTGAAGTTGATGCGCCAGGCAATCTCTTGCTTGCTGACGCCCGGAAGTGCGCGCTGAAAGGCGGCAAGAAAGCGGCTCGCCACGCGCTGAAATTCACTGCCTGCCGCTCGCTCTACTGTCTCGCTGGCCTGAAGGAGAATGTATCCCCCCAACTGCATGAGCAAGTGCCCTTGCTCTGAATCGGCGAGACCCACTCGCAGCATCGGCGACAAAAAGGCCTCGAGAATCCGGTCCACGTTGGGCGAATCCCCCCTGGTTTCGTGCTCAAACTGCTCGAGCAACTTCAAACGATCATCATTCAGAGGAGCAAACCTGCGCTCGATAACGGCCCGAATGAGGCCTTCTTTGCTCCGGAAATGGTAATGAATCGCGGCCAGATTGACCCCGGCGCTGGCGATGATGGCCCGAAGTGAAGTCGCGTCGAAGCCATGCTTGGCGAAGAGCTTTTCTGCCGCGTCGAGAATCCTTTGCTTGGTTGTTAAGGCCATTGAACGGATTTATACATACGTTTAATTAAATCATTCGAACGAGTGAATTATACGTACGAATAGAATCATGTCAACACTTTGTTCCGATCTTCTACCCGGCCGGCGGGTACGCAAGTCTGGAAAGCGCTAGCGCGCGGCGCACAGCAGCTCCAGTAACGAGTTGGAGGGGAATGTTCAAGGAAAAGCTGGCAGTGGAGACCCTCTTGGGAATCTGGGGCTGGAGCTACTGAGTGCAGGATGCTTCTGTGAGCCGGATGACCCGGACTTGCAGCGGCGAAGATCGAGTTCGAGCTGGCTTGCTCACATGGAGGCGGTATGAGAACCGTTCTCTAGGCTATCGACATGGCTCCACATTGGCCTGGAAACCATCAAGGCGTGTTTGTTGTCAGGGAGAGCTCGTGGCAGATAACCCTAGGGAAAGACACGCATAAGCGACCTAGGTCAATCCTCACCTGCGGACCGCCGCGACTCGGGCTCGAGGCGTGATCCGCTTCGCTACATAATGTCCTTAACCAATCCAGAACCGGACATTTCTATTTTGGGTGGACAGTGGCTGGCGCCAGTCTGGACATCAAGAGCCGAACTTGCTAAACTGCCGCCGTCATTGAAAAAAGTAATGGGGCTAGCTTCCTGGGTCCTGGCAAAACAGGTCCTAGACCAGAGGAAGTTTTCTTTGCGAGGTGACCTATGGCGGTTTCCATTCGTGAACAACGCATTCACCAGCGGATGCGGGTGAACTGGCGAGTCGAGTATACGGGGACTTCGGGTGAGGGCAGTCTCGTCCACGAGAGCAGCAAGCTTCAGGACTATAGTCCCTCAGGGGCCTGTTTCCTGACCATGTCGGATGTTTGCGTCGGCATGCAGCTAACGCTTCATATTTCGCTGCCGGTGCGCATGGCCCGGCCGTTGGTTCTGAAGGGCGAGGTCGTGCGCGTCGATGAGACGGCCGACGTGGGTCGTATGTTCAAGGAAGCCGCCGTCCGCTGGCTGCAGGCCGCGCGAAAGCCGGGCCTTGTGGAAAAGCTCGATGCGCGTGCAACTTCAACCGTCGGGCACTGACTGTCATGCATCAGTTCAACTGGAGCTCTATTCCCCAAGAAGCGCTTAACGACAAGTTCTCGCGCAAGTTCATTCACGGGGAAAAGATCATGGTAGCTCAGATCTTCCTCAAGAAGGGCTGCCTCGTTCCGGAGCACAGTCATGCGAGCGAGCAGATGACCCTTTTGGTCACGGGATTGTTGCGGTTCATCTTTGGCCAGGAAGAAAAAACCATCAGCTCGAACCAGGCGATGAACATCCCCTCCAACGTCAAGCATTCAGTTGTGGCGTTAGAGGACTCTCTGGCCTACGACATTTTCTCACCAATCCGGCATGACTGGCTGGCTGGCGATGACGCATATCTGCGCAAGTGACGCCGTCCGCCTGGTGCTGCGACCTGGAAGTTCCATTTGAAAATTAGACAGGAGGAGTCCCGATGAAAGGGCTCAAGCGTATTGCCTCGTCGTCTCTTGTATTGCTTCTGGCTGGTGGTTTCCTTCTGGCTCAGCGCAACCCGCGTGCAACCAGTCACCTCGATCTGGGAGGTAAGTTTGTGATGATTGAGTATGGCCGCCCGTCATTGAAAGGGCGGGACATCCTGGCCTTGGCCGAACCGGGAAAGGTCTGGCGTATGGGCGCCGATAAGTCGACGACTTTCACGTCCGACGGCCGGCTCACTTTCGGCAAAGTCACAGTTCCAGGAGGAACCTATAGCCTGTGGCTAAAAAAAGTGGCCGACAAGTCGTTCGATCTCGTGTTCAACAAGAAGAGCGGGCAGTGGGGCACTCAATACGAGTCGATCGACGATCAGGCCTCCGTGACGATGACGGTTTCAGAAGTCGCCGAGAGTCTCGAGGTATTCACGATTAACTTGGTACGGGGCGCGAAAGCCAACACTGGCGAGATCATTCTCATGTGGGGCAAGTCGGTGTTAAGGGCGCCGTTCAGTGTAAAGTAGGTGCGAGGAATTAGATCAACAGGCTGCCTTCGGTGCTTCACACCTCCGGAACCCCAAACAAGAGCCTGCTGCTGGCGCCGGTGGGAAACCAAGACAGATTCACAGGAGTCTTATAGTCAATGTCTTCGTATCTCGTCACAGGTGCCCAGGGCTGCATTGGCGCCTGGGTGGTGAAGAATCTGGTGGATCGTCACCAAACAGTGCTGGTCTATGATCTCGACCTCGAACCAAAGCGTCTGGGATTGCTGCTAAGACCCCGTGAGTTGGAACGAGTTCAGTTTGTCAAAGGCGACGTCTGCAACTTTGAGCAACTGAGCTCAGAGGCTCAGCGCCACGCGGTCGACTACATCATCCATCTTGCGGGATTGCAGGTACCCACCTGCCGGGCAAATCCGAGGCTGGGTGCGATGGTTAACGTGGCAGGGACTGTCAACGTGTTCGAAGCGGCACGAGTTCTGGGAAGCGGCCTCCAGGGCCTGGTCTATGCCAGTTCAGCGGCAGTTTTCGGTCGAGACGAGGACTATGGCGACAGTCCACTGGATGAAAGCGCAGTGCTTCTTCCAGAAACACACTACGGAGTCTTCAAGCAGTGCAATGAGGGCAATGCGCGCGTCTATTTTAAGGATCACCAGCTGTCGAGCGTCGGCCTGCGCCCTTACGCTGTCTACGGACCCGGGCGCGATTTCGGTATCACCTCAGGGCCAACCAAAGCGATCAAGGCCGTCGTAGCCGCCCGTGCCTTCGAAATCAAGTTTGGCGGTCCCATTTCCATGCAGTTTGTGGATGACACAGCCAAGACGTTTATCGCGTGCACCGAAAGCCACAAGACCGGTGCACGCACCTACAACATCCGCGGAGCCGTGGTCACTGTCGAGGAAGTGATTCAAGCCATAGAAGAGGTGTATCCCAAAAGTAAAGGACTGATTCACTGCACCAAAAACCGATTGGGAATTGCCTCGAATCTGGCTGAAGAAGGATTGCGGGAAGAAATCGGAACTGTTCCAACGACTCCCCTAAAGGAAGGCATTGAGGCAACGATTCGCATATTTGAAGATCTGAAATCTGAAGGCCGCCTGGATCTATCGGATCTGGAAACATGAAGCAGGCTCAACACTGGGGGCTCTTTCCTTCCGCTGAAGCGAAATCCCGTCATCACGGAGTTCAACCCACATGTCGGAAATGATGAAAGCCGCGGTTCTGGAGGCGCCTTCCAGGATTGCCATTCGAGATATCCCAGTGCCCACGCCGGCTGCACACGATCTGCTGGTTCGTGTCGCTGCAGTAGGCCTTTGCGGCACGGACATCCATATCTTCCGCGGCGAGGGCAACTACAACATGGATGCCTCGGGCCGCGTGATTCCTTTGGAGGAGCAGGCCCAAATCCTGGGCCACGAGTTCTGTGGACAGGTGGTTGAAGCGGGGCACGAAGTGAAGGGCGTGAAGGCAGGTGAACGGGTTGTTGTGGACCAGGGTCTCAATTGCCACAGCGCAAGGCGCGTGCCCCTGTGCGAGTACTGCCAGACTGGGGATTCTCATCAGTGCCAGCATTACCGGGAGCATGGCATTACGGGGTTGCAAGGAGCCATGGCAGAATACATCGCTGTTCCTGCAATAAATGCAGTAAAGATTCCCGGCGGGCTCCCTTTCTTGGAAGCAGCCATGTCTGAGCCGCTGGGCTGCATTCTGCACTCCACGGAAATGCTGGAAAAGACCCCAGCGCGCTACACTTTTGAGGGGGAGCGACGAATCCGATCGATTCTTATCTGTGGAGCCGGGCCTGCCGGGCTGCTCTTCACGCAGTATTTCAGGAACGTGCGCAAGTTTGAAGGCCAAGTGATCGTGGCCGACACCCAGGAGAAAAAACTGGAGCTGGCTAAGCGCTTCGGCGCCACCACAGTCAACCTGCGCCACGAGCCTCTGCTGGAGGCAGTCCGGGTGTTAACGAAGGGCCAACGGGTAGAGTGCCTCATAGACGCCTGCGGCAACGGCGCACTGTTCGAGCAGGTACCCTGGCTGCTGCGCAAGCAGGGTACGTTCTTGCTTTACGGCCACGGCCACAGGGGGAAGGACATTGGGATTCTAAATCTGGTGCAGTTCCTGGAACCGACGCTCATTTCACCCATCGGAGCTTCTGGGGGGTTCACTCGAGAAGGCGCCCCCTTGACCTACACTCGGGCGGTCGAGGCAATCAGTTCGGGCAGTATTGAGGTGCGTTCGATGATCACCCATGAATACGGGGGGCTGGATACTGTTCAACGGGCGCTTAGCGAGGACTGCCGAGAGCCCGGCTACGTGAAGGGAATAGTTCAGCTCATCCAGCAATGAGCGGGCGGAGAGTTCGAAGCTCCTTCTGCCTTGGTTGTGCCCGAAGCAACTTTAGTTGACCCGGCTGTTCTTGGTGTTAATGCTGGCAAACGCGGCCAGGGCTTTGGCTTTTTCTTTGTCGAATGGAACAACAGCTTTCTCTCCGCGTGCCGGTTGCTGGGCCGGGTTCGAACTCAGCAGGCTTTCCAGCGCCGCTTCGGCCTGGTCGAGCCGCTGATTGACATTGTTTAGAGCGCTTGAATAGGCCTGAATCGTACTCTGGATGCGATCCAGCGATTTCCGGCTCTCTTCGCGACACGACTCCACCAGCACTTGCCGCTCGTAGGTTTCCCTGACTTTTCCGAGTAGTGTGTTCACTTGGTCTACGGGCAGATTCAACCCGTCGAGACGGTCAATGAGATGGCCAACACGAGTCTTGAATTCCTCTGAAAGGTTGTACTCCTGGTTAAGCTGACCCAACAAGGCACGCAGGGGGCTTTCCTTTGACATGAACATCCTCGAAAAGGGAGTTCCACGAAGTCGTGGTTCAACCGGATGGCCCGGAACCAAATCCGTAATTGATTGGAAAAGGACCGCCATTCTACGCGAGACACTGTTGAATTCGCAAGCGAATAGCCAAATTTGAAAACGACCCTATTCGAGTCTGCTGCGAGGAACCCTGCTCATAACCCGTTGATTCCAGGGAACTGCCAAGGACTTGGTACTAGTTGACGGGAAAAACTTCAGGTCGGAAAGAGCAACAATTTTCCGCAAAATGGCAGGATATGGGGACTTGCTACCAGAAGATTCTTGGTTCACCTGGCGCCCGACATTCTTGACTACGAGGGGCGTCCTGGGACTTGCGGGATTTCTGGGATCGCTTAATCTGCCTGCGATTCCGGACAACTGAGGGTCGCGAAAACTTCGGACAATGTGCTTATGACCAGTGAGAAAAGCAGGTACCTCGGAGGCCGGAGGATTGACCCCGCCCCGATCCACAAAGAGCTCCAGCTTCGGGAGTTGATCGACCAGGTTTTTTGCGCTTACAACGCGGCACGCTTGCGGGAAGCCTGCCAGCTGTATTCAAGGCAGATGCTTCAACCCGGCGTCACAGTAGGGATGACGCTCTCGGGAGCACTATCTCCCGCGGGCATGGGTATTTCGACATTTATTCCCCTCATCGAAAACGGATTTGTCGATTGGATCGTTACCACCGGCGCTAACCTTTATCACGACACGCACTTTGGGATTGGCCTGGAGATGCACTGCGGCAATCCGCAAGCCAGTGATGTAGCGCTGCGTGAAGAGGGTGTCGTCAGAATCTATGATATTTTCTTCGACTATCATGTGCTGCTTTCCACGGACGCATTCTTTCGAGAAGTGATCGGCGCGCCTGAGTTCCAGAAGGAGATGAGTACAGCGGAGTTCCACTACCGGGTTGGCAGATATGTAAGCGAGCGCGAGAAGGTTCTGGGGCTGAAGAACAAATCTTTGCTGGCAGCTGCCTACCGCTGTGGCGTTCCAGTCTACACTTCCTCGCCGGGCGACAGTTCAATCGGGATGAATGTAGCTGCCAAAGCGCTCGAAGGCAACCAACTGCGGCTTGATGTCTGTGCCGATGTTAACGAAACAGCTGCCATCGTGCTTGAAGCCAAGCGCTCCGGCGGCAGGAGCGCTGTTTTCATCTGTGGTGGCGGCTCACCGAAGAATTTCATTCTGCAAACCGAGCCCCAGCTGCAGGAAGTGCTTGGCATCGCCGAAAAGGGCCACGATTACTTTCTCCAGATAACCGACGCTCGCCCTGATACCGGCGGCCTGTCGGGCGCCACACCTAGCGAGGCAGTGAGCTGGGGTAAAGTCGACCCCGATCAACTTCCTGGCACTGTCGTCTGTTACTGCGACTCGACAATTGCGGTTCCATTGATTGCGGCTTACGCTCTGGCTACGCAGTCCCCTCGTCCCTTGAAACGTCTCTACGACCGGCTAGGGGAGCTCTCGCAGCGCTTGAGGAGCGAGTACAAGAAGAGAGATTGACAGAACCTCAGAATGTTCAGGAGCAGCCCAGCAGTCGAATCAAGAATGAGGAGAAGCACCAGGAGTTTTTGACGCACAGTAATGCCACAACCCACAAAAAGCGAGGGAATCAGGCTCCTCTGATCGACGCCACCATTGGATTCTCCTCGAAGTCGAATCCGGAGGATGCCTCACCCATCGCGCGATGATTCAAAAGGACTCATCATGAAAATTGAAGTGAAAAGCACGAGTGCCAAGCTTTCTTGCGATCTATTAGTGATCATCCTTGATGAAGAGCTGAAGATTTCCGCTGTGGAAGATCCCCAGCTTCAGAACTTGCTTGAGAGCTTGAGCAAAAGTTTTGAGGACAAGACTGTAAAGAAGGAGTACTTCAGCCGCTGGTCCGAAAGCGGCGTCAAGCATGTGCTGGTATTTCATACCGCGCTGAATTCTTCTTACAACGTATGGGAAAGGATCAAGATTTACGCCTCAAGAGCCATCAGCTGGGGCAATGACTTCAACCTCAAGGAGGTAGCTTTTCTCCTGAATGGGAGCGATGCAGCCACCTACTTCGGGAAAGTCGTCGAAGGGATTGTGCTTGGCAGCTACGCCTTTGAGAAATACAAGCTCGAGAAAAACAAGTACCTGGAGGCATCGAGGGTCTCGCTACTTTGCAGCAGCACGGCGTTGAGTCTCTGCCGGGAGAAGTTTGAGCGGTATGCTCTAGTGTCGAACGCTGTCAACGAGTGCCGGGAAATTGTGAACGAACCAGGCTGTGCGGTATACCCGGAAATCATGGGAAACATCGCCCAACGGATAGGAAAACAGCAAGGCCTCAAAGTGACTGTTCTTGACGAGAAGGCCCTGCAGAAAGGCGGCTACACGGGCTTGACTTCGGTGGGCCAGGGGAGTGTTCACCCCCCAAGGCTGATCAGCCTGGAGTACAAATCGCGTAAGAATTCAGATGTCCAGTTGGCCCTCGTCGGCAAGGGCATCACCTTCGATACCGGCGGCATTTCCATCAAACCCTCCGAGAAAATGCTGGAAATGAAGGGCGACATGGCTGGCGGCGCTGCTGTGCTGTATGCGATGAAAGCCATCGCTCAGCTGAAGCCGAAAATCAATGTTGTCGGCATTATTCCGTCCGCAGAGAATTCACCTGACGCCAATGCACAAAGGCCCGGAGACATTTTCACAGCCAGAAACGGGAAGTCCGTCCAAGTGGATAACACCGATGCTGAAGGCCGGCTGGTGTTGATTGACGGCTTTGCACGGGCTGGCGAACTCAAGGCCACTCACATTGTCGACATAGCAACCCTGACCGGAGCCGTCGTGCGCGCCCTGGGGCAAGGCTACGCAGGAATCATGGGAAACGATCAATCATTGATCGATGCCGTGATCCATTCTGGAACCAACCATGGCGAGAACTTTTGGCAGTTGCCGCTTCCAGAAGAATACAAGGAACTGCTGAAAACTCCTTATGCGGACCTGAATAACGTTGGGGGGCCACACGGTGGGGCTATCACGGCCGGCTTGTTTCTGCAGGAGTTCATTCCAGAAAAGACTGCCTGGGCTCACCTCGATATTGCCGGCCCATTCATCTTCGACAAACCCTGGAAGTACTACGCCGCCGGTGCCACGGGATTTGGAGTGAAAACGTTTGTCGACCTATGCGAGCGGTTTGGGGAATACTTCCCACGAAAACAAAAATAGCGGAATAAGTCCAATGTCCAAGGGTTTAAGATTCAAGATGAGTTCGGACCCTTAGTGCTTCATTCCATAGATATGGTCAAATAATCGAGAAAGCGTTGAATGTGGGAGCCGCTCTACGAGAGGCGACCTGCAGGGAGCCTGAGCCTCGGCAATTCGCCGCTGAGGACAGCGGCTCCCACGTTGCGAACTGTAGCCACAGTCCCGGAAACGAGGTTTGAACTGCCGGAAACGTGACTGTATTTGTCAAACTGAGTACTTAGACCTCGGACTCGGACTTTGGACTCTACCTCAGGGGTTGCTTTTTTGCTTTTCGGCTGGCAGTTCTTCTACGTTTGTAATTTTCACATCCGCTTCAAACCGCTTGTAGTTTTCATACTTCACGACTTCACGTATGCGGACCTTGTTGCCCGGGAAATCGAGCACGTCATCGGCCCTCGTATAAACCGGAAACCAATACTTCCCGTCAACGTTGTTCCGATAGGTTTCAAAGCGTGGGAACCGCGCATCCTTGTTCTTCTTAGTCACCTGGTAGATAGTCTTGCCATGGGTTTTCACAATCTGTAAGTCCTGATCGTCAATCCAGATCTTCCCCTCGAAATATCGCTCATCACCGACGACCTTCTTGGGCACGACATCAAAGACAAAGCTATCAATCTCGTCGATCTTTTCCTTCCCCAAATAGGTGAGGTTATACTTGTCCACGCTGTTCGTCGTCAGAACGAACGGAAAGATGTTCTGAATATCGTGCAGGTCTTCAGGAGTTAGAATGATGCGCTGCAGCGTGCTTGGCGGGTGTCTTATCACCTTCTCAATGCGTCTGCCCCTGTTGTCAAAAAGAATGTCAGAGATCATGAAATATTCTTCGCCGCTGCGCCGGCCATCTAGTTCCAGCACCTCGATTTTCACCGTTTGGCGGTAGACATAATTCTCGCGTGCTTGCTGGAATTCTTGCTCCTTCTCGGAGAATTTGCGGATGATTTCCTCCACGGCAATCGGCGGAGTCTCCTTGCGCAGGCTGGCTGTGTTGCTGACGTCACCAAGGACTGCGAGCGGGAAACAGATGAACATCATCAGCAGACTTCCAAGATATTTGTGTCCCATGATTCCTCCGAATGCATCTTTCTGAATGCTGCACCTGTTAGACTGCAAGCAGCGACAAATCAGTTGCCTGGCCGAAATCTAGTCTTTCGGAAGCACAATTATAACCGAGTCCACACCACGAAGCCACCCATTGACGGTCTCAGAAGGAAAGGTCTGTGATGCCTCGAAAGCGATATGACGCAATCGTTGTGGGAAGCGGAGCCGCGGGAGGTTGTGCTGCCAAAGAATTAACCGAAGGAGGACTGCAGGTTCTCTTGCTGGAGGCGGGGAGAGACGTTGATCCTGCTAAGGACTTCAACACCCACACATGGCCTTATGAACACAGGTACCGAGGAAATTTCGCCCCGGGCGTCAAGCAGCGAAGGCAGTGGAACCAGATCTACGCCGATGGTTTTACCTCTCACCTTTATGTGAATGACGATGAGCATCCGTATACCACCGCGACTGAGCAACCGTACATTTGGGTTCGCTCGCGCATCATGGGCGGGAAGATATTGCACTGGGGCCGCAATGCCCGGAGATTGAGCGACTACGACTTCAGAGCGGCCGATCGTGATGGCTACGGAGAGAACTGGCCAATCCGTTATGAAGATCTAGGCGCCCTACTATGACAAACTGGAAGAGTTCGTCGGAGTCTGCGGTTCCAAAGAAAGCCTTCCCCAGTTGCCCGACGGCAAGTATCTGCCTGCAATGCAGCTCAACTGTGGTGAAGTCCTCCTGAAAAGGCTGGCGCCGACACTTGGTTTAGGGATGCGGATCATCCCAAAGCGCGCGGCCATGCGGCCGAAGTCAACTCACGGGCTGGGCGAGTGCCATTATTGCGGTACCTGTGAGATGGGTCGCGGTTGCGACGTCAATGGATTCTGGAACTCGGTGGGCGATACACTTTTGGCTGCCCGTGAAACAGGACGCTTAACTCTGCGCCCCAACTCGGTGGCTTACCAGGTCTTGCTTGAGAAAGGCCGAGGCGACAGAGTGCGCGGCATTTCGTTCTTCGACCGCCTGACCCGCCGCCATGAGGAAGTGGAAGGTCGAGTAGTGGTGCTGGGAGCCTCGGCGCTTGAGTCGACGCGCATCCTGCTGAATTCTGTCTCGCGTCACTGGCTGACGGGCATGGCCAACAGCAGCGGCGTGCTGGGACACTATCTGATGGACAACATTGGAGGACCGAGCGTTCAGGGATTCCTTCCAGCGCTGAAGGGTCGTGCCGTGGTTAACGAAGATGGCAAAGCTGGCGGCATCGATGTGGTAGCCTACAGGAACATTCTGACGCAGCACCCGAAGTTCATTCGCTCTTATGTCCATGAAGGCGCCAGTGGTGCTCAGCTGTTCCCGCACTATGCAAATCGTTTGGCCGGTTTTGGTGAGAAGCTCAAGCGGGATGTGAAGCGCAACTACACTGCCTGGTTTTCCTTGAACACACGCGGCGAAATGTTGGCGCGTCGGGAAAACTTTGTGGAGATCGACAAGACGCAAGTGGATGCGTGGGGAATTCCCGTACTCAAGATTTATTGCCGGCACAGCGACAACGAGCGAGAGATGGCGAAGGATGCGGCCGAGAATCTGCATGCCTTGGCCGTGGCAGCGAAAGCTGAAAACGTTCGCGTCGAGAATGAGCTCCATACGCCGGGTATGATCATTCATGACATGGGGACAGCCCGCATGGGAGCGGATCCCACGAAGAGCGTGCTGAACAAGTGGAATCAAGCCCACGACATTCGCAATCTCTTCGTTGTCGATGGGGCTTGTTTTGTTACCTCAGGAGGCTATGGCCCCACGCTGACGATTGGAGCTCTGGCAATTCGGGCCAGCGCGTACATCGTCGAGGAAATGAAGCGCGGTAATCTCTGAGGCAGACATGAAACCCGTCACGGCTCTCTGGCTGATGTTGTTCTTATTCCAGGTCTCCTGCCTCGCAGCCTCATCGCCGCTGCGAGCGGGTATTGCGTTGGCTGAAATCACGCCTCCAGTGGGGACTGAACTGGCGGGACTCGGGGCTCGTCGCGCCGAAACAATCCACGATTCGCTGTTCGCCAGAATCCTGATCTTGAAAACGGCGGAGACCTCCCTGGCTCTGGTCGCCTCCGATTTGCACCGACTGCAATCCCCAGCCTTGGTCGATCGAATCCGCCTCGAGCTGGGTATTGGCCACACGATTCTGATCTCTTCGCACTCCTCTGCGGCCCCCTCGCTAGACCCGGATACCCGAAACAGCGCCTGGGGACGTGATGCAGAGAAGAGAATCTTCGAGACGATCAAACACGCTAATGAGAATCTCTTCTCGGCAAAGATCCTCTTCGGACAGGGGGCTCTCATCGGAGCTCACAATGTTCGTGTGTTCGAAGAGAATGGTTCTGTTCGAGAGCGTTGGGCCAATCCCCTGGAGGAAGGAACCGCTCCGATTGATCCTGCAGTGCGGGTCATCCGAATCGATCAGGAAGGCGCGGGCCCGAAGGCCGTACTGATCCACTATTCCTGTCAGCCCTCCATCCTCGGTCCCGAGAATCGTGAGGTCTCCGCTGACTTTCCAGGCACGATGGCCCGGCACGTGGAAGATGAGCTTGGCCGGAATACAGTCTGTTTCTTCCTGGGTGGCGCGTCTGCCAACATCTACCCTTTCCGGTCCGCCCTTTCAGGCCCCGAGGCGTTCGCAGAGGTAGAGAAGATGGGGCGGCGCTTGGGGCGTGAAGCGGTGCGCGTGGCTCGCAGTCTGAGCTCTCGAGATTGGGGCAATCAGCTCAGCGTGGAGAAAACAGTTTTGATGTTCAGAAATCGCTGGGACCCGGCCAGGCAGGTTGAAGTGGGCATGAGCACCGTTCTGGTAAACAGGGGACTAGCCCTGGTGGCGGTGCCGGGAAACATGTTCCTGGAGTTCCAGCTCTTGCTGAACGCTAAGTCTCCAGTGCCGGCGCTGTTACTCGAGAGTGCGTACAGTGATGGAAACTCTTGGGCTGGAATAGTTCCATCCATCATGCAGGCGGTTGAGGGCGGCTTCGGTGCGAGTTATGCCACAGACATTGAGGTGGGTGCGGGAGAAGCGATCATCGATCATGCTGCCATTCAACTCTATCGTTTTCTGGGGAAGCTTGACGAGCTTCCCAGGGGAGTGCTTGTCAACGAAATCCCTGATCTGGTTTCACCCTAAAACCAGAACCAAGAGATTCCGAGTGGATCATGAGAAATACTGTTCAGGCATTAACCAAGGTGCAGCGATCCTGGGTGTTCATCCAAGGACTGTTGCTGCTGCTGTTTGGGTTGGGCTGGGGTAACGCGTGGGCGGAAGAGTTGAAGGCAGGGGCGGCCAAGGCAGACATCACGCCACCTGTTGGACATCAACTCTGGGGGTTAGCTTCTCGGGTTGGGCCGTCAACCGGCACCTTGGATCCCCTGTATGCCCGCGTGCTCGTCCTGAAATCTGACAGTTCCTCGCTAGCGCTGGTCGCCCTCGATCTGGGTCGAACTTTCGATCCGGAGCACATGGCTGAGTTGCGCTCTCGGGTCAAGAGAGACTCAGGCGTCCAGCATGTGATCTTTGCGGCTTCGCATACCCACAACGGCCCCACACCTCTCAACAGGAAATACATCCAACCCGGCAGCAAACGGTGGGAGCCGCGCGCCCTGGACTTGATCGCCCGGGCCATTGATGAAGCCAATCGTCGGGCAGTTCCCTGTAACATAGGAGCCGCTAAGGGCACTGCCTCCGTGGGTCACAATCGTCAGGATCCTGCGGGAGGACTGTGGACCAATGAGATTCGATATCCGACCTACCCCAGAGATCCCGTGGTTCAGGTCCTTCGAGTTGATGCGATCGGCGGCAAGCCCATCGCCGTCGTTGGAAATTATGCAGCTCATCCTGTTGTTTTGGATTCGGATAATTCGACGCAGTACTCGGCTGACTTTCCCGGGGCCATGTCGGAATACGTGGAGAAGAACCTGCCGGGCGCGATTTGCCTGTTCATTCAAGGCGCCTGCGGAGACATTAATTCTCGGTTCCTTGGACAGTATCCCTCCACAGAGAGAGGTCCAGGATATTACGGTGTGCTGGTTCACGAAATGCGCCATCTTGGCCGCGAACTGGGCCAGGAAGTCTTGAAGGTGGCCAACGGTATCCAACTCAAACGTCCCCAAGAATCCGAGCTGCTTGTTCAAGATGAGGAAGTGACTTTCAACGCCCGCTGGAATCTTGAAAAACTGAAGATGCTCCAAGCTGTGCCCACTTATCACCAGTGGGCGACAGAGGGTCGGCCGCTAGGATTTCCTCCAGAACGCCTGACGCTTTTCATCACCTCGGTTCTCATTAACCGCCACGTCGCTATTTTGACAATGCCTGGCGAGCCGTATGTCGAACATCAGATCAGTTTCCGTGATCGGTTACCTGGCATCGACACGATTCTCGCCGGCTACGCGAATGGATATGTCGGGTATATCCCGACGATCCGCATAGCAGCGCGGGACGGCGTTGTCTACGGAGCCAACGCCTGGCCGACCATCCTCGAAGTCGGCGCAGGGGAACGCATCGTCGATCGGGGAATCGTTAACGTGTATCGCATGTTGGGACGCTTGAGAAAGAGCCCAGACCGACCTGAGCGATCGTTCGGGAATCAGGCTCGCTGATTTTTGAGGGGAGGCGAGGTGTGACGATACCGAGCCAGGTCTTCAAAGACTGTCAATCCTGCGGTATGCCTTTGAAACGCGACGAGCACGGAGGAGGCACAAACGCGGATGGGACGAAGAGCACGATGTTCTGCTCACACTGTTAGCAAAACGGGCGCTTCACGATGCCCGACCTGACTGTTGATCAAATGAAGGAACGAGTGAAGGGGAAACTCAAGGAATTCGGATTTCCTCGGTTTGTGGCGGGTTTCTTTACTCGCAACATTCCGCGACTCGAACGCTGGAACTCAGCTCGGTGAACACTCGTGGTTCGTTGGCGCAGGACGCGGAGGCGGGCGCCGAGTATTGCGTTGTTAACTCGGGTGGACTTCCTGGGTGGCCACAGATGGTGCGGTTTGCCATGTGTGCGGAGAGAAATCACAGACATCGCAAAATGCGCGATATCTGCGCCCACCCTGAGCTTTACGCAACGGAGTAACGCTGGCATGCTCTTCTTTGTCACCGGTGGAAATGGCGCAGGCAAAAGTTCATGCATACCCTCGCTGGCTCGCTTGCTGCCTGACTTTGCGATCCACGATTTCGCGGATCTTGGCGTGCCCCAGAACCCAGATGCCATCTGGCGCCAGGAGACCACGGGAGTTGTGGGTACGAACCTACATCGAGAAGCATCAGGCGAGGGATCAGCACGCCATCATCTGCGGTGAGGCAGTATTGGGCGATATTCATGCTGCACCATCGATTGATCGGGTCGACGACTGGCAAGCCTGTTTGCTGGATTGTGATGACATGACGAGAGTCGACCGGCTTCGCCAGAGAGGAACTGGGGAACCGAACATGCATATGCTCTGCTGGGCGGCATGGCTGCGCGTGCACGCACTCGATCCAACCTGGGCCCGTGACGTGATACAAAGCAGAGCCATCCGGGAATGAGGTGGGACCGCTGGAACAATTACGGGCGAGGCGATCCGATGTGGCGCCAAGAGGCGATCAGCACCAGCCAGCTCACCATCGAAGAAGTTGCGGCAGCCGTGGCAGTATGGATCAAGAGGTGCCTCGCTGGACGTTGAACGTCGCTCGAGAATCGTAGCGCAGCTCACTTGTGGTGACGGAGGTCGCCATGTTTGTTGGGCACTTTGCGGTGGCTTTAGCAAGCAAGCGCGTGGCACCAACCGTCTCGCTTGGCACCTTGTTCCTGGCTGCAGAATTCCTGGACGTCTTGTGGCCTTGGTTTTTGTTGCTGGGGCTGGAGAGCGTCCGAATCACGCCAGGGATCACTGCCGTGACGCCCTTTGACTTTGTTTCGTACCCTTACAGTCATAGCCTGCTGGCGGCTTTAGGTTGGTCGGTGCTTTTCGGGCTGGGATCTCGGCTCATTCGGCGCAGGTCGCGCGACGGTTTTCTGGTCGGGTTAGTGGTGCTGAGTCACTGGGTGCTCGACTGGTTAACACACCGTCCGGACCTTCAGCTTGTGCCAGGATCCGAAGTGCGATTCGGTTTGGGTTTGTGGTACTCGCTACCGGCGACTCTGACAGTGGAGTTGCTATTGTTTCTAGCTGGCATAGTGATGTATGCGCGGGGAACGACGGCTCGCGATCGCATGGGGTGGTATGGGCTTTGGAGCCCGATAGGCTTTCTGCTGATGTCCTACTTTGCGGCCGTGTTTGCGCCGCCACCACCAAGCGTTACTGCTTTGGCATGGGGTGGGCAATCCATCTGGCTGCTGGTTGCATGGGGTTTCTGGCTGGATCGACATCGGTCAACGAACCGTTGACGACTCGACTTTGTCTTCGGACTGTTCTTCCCCGCGCTCACGGAATCAGAGAGATGCTCGCGATCGCCCAATCACCGGTTTTGAGTGCATGCACAACACGATTGTTTGAATCAAACTCCAACAAACGCTTGCCGGTATAGTCGGCCACCAATAGCCCTCCACCGGGAAGAGCTTGAGTTCCCGTCACCCACCCCAGCCGCGTGTCCATCTTGTTTCCCGCGATGGACCGAACAATCTTGCCCTCCCGGCTTACCTCGACAATTTCCCCAGGATTGGCCAGGGTGACCAGCGTATTTCCGTTGGACAATCGATGAGCCTGATAAGGGAAGCGGTTTGCCGCATCCTCAGCTACATAGCTCCAAATCACCTGGCCGCTCTTGTCGATCTCAACCACTTTTCCCGCCGCTTCAATCGCAATCAGGGTTGTGCCCGTAGACGTCCGGCGACAATTGCGCATCCGCATGTTCCCGATCTCGGGGCTTTCGTAGCTCCACACCACTGTGTTTTTCGGGTCCACTTCGATCACTTTCCCCAGCTTGGCATCAGCAATCACGGTGTTCCCGTTTTCGAGGCGTTGAGCCGCCACGGGCGTCTGCAATCCTTCTGCGGCGCCGTAAGTCCAGACCACGCGATGATCCTGGTCGAGCTCGACAACTCTTCGAGTCAGATCGAGCGTCATGAGGACGTGGCCGTTTGGCAGTCCTTGAACATCGCGGCCGCGATTGTTCGGCACACGCCACAGCACCTTGCCAGACGGCCAGGACAACGCGAGGATCTCTCCGCCTGGCCCATGATCCGCGATCAGAATTCGACGCTCCTCCTTCCGAGGCGCCAGATGCCTGTCGAAGAATCCCATCAGCCGTTGCTCTGCCCGCTCAGCATCCTTAGCTTTAAAGCCGTGTCCGGCGCCATCGAGGGTCTCCAGCTCTGCCTCTACACCGGCCGCCCGCAACCGCTCAGTGAGCCAAGTAGCCTGCTCGTAGGCAACGTATTTGTCTTCCGTCCCGTGGATCGTCAGAGTGGGGGCTGCGTGCGGTGTGACCCAGTTCAAGGGACTGGCCTTGATATGAGCCATGCGTTCGTGCTCCAGATCGCCGCCCAGAAAGAGAGGCAGTACTTCCGCCGCATCCACACTCCTTCCATAAGACTTCGTGAAATCCGTGGGACCGTAGTAATTAACCACACAGGAGACTTCGCTGGACTGGTCGAGATGAGGTCCGCTACCTTCGAACTCAGGGACGCCAGCCGTCAGGCCTAAGAACAAGGCAAGGTGGCCGCCAGCTGATCCACCGGTCACGCCAATGCGCTCCGGATCGATGCCAAACCGCGCTGCGTTGGCTCGCAGCCAGCGCACAGCTGCCTTAACGTCGTGCACGGGCGCTGGAAACTGATCCTGCGGAGACAGACGATAACTGACTGTCGCCGCAACATAACCGCGTTGAGCTAAGCGAATGCACAGCGGCAGATAGCTATCGCGGCTTCCCCGGCGAAAACCACCTCCGTGGATGCAGACGACAGCAGGGCACAACTCATCGGCCTTGCGGGGCCGAACCACATCCATCATGAGCGTCACGACCTTGGCTCCAGCAGCGCCATATTGGATGTCGGGTTCCCATAAGACATCATCCGGAATCGCAGGTTTCGGCGATTGCTGCGCGAGGGAGAAGCCCTGCAAACACAGACTTAGTAGAAATAAGCGCAGGAAAAGCGGCCTCATGATGATTTCCTTTCGTGACGTGCCAACGCTGTGTGCTCGCTGCGCAAAGGTGGTCTCCACTTTGTCCCAACAACACTAATGCTGTTTCGAAGGATGATCGGGCAAGATCCAGGCGAAAAGCATCGCTGGCGGAATGAGAAATCCCGCATACAGAAGAGCAACTCGAAAATCCCCAACCCGAGAGAACAACCCGAAGAAAACGGTGCCGAAGGCGGCGGCGATGCGGCCAACGTTGTAGCAGAAGCCAGCACCCGTGGTGCGAAGCAAGGTTGGAAACAGAGGCGGCATGTACATCGTAAACAAGCCAAAGACTCCTGAAAACAGCCCGATGCAAGCCAGCCATATGATCAGGGAGCTGTAGTCTCTGGGAACCGCATAGGCGCCCATGAACGACAGAAAAAATCCCAGGCACATCACTGCAATCGCTCGCCTGTAGCCGATATAGCTGGCGATCCATCCAGCCAGGAAATTCCCGAGGATCGCCGAAGCAATGACAATGAAGAACGACTTGCTGACGAGTTGTTCCCGGTGCTGTACAGTCCAGGAGGCTAACTCAGGGAGATTGCGGAGATGTTGCTGGTTCCAGAACTGGAACGCCCACCATGCGGTCAGACTCAAAGAGCAGACCAAGATGGTCTTGATGCTAATCGAGCGGACTTCACCTCGAAAGAGATCGAAAACTGACGGCTGATGTTTCCCGGCCTTCGCCTTCGCCAGGTGCCATTCCTCAGGCTCTGGCACGGCTCGTCGAATCCAGAAGACGAGGAAGGCGGGCAGAATTCCGATCAAGAAGACCCAGCGAGGATTCTGGTCGGCCATGGCGTATGTGGTAACACAGGCCAGCAGCACACCGATGTTCACTCCAGTTTGCAACACGGCGGCAATCCAGGGTCCCCAGCGCCGCGGCCAGGTCTCGGAAAGCAGGGATGACCCCACGGCCCATTCGCCACCGATACCCAGCGCGGCCAGAAATCGAAAGATGAGCAAATGCCACCAGGTTTGCGCGAATGACGACAACCCCGTGAATAGTGCATAGGTGACGATGGTAAGGCTGAGGGCCCAGCTGCGACCCAGCAAGTCTCCCAATCTGCCAAAAAAACCGCCCCCCAGTGCCCAACCGACCAGGAAAGCCGCCTGAATCCAAGAGCTGTGACTCCTCACCTGCGGATCTGCCAGCGAGCTGGCGTTGAGCAGTTGCATCACAAACGGGGCCGCGACCAGCGTGTAGAGGTGCATGTCGAGGCCATCAAAGAGCCAGCCGAGCCAGGCGGCAATCCCCGACTTCCACTGCTGGGGGGTGAGCTGTCGCAGCGACGCGCCCTCACTTTCAGCCTCACGGACTTGGGCCGGATTGCTGAGCGGCCGCGCGGCATCGAGGTTCATAGAAGTAGTCCCAAGGCTGGTTTCAAGGAAGTCTCCGCAAAGATGACGTGATTCCGTCCTTCGCTTATTTGTTCAAGAATCGCATCTGGGGCAGAACTCCTTCTTTGGATTTCTTCTCCAGCACCTCGTGATAGCGAAGCAATTCCGCCAAGTCTTTGCCTTCACCGACGGCATCCTCGATCTTCTTTTCCACGAGCGCCAGCCTTTCTGCGGCTTCCATCACAGAGTCCAGCTTTTCCGCCGGGATCACTACGACTCCATCTTCGTCCCCGACGACCCAGTCTCCCGGATGCACAATGGCGCCGCCACATTGGACGGATACTTGAACCTCGCCGGCGTACTGGGCTCCTCCGGCATTAGGAACGACGGCGCGGGCAAATACCGGGAGTTTGTCGCGTCGAATCTTGTACAGGTCACGAATGGCCCCATCAATCACGACGCCTTGCAAGCCCTTCAAGCGGGCTGCCAGCGTGGTGACTTCGCCCCACAACGCCGTATTGAGCTCTCCCTGGCCGTCCACCACAAGAACGCTTCCAGTGGGACATTGAGAGAGCGCAATGCCGACCATCAGAATGTCTGCAGTGTGGATACGAACGGTGAAGGCGGGCCCGGCCATCCGGCAATTCGCAGACAAGCAGCGCATGTCGTGATCCATAGCGCCGCCCTTTCCCAAAGCGTCTGAGAGCAAGGAGGTTCGAATCGCCCTGAGCTTCTTGCCAAAAAGCTGAGACTCTGGTGCCCTGCGCGGTTTTTGTTTCATAGCAAGACCTGAGCTGGGCTGATCGCTTTGTATTTTCCTTTGTTGGATGTAATGTCGAAGGCTTGAGGAACAGACTCGATGCCAGAGAGAACGTGAGTGATCATAGGTTTGAGCCGCACGCGGCCGGAGGCAACCAGGCTGACCGTGTATTCCAAATGGGCTGTGGTGCTAATGTCTGGGAACAGATAACGCAAGCTGCGCTCGCGCAACAGATCGATATCCACGGAAAACGGCTCGCCATACCATGAGACGCCGATGATCTTTCCTCCTGACCGAACGGCGTCGATCGCTTGAGCCAAGGTCTTGCTCCCGGAGAGTCCTTGTCTCGGGCTGCCTCCAGCACATTCAAACACGATGTCGGCGCCATTGCCTTCGGTGAGATCGCGAATCGTGGAAACAGGATCTGATTGGCTCGCATTGATGGAAACGTCAGCGCCCAATTCTCGCGACTTCTGGCAAGCTTCGTCACGCACATCCACGGTGATGATCTTTCCAGCGCCGCAATTGCGCGCCACCTGCATGCATTCGAAACCCATGCTGCCCTGTCCAAAGATTGCGACCGTGTCCCCCACTTGAATGTCTGCCGTTTCAACGGCAGCCACGCTATCGCTCAGGGACTGAAGGCAAGCCGCCTCGCTATCGGTAATGACGTCGTCCACTTTTACCAAAGCGATCTCAGGAATCAATCCAAACTCGGAAAAACAGCCCGGCAGGTCGAAGCCTATCACGGGTCCCGTCCGGCAAAGGGTGCTTCGGCCCGACAAACAAAGCTGGCAGACCTGACAAGGCAGCTTGGCCCGGGCGGCGACGCGATCCCCTACTCTGAACTTAGAGACGCCGGCACCGGTCTCTACGATTTCCGCGCAGAATTCGTGGCCAAACAATTGAACGGGAGCTTCGGTTTCAAGTCTCTTCTTGATCCGTTCATAGGCGAGAGTTTTGATGCCGCGTGCCAATTGTGCCTCGGTCACACTTGGCTGGACACACCGCACTTTCACAATGACGTGTCCGGGTTTGCAGGTTGGCGTAGAAGTCTCGTCCAACCGGAAATCGTTAAATCCGTAAAATCGCCAAGCCTTCATGCGAAATGCCTCTGTAGCACGCCATCAACAGAACCCGAGGCGGGATCGAGTCCCTGGACAGTCTGGCCCTGCGCGGATGGCACCCATCGTCCTATGATGAACAACCGCTGAGGCCCTTTGGCAAGAAAGGCTGGGACGGAGGAAGAGCAGTTCCTGGCTTGAGTGGCTGGCACAAGAATCTCCTTCGGATCAAGACTAATAATGAGGGAAATCTGCACAAATAGAACTCACGAATTCCCGCGCTGCTCGCGACTCTACCAATACTCCGGCAATGGCAGCTTCGAAAGCAACCCTCCATCCACCACCAGTGCCGCTCCCGATATGTAGCTTGCGTACTGAGAGGCCAGAAACAACGCGACATTGGCGATATCCTGAGCTTTGCCCAAACGCTGCAGGGGAATAGCCTGGGTCATGCGTTTCACCACAGTGGCTGCGTCTGGCATAGTGACAAGGGTTCGGTCCATCATGGGTGTGTGGATGCAGCCAGGACAAATCGAATTCACCCGAATTTTATGCTTCCCGAATTCACGGGCCATATCACGCGTCAGCGAAAGGATGCCGCCCTTGGCTGCGGCGTACGGAGAAACTTGTCCCGTGGTCGCTAACGCCTGGACGGAGGACAGGTTGATGATGCTCCCTTCCCCGGATTGGATCATAAACGGAATCGCTTGCTTGGAACAGTAATAGACGCTACTGAGATTGACTGCCAGCAGACGGTCCCATTCGGAGGACTCAAACTGTAGAAAATCCTTGTAGAGTTCGACACCTGCGTTGTTAATCAGGATATCGATTTGTTTCAACTCTGCAACAATCTGCTGAAAGGCATCGGCGACTTCGCTCTCGATCCCCACGTCAGCGCGCCGCGGAAATGCCTCGCCCCCTGCTTGACGGATCAGCGACGCAGTCTCTTCAAGGCCCGCCAAGTCAACATCGAGCAAAGCTACCGCGGCGCCGCGCTCTGCAAAGCCTGTGGCCATTGCTCTGCCAATCCCCGCCGCAGCGCCAGTAATGACTGCGACTTTTCCTTTGAAGTTCATGTTTCCTCAGAATGTCTGAATGGAAATTTGGGAAGGTCTAGTCTGCCCGGAAGTCTTTGACCTGGGTCAATTCCACCAGTCAGGGATGGTGCCGCGCCTGCTCCCGAGCGATCGCCTGGTTCTCGAGTCAATGGCAACCTGAAATTCTGGATCATGGCCTGCTGCACGTGCGCGTGCGGCGACCCGACCGGCTTGGTTGGCGTCCGAAGAGCATTAGACAACAGAATTGACACGGCGGCCATGAAGGTGGGTCGCTGCGTGAAGATGTCGGGTGACTAGTTAAGTTAGGTGCAGCCCGAAGGATCTTTTGTCGAAGTTCTGCGGATACTGATTCTGCGGTGTCGAGTCTCAGGATCAGGCTCCTGAGACTCGACAGGGCGCTGGAACTGCGAGCCTATGTGCCTAGAAGACAAACTTCAGCGCCATTTGAATCTGCCGGGATGGCCGGGCCGCAAGAATTCGGGCGGTCGTCCCCTGCAGGATGGCGCCATTGGGGTTCAAGAACTGCGAGTGGTTGAACGCGTTGAAGAACTCGGCCCGATACTCAAACCGCTTCGACTCCGTGACGCGAATCGATTTGAACAAAGAGATGTCCCATTGGTTGATCCCGGGGCCTGCCAGGAGGGCGGTGCCTGAATTTCCAAATGGAGTAAACACGCCGCCAGCCACTGCGTCGGGTACCGCGGCAGGCAATGGGAAGCAGGAAGCGTCAAACCAGCGTTCGACCGTCCGCTGGCTTCCGGACAACTTGCCGTTGCAAGTCCTGTTGGGCCGCCCCTGTCCGCCCGTGACAGTAAATGGGGAGCCACTTTGAACGGTCAGCACGCCACCGAGCTGCCAATCGCCCAAGATTCCATTCACGATTCCTGAACTGCTTCCCAGATAGCGTTTGCCCTTACCAAACGGCAGTTCATAAAGCCAGTTGGCGATGTAGCGGTGGCGCGCATCGGTGAGAGAGTTGCTTCGATCCGCGTTCAGATCACGGGCATTCTGATGGCCGCCGCCAGAGCCAAAGGGGCCAGCCACCAAGCCAATCGCATGCGACCACGTGTAGTTTGTCATAAAGGAGAAGCCGCTCGAGAATCGCTTCGTTAACGTGGCCTGCAAGGCGTGATAATTGGCGTTCAGCCGGTTCTCCACGTAATTGAAGCCGGAAACGTTGGGAATTGTCGCAAAGTACGGCCTGCGGGTGGCTACAGGTGCGTTTCCAGGGAAGGCCTGCTGAAGGTTGTACTGGTCCTGCAAATGAACGGCTGAGTTCCCCACATAGCTGATGTCAAACAACAGGGTAGAACTTAGCTGCCGCTGAATGCTCAAAGAGTACTGTTGAGCGTATCCGATCACGTTGGCTGGATCGTGCGCGTTGATGTTGCCTTGGGGATTGCCGATCGGCAAGAACGGATCGCTAATTGGGATCCCCTGATCGAGAGTTCTGACCACCAAGTTCTGCTCGGGAGTATTCACGTAGTTGAGTCCGCCCACAAATGGGGCGTTCAGCGTCAACTGGAAACCCACCTGTCCTTGTGCCATGTAAAACATGCCGAACGAAGAACGAACTACCGTTTTGTCATCCAGCTTGTAAGCAAATCCGAAGCGCGGCGCAAAATTGTTCTTGTCGGTGATCTGCAGCGCTCGGGTAGAAAATCCAGGGTGAGTGCCTCCGGCCTTAGGCAGAACCAATTTACCTGCGCCGCGATCGAAGTTAGAGATCCGATCGTAAGCTTCAGTCTGAGGAGTGATTAGGTCATAGCGCACCCCGTAGTTGAGCGTGAGCTTCTCATTGACTTTCCATGTATCCTGCCAATAGGTCGAGAATTCGCTTTGGCGCAGGCCTGCCAAGCCAGAGTTGCGGATCAGATTGCCGGAACTGGTCAAGCCCAGCAAAAAGTCAGCGAATGCATTTCCAGTTACACCACCGGGACGAGAAGGATCACTGGTGAAACCACCGCCGAAAGCAAACGTACCCGCAGGCGCCCCCAGAATCTGAGTAAAGTTTCTTTGAATCTTCTTGTAGTCCACCCCCACCTTAAAGGTGTGCGAGCCTCGAATGAACGTGGCATTGTCGAGTACCTGATAGATGTTTTCCAACTCAACCAGCGGGAAGAACGCAGAGTCACCTAGAGGAGAGTATCCGGTAATGTTAATCCCTGGAAAACCGGAGTTGTTGTCGGTGACGTTCACACCAGGAATCCCAACCTGCTCCGCAAAGTTCTTCCCAAAGTTCAACTGCAAGGCGTCGCTACCAGCCCGGACATAGGCCGCTCGGAATTCGTTGAGGGTCGTCGGACTGAAGTTGTGAATCTCCTGCAGCCCCAGACTTCTGGCGGGGTTGGACACTTGGCCATTCAAACTCCCGGCCCCCCCTGTTCCGGCAGCTTGGCCAATTAGAGGCTCGGATCCGGGCACGTTGAGGAACGGGCCGGGAAGCGTCGTGTCTGAACGGCCGTAACTGAAGCGCCCCGAAAACGAGTCTTTATCACTGAACCTGTGGTCAATCTTGATGTCGTACGAGTCCTGGTACTGGACGCGCGCGGCATTACTGAAGAAGAGAGCTTCCCCGTTGGCAAGGACTGCGCCCGTGGGATCATTCGATGGCGGCAACAGCTTGAGAATATTCTTGGCTGCGTTGCTGAACCGCGAGGGGTCAATGACACCGTCCACCGGAAAGGGCGAGCGGGTGCGTGTCGTCGCGTTATAGGTAGCAGGATCAAAGACCGGGCGCGCCAAGCCTCGGAAATCACCGTTTCGAATCTTCGGCCCAGGAACGGTGGTAACGAAGGAATTGCCTTTGATCGTGCGGGTTCCCTGATAGTCCGCAAACCAGAATGTCTTGTTTTTTACAAGTGGCCCGCCGACGGCTCCTCCGTACTGGTTCTGCACGAAGTTTGGCAGGCGCCGGCTGCTTGCCGCAGTCTGCCGATCAAAGAAATTGCGCGCGTCCAGAGCAGCGTTGCGATGAAACTCGAATGCCTGGCCGTGAATCTCATTGGTACCCGACTTGAGCGTCACGTTGACCACACCACCGCCGCGGCCGATCTCAGCGTTGAAGTTGCTCGTTTCAACCGTGAACTCCTGAATGGCTTCCAACGGTGGAAGAATCGCGATCAGTCCTTGGTTAATCTGGTTGTTGTAAACGCCGTCCAAGATGTAGGTGGTCGCCGATTGCACTTGGCCGTTGACAGACAACCCTTGTGAAGCCCTCGCGTTGTCTGGAATGTTGGCATTGTTCGCGTTAATGCTGGCGATCCCGCTAGTGACTCCGGCCGTCAGTGGCGCCAGATTGAACACCGACCGGCCATTCAACGGAAGCTCCGAAATGTCGCGCCGGGAGATCACGTTCCCCAGTGCCGAAGACTCGCTCTGGAGCAGCGGCGCCGCCGCCGTGACTTCCACTTCCTGTGTGACCTCACCGACTTCAAGCATTAGATCTACAGCGGACCGTCCGTTCACCTGCAGGACGATGCCTTTGCGCTGCAGGGTCTTGAAGCCTGTTAAAGTGGCGGTAATCGCATAGTCGCCAGGAATCAAGTTCGGTGCGACGAATTCACCCGAGTTGTTTGTCTGCGTCTTGTATTCAACACCCGTCGCCACATTCGTGACCACGATGGCCGCATTGGGCGTGGCCGCGCCCGAAGGATCGCGTACGGTGCCGGCGATGGTTCCGCGCTCAACCTGGGCAAGCGCACTCAACGGACAGACGCCGAGAACCAGAAGACATCCGGTCAGACAAAAGCCGGCGATTCTCCTCAACACCCCGGCTTGCGTTCGATACTTCCCTTTCATCTTTTCCTCCTCGCCCGTTGCAGTTTCTGCGGTGGGCACATGAGACGGAACTGAGTTCGTTCAACTTTGGATTTGGAGTCACTCTTGTTCTCTTGGGAAGAACAATTCGGGCAGTGGCCCTGGATCTCAACCCGGAGATAAATTGATTCGCTCAGAGCTCAAAAGCGCTTCGCGATGGTTGAGGCTGAGATCTAGCAGTGTTCCGGACAACTCAGGTTTCTTTCTGCATCGCAGAGATTCGTCGTTCTTCGACTCTTCACCAGAATCCGGATCGTAGAGGGCAACTTTAACTCGGCGCTGAATCAGATTCACTGAATATTATTTGCACTGAATAGGATTCAAATAATAGCGACCGGAATTTGTTTGTCAAGCTCTTTCTCGAAGATTTTAGCCGGGAGGTTTGAAAGGCAGGCAAACACGCAGGTCCCGAGAGACACCACTCCTTTGTCATCCAGCCAGGCGGGTGGCGCAAGCCGGAATCCAGCTTGCTCTGCCGGCAACGACTTAATTATTAGGGTGGCTGGATTCCCGCTTGAGGGGAATGACGGCAGCTGGCCTGGCTCCCTGCAAGTTCATGCCGCCCTTCAAGAAGCGGGGAAAATTCCCTCCGCATGACCTGCTGTCTATCGAAACTCCAGGCGTAACGCCATCTCCCCTTCCACCTGGGCGTCAAGCCACAAGGTTAGTCCATCCCACGCGTACTCCCGCGCAGCGAGAACCCGATCGCCCAATCTGACGCGCGCAAGCTCTTTGGGAGCCTCTAACAATTCAAACACCGGGGCGGGACCAGGGAACACCGGTTTCAAGCGCAATGTGACTTGCTTCTGTTCCACCCGCAGTCGGACGGCCCGTCGTTCTGGCACGTAGGCAGCGTCGTCGAGAGTTCCTCCCACGACCGTGACAGACGGCGGAGCTGCGAACGCTCGCGCCCGGTCCAGCAGTTCATTGTCGGAAGCGTTCGACATGCCGATCAACCAGACCCAGCGATTCTCGATCATTGGCTTCGAACGCCCAAGCGTATCCAGACTCTGAAACGCCGCGCTTCGGAAGGGCTTCGGTCGCTTTCGTGCCCAGGTCATGATGCTGTTGTGCGATGGATTGAGAAAAATCCGATCATCGATGGCGCTCCCGGTCGTCTTGCCCCGGCCGAGCGGCCAGTGACTGCCCCAGTATGCAGGAGTAACCATCACACCCCGATCATGGAACGGGGGGAACGCCACGAGTTCCTCGGGAACCAGGGTGTCATGCGGATTGAAGTAGATGGCGCCCGCCTCCTCGTCCTGATGCAGACGGACTCGGTAGACCCTCGACGTGGCGGGTCCATCCGTTGGGCTCCGAGCCGACGGGTTTCCAGTCGCCCTGCTGTGGAATCCGGGAAACAACAGTTCTCTCTTCTCGCCGTTCAGTTCCAGCACCCGCACTAGCTCGCGGGGGATGAACGAAAACGGGAGCGCCGCTTGCGGTGCCAGCAGTATGAACTCGCTCAATTCATAGTTGGCATCGGGAGCACTGCGCAAGTTCAGGACACGAGTTCCAAACCCGTCGGGATAAAAGTAGAAGTCTTCGGTGGGCGCGTCGCCCCAGACTTTGTAGTTGAAATCGGTTGACTGATAAGTCCAGCGAACGTGGACTCGCGACGGCGTTGATTCGACGATCTTCACCCGGCCGTAACGAAGTTCCTTGTCCATGAGAGGCTCCACCGAGTCCACAAAGCCGTCCGGCGGTGGCGAGGTTTCAGCCCATTCATAACTCAGTCCGGTATTGTGCTTCCCTGCCCAGAATGGTACGTAGCTCGATCCGCGCCAGAACACGAAGCGCGCCCCGTTAGGCAGAGACACGACGACATCGCTCAATTCCTGCGTCCACGCTTTCTCGTAATCCAGCGAGGACATCTGTCCTGTCTTCGGATCTCGCACGGAGATGGGCGCATCGTAGCGAAGCTTGAGCTGTGTGGCGCCAAACGCCGGCAGTTGCGGCGGCCGGCTGATTCGCATAGTTGTAATCTTCGTGTGCCACAGCTCCTTGCCATCGGTTGCGATCAGGCTGACATGCGCCACGTCATGGTCTGGGCTGCCCAATGGCGATGGCAGCCACAGGACAGCGTCAGCCCGCGTTCCTTTGCCTAGCGCGACGCCGCTGGTTGCCTTCTGCGCTTTGGCAGATTCGAACCAGGCCTCTATTCCCACTCGGTCGAGTTTCTGCGTTCGATCAATGGCAGCGACGTCCACGCGAGCCCTTTGTCCTCCGGCCAGAAGCAGCCAATCTGCCGGCACAAGAATGGTTCCCAGGTCCACAGGATGAATGACCTGTTCGGGCCGCGCGACAGCCTCGGCCTCCAGCCCCGGAATCTGCAGCTTCTTGCGGGTAATCTCCGTTGGCTCTCCTTGATACCGGCAGCGCGCAAACAGCACTAGTTCGTCCGGATAATCCGCGAAGCTCGCGCGGCCGGTGAAGGGAGACTTGCCCGTCAGGTGTGATCCGGTGAGGTGAAACATCTGGCGGTCCCTCTCCTTCCCATCGCGATAGCCCGCCAATGAATACTCCCGATAGGGCCGCTCTTCCGCCTCAATCTCGACCACTGAGACGAAGGGCTTGCCAATGCGATCCAATCCAAACGGAGGCCGCCATGGATGTCCGGCATCCACCTTGATCTGGCCGATCACCTTCTCGTCGCAGTCAGCAGCCAGCATTGGAACAGCTACCTTCGGACATGTCAGCAACAGCAGCAGCAACAAGCAGACGCGCATCGATTTCATGAAGTTTTGCCTTTTCTGTCGGAAGAATCTCTTCCCTGGCGCCGTAGGGAGCAGCGTTACCAGGCGTGTCTGTGACTATTCTTCACTCTACATTCGCATTGTTGAATAAGAATCATTCAATCAAAACGCCTTGTCAAGTGGGCGAGCCTTGGCAGGTCGAGGGCTGCGAAGGCCTCGGCGGCTTTTCGGCAGAGGCGAGGGCGCGGAGACTGCTATGAGCTGGGTTCCTTCAGCTGCAGGAGTTGATTGGCTTTGACCTTCGAGAGTTTCTGCAGGTACCCTGAAGGCCAGCGGACTTCCAGTTCTTCGGTTTCCGATCGGGAGCCCATGCCGAAGTGAACTCGTGTATCAGAATGCGAGGCGTAGCTCGCCCCTGCCTTTACCTCGCGCATCTGTAACGAAGTGGCGTCGCGAAGAGTCAGGCGAGTTCCTATGGCCGAACGATTTGACTTGCTCCCCTCACACTGCACCATGAGCCAAGAGCGGAGATTGCCTCCGTCGTTGCGCAGCAAGGTCGGAGGTCCATCCAGATTGTTGATCACAATGTCCAGGTCGCCATCATTGTCGTAGTCTCCATACGCGGTTCCGCGCCCCAGTTCGGGACGTTCCAACGCAGGCCCCCAGCTTCCCTTGACCTCGATGAATTTCTTTCCAGGCTGATTTTGGAACAACAGCGGCCGCTGTTTGTATTTCAAGCCCATGTCGAAGTGATCCGCTTGAGAATACAAGTGGCCGTCGACCACAAAGATCTCTTCCCAGCCGTCGTTGTCCAGGTCGGCAAAGAAAGTGCCCCAACCCACATACAGCCAGGTTGTCTCGCCGTGTCCAAGCGCATAGCTTTTGAGGCCGAAATTCCCATTGCGGAGGTTCACGGCGAGCTGATTGGTTTGGTAGGAAGAATTCGTGTAATACAAATCAGGCCAGCCATCATTGTTGAAGTCTCCGAAGTCGGCGCCCATGGAGCCTTCTTCCACACCGTTTTCGTCAAAGGCGACGGCAGCCAGGACCCCGACCTCTTCAAACTCGCCCTTGCCACGGTTGTGGTAGAGCAAGTTTGGCGTCAGATCGTTGGCCACGAAGATGTCCGGCCAGCCATCATTGTCGTAGTCGGTTACCGCAACGCCCATGCCATACAGGTTTTCAGCATCGATTTCCTTGGAGAGGGTCACGTCTTGGAAGTGTCCTTTTCCGTCATTGAAGTATAGGGAGTCGCGCTCGCCGGGGAGACCACGGGGCCCGCAGAAGACCTCAAACCCGCGGTAGGTGCAACCGGCTCCGCGCGAGGGAAGCCGCTTGAGGTCGTAGGTCAGATAGTTGGCGACATAAAGGTCGAGATCGCCGTCCCGATCAAAATCGGCGAAGGCCGCAGAGACGCTCCAGCGGGAGCTCGTCAAGCCCGAATCCGCGGTCACGTCCCGAAATGTTCCGTTTCCCTGATTGCGCAGCAATGCGTTGGAGCCGTAGCCAGCCAGAAAAATATCCTCCCAGCCATCGTTATCCACATCTCCAACCACGACACCCATTCCCCAGCCGCGTGTTTGAATGCCTGCGGCAACTGTCATGTCCTGGAAGTGCCCGCGACCGTCTCCGCGAAACAACATGCAAAGAGAACTTCCTCCTTTCTGGAACTGCTCAACCGTCGAGCCTCTCACCAGCAGGATGTCGAGATTTCCATCCCGGTCATAGTCGAAGAAGGCCGCGCCTCCTCCCATCGTTTCGATAATATGCGTCTTCGTCAGGCTTCCTTGAATGTTCCTGAAAGCGGTCAACCCAGCTTGCTGGGTCACATCCACGAATACCGGGTTTGTCTGCTTGTCTGAAGAGGAAAAAGGCAAAGCACAAAGGAACAGTGCCAACACAAACCACGTCGCTAAGCGATGAATCAAACTCTCGGAAATAGAATTGGAAAGCAGTCGCATGCGCATTCGTTGCTAGCCCTGGGGCTGTGGATAATTTGTAGCGGCGCTCTAAGAGCGTCGACGACGCAGGTTAGAAGCCTACGCCCCCATTTTGGGTGTCGTTGCTTCCGGTTGCGGGGCGGGCGTCGCGCCTGCACCGAGAATGTGAACTCCATGCGGCGCTCTAGCAGCCCCACCTCACCCCTACCGAACGCTTGGTGACGCAAGTTCTTGTTCCGGCTGCGTGTGAGAGAGTCGATCACGCAGCGCCTTTTTCTTCTGGAACGCGGCCATAAGCTCCTGCCCTTTCTCAGTCTTGCCGGCGCGTGTGCAGACGATGCCGTATTGATAGTAGGCGCCCAGGAGTTGCGGATCCAACTCGATAGTGCGTTGCAGCGATTTCTCAGCCGATTTGAGATCCTGGTCTTTCAGATACCACTTTCCCAGCTCATAATGTGCCACGGCGAGTTGCGGATCCGTTTCCGTGGCTCGAAGGAAGGATTGCTTTGCTCTTTGTTGATTTTCTTTGCTTCCCGCAGCTTGCGCCATGCCTAGGAACAACCAGTGACGCGCTGGAGGGTTTGGACCATCGAGTTCCAGAGCTTTCAGGTAACTGGACATCGCCTCCTCGTGGCGGCCCAGGGCTGAAAGGACGGTCCCGAGGTAGAAACGAAGTTCGGCTGCGTCGGGATGCAGCTCGATACCTTGCTGCAGAAAGCTCCTGCCTACCTCAGGGCTGCCCAGTTCCTGACAGATCAGGCCGATGCCGCCATAGGGAGCGCGCAGATGAGAGTCTTCCCCTAGAGCTGCCCTGAACAGTTCGAGTGCCGAGATCCAATGATGCGTTTTGTGGAAACTCTCGGCCAGATTGGCAAAGAATTCGGCTCGGGGCTTGCTCTTCGGTTCGTTAATTTTCGGCGGGCTCATTTCATCACAATTCTTGCGGGTTCCCAACGTGTAGATCACTTTGGTTCCTGGCATCATCAGCCCAGAACCTTTCTCAAGAAGTTCCCAGGCCTTCTGAGGTTCTCCACGTTCCATCCAAAAGAGGCCGAGGTTCAAATAGCCATCTGCCCGGTGATCGGCTGACGCAATTGCTTGCTCCAGCTCACGCCGAGCATCGTCCCAGCGACCTACTCTTGCGAGAACTGACCCCTTCAATATGTGGTACTCCAGAGTCTCCGCGACATTCGGCTTTATCTCCTCTAGAATTGGAACACCATCCGCATACTGCTCCAGCTGATAGTGCGTCAAAGCCAGAAACATTCCAGTCTCGTAAGAAGGCCGCGAAAGATTCCAAGCTCGCTTGAGCGGAACCACTGCCTGGCGATACAGAAGATTTCGGAAATAGAGTTTGCCGATCTGTAGCAGCAGGTTTGCTGACGATACTGACCCGATGATCGGATCGAGCAGCTCCACGGCACGGTAGTCCTGACCGGCAGCAAAACGCGCGGAAGCCAGCTGAAATGTGACGCCAGCGTTTCGGGTCCCTCGCCGATACACCTCTTCCAGGTGCGGCAGCGCTTGGTGAGGCTTGCCGAGGGCCAGATAGAGGCCTGCCAGGCGGGAGCGCAAACCGCTCAGCGAGGGACTGCGCAGGAGTTCCTCTTCTAGAATCTGGCAGGACTCGGAGACACGCCCCAGCTTTTGCAAAGCCTCGCTCCAGCCTTCGAACAACTCCTCTGGCTGCACTCCGAGCTGCTTTGCGGACTGGAAGTTGACTATGGCTTCGGCATAGCGTCGCTGCCGCAGATCCACGAGGCCTAATAGCCAGTGCGCCGTCGCAGCCGTTGCCGGATCGTCCAACTTCTGCTGCGCAAGACTCTGAGCGCTGCCCAAGTCGCCGCTATCGATCGCGGATCTGGCTTCCTCCTCCCAGGTTCTTATATCTTTGTCGAGTCCTGCGGCTCCGCAAAGCAGCGGGAAGGTCAGCAGCCACACGATCAAGCTGCCAAACGGGACAGCTCTTTTCAGAAGCTTGTTCTTGTTCACATCGGCGTTATGGTGGGAACAGGCTATGGTCATGAAAATCTACCCACGGGCCTTTTCTTCGATAGTCAGAATCTGGTTTCCTCGCACCCCTTTCAACGTTTGTGTGGCTCCCCCAGGCCAGCGTATCGTGATCTCATCCACGGTCTGGGCAGTGCCCAAGCCGAAGTGGAGCCGCAGGTCGCCTTGAGACTGATAGCTGCCACCGCTCTTCACTTCACGCATCTGTGTTAGCGAACCTGTCTTAATGGTAACGCGGGCCCCAATGCCGCTGCGGTTGGATCGCGTTCCTTTCAACTTGATCATCAGCCAATTCCCAACCACGCCTTTGTTCTGGAGCAGCGATGGCGCCTCGTCAAGATTCGCAATCAGAAAGTCCATCTGGCCATCGTTGTTGATGTCGCCCAGGGCAAGGCCCCTGCTGGAGTGCAGTTCCTGAATGCCCGGTCCGGCACTGCTTCCGATCTCCTCAAATTTGCCATTGCGAAGATTCCGAAAAATCATTTTCCGCTGGCGATAGGACCCGATCTGGTGAGCGTCTACCTCCGGATAGACATGTCCGTTGGCTGCTACGATGTCCAGGAAGCCATCGAGGTCAAGGTCGACAAATTGCACGCCCCAGCCCAGATACTTCCAGCTGGGTTCCGCAATACCTGCTACGAAGGAAACATCGCTGAAACGTCCCTGGCCATCATTGCGATACAGCGTGTCATAGTCCTCGGAAAAATTCGTGACGATCAGGTCCAGGTCACCATCATTGTCATAGTCTCCGAAATCCACGCCCATGCCTGCTTGTTCGCGTCCGTCGTCGCTAACGGCAACTCCAGCCGGCAAGGCGACTTCGGTGAATGTCTTGTCGCCATTGTTACGGTATAGATAGTTTGGAGTGGAGTCGTTGGCAACAAACAAGTCGGGATCGCCATCGTTGTCATAGTCCCCCCAAACTACACCCAGGCTGTAATAGGACCGCGCTTTGGCGATTCCTGTCTTCTCGCTTGCATCGATGAACTTGCCAGAGCCGTCGTTTTCGAAGAACCGACCGCGCGCGGGTGTCAGCCCTCGAGGTCCACACTGAACTTTGAATCCGCGAAACCGGCAGACGGCACTGTCTTGCGGGAGATGATTGATATCAAACTCGATGTAGCTGGAAACGTAGAGGTCCAGATCACCATCTTGATCGTAGTCGGCGAACCCACACGAAGAACTCCACCCCGAAGCTTGTGCTCCCGACTCGGCGCTGAAGTCCCGAAACGTTCCATCTCCCCGGCTCAGAAGGAGAGTGTTGGGTCCGTAGTTGGTCAAGTAGAAGTCGTCGAATCCATCGTTATTCACGTCGCCAACACACATTCCCATGCCCCATCGGCTGGTCCGCACACCCGCTTTGTCGGTGACATCGGCGAAGGTGCCGTCATGATTGTTACGAAAGAGGCGACTGCTGGCAGAGTTGTTCCCCAGGCGCTCAGAGTCCAGTGTCGAACCGTTTACCAGAAACACATCTATCCAGCCGTCGCTGTCATAGTCAATGAAACCAACTCCTCCACCCATCGACTCAAGAATATAGGCCTTTGAGGCAGAACCTGAGGTGAGCTTGAGGTCCAGGCCCGCCCGCGGTCCAATGTTCTCAAAAGGAGGGAAGGCAGGAAGCGCAGCAGCCAGCGTGAGGGAAACGATTATCTTGCGATGCATTCTGCGTTCGCTAAAAGGTCAGGGCAGCCGCCCTTCAGATCCTGCCTTGGTAGCCGCGCTCTCTGCGGCGATCGTGGGAAAAAGCCCATGGTCAGCAAAATCGCTGACCCTGGTTGCCAATGCGACGAGAAACAGTTCTCGCAGCGGTGATACGGCAGGAAGCACCATTTACTATTGCGGGAAATTCTTGGGAACCTCACGATCCTTCTGCTTCATACGTTCCTGGTTCAGGCGGTTAAACGTTTTGAGTTCCACCTGGGTCTTTTCAGTTTGTCCCAAGCTCCGATACGCCTGCGCCAGATTGAAGTGCAGCTGCGGCTCGGACGGGTCCAGCGCGATGGCCTTCTCCATTTCGCTAACGACTTCATCGTTCTTTTGGAGCGAAAGCAAGGCCTTGCCAAGGCCGACACGCGCTTCGATGAGGGCTGGATTCTTCGCCAGAGCTTTTTGAAAGTGAGCTAGAGCTAGGTCGCCGTGGCCCTCTTTAAGCAAGAGGTCGCCGAGCGAGTAATAAGCTTCCGCATACTCGGGATCCAGTTCGAGAGCTTTTTCAAAGGCCGGCTTGGATTCCTGAAACCGCCCAAAACTGGCCAACTGGAAACCCAGCTCATAGTGAGATCTAGCAAGCCCGGGAAACTGTTTGGCAGCGAGTTTTGCCTGCTCCAGCGCCTTCACCGAGTCCTGATTCTTGTGATGGGCCTGAATGAGCAAAAACCGCAAAGTCGGCTCTGCCGGATTAAGTCTGATGGCATTCGAAAGGAACCGAATGGCTTCCTCGTAATAGCTTCCTTCAAGGTATTGCAGAGCCAGCAACGATTGAATCTTGAAGTTGTTTGGCTGCAGGTCGACCGCTTTCCGAAAGCTATGAATGGCGGGAAGCGTCCTTTTCAAGTTGCCGCGAACCACTCCCATCAATGAGTGCACCTCAAACGACTCAGGGTTGATACGCGCCGCTTCACTCAAATGCTTCTCAGATTCCGCGTATTTTTGCAGACTCAGAAGCGTGTAGCCCAGGTTGAATTGGGCCTCGAATCGGCTTGGGTCCAGGGCTACCGCACGTTGGAGAGCCTCAAGCGCCTGCTCCACGAGGCCGCTCTGACCCAGCAAGACACCCAGCTCCACGAGATGCTCGACGCTTGAAATCTGGTTGAGCCGGCGGCTCGTTTCCAGGGCCTTGTTGACGTCCTTAGCTTCCAACTGCTGGCGACAAAGATGCAGTAGCTGGGACGCCTCCAAGTCTTCACTCTTGAGCCGGGCAGACAGCGCAAATGCCGTGTCTGCCTCTGAACTTCGCCCAAGCGCCTGGTACGCCCTGCCCAAAGCTTCATGAACACCGGAATCCTGCGGTGAGAGTTGTGAAGCCTTGGTTAGCATCTCGAAAGCTGCGTCTGGCTTGCCTGCCTTCAAGTAAGCCAGTCCAAGCTGATAATGTTCATCAGCGATTGGGGACGGGGCGTTTCGAACCAGACCTTCCAGAAGTCTGATGGCAGAGGCAGTCTCGCCACGCGCCAGATGAATGCGACCGAGATAGTAGCGTGAGTTGGCTTCATGGGGTTGGAGGCGATGAGCTTGCTGAAAAGCATCGAATGCGGCATCTAGCCTTCGCAGATTCCACAATGCCAAACCCAGGTTGTAATGACTCGGATAAGATTTAGGGCTGAGCCGCACAGCCTTCTGCAGTGCCTGAACCGCTGGCTCATACTTCCCTTGCTCCAGGTATTCGACACCTCGCTGAAGATCTTGCTCAGCCCCGGTCTGAGGCGATGCAGTCCAGACAAAATCTGGCCCGACCAAAAGGAGAACCAAAAAGCTGATCATGATTGCTGCGCGCCGCATACCCATCAGTATCACGGTAAGCTCTGGGTTTGTCCCTGGACCCTTTCGAGCTTCTTCTGATTCAACTGCTGAAAGAGCTCCAACTCTCTTTGTTCCTGTTCATGCTTGCCCTGCTTCCGATAGGCGCTGGCCAGCAACGCATGAATGGCATCGTCGTCGGGCTCTGCCGCAGCTACGCGGCTGAAGTGCTGCACGGCCTCGTCGTACCGTCCCAACTGAATGCAGGCTTTTCCGAGGTCTCGGTGCACATCGATGAGTGGGACCTTTGCGTCCAGTGCCTGCTGCAGATGAGGTAGTGCCTGGGCCGGCTGACTCTGATAGACGTAGATGTTTCCGAGCTGGTAGTGAGAGAGGGCGTGGTGCGGATTGGAATTCAACTCTTCTTTGAGCCACTTTGCCGCTTCATCAAATTGCCGCATTTTCCAGTAGACGCTACCGAGTGCAAAACGCAGCCCTGGGACATCCGGTTTCAAGCCATAGGCTGCCTGATAGGCTTCGAGCGCTTGCGGGTACTTTTCCTCATGCTCGAAGACCTCGCCTTCCATTTGTTTTACGCGGTAAGAATTGGGGTCGACTGCCAGCATTCTCTGCAGCAGTTCCGCCGCTTTCTGAGGCGCAAACGGCCGATAGGCATCCGACAGGTTGTAGAGAACCTCGATATCTTGCGGCGTGCGCTCAAGCCGCTTCTCCAGCTCTCGAACCGCGTCTTCGTTCCTCCCGAGAGCTTTGTAGGTGACTCCCAGCCAGAAGCGTCCTTCCAGATCCGCCCCTTTCGGATTCAATTCCATTGCCTTGTTCAACACGGCAGCCGCGCGAGCAAACTGGTTCGTCTTGTAGCAACCGATTCCAAGAAAGAGGTTTGAGGCCCATAGGCCCGGCTCCAGCGCGAGCGCCTTCTCAAAGGCCTGAATGGAGCTCTGGTAACGGTTTTCCATGTGATACACCAAGCCCAGGTTTTGAAAGATGTCGGGTGAACCCGGAACGATCTTCAAGGCAGCCTCATATTCCTGGGCTGCCCTGGCAAACTGACCCTGTTTCTGCGCGTCGAGGGCCGCTGCAAGATGCTGCCGGGCAGCGGCCGTTTTGGTTTCAGCGTCTGCAAACCCTATGCCCGACAGAACAACAGGGAGCACGAAAAACAGCAGATGGAGCGAGATCTGCCGCTTGTGGATGGCCACCCTAGTCATAAGCCTTAGCTTGATGCGGAAAAACTCGAAAACTGCTCCCTGACGGCCGCGGTACAAAATAGCCTGCGCTGAAGACAAGGCAGTACCGCGCGCGTGAGCATGCGGCAACTGGGTTCTTGTCCAGAGAGTTCGTCAACAACCTGTTAGTTTAGTGCTTCGTTTCACAAATACGGCCGAGCATTGGGCTAGTTGCAGCAGCCTGGAACATTTCCATTTTCGCATTCACAAGAGGCGCCCACAAACAAAAAGCCACCGCGAACAACGCTGATTCGCGGTGGCTTGGAGATCTAACAGCGAAGTGAGAAGACTGCTCAGAAAAGGTACTTCAGCCCAAACTGAATCTGGCGCTGGTTGGTTACGACGCCGCTGATTTCCCCAAATCCCGGCGTGCTGGCGCCTTGCTGACCGATGGACGCATTTGGATTCGCAAAATTGACGTTATTGAAGGCGTTGAAGAACTCTGCTCGGAACTGCAAGCGGCTCCCTTCAGTGATTGAAATGTTCTTAAACAAGCCGAAGTCCCACGTCTGCAACCCTGGCCCATAAAGAGCATTGCGACCCAGGTTGCCATAGGTGTAAGGAGCTGGAATTTGAAATGCCGCGGTATTGAACCACTTGGCCTGTGTTCCATTAAAGCCGGAGGGTTGAGGATCTCCAAGAGCATTTGGCCGTTGGTGCTGCGATCGCTGTCCGTCGTTCTGGTTATCGAAATTCAACGTCACGTTAAACGGCCTTCCGCTTCTCAACGTTGTGACACCATTCAGCTGCCAACCGCCCACGACGGCGTTCGCTGCCCCTGTCAAGTTTCCTCCAAATCGTTGGCCCTTGCCAAATGGCAGGGTTGTAATATACCCCCAGGTAAAAATGTGCTTGTTATGCAGGTCAGACGGACCATAGTCGGCCTTAATGTTGTAAGAGTTCTGCGGAGACGCGCATCCAAACACCGAGCACAGATCGATAAACCGTGAATAAGAGTAGTTCGCAATGAAGTTCACGTTGCTAGACAGTCTCTTTTCCATTTTTACCGTCATGCCGTGGTAACTGGAGTTGGCGATGGATTTGTCTTCTGAGAATCCACCCACATTCTGGAACGGCCGCCTAGGTTGAACCGGGCCTGGACCAGGCCGGGCTACGTTCGCGTTGAAGAACGACGAGAGTTTGGTTCCCTTTGTCCCGACGTAACCAACTTCCAGCACCAAGCCAGAACTCAATTCCCGCTGGACGTGCAGGTTCCATTGCTGCATATATCCCACTCGTTGATTCCGGCTCATCGAGTGTTGAACGTCCGGTGGCACAGTCTTGAGATCCAGGGTCCCAGGGAAAACGTTCGTGACCGGAGAATCCGGAAAGTCTCGATTCATCCCCTCACGCGACTGTGAAACTGAATACGGCCAATTTCCGCGTGCCGAGCTCGTTTCCCAGGTGAAATTGGAATTGTAGAAAACGCCGTAGCCCAGACGAACTGTTGTTTTTGGAGTCAGCAGATAAGCCAATCCAAACCGGGGCGCGAAGTTGTTGCGATCGGGATTGACCAAGGTGCTGGGAGCATTTGCCGGTTGACCAGTAATCGGGTTCGCGCTGGCGAAGAAGTACTGACCGCTGTCGGTGTCATAACCTGAAATCCGACCCTGATTGTGATGGAACCAACGCGAATCTTCATAGCGCAAGCCAAGGTTGAGAGTCAGTTTCGGGGACAGCTTGATGTCGTCCTGGACGTAATAGTGATAAAGGTAGCGGCTGGCATCCAGAGAGGGATCACCCAGAATTCGCGATGCCGTAGAGGGAAGGCCGAGCAGGAAACTCGCTAAACCCTGTCCCGTGCTGCCGACGTTTTGAGGATCTGCCGTCGGAACATTGCTAAAGGCCCAGTTGGAAAACACGCCGTCGTGGAATATCTGTTCATGCTTGATTTCGGCGCCCACGGCAATGGAATGTTTTCCCCGAATCATCAAGAGATTGGGCAGGAACTGGTGATTCTCGTCAGGTCCGTTCAGGAACGCAAAATTTCCAACCCCGGAAAACCCACTGAAATCCAGGTTGATAGGATAGTCGTAAGTGGCAAACTTTTCCGGAAGAGCTGTCAGGCCAGCAGACCTCAAAGCGCTGCTGAGTTGCAGGCCTGGCGTGCCAAACTCGATGTTGTTCCTGTTATAACCGTACCGGAAGTCAAAGATCGTAGTTGGCGAAAATAGATGGCTAAGGGTAATTCCGATATTTCGGAAGGTGTTGTACCGATTTCGCGTGTTGGTCGGCAAGGTCTGAGGCTCAGTCAACGTCAGGTCCGAGAGCGAAAACCGTCCGTAAATATTTGTGTTCGCAGACACTTTATGGTCAACGCGGGCTGTGAACTGATCAGTATCCAACGCGTTGGGCTTCGTATTGATCAAATTAAAAGCACCCGACCGGTTCGGTTGCAGCGGCGTGTAGAAGACGTCGAGATAGGCTTTGCTTACCGCGTTGATTCGGTTGGTCGGAATCCGGTTGTTCGGGAATGGATCCCGGACTATCTGACCATTGACCAAGCGACTGGTCGCCGGGTCGTAAATGACTGGCGCTAGCGCTCCTTCAATAGTACGCGAAAGATCGCCGCCCAGCATTGCCGGCGTGGGAACTGTTCCAAGAATCGTCGACTCCCGCCGCGTTCGGCTCCCTTCGTAGTTGAACAGCCAGAATGTCCGGTCCTTTCGTAGGGGGCCGCCAATCGTGCCGCCAAAATTGTTGTATCGGAACTGCGGGCGAGCAGACGCGAAGAACTCCCGAGAATCAAACACGTTGTTTCGAATGAACTCGAAGCCCGCTCCGTGAATCTGGTTGCTGCCTGACTTGGTTGCCAGGTTCACGTTAGCGCCGGCTGCGGCGCCAAACTGAGCCGAGGTGATATTGGTTTGAATCTTGAATTCTTCGATGGCGTCGATGGACGGCTTAATGGCGTGAAACTTAAAGAAGTTCTCGTTGTTGTCCACCCCGTCCAGACTGTAGTTGTTGGAGTCGCTGCGATTACCGGTCACCGAGACGTTGTTGCCGCCGATCACAAAGAACCCGCCAGGATTGTTGCCGTTGGTGGCCCCAGGAATGAGCAACGTCAGCTGGGTAAAATCTCTTCCATTGAGCGGCAGCTCCACGACAGTCTTGTTTTCAATCACGTGCCCGACTGTACCGCTGGTGGTTGTTAACAGTGGTGCCCCTCCCAGGACCTCAACTGTCTGGGTCAGTTCTCCAACTTGCATCGTGACGTCGACGCGAACACTTTCGTTCACGCGCAGATCGACGCCTGTCTGCTGATGTTTCTTAAATCCGCTGGCCTCCAGTTCAACTCGGTAGGTGCCCGGCAGCAGCGCAGGGATTTGGAATGAACCTTCTTCATTCGTAGCCGTGGCTCGAACAAGACCAGTCCTTTCATTGGTGACTGTCACCGTCACCCTGGGGAGCACAGCTCCGGTTTCATCCTTGATGGTTCCGAGAATAGTGCCGAAGGTTCCTGAGCCGGTCTGCCCGTAGGATGGACTGGTTGCTACAAGAGAAGCGGCTAGCGCCGCCAATGCTCCGTAGATCGCGATGCGCCTCATTTCGTTCCTCCTTACCTTGTCCAAAAAGACATCTGATTCGGTTAGTCATTGCTCCCATCCGAATCCGCTACTGCAAGCCGAACGCTTGACGGGGTCTTCAGGGAAAACAGAAATGTTTTACTCAAATTTATGGCACGACTGTGGCATCGGTTCACTGGGGTGTCAGGCATTTTTTGAATTTTGCTCATCATGTTGAACTATTTGCTGAAAAACATACGATGAGCTGCCTCTTGTGTGGCCTGAGTCTCCCCTGTATCTGAGATGACTCTCAAGCCTGCGGAAGACGGAGAAGGAATCATCTCCGTCTCCAAAGCCTCAGCGCCTCACCACAGGCCAGTCGGATTGCTGTTGCGAAAAGTGCTTTCGGCGCACCTCAGCAGCCCGATCGGAGTTGGTGGAGTCCCCTGCAGGCAATCGAGATTTATACTCCTCCGCCGACGCGAGTTGTTCAGTCGGTTTGGGTTTGCTTCTGATGGGTAGACATCTTGCAGCTCAAAGCGGATGAAGGCGAGGGGGCGGGCGTCAGCTGAGAACTTCTCGGATGACGTGCCCGTGGACATCGGTCAGACGGCGCTTGATGCCGTTGTGGTAAAAGGTCAGCTTCTCGTGATCCATGCCAAGCAGATGGAGCACGGTGGCATGGAAATCGTAAATGGTGGAGACGTCTCTGGCGGCCCTTCTCCCGAACTCGTCCGTGGCACCGTAGCTCATTCCCGCGTTGACGCCGGCGCCCAGCATCCATACTGTAAAACCGTCCGGGTTATGATCACGGCCCAGGGTTCCGGCCTGGTGAGTGGGCATACGCCCAAACTCGGTCGTCCAGAGCACCAACGTGTCCTTGAGCAGGCCGCGCGCTTTCAAGTCTTTGATAAGCCCGGCGGTTGGTTTGTCAAGAATAGGGCAATGCCGCTCGTAGTCCTGCTTCAAGGTCTTGTGAGCATCCCAATTCAGAAGGCCATCGACGCCCGAGGCACGCGATCCACAATACAACTGAACGAATCGCACTCCTCGTTCGACCAAGCGGCGGGCTAGCATGCAATTCCGCGCATAAGCCGCCAGCAACGGATTGGGATCATCGGCGCCATAAAGATCGCGCGTTGCCTTCGACTCGTTTTCCCAATCTGTGGCCTCCGGGGCCGAGAGTTGCATCCGAGCTGCCAGTTCGTAAGCAGCCACACGCGCCCCCAACTCGCTACTGCCCGGATGATGCTCTGCATGCATACGGTTGAGCACTGCAAGCAGCTTCCGGCTTTCGGCCTCCGCCTCCGCGCTGATCTCAGCGGGCCTGGCAAGGTTTCGAATGGGCTCCGAGGCGCTGAAAACAATTCCTTGATGCGCGGCCGGCAGAAACCCCGAGGTCCAGTTGGCCGGTCCCGAAGGCGGAATGCCTCGCACGTCTGGTATCGCGACAAAAGCCGGCAGGTTCTGGTTCTCCGACCCCAGCGCATAGCTGATCCATGCGCCCATGCTGGGGAATCCTTCGGTGACAAACCCGGTATTCATCTGGCAGCAGGCCGGTCCGTGTGTGTTGCTCTTCGCGGTCATCGAGTGGATGAAGGCCATGTCATCCACCAGCTCTCCCAGGTGCGGTAGAAGTTCTGAAACCCATTTGCCGTTTGCACCGCGTTGGCGAAACGTCCAGGGACTCTTCATTAGATTCCCGTTAGCCCCCTGGAACGAAACAAACTTCTCCTCACCGGGCAACGGCTCTCCACTTCGTTTTTGCAGCTCCGGCTTAAAGTCAAAGGTATCTATCTGTGAGACGGCGCCCGGACAAAAGATCTGAATGACCCGCTTTGCTTTCGGTGTGAAGTGGGGCACTGCGGAGGGCGCGGCGGTTTGAGCGAGCAATCCCTGCTCCTTGAGCAAGACCGCCAAAGCGACGTTGCTCAGTCCCGTTCCCATTTGTCCCAAAAACTCCCGGCGGTCGATCTGCGGTGAAAAAGTGTTTTTCGAAAGATACCGAGGATTCATAGGCGTGCGTTTTTTAGGGAAGGCTCAATGTGCTGCCAGCGCTGAGCCGGGCTCACATCAGGTAGACGAACTCATTCGTGTTCAAAAGTGTGCGACAGAAAATCCTGAGGCCGTGACGCCGAATGAGTTGGGCCGACTCGGTCAACTCCACCTCGGTTGGCGGGCGCCCCAATGTCAACTCAAACGCCCGCCTCACCTGCCTGTTGATATCATTGTCGCCGGCTTCGCGCACCAGACGCTCCGCAAAGAACCGGGCCTGATCCAACATGAACGGGTTATTGAGCAGGCTTAGAGCCTGAAGAGCGGTGGTAGTGACCACGCGCTTGGGCTCCGGAAGCGTCGCGTCAGGACAATCAAAAGGTCCTAGCATGTCATCTTTCACCGAGCGTGCCGTCTGGTGATAGACCGAACGGCGATAAGTCTCTGCCCCGAATTTTTCAGGGTAGCCGTAGGTGGCGACGTTATCGACGCGGTAGGTATACAGCCGAAATCCGGGCCCTCCCATTCTGCTGTCCAGCTTCCCACTCACCGCCAGGATGCTATCGCGGATTGCTTCCGCCTCGAGGCGTCTTGGTGGAAAACGCCAGAGGTAGCGAGCCTCGCCATCAATGGCTGCCGCGGCCGCACTGTTCCCGCTGGACTGGCGGTAAGCTGCCGAAAGCATCAACTCCCGATGGAACGGCTTCAGCCGCCAGCTTAGCGTTTGCAGGCGTCCCGCCAGCCAATCGAGAAGTTCGGGATGGGTCGGCTTGTCGCCATTGAACCCGAAGTCACTGGGAGTTCCCACCAACCCTTTGCCGAAATGATAATGCCAGACCCGGTTGGCCAGCACGCGCGCGGTCAGGGCGTTGCGCTCATCAACAATCCAACGTGCCAGGGCCAATCGCCGTTCCCCTTCGGGAGCGTCCACTTCCAGCTGAAACGCTGGCAACATCGGCTTCAGAGTACTGAGACCTCCTGGGGCCATCACCTCCCCTTTGTCCATGGGGTTGCCGCGTTTCAGCAGGCAGGTAGGGTCGGCAGGCTGCTTGAACTGACCGATGTAAGCGCGAGGAAGTTCCGCAAGACTCGAAAGCTGCTTCTCCAGCGTCTCTTTGCGCTGCTTGAGCGACTGCCACTCCTCTCTCTCTGAAGCAGAAAGCACTGCCATCAGAAAGAACTCTTCACGATCCTGCTCCGTATAGGGGAGACGGTCTTCCGAACTGGCGATCTTTTGCCATTCCTTGCCGTCGCGCGAAGCCTCGAAAAGATATTGAATGGGCAGACGACTCAGGAACCGCTCCTGGTTTGCACCCAATCGGTCGCGCGACCAGACAATCCGCGAAACCGTTTGTTGATCGGGTAACTCTAGGGTTACCTGTCCCGCGTTGCGCTCGCCTGAAATCCAAGTCTCATCTGTCTTTCCGTCGTTTAGGTATTCGACACGATAGAAAGATGTATTGGTCCCATCTGTGCGGGTGGAACGCGCCGTTGCTTTCGTCCCCCGCTCAGATAGAGCGACGTTGACCGACTCTCGTCCATGGCTCCAGACCTCCAGCTCATCTAACGCAGGTTCCTGGTTCTGTGTTGCTGCCAGGATCGTCATGCGGATGAACCGGGCTGCGATGGGCGGGAACGATTCCTCGTTGACTTTCGAATCGACAGGAGGGCGATACTGCTTCGCGATTTCACTGCGCGACTGGTTGACCAGCGGCTCTCCTTGACTTTTAAGAGCCTGCAAACGCGACTTGGCGGCTTCAAGGGCCTCCTGAATTGGCTTTTCCAAGGCGCTGCGTTTCGCTTTTTCCTCGCTGGTAGCAACTTCGCGCTCAGCATGCTGAACTCCTGCGAAGGCGGCCTGCATGCGGTAATAGTCCGCCTGCAGAATTGGATCAAACTTGTGGTCATGGCACCGGGCACAGTTAACCGTGAGCCCCAGAAAGGCCGCTCCCGTCGTCAGGACGATGTCATCCAGGTCGTTGGCGCGCTGCTGCAGCTGTCCCTCGATATTCTCGATCTTGACAACGTCGTGAACACCAGCGACCAGGAACCCGGTGGCAACCTCAATCTTTGGATCATCTGGGGCAATCTGATCGCCGGCGAGCTGCTCAAGAACCATGCGATCGAAAGGTTTGTCTGCGTTCAAGGACTCAATAATGTAGTCTCGGTATGGCCAAGCCTTGTCGCGGAGATGGTTTGGTTCGTAACCATGACTCTCCCCAAAGCGCACCACATCCAGCCAGTGACGCCCCCATTGCTCACCATAGTGACGAGAGGCCAGCAACCGATCAATAAGCTTTTCATAGGCATCAGGGCTCTTATCCGAAACGAACGCTTCGACCTGTTCGGGAGTCGGCGGGAGACCCAGCAAGTCAAAGGTGGCTCTTCGCACCAAAGTTCTTCTATCAGCAGGCGGGGAGGGCTGAAGTCCCTTCTCCTGCATTTTGGCGAAGACAAATCGGTCGATGGGACCGGACCAACCCGCCGGAGAATTCAGCGGCGAAGGCGGGTTGGCGGTGCTCAACGGTTGGAGCGACCACCAGTCCAGATTTGCGCGCTGCCGCTGGGCAGCGCCTTTACTCATGCTTAAAGTTTCCTTCCAGGGTGCTCCAGCTTCGACCCATGCGCGAAGGGTTTCTCTGTCTTCCTTCGGCAGCGGATCGCCAGGTGGCATTTGCCCAGCGAGAACTTTGCGTACCATCAAGCTGGTTTCAGCCCGATTGGGAACAAGCGCTGGCCCACTCTTGCCGCCCTTGAGGGCGCTTTCCCTGTTTGCCAGCACGAGGCCGGCAGTCTTCAGCTCGGAGTTGTGGCAGGAAAGACAGCGCTGGGTGAGAATCCCCGTCGCCCGATCTTCGAGGGTTGACACCTCTTGAGCCTGCATCGAAATAGCGAAGCAAAGGAGAAGAATTGAGGCTGCTTTTCCCAGAAGCCCTATCGGTTCCGCCGATGCGTTCGCAGATACCCTAGAGTGCATGGTTGCCACATCTCTCCAGTTAGCTCTTGGATTCGCCGGGCCTCGACGAAAAATGATGAACTGCTGGGTAAGCTGGCGCTTCCTCTCTCCCATCATACATCGGTCACAACGGTTGCGGCAGCTTTCACTTTCTCCCCGAACGGCTTCGATATGGCTGCCGCTTGCTAATCTAATCATCGCAAAGTTCTCTGAGCATCCTGGTGTTTCGAGGCATTTCGCTCTAGAGAAATTCCAGCTTCAGTGTGGTCGTAGTATCGAGATCGAGGCCGAGCCAAAGTGTCTGCCCGTCCCAAGCATACTCTTTTGGCTTCAGAACCCGGCCGGCAACCGTCACACTGCGCAAAGCCTTGGGAGCCTTCAGCAATTCGAAAACCGGATTGACACATCGCACCGAGGGTTTCAGGGTGATGGAAACCGTTGGGCCATCGACGATAAGTCGAATCGCGCGTCGCTCCGGCACGTGGGAATCCAGATCCAGGCGAGCACCTTCCAGATCCAACGAGGGAGGACTCTTAAAACTCTGCGCCCACTCCAAGAGCCGCTGATCCGGAGCTTCGGTCAATCCAATCAGCCAGTACCAGCGTCGCTGGTCCATGGTCTTCAATCGTCCCAAGGTGTCGTGAGTCTGGAGCGTTGTGGAAAACGCCGGCGTGTGGTTGTTCATCCCCCACGTCATGATGCTATTGTGAGACGGACTGAGATAGATGCGGTCATCAATCGCCATGCCGGTCATGTTGCCGCGGGCTAAAGGCCAGTGGCTGCCCCAATAGAAGGGTGTCGCCATCTCTCCTCGATCGTAAAAGGGACCAAAAATCGACGGCAGAAGAGTGTTGATGGGGGTAAACGAGATGGCACTGGCCGTGTCCTCTTTGTGGAGGCGAACGCGGTAAACGGCCGGGATGTCGCGCGGGTCGCCTATGCCGGGCCTTTTTATGGTGCCGGCAGTGGACTTCTCCCCTTGTGCGGGGAACTGGATCTCCCGCTTTTGACCATCCAGGAAGAGAATATCGGTCATTCTCGGGTCGAGCACCTTAAACGGGAAAGCCGACTGCGCGGTGATGACAATGAACTCCTGAACCTCGTAGATTGATCCCGGAGCGCTCTTCAAGTTTAGTATCCGAGTTCCAAATCCATCGGGATAGAAGTAGTAGTCCTCCACGGGCATGTCGCCCCAAACCTTGTAAAGGAAGTCTGTCGATTGGTATCTCCAGCGAACGTGGACCCGCGCTGGCGTCGACTCAACGATCTCGACGCGGGAATAACGCAGTTCTTTGTCCATCAGTGGCTCGACACAATCCACGAAGCCATCGGAAGGAGGAAGTGTCTCGGCCCACTCGTAACTCAAACCGGTGTTATGTTGGCCGGCCCAGAAAGGAATGTAGCTGGAGCCGCGCCAGAACACGAAGCGCGTGCCGTTCGGCAGGGAGATGACGACATCCTTCAGCTCAGGCGCCCAAGCTGTGTCGTAACTGATGGAGGAAAGTTCGCCCGTCTCGGGATTTCTGACAGAGATTGGCGCGTCGTAGCGGAGCTTGAGCTCGGTGGCTCCGAACTCCGGTAACGTAGAAGCTTGCTTGACGCGCATGGTCTGAATCTTCTTTTGCCATAGTTCCTTGCCGCCTTCCAGAAGTGCGACGTGCAACACATCCTTCTCGGGCGCATTGGTCAAAAAGGGCAGAGGCAGAGAGACCTGGATCTTTTTCCCGCCAGTCAGTTCCAGCGGGAGCTCCGCCTTCGATTTCATCTCGGACTCAAACCAGGCAACTGCCTGAACACTGCGTTTGCCATTTCGATTCGAAAACGCGGCGAGTTCCAGCCCGGCCTTCTGTCCAGGACCTAGCAGCAGCCAATCGTAAGGCACCAGAATCGCACCGAGGTTAACGGGATTGACAAGCCTGTCGGGCCGGGCGACAGCCTCAGCCTCCAACTCTGGAATCCGGACCTGCTGACGAACTACCTCTAGTGGATTTCCTTCGAACTTGCACTTGGCGAAAAGTACGAGCTCATCAAATGGCTGAATGAACGTTGCCTTCCCTACGAACGGCGGCTTCGCAAAGATGCCGGCCAGCGCCACGATTTTGCGTTCTGCTTCCGTTCCCTGCCAGTATGACGCCAGCCAGTACTCCCGGAGCGGCCGGGTTTCCGACTGTAGCTCAGCCACGGCGGTCACGCCTTTGCCCACGCGCTCCAGGTCGAATGGTGGACGCCAGGGATGGCGAGTCTCCAGGCGGATGGCACCCGTCACTTGCTCCTGGCACTCATCCGCGAGCGAGTGGGGCGTCGGGTCAACAGCCCAAAGGAGCAAAGACCAAACCAGTGATAGGCACAAGCGGAATCGAGTCTGTGTAAGAATCACGAAGTCCTCCGGAACATTTGATGTGGAGAGCACTCAAGGCAAGACGGGATGCCGCGGATCTAGTTGCTCGCTGAACCGAACTCGAACTGCAGCGACGTTACACCGTCGATGTCGGCATTGACCCAGACGACTTGACCGTCCCAGACATATTCGCGAGTCCCTAGCGGCCGGTTGTTCAGGGTAATCGCTGTCAGATTCTTTGGTGCGTGTCGCAGCTCGAAAACCGGATTGACGTACCGAACCCCATGCTTGAAAGTGATCTCGACTGTGCTGTTTTCAACGACCAACCGGATGGCACGCCGCTCGACGGCATAGGAATCGGCGTCGAGGCGCGCGCCTCGCAATTCGAGAGAGGGAGGTCCGCTGAAGCTGTGGGCCCAGTCGAGCAGTCGCGCATCGCCGTCATCGTTCATGCCAATCAGCCACGTCCAGCGCCGCGTTTGCATCAACTTGGACTGGCCCAACGTGTCGATCAGGCGCAGCTGTCCGGAGCTTTGAGGTGTCTGCCGTTCCAGCCCCCATCCGAGTACACTGTTGTGGGCAGGCGTCAAATAAATACGGTCATCGATGGCCCAGCCCGTCGAGTTCCCGCGGGCCAGCGGCCAGTGGCTGCCCCAATAAAAAGGTGTGACCATTTCTCCACGATCGTAAAACGGCGAGAAGAGATATTGCGGCAAGTGAGTATCAACCGGGTTGAAGGAAATTGCGCCCGCCGTCTCGTTCTTGTTGAACCGTATCCGGTAGATCGCAGGCACATCCCTCGGTTCACCCAGCCCGCTGGACCGCGAGAATGAAGTCGTGGTCGAGGGTTTTTCGTTCGGTCCCGGGAAAGTGATTTCTCTTTTCTGACCGTCAAGGAAAAGGATGTCGGCCGTCTTCGGGTTCAATACTTCAAAGGGGAACGCACCTTGTGGCGTCATTACGATGTACTCGAGAACTTCGTAACGAGCCTCCGGAACGGTGCGGAGTGTCAAAACCCGAGTGCCGTAGCCATCAGGGTAGAAATAGAAATCCTCCGAGGGCGAGTCGCCCCAAACCTTGTAGTTGAAGTCATTCGATTGATAGATCCAGCGCACATGGATGCGCGCCGACGTGGATTCAACGATCTCCACCCGCCCGTAGCGAAGCTCCTTGTCCATCAGAGGTTCCACTGAGTCTGTGAATCCATCGGCGGGGGGCACCGTCTCTGCCCATTCGTAGCTCACGCCGGTGTTGTGCCTGCTGGCCCAAAACGGAATGTAGCAGGAGCCCCGCCAAAACACGAAGCGAGACCCGTTCGGCAAGAAGACGACGACATCCCTCAGTTCAGGTTTCCAAGCAGCGGAGTACTCCATTGACGAGAGCGCTCCGGTTCGTGGGTTACGAACCGAGATCGGGGCGTCATAGCGCAGCTTGGTCTCAACAGCGCCGAATGCAGGCCACTGGGGAACATCTTTGACCCGCATGGTTTGGACTTCCTTCTGCCACAGTGTATTTCCCTCAGCACCGAGCACCTTGACCTGTAAAATATCACGCTCCACAGATTGGGACACCGGAGGAAGCTCGAGCCTTGTCTGAGTCCGCCTGCCTCTCACCATTTCAAAGGAAGCAGAGACCTTCTCTTCCGCTGAAGATTGGTACGCCGCGACGACTTTAGCGCCAGCGTGGTCGCGTGAACGATCGATTGCCGCGACATCAATCACTGCCCTCTGCCGGGGTGCCAGTAGTAACCAATCGTGAGGCACGAGAATGGCGCCCAAATCCACTGGATGAATTGTCTGCTCGGGCCTGGCTTGTGCTTCAGCTTCCAACAGTGGGGGGTGAAGTCGCCTGCGAGCCACTTCAACGCTGTCTCCGTTGAATCGACAGCGAGCATGCAGCGCTACCTCTTCCGGATAGACTTCAAAGTTCGCTTCTCCGAAGAACGAAGGTTTGTCGCCGCTCGAACGCGGGCCTTTCAAGGACAGCATCTGGCGCGTGTCTTCCTTCCCGTTCACGTAGCTTGCCAGCCAGTATTCCCGATAAGGCCGCGCCGTGGCCGCGATCTCAACAAGCACTCTTGCGGGCTGACCGACGCGTTCCAGGCCAAACGGAGGCCGCCAGGGATGGTGAGACTGCAGGCGGATCTCGGCTGTCACGCTTTCATCGCAGTCTGCAGCTTTAGTTGAACCTCCGAAGGAGGCACTGAGAGCAAGGATGAGGGCAGCCGTCGAGTTCACGCAGACGCGCACTGCCCTTGATGCTGGTGTCATGTCTCTTTTTCTCTCCAGAATTGAAATGGGGCGCAAAACCCGCATACAGATGAAGCGACGAAGAACGAACGACCGGCATCAACAAACCACCGCTGGCCTATCGCGTCCCGGAAACACGTTTCTCGAAAGCTTCCTGCTTTTCTCGCTTTCGGTCGTTCAGCTTCGCCAGCACTGCTTCGGCTTTAGCGCGATCGCCCGTCCGCAAATAGACCCTAGCCAGAGTGTTATTGGCGCCGTCATGGTCCGGGTTGCACGCCACTGCCTTCTCGAGCTCCGCCGCTGCCGCTTTCGTCTGGCCTTGCTGGAAGAAGATCTTGCCAAGCTGGTAGTGCCCATCTGCGTGCTGAGGCTGGAGACGCACGACCTCGTTCAGTTGCTGAATCGCTTCGGATATCTCTTGCCGCCCCAAAAGCAACAAAGCCATTTCATAGCGGGCGGGATAGAAGTCCGAATTGATGGTGAGCGAAGAACGGTAGGCATTCAATGCGTCTGCAATCTTGCCCAACTTCGCCAAGGAGCGACCCATGTCAAAATGGGCTCGCTGGAAATCCGGATCAAGCTTGATAGAATTCTGAAAACTTTCAATCGCGTCGGAAAACTTTCCCATGTTGAAGTAACTGAGTCCCATGGCAAAGTGGATTTGCGGCGACACTTTCCCCTGACTCAGTGCTTCCTTGAGAACCTTGACGGCCGAGGAGTTGTCGCCGGCCTTTTGGTACAGCCCCGCGAGATTGAAGATCAGGTCCGCTCGCTGTGGAGCCAGTTGAATCCCACGTATCACCGACTGAGCGGCTTGGGGAAGCTGATTCAGGCCCCCATGCACCATGCCCAGCAGATTAAAGTAGTCCGGATCTTTGGCACCGTCTGCGGCGAGCTCGCTCAGCAAGTCCCGACACAGGCTGTACTCCTTTTCCAGGTACAGAAGCTCCGCGAGCAAAACACGATTCTGGTAGGAGACCCGATCGCTAGTCAGCTGGGCGCTGGCTATCTGTCTTACCCGGGTTAGCGACTGCTTCTGTTGCTCTGCCAGGCCAGGCACCTGTTTCAAAAGATTGAGGAACTCCCGCAAGACTCGCCAGGCGTCATCATCCCGGTTGGAGTTCGCATAAGCATCGAGCAGTGAAGCCAGCACAAGTGAATTGCTGGCCGAAACGTTGCGGGCACGCTCCAAAGATTCGATGGCACCAGCATATTGCCGGTGTTGCAGCAGAAGCATTCCGATGCTGAAGAAGGTGGCCCCATCATCCTTGGCTGTCCCGGCCAGGATTTCTTGAATCGATTGAATTGCTTTCTCATCCTGACCCAAGTCAAAGTAGCAGCGCGCAAGGTTGAACAGAACGCCGGCGTCTGCCGGTCTGAGGGACTTGGCCTTTTCGAGATACAACAGTGCTTCTGCAGCTTTGGACTGCTGCAGGTAAATGAGACCCGTGTTGTGATTGGCTGTCAGGTCCTGAGGATTGGAGTCGAGTGCCTGCTTGAATTGGATGAGAGCTGGGTCGAGCTGCCCTCGCCGGAAATAGTACGCTCCCAGGTTGTTATGAACGCGTCCTGAACCAGGAGCCAGCTCCAAAGCCTTTTGAAAATGGCTCAGGGCTTCACTGTCTCTCATGGTCTGGTCGCAAATGAAACCGAGCAGGTTATGGACTTCGGGGTCTCGCGCGCCTTCAGCGAGAGCGGTTCGAAGCTTATCCTCGGCGCCCCTCAGTTCTCCTTTCTGAATCTGACTGGCTGCACGGCTCACCACTTCCGCAAAATCCTTGCCCCAAGCCACGCCCCTCGTCCAAGAAAAAGGGAGTAGTGACACTACCAGAGCGATCCAGGCACGACGTTTAGGCTCGGTCATCAACTCGCTATGAAAGGTTGCAGGAAATGAATAATATTCATACAATAAAAATCTACGTGAACAACTCTCATTGTCCTCAACATGCAGAACCAGTGTCAAGAAGTTACTTGGTCCTTTGAGACCCGAACAAACGGCGCACGCTCCCGACAGCTGGTAAGACCGAGGTTAACTCAACGCGCGATCGTTGCGGGTGATACGCACGAAGACGCAGCGCACTCGGCGCCGTGCCATCGGAATAAAACGTGAACGCGTCTCTCGTTTGTGTCTGCATGACCGGCCTAAGTACAGCAAATGCGCTCTGAAGATCGAGTAGAACGCAGCCAGGCGTCGATGCTAAGATGCACGACACTCGATCGTAGGATGATGCGTGAAAACGGATGGTTAAGCGAACATCAAGTTCCCTGATTCTCGTCTTTGCCATTTTCTGGGGCGCTGCTTCTGAAGCGTTGGCCCAGGGAGACCGTGGCCGGGTCGTCGGTGTTATTACCGACTCTACGGGTGGCATTCTGCCCAAAGCGTTGATCTCGGCACTTAACCTGGCGACAGGATTCCGAACCCGCGCCGTAAGTGGAGACTCGGGAGTCTATGTCCTGCCGTATCTCCCAGCCGGGACGTTCCGCATTACCGCGCAACTGTCCGGCTTCAAAACGCACGTGCGGGGTCGTGTCATAGTTCCCGTGGGTCAAACAGTTCGGCAGGATATCCGCCTGGAAGTGGGGGAAATCAGCCAGCATGTGGAAGTCACACCTGATGAGCTGCTGCAAACCGAGACTTCCACGGTGTCCACGGTGGTGAGCAACGAACAGATTGCCGAACTGCCGCTCAATGGCAGAAGTTTTACGGAACTGACATTGCTTGTCCCCGGTGCCGTTCCGAACCCCAACCCAACCTTCCTGACTCGGGGCACCAACGTCTCAGTGAGCGGAAATCGCAGCGAGAATAATAACTTCACCCTGGATGGCATCACCAACAACGAAACATTCTTTAAGCAGTTTGGTGTGCAGCCTTCTCTGGATGCCATTCAGGAATTCGTCATCCAGACTAACGTCTCGTCTGCCGAGTTTGGTTCGGCCGCTGGTTCACAAGTCAACGTCGCCACGAAGTCGGGCAGCAGTATCTTTCACGGAAGCCTGTTTGAGTTCGCGCGCAATGACGTGTTCGATGCGCGCGATACCTTTGCTAGAGAAAAGCCCGATTTCCGGCAGGATCAATTTGGCGGCACCCTATCGGGCCCTCTCGATCTGCGCAGCGCCCGGTCCGCCAGGCGGCTGGCATTTTTCATGGTCAACTACGAAGGCTTCCGCTTCCGCAGAGTCTCGAATATTTATTCAACTGTTCCGACGGCAGCTATGCTGGCAGGAGACTTGTCGCTCGACGTCACTGGCTTGCCAGCCCCGCCGATCTACGATCCGGCGACGACGCGACCCGACCCCGCCCATCCCGGCGGCTGGATTCGAGATGCCTTTCCGGGCAACAGAATTCCACGCAACCGCCTCGATACGATCGCGGGTTTGTGGGTTCAACGATTTCTGCCCGCGCCCAATCTGCCTGGGCGCGCTGCCAATTTTCTTAACACGCGACCTGGGAGAAACGATTCCGATCAATTTACGGCCCGCGTGGATTACGAGTTCGGCGAACGGAACACCCTGTTCGGGCGTTTTTCGTACGTGGACTCGCAAGCATTGCGCCCCGGGCCGCTGCCGGCCGTGGATAACACGTTGGGCAACTTCTTTCGGAACCTGGTTCTCAGCGACACGCATGTCTTGAACTCGACGATGACTTTGGATGTTCGCCTCGGCTACCATCGCAACAACCTGCGGGTGGCCGACAGCGCCCCGGGCGGTTTGCAGGGAGCCCTGGATTTCCTGCGAACCACGGGCATCCAAGGAGTGACCGTAAAAAGCCAGGAGATTCCTCTCTATCCTCAAGTGAACGTGGCCGGGCTGTTCGGAATCAACCAGAGCGGCTTCCCTTTTCCCGACGACACTTACCAGGCCGTGGCGAGTCTGAGCCGTGCACAGGCCAGGCATTTCCTGAAAATGGGAATGGACCTCCAGCATCGCCGTAATTAATATGGACGACGGGCTGTTCAGCGCAATCTATACTTTCACGAAGGATCCGACGACCGATCCGCAGAACCTACAAGGCACCGGCCAGGCACTGGCAGCGTTTCTTCTAGGCCTGCCCAACCAGGCTTATCGTAACATCGGTGACACAGCTGCCCTGATGCGCAGCAACAGCTACCATGTGTATTTCCAGGACGACTGGAAGATACTGCCCAATCTGACGCTGAATCTGGGATTGCGCTACGAATACACGCAATGGCCGCGTCACCGCGACAACAAGCTTGCATCTTTCGACTTGGAGACGGGGCAATTCCTCTGGGCTGGCAAGAATCCGGTTACCGGAGAAGGCCCCAACACAATCCCGACGCTCGTGCCTCCCGATCGCAACAACTTTGCTCCACGGTTTGGCTTCGCTTTACTCTTGAATCCCAAAATGTCGTTGCGGGCGGGCTACGGTGTCTTTTACAACTCCAACTTTCTGTGGGAAGCCCAGGGAGTGCGGGGCAACTGGCCTTATGCAATCAGCGAAGCACTGACCGCGCTGAATACGGTGCACCCCACTTCTCCTTCGAGAACGACATTCACGCCGGACTTGGACGTTCAATTGGGTTCGACCGTGGCTCCAGGCGGCCAGCACATCGTGGATCGGCGAAATCGCGTGGGCTATTGCCAACAATGGAACCTGCATCTTCAGCGTGAAATCACGAGGGGCTTGCTTGTGGAAGCAGGCTATGTAGGCACCAAAGGAACGAAGCTGTCAGTTTTTCTCAGTGGTAACGACGCCAGCCCAGGGCCGGGCGATCCCAATCCGCGGCGCCGTTATCCAGCTTTAGGTGCAGTCAGCCTGATGACTGCCGTGGGAAGTTCCAGCTACCACGGCCTTCAGCTCAAGGCGGAGAAGCGATTCTCCCAGGGGTTGAGTTTTCTCGGCAGCTATGCCTTTAGCAAGACGCTCAATATTGGTGGAGATGGCTTTGGCGCGAGTGCCAGCCCCCAGGATTCAAGAAATCTGAAGGCCGATCGCGCTCTATCAGGGATTCACCGCCAGCATAATTTTGTTCTGAACTACATCTATGAGCTCCCATTTGGACAAAGGTGGCCCTACCGAGGGCTCTGGCTGCGGATTGCGAAGAGCTTAATTGCCGGCTGGGAAATCAACGGAATCAATGCCGTGCGCTCGGGCCAACCCATCAACGTCACCATTCCTCGAGATATTGCCAACGTTGGCTCTCGTGGATTTTTTGCCCGTCCGGATCTGTTGCGAAATCCCGGGCTCAGCAGCCCGACTCCCGCACGGTGGTTCGATACAGGTGCTTTCGCTGAACCCGAACCTAATTCGTTTGGAAACGCGGGCAGAAACGTTGTTCTTGGGCCAGGGACGTCTAACTGGACAATGGGACTCTTTAAGAATTTCCATTTTCAGGAGCGCAGCAAGCGCCTCCAGTTCCGTGTGGAAGCCTTCAATCTGCTGAATCAGGTGAACTTGGCGAACCCCGAGGTCAACTTTGATTCTCCGAGGTTTGGCCAGATTCTGGACTCTGCGCCGGCGCGGCAGATCCAGTTCGGGTTGAAATATCTGTTTTGACTCGAGGTCTGTTTCCGGTACAGTCTCGGCGCTTGCTTTGTAGCCGTAACATGGGCTCGGCCAGAGCTGGGCTGTCATAAATTTCAGCGATAGATTGTCCCTAGATAGAGAGTACTCAAAATGCGGATTGGAGGAAGCCAGGCGGCTGCGACCGCAACCGCTAAGAACGACGCTGCAGCATCAATCCGCCAGACTTCAGAGCTGGAACAGAAAGTTGGGGGAATTTTTCTCTCTCTGCGGCTCGCGGTGTATCGATATCTGCTGGGTGTCGTTGGCCGTCGGGAGGAAGCCGAGGAGATTACTCAGGAGGTCTTTCTTTCTCTCTACACGACACTGCAAAAGGGCACCAATATCGCAAATTGCCGCGCCTGGATCTTTCGCGTAGCGCACAACATGGCGATCAACTTTCAGAAGCGACCTGCCGTCGTTGAGTCCGTCCAGGAAAGCGAGTGGCAACGGCTTTGTGAAAGCCGGAAAGATCCCTCCGGTGACGGTGAGCAGCGACTGCTGGCGGACGAAAGGCATCAGCGCGTGGGGAAGGCCATGGAGCGACTTTCGCCGCAAGAGCGCCACTGCCTGAACCTTCGGGCCGAGGGCTTATGCTTCAGAGAAATTGCGGACGTGCTGGGCATTCGCATCTCAACGGTTGAAACCTTCATCGATCGAGGCATCAAGAAAATCGCCCGTGAGCTCAATGAGTCATAAACAGATTCCACCAGATGGCGGATGGCATCCCTCCGATCGGGAACTGCTTCTGTATGTCAATGGAGAGTTGCGCGCCAAGCAGAGTCGCAAATTCCAGACACATTTACGAGGCTGCTGGGCCTGTGCGCTCAGGCACGATCGGATGGCAGGGGCCATTACAGCGTTCATGCGCGGGCGCGAGTCGGCGCTGATTGAATGCGATTTCCCGGAGCCGGCCGACTGCAAATTTGAAGTCAAACTGAGTCAGTTGGCGGACAAGACCCGCAAAGCTCAGCGGTCTTCTTGGGTGCGGCTCGCGGAGTGGCTGCGCGCGCCTGGATTCGCGAAACTCGCTGCCACTGCTGCAGTCGTAGCGATCATCACTTTCATCGGGTTTCGGCTGAGTTCTGTTCCCTCGGTTTCCGCTCGTGAGATCCTGAACCGGGCCGAATTGGCGGAAAGTAGTCGGCTGCAAGCTCACGTGTCCCCTGTGCTTCACGAGCGACTCCGGGTCACTCGGCGTTTGCCGGGCCGTCAGGCTGCGGAATCGGTCGCGTGGGAGAGCTGGCATGATGCCCACAACAAGCGTTTCAGCCAGAAAATCGATACCTCTTCGGCAGAAGATAGGCAGCTGTCCCCCGAGTCCCCGCCTAGGAAAAAGGAAACGCGGAAGACCGGTGAGGTTCACTCCGTTGTAGACGAACTGACGACGATTCTGGAATCGAATCACATGGACCCACGGCGTCCCCTTTCCGCTTCTGGATTTTCCGCCTGGCACTCCTCGCTGCGCGAGCCCGCGGAGGGCATTGATGAGGCTCGCCTGAGCGACGGCAGACGGGCGCTCAACATCCTTACGTCTGTGGCGGAGCCTTTTTCGACGGACTCGATTGTTAAAGCAGCACTCCTGGTTCGCGAGCAGGATTGGCACCCAGTGGAGCTGCACCTCCAGGTATCTCTCCCCGACGGGCTGCACGACTACGAAGTGAGCGAAACTCAGTTCGAAGTGGTCGCACTTCATACGCTGAGCCCATCGATTTTCGAGACCCTATTGCAGCCAGCAGTGCCGCCAACCTTGGCTGCCACGCCTGTGATTCCCGATGCGATGATAGCGGAGAGCCGCATCGTTTCCCTGGAACTCGCGGTTCAGCAACATCTGCATAGCGTCAAAGCCTGTTTGGGAGAGGAGATAGATTTTGTTCGAACGCCTGCTGGTCCATTGGAAGTTCGGGGCATTGTGGAAAATAGTGAAAGAAGAGATGAGATTCTGCGTGCCCTGGCGGTGCTTCCCGAAGTGAAGGCCAGGTTCCAGACTTCAGCTGAAGCCGACACTGCTGTCACCCCATCAGCGAGCTACCAGAACAGCTTGCCGGAGCCCGGGCTGCCGGGTGACCAGCCGGCGGGGGCCGATTCTGCGCTCTACAAGTATCTGCTCAGGCACTTTGTTCAAAAGCCCGGTTTGCTGGCAGAGCAGAAGAACCAGGGCGAGCCGATTATGTTGAGCGCCGGACTCCAGGCCCTGAAGTTTTCAAACAAAATGGTGTCGTTGTCCCAAGCGGCTTACGCTGAGGCTTGGGCCCTGAGGCGTCTGGTTGAGAGATACACCCAACCCGGCGGACTCAACCTGACTCCGGATGGGTGGGCAATCCTGCAGACGCTGATCCGGGACCATGTTGAGCAACTCAGTAAGATCATCCAGCAATGCGAGGGTCTGGCCGTACCCGTTCTGAGTCCCCTGCTGGAAGGTCGGCAGCTTTCAAGCCATGACGCGAACAGAGAGACCGACTGGCAGACTTGGCCGTCGGGGTCAATGCGGCTGTTTGAAACGACGATTGAGGCAGACCGCCTCATCAATTCTTTGATCGAGGAGTCCCGATCGGAAGAGAGACTCCCTGAAACCGTGCGATCTCTGCTTTCAACCCTCGTCCAGATTCAGCGCGAAGCAAGAACTGTCGCAACTCAGGTCTCCCAGGCGAAGGTTGAGCCGATTCCGGCCAGGATTGCAGGCAAGAATTCCAAGTAAGTGCACAGACTCTGGCGAGTCCTGATTCACACCTCCATCCACCCACCAAAAAGCCTTCGGTCAACTCTGGCGAAAGTCGGCGACTTTCTTCGCTGAATCCCTGCATCTTCAAAAGCCTCCCTTCCTATTGAGCGCTGCAATGGAGCAAACACTGGCGCTGCGCTCTTGCCCCATGAGTTACCCCCGCCACTTCATTTTTTCATTGTTTTTTTCTCACTGTCGTAAAAGACCGATTCCAATTGTCATAGTAATGTAAACACGCAATGTGGGCTTAAGGTTGGGTCTCTGTAACTTTCAGGCAGGGTGTGCTAAAGGAGAAAGGTATGAAAAGGATTGGCGCAGTCGCTGTATTTCTAATGCTTTTGGTCTTGTCGTGCTCTGTCCCGCTGAGCGCCCAGACCTCGTTTGGGAAGATAACTGGAATTATAAGAGACTCTTCCGGTGCCGTTCTTCCCGATGCGACTATTACCATCACAAACGAGCAGACCGGTCTTACCAGGCAAGCGACAACGGATGCGAACGGTGCTTACACAGTTCCGTCGCTGCCTCCTTCGATCTACAGCGTTGCAGCTGAATTGAAGGGCTTTAAGAAGGGTCTTGCTTCGAAAGTGAACCTGGAAGTCAACCAGACCCTGCGAAGAGACATTACCTTGGAAGTTGGCGAAATCAGCCAAACAATCGAGGTCCAAGCTGAAGCCCCGTTGCTCCAGAGCGAATCTTCGACGGTGGGTACCGTTATCACGAACAAGCAAGTAGTCGAGCTGCCGCTCAACGGCCGGAGCTTCACCGAGCTGACCTACTTGATTCCGGGTGCTGTGCGCCAGGCTGGCGCGACGTTCCAGGTGAGTGGTGGCAGCCGGGTGTCGGTTAGCGGCGCTCGCGCGGAAGATAATAACTACACGCTGGATGGTGTGAACAATAACGAGACCTTCTTTAAGGCATTCGCGGTTCAGCCATCAATCGATGCGATTCAGGAATTCAAGATCCAGACGAACATAACGTCAGCCGAGTTTGGCCAAGCTGCAGGCGCCAACATCAACGTGGTGACCAAGTCGGGCACGAATGACATCCACGGGGTTCTCTTCGAATTCTTGAGAAACAATGTTTTCGACGCCCGTGATGCGTTTGCGCCCCGCAGGCCGGTGTTCCGCCAGAACCAATATGGCGGCCAGGTGGGTGGGCCGGCCATCAAGAACAAGACGTTCTGGTTTTTCAACTATGAAGGTTTTAAAAACCGCAGAGGTGCCACGGCGCTGGGAACGATTCCCACACCTGCGATGCTCAGCGGGAATCTGGCTTTCGATCACACCGGAGCAGCAGCCCGGCCCATTTTCGATCCGGCCACAACCCGGTTAGTAAATGGCAGGCTGGTGAGGGATCCATTTCCGGGAAACATCATCCCAGCCAACCGGATTGATCCGATCGTCAAGTCTTACTCGACGCTTTTCTATCCGGCGCCGAACCTGCCTGGGCAGGCAGCTAATATTATCAACACGCAGTCGGGCTCCATCGATAGCAACCAGTTCACGATTCGCGCCGACCACAAGATCAGCGACAACAACAATTTCTTCAGCCGCTTCTCCTACGTTCAGGCTGAGCAGCTGACCCCTCGGGCGCTGGGTGTTTCAGTCAACTCGACAAGCAACGCCTTCAGGAACTTCATGATCAGCGACACGCATTTGTTCAATGCGACGACGATCCTGGATGTGAGACTCGCGTACCACCGGAACAACCTGCAGATTGCGGAGCAGGGGCCAAGCGACTTGGCCACCGTGAAGCAATGGTTGCAGACCACCGGGATTCAAGGGATTCCGATTAAGAATGAAAACGTCCCACTTTACCCCCAGTTTCAACTCGGCGACGGCTATACGAATGCCAACCAGGATGGCTATCCGTTTCCGGACGACACTTACCAGATTCTGGCGAGCTTGAGCAAGAACAAGGGCAAGCATCTGATGAAGTTCGGCATGGACTACCAGAACCGCCGCAACTTGGACGATGGCTTGTTCTCGGCCAATATCGGCTTCACTAGAATTCCGACATCGGACCCCCAGAATGCGGCGACAACTGGGCAGGCCGTCGCTTCTTACCTGCTCGGGTTGCCAACCTCGGCTCTGCGCAACGTTGGGGATACCACGGCCTTGATGCGCTGGAGCGGGTATTACTTCTATTTCCAGGATGATATCAAGGTGAATTCCAAGCTGACGCTGAACATCGGGTTACGGTACGACTATACCCAGTGGCCGCGCCATCGCGACAACAAACTGGGATCGTTCGATCTCGCAACCGGCAAGTACCTTTGGGCAGGCACGAACCCCATCACCGGGGAAGCAGCCAACACCTTCCCCACGGTGATTTACCCTGACCGGAACAACTGGGCGCCTCGTGCTGGCATCGCTTACCTCTTGAACAACAAGACGACCCTTCGAGCCGGGTACGGCTGGTTCTACAACACGAACTTCCTCTGGGAGGCTCAAGGGATTCGTGGTAACTGGCCCTTTGCCATCAGCGAGACCAAGACGAACCTGAACGACACCTTTATTGACTCCCCGTTGAAAACCACCTTCGCGCCGTACACCTCGACAGGTCCGAATACCAATGTCCCTCCGGACGCCCAGCACATTGCCGACCGTAATCGCCGCGTGGGCTATATGCAGCAGTGGAACCTGCATTTGCAGAAAGAAGTAGCGGGCGGGTTGGTGCTGGAGGCTGGATATGTGGGAACAAAGGGATCCAAAGCTTCCATCTTCGCAAATGCCAATACGGCCCCCCCGGGACCGGGAGCCGTTCAGCCACGCCGTCCATTTACGAACCTAGGCCCAACCAGTTTGATGACCGATATTGCCAGTTCCATTTATCACGGTCTCCAGTTCAAAGCCGAGAAACGGTTTTCCAAAGGACTGGCGTTCCTGGGCAGCTACACGTTCAGCCGCAACATCAACACCGGCGGCGACGGGTTCTCGGCGAGCGCTTCTCCGCAGGACCCCACCTGCATCAAATGCGAGCGCGCTCTTTCCGCCTTCCACCGCAAGAATCTGTTTTCCATGAACTTCGTCTACGAGTTGCCGTTCGGGAAAGGCAAGCAGTTCCTGACAGATCTGAAAGGGCCGGCTAACCATATTCTCGGTGGCTGGCAGTTCAACGGGATTGTGACGGCGAGTTCAGGGCAACCGATCGGAGTGGGAATTGGCCGCGATATCGCCAACATTGGAGCTCGATCAATCGCCCAGCGCCCGAATGTGAGCGGGAATCCCAACATTGATAACCCGACGTCCGCCCGCTGGTTCAACACATCCGTCTTTTCCGAGCCAGCGCCCTATACTTATGGCAACGCGGGCAGAAACATCATCATTGGGCCAGCCAATCAGACCTGGACCTTGGGTTTCTACAAGAACTTCATGATTGCAGAACCGCATTCGCTGCAATTCCGGGTTGAGATGTTTAATGCCTTTAACCACGTGAACCTTAATAATCCGACCACCAGTTTTGACTCGCCGAATATTGGCCGCATCTTCGGCTCCGCGCCGGCGCGCCAGATTCAGTTTGGGTTGAAGTATTATTTCTAGCAGATGACTCGAAGTTGTTTCGAACCCTAGCTCTAGGGACTGGCTGATTCACTTAACCACAGAGGCACCAAGGCATGAGTACTCTTGTCTTGGTGCCTCTGTGTATTTATGCTTGCTCGCTCCTGCTGAACCGAAGCTGATGATCGACCCCGATTTGAAAGGAAGAACCGTGCTTGTGACTGGTGCCAATCATGGGATTGGCGCTGCCACAGCGAAGGCGTTTGCGGAGGAGGGCGCTCAGGTTTTTGTTGCCTACTTTCGCAAGCCCTGCCCTTACTCGGGTGAGGTGTTGGAAAAGGCCCGCTGCATGGGACGCGGTGGCCCGGAACTCTACTTTGCCGGGCAACAGGCGACGGCGGACGGGGTCATCAGCCACATCCGAACCCAGGGTGGCAAGGCTGCAGCCTTGGAGGCCGATCTCGGCGATTCGGCTGTGATTCCTCAATTGTTCGACCAGTGCGAGAGCGAACTAGGCCCAGTCGACATCCTGGTGAACAACCACACCCATTGTGTGCTGGAGACATTTGACCCGGACAAGGTAACCAGCGATGGATTTCCCGTTTCTCTACCGACCGCTGAATCGATCGATGCCCATTTTGCGATCAATGCCAGAGCTTATGCGCTGATGATGGCTGAATACTTTCAGCGTTTCCTGAAGCGGCGCGCTCAAGTCGGGCGCGTTGTCAATATCAGCACCGATGCTGCTCACGCCCATGCCCAGAATCTAAGCTATGCAGCCAGTAAACACGCGATCGAGTCCTACAGCCGCTCGGCCGCGCTGGAGATGGGCCGGTACGGCATTACGGTGAACGTCGTCGCACCAGGGCCTACTCAGACAGGCTATATCACGCCGGAATCCGAAGCGGCTCTCGCCGCCGGGACCCCTCTTCGCCGTATTGGCAGGCCTGAAGACATCGCGCAGGTCATCGTCTTCCTGGCTTCCGCTCAGGCACACTGGCTGACTGGCCAACTGCTTTACGCCGGTGGCGGCTGGAGAATACCGCTGTAGAGCTCGAGCTTGCGGCGATGCAGATTGACAGTGTGGTAACCTGTTCTCATGCCTGCTTTTCAAGCTTCGCGACTTTGCGGCTCGTCGCTCGTTTATTGCTTTCTGTTGCTGTTCTTCTTCCCGCCCTCGTCGTTCCAAGCCCAGCTCCCGCCAGAACCGCGAATTGAGAGCCTGCTTCAAGCAGCTCGGGCGGCAGAGCAGATCAAGGACTTCGAGGCAGCAGCAGCAAGCTACCAGGAAATCCTCAGGATCCGCCCGCAGTGGGCGCTGATTCACCAAAGCCTCGGTGTCGTTCGACATCTTCAGAACCGCTATCCAGACGCCATCGCGGCTTTCGAATCTGCTCTCAAGCTCGACCCTTCGCTCTGGGGTTCCCACCTGTTCCTGGGCATGGACCGTTACCGCACGAACCAGTTCCAGCTAGCAATTCCAGCCTTGCAGCAATCCATCAAACTCAATCCCAAGCTCGCCGAACCTGAAGCGAGAATGTGGCTGGGTTCTAGCTATCTAGCACTTGAGCAGCACGACGAAGCTGTAGAGCACTTTCGACGTTTGGTTGAGCTCAAACCTCGAGACCTTGAGGCGCTGTTCAACCTGGCTCAGGCTTACAGCCGCTACTCCTCAGCTCTCTTCAAGAAAATCAGCGTTTTCGAACCAGAGTCTGCCGAAGCACACCGCCTTCAGGCCGAGTGGCTCGAATGGCAGGAGAAGTCTGAAGAAGCGATCAAAGAGTATCAGCGGGTTGCCTCCCTTCGTCCCGAGTGGGAAGGAATCCACTTGAGCATCGCCAAGCTTTATCAAAAGACCGGTGAACTGGGAAAAGCTGCTGAAGCACTACAGGAAGAATTGCGCCTCGCGCCCGAGGACCCAGAAGTACGACAGAGTCTGGAAGCGGTGCAGCAGAAACTTGGCTTGAGCGGAGATGCTTCCTCAAGGATTGTTCAGGCCGGGCTTGAGCCGAGTTCGCGGGTCGAGCAAGCACTCCGCAAATTTCGGGCACGAGACTTTGCCGGCGCCAGGAGCCTGCTAGATCGGTTTATAGCTGCTGCTCCCAAGAATTTCGCAGCCCTCATTTACCTGTCGCGGTGCCACTTCCATCTGGGCGACTATTCTGAGGCAGTTCGCTTGCTGAGGCGTGAGGAACTGCAGGACCATCTGGAAGCACTTTACTGGGCTGGCAGGTCATATCAAGAGCTGGCAGCGGCGGCGCTCGAGAGCATGATCGACATCGATCCTGCCTATCATCGCGTTTTCCAGCTATCCGGCGAACTGCTCGAAGACAAGGGAAAGTATTCTGAGGCGATCAGTGCTTATCAAATAGCGCTCGAACGATCTGCGGAGTCGGCAGGCCTTCGATATGCGATTGGCAACGCTTATTGGAAAATGCAGAAGCCGGACGAAGCGCTTCTGTCGTTGAAAGCCGAACTCGCTCGGAATCCCTATCATGCCCTTGCCAATTATAGAATTGGTAGCATTTACGCGTCCAAGGGGGACGCAGACTTGGCAGCATCGTTTCTGGAAAAGGCAATTCAGGCAAACCCGGGATTGCTGCCTGCCCAACAGGAACTGGCAAAGGTCTTGTTGAGCCAGAAGCGGGACGCAGAAGCTATCGCAATCTTGAAGCGGCTCGCCATTGCCGATCCCCAGGATGAGTCAGTTCGTTATCTCTTGGCTGGGGCCTACAGAAAAGTCGGCAATCTGGAAGCGGCAAATGCCGAACTCCGAGCCTTTACGCAACTGCGCGAAAACAACAGTCGGAAACGGCAGGAATACCTCAAGGGAAGAGTGACTGCGAAGCCTTGAATCCATTAAGCAGCTACAGTCGTGATGCCGGGTGAGATTACGCTGGCATCGGTCGTGCCACTGATCATGAAGAGCCTGTCTGCCTTATTCACAATTACCCTCCTGGTCTGGACACAATCGCTTGCGCTCTCCGTGCAGACCACAAGAACAGCCAAAGAAGACGCGCAGGCTTATTGCCTTCGCGGCCAAGCCAGTCTGGAAGCTAGCCGCTATGAAGAGGCTTTGAAGGAACTGGGCCGGGCAGTGGCTTTGGACCCCTCATCGATCGAGGCGTGGTATCAGCTTGGCCTGGCTCAATGGAACCTTGGCAGGTTCGCTGATGCCTCGGCGACCTTTCAACGGACGCTTGGGCGTGCGCCGGGTCATGCTTTGTCACTCTATTACTTAGCACGCATTGACCTTCAAAGTGGCAACACAGCTCAGGCCACAACGCGCCTTGAGCAAGTCATTCGCCTCGGCGCTGGCGCTGCAGTGCAAGACGAGCACTTTCAGCTGGCGAAGGTTCTGTTGGCTTCGGGAAGGTTCAAGGAGTCGGTTCCTGTTGTCGAAGCGGGTATCAAACTTCATCCGCGTGATCATCGGCTGTTCGCTCAAATGGGAAGGGCCTGCCTGGCTGTCGGGCGAAAAGAAGACGCCGAGAAGGCGCTGAGCCAATCTAACGAGTTGCGGGAGTACCAGCGAGAGGCCACACGGTTGCTGCTGGAAGCCTCGGAGCACCTTAAAGCGGGTGCTTTGGACCAGGCTCGTGCGATCTATCAGAGATTGATTGTGTCGAATGATGTGGATGACCTGGTGTCTCTCGGAATCCGGTTTCTGGAAAACAAACTATATCCTGAGGCGACCCATCTGCTGATGCGGGCGGCACAGCTCGATCTCAAGTCGTTCGAAGCGCGCTATAACCTGGGGCTCATGTGTCTTCGTACCGGGCGTCCAGATGAAGCCAGAGAGTATCTGGCTTCAGCGGCCGCCTTGCGTCCCTTTTCATTTGAGGTTCACTCGCTGCTCGGCGTTCTCTGCAGCCAGTCTGGAAAGATCGAAGAGGCGATTCGCGCTCTACAGCAAGCGGCGATACTGAGACCCCGAGACTTGAAGGTCGCCACGCTGCTGGCGTTGCAGCTCCTTGAGGGCCGCTTTTACGCCGAAGCGTTGAATCGCTTGGAACGAAGCGTCAGCCAATGGCCGGACAGCTTGGATTTGCGCCTGCTGCTGATTCAGACCTGCCATCGCGACCAGAAGTACGAAAAGGCGGTGCAAGCGGCCCAAGAAACCCTGAAGCGCTTCCCAGACTCAGCCCGCGCCAACTTTGAAATGGGATATCAACTGTCAAGCTTCGGCAAGTTTCAGCAGTCGCGGCCATTTTTTGAAAGAGCGATTCAGCTCGATCCAGCGGTACCGGACGCGTATGCAGCTTTGGGGGATGTGTTGGTCAAGGAAGGCCGCTATGAGGATGCAGTGCGTTATCTGAGGCTGGCGATTGCGAAGGACCGTGCTCACCTGGACGCTTACCTCGGCTTGGCCAAATCCCTGCTGGCCTTGCGACGTTACACCGAAGCCATTCAGGCAATGGAGCAAGCAGTTCAGATTGATCCCGCCAATCCCCAGCCTCACTTTCACCTATCGCAGGCTTTCCTCGGTCTCGGGGAAAAAGAGCGAGCGCAGAACGCCGCCGATACTTTCAAGCAGCTCAACCAGCAAAGGATGCTGAAGAGAGATGCGGAGGGCGGCAGGGAGTTCCCCCCCAAATGAGCCGCTCCTCTCTAAGAAGCCAGCCTTTCAAACTAGCTCTGCTGGCGTGCCTGGCCGGCTCCGGTCTTCCCCGCAGCCTGCCAGGCGCCGCAGACGACTGGGAAGCGGCTGCGAGAGCGGCTTTGGCGCGGGGAGAACTAGAAACAGCGACACGCCACGCCGAAGCAGCCCAGCACAATCCGGCTACTGCCGCTGCCGCTCGTGAAGTGCTCGGCAGCATTGCGTTCCAGGAAAAGCGCAACGAAGAGGCGATCAGTCATTATCAGGCCGCTCGCTCGCTGGGAAGGCTGACACCGGAAATGATCCGCAGTTGGTCAGCCGCGCTGTTAGCTCTCTCCCGTTACTCGGAGGCACGCGAGCTTATCCAGATCGCGTTGTCCCGAGATCCGGCACAAGTCGATCTCAGATACCGACTGGCCGGGAGTTATGTCTTTGAAGGGAAGTGGAAGGAGGCCTGGCCTCATCTGGAAGAGGTCTATCGCGGTGGATTGCGCCATTCTGGAGTTGTGCTGCAACTAGCCCGCGCCCGGTTTGCAGCGGGGCACGATCTGGAAGCAATCGATCTCTTGGGAAGCCTGATGACATCGACCATTAGCTTAGATTCTTTGAGAGAGTCTGGAAAGCTGCTGTTCGAGAAGGCGCTGTACCGTCAGGCTATCGAGCCGCTCTCAAAAGCGTGGGGCCGAGAACGCGGCTCTCATGAGATCGGCATGTATCTGGCGCTCTCGCATTATCTGCTCGGCCAGTTTCCGGAAAGCGAAAGGGTGTTGCTCGGTCTGCCGCCCTCCTCCAGCTCATCACTGGACTATCAGATTCTGCTGGGATCAGTACATGCCCGGTTGGGAAAATGGAAACAGGCCGGCCTTGAACTGGAGACTGCAGTGAAGGCAGCGCCAGACCGCGCCGACGGGTATTTGAACCTTGCCCTGTTTTATCTGGAACAGAGCGACCCTGCTCGCGCAATGGAACTCTTTCGAATGGCGTCGCCGCTCACCACACGAGGAACCAAGTTGGTTTATGCCATCCCTTCGCGAAAGAGCTGTGAGGGCGTGCTGCCACCTGAGGCCCAAAGCACGCGCAACGAGACAGCAGACCTCCTGAGTCTCTTTGGCGAACAACTCCGGCTGCGACATCAGAATGGCTCGGCATTTGAAGTTTTTCTGCTCTCCCTGAAGACGGGTTCCTCCTCAGCCATTGCTTATGCGGGGCTGGGTCGTCTTTGTTGGGAGGCAGATAGTGTCCGAGAGGCCAGGATCTTCCTTGAAAAAGGGCTGGCTCTCCATCCCAATTCAGCCAATCTGCATTTCAATCTGGGGCTAGTTCAGCAATCGCTCGGCAATCTGGTAGACGCGGTGCGGCTCTACCAAAAGGCAATTGCTCTACGCAGGCCGCAAGCCACCGCTCTTGACTGGATTCAACTTGGAACTGCACAGCAAGCAGCGGGCGCAGTGCAGGAGGCGGAAGGGTCTTATCAGAAAGGCCTCGATTTGGATCCTCGCTCGGCCCAGGGACATTACGAACTAGGAAAGCTCTATTTCCAGCAAAAGGATCTGGACCGCGCTGAGCAGGCTTTAGCTAAAGCCACCGAACTGGATCCGAGTCTCGTAAAGGCCTTTTACCAGTATGGGCAGGTCTGCCTCCGCCGCGGCGATCCCGAGAGGGGGAAGATGCTTCTAGACAAGTTTCATCGCAAGAAAACCCTTTACGAGCCGGAAGATTCTCCAGAGAAAACCCCAACGATTCCGTGAACTGGGCAGCTGGAGTTTCTTTTGGCAATCTCCTTTTTTCTGGATCGAATCTCTGCTGGGCTGCTGTTGAGGTGATCCAGCTGCCGCCAAGATGACAGCCATGAGCCTCGCTAAGAGATGTCGCGTCGAGAAAGTTCCTGGATGTACACCCGCATTCAAGTTGCACATCCAGACTGTTAGCAGCCCTCGACAGCAAAAGAAAGACTCTGCCACTGTGGGGGATCCGTTGGATTCACAGCCGACGACTTTCGACCTTAACACGGTTCGGTCTCGGTCGGCCACGGTGGCTGGGGCGGCACTTTGTTGCGGCCGCGCGGTCGTGTTATGATCGCGTCGCTGAAAGAGTCCGGCTCCTGCGGCTCTTTTCAAAGGACTTCATCATGTTTTCTCAAGGATTCATCACATCGCAGCTCGAGAAGGCGATTGGCTGGGCAAGAAAGTACTCGTTGTTTCAGTATCCTTTTGTCACTGCCTGCTGCGGCATGGAGTACATGGCTGCCGCCGCTTCTCATTACGACATCGACCGGTTTGGAGCAGGCTTTCCACGCTTTTCACCACGTCAGGCGGACGTGCTGTTTGTCGTCGGGACCATTAACCACAAGATGGCGCCCGTTCTGAAGACGATTTACGACCAGATGTGCGACCCCAAATGGGTCGTGGCGTTTGGTGTCTGTACCTGTACCGGAGGGTTTTACGACAACTATGCGACCGTGCAGGGCATCGATACCATCATCCCTGTCGATATCTACATTCCTGGTTGCCCACCCCGGCCGGAGACTGTGCTGGATGGGCTCATGAAACTGCAGGAAAAAATCCAACACTCACGACAGGAATTCTGATTATGGCCGAAGAGAGCCTGACACTTGCCAGGCTGCGAGAAAAATTTGCTGACAGCATTTCTGATATCCATTCCTTTCGCGGTGATGACACCGTCGTCATCCAGCCCGCTGCTGTCAGGACTGTAGCGGCATTTCTCAAAGCCGATCCGGAACTGGACTACAATTATTTGATGGACCTTACAGCGGTGGATTGTCTCCGCCTGAGCACGAAGCATCGGTTCGAGGTGGTCTATCACTTCTTTTCGCTTTCGAAGAAGCATCGCATTCGTATCAAGGTGCCGCTGGCAGCCAAAGACCCGGAGCTGGACTCCATCACCTCGCTGTGGACCGGCGCAGACTGGTACGAGCGCGAGGTCTGGGACATGTTTGGCATCAGGTTTCGCGGGCATCCCAATCTGAAGCGGATTCTGATGTATGAAGAGTTCGAGGGCCATCCTTTGCGCAAGGATTACCCAATCCGAAAACGACAGCCGCTCATCGGCCCTGGCTCGCCCGGCCAGCCCTTACCCCAATAGCTCACACTCATCCTATCCGGCCCGCTGATTTTTGCAGGGAGGTTCGGTGTCCTCAGACAAGATTCTGCTCGAAGGCATTCGGTTGGAGATTCGGGTGGGAACGACTGAGGACGAACGCAGCCAGCCGCAACTCTGCGGGTTGGACCTGGCTCTTGAAGCGGATCTGAGAGCTGCCGGCAAGACTGGAAAACTCGACCACGCAGTTGACTATGCGGCTGTCTTTCGCGCAGTTGAGACTTTATGTGCAGAGGCTAGTTTCGGTCTGCTGGAAGAGCTTGCCGAGCAGATCTGCGACAAGCTACTGGCCGACTTTCCCGTTCGGAAGGTAAAGCTGCGGGTCCGCAAATTGAATCCCTTTAGTCCGAGACTGAACGCGGTAGGTGTTGAGGTCAAACGCTACCACAAGCAGCATAAAAAGCGTCATCACCACCAGTAGCGGTCGAGGCGAGCTGAATCTGGGCAGAAGCTCAGACCGGCTCTGCAACGCCGTGTGGGCGAAGATTTGGAGAACCGTACAGGCCGGATGATCGAAGACCGGGAGTATGGGTAGTACCGCCAACGGCATGAAAAAAACTTGTTCCAGACCCAAAAACGACATGGAGGAGTTCAGATGACTCGCCGCTTTCGTTACGAGGAACTGAGCTGGCCCGAGGTTCGGGAAGTGGTCCGCACGCAGCCAGTGATTGTCGTTCCTGTGGGTACGATCGAGCAGCATGGGCCGCACCTTCCCTTGGTCACCGACGCCTGCACGGCAACCGAGATGTCTCGCATGGCCGTGGAAAAGACCGAGCACGCCTTGCTGATGCCCACTGTTTCGTATGCCTTCAATGAACATCATCTCGATTTTCCGGGAACCATCGCGATCGACACGCATCCATTTATCAGCTACGTGGTTGACATTGGCAGAAGCCTGGCCCATCACGGATTTCGCAAGATCCTTCTGGTAAACGGCCACGGAAGCAATGTTCCGTTCATGGACATTGCTGCCCGCACGATTACCAACAAGACGGAAGCGATTTGTGCACTGGTCTCCTGGTGGTCGCTCATTCCCCAAGACCTGCTGAAGGAGATCCGCGAGGCAGAGTTCCCTGGTGGTATGGCCCACGGTTGTGAGCTGGAGACATCAGTGATGCTCTACCTCCGCCCCGAATTGGTGCAGATGGACAAGGCGGAGAAGGACATTCACTTTGAGAAGTCTAATTTCATCTGGTGGGACCTGCAGCAGGCTTCGCCAGTTACTTATCAGGAATGGTTCAGCCGCTATTCAAAGACCGGCACTGTCGGCGACCCGACGAAAGCCAGCGTCGAAAAGGGGCGAAAGGTTGTCGACGCTGTAGTCCAGCGACTGGCTGAGTTTCTGGCTGAGTTTCGACAGCGCACGATTCAGCCCCGAGTCGATCATCACTGACCGGCTTGAGCCTGGGAGGTGTATATGCCCGAGTTCGTGTCCGTTGCAAAAATTGAAGACATAGCGCCTGGCCAAGGCCGGACAGTATCGGTTGGCACAAAAAAGGCTGCTGTGTTCAATATCGATGGGACTTTCTACGCAATCGACGATACCTGTCTGCACCGTGGCGGGCCGCTAGGTGAGGGGGTGTTGGAAGGGCATTTCGTCACCTGTCCGTGGCACGGTTGGAAATATGACATAAGGACGGGCGAGATGACCATGAATCCTTCTGCAAGAATCGGATGCTACCCTGCAAGAACTGAAGCTGGCGAAATCCAAGTTTCCTGCTGACCTAGGCAGGTTAACCTCCTCATTGCCTGACCACTGGAGTTCCGAGTTCCTAGACTCATCAGTTTCCGACTTCAGTAAGGTTTCATCGGGTTTCCTTGCCTCTTCCTCGCAGCCAGGCCAGAGGCTGCCTTCAGGTCGGGGAAGATCCCTGCAAGGGTTCGTGGTGCCTCCTATCTTCAGCGTGTTTGACTATGAAAGGAGCGAATTGTTTCTGTCAGCAGTTTTCGCGGTTGCAGCCTGCCACAAAAAATGTTTCACTACTCTTGCCCCGTCGCCCTTTTTCTGTCACATCAGGTAGTTTCTCTCGAAGTTTCCATGTCACGACTTCTCTCCGTTTTCGTGAGGGAAGCCTTTCTCAGCAGTACACAAGTCAAAGCACGACGGGGCACCTTCAACCATCACCCAGCGCTACTCCCATTTTGGAGCAATCGCCGCCGTGAGATCTTCTGTCTTTGAAGCTCCGGCGCGAAGTTCGACACGCTTTCCCAGTTTCTCGACCGCCTGCAGAAAAGCCGCATCTGTTTCCGCTCCGGCCTCGTGGTTGATCAAGGCGCAGACGACGTACTCTGCTGGGACGACACCTTTCAAAACAAAGGAGCCCTGTTGGTCTGTCTGAGTGATCTTGATGAACCGAGTCTTGCCCAGGCGCTGGGGATCTGCCGCAAACAACACGACTGTGGCGCCTTTCACGAGTTCGTTGTTTTCTTCTTTTCGGACTGTGCCATTCAGCTGCGCTCCCTGGGCTGAAATAATCACTTCGACACCCTGGAATCGCTCGTTGTTCCTGAACTCTACGACCTGGTCAGTCACATCGCGTCCCTCCAAACGGATCGACTTGAGATAGAAGCCGCCACCCGGCAGGCTTACGTTGAATCGAGACGGACCTTCAGAGACGTCTGTAAGTCGAAAAGTGAAGTCATCGTTCGTCTGTTGCGGTCCGGTGCCAAAAAATACTCCCGAACCGGCTTCCGGCATCAACCAAATGTGAACCTGTCGAGGCTCGAGGGGTTGAGCCGCCTGTCCTTCAACAACGATCTTGCCGGCAACTTCCGCTCCTGAACCCACGACGATGGAAACTCCCTTGACATCCTCGCTGCCGACGTCCACAACTGCGCTGCCTGACTGGCCCTTTCCATCTCCTCGGCCCGTCCTTGCCGTCAGGCGGTATTTCCCGGGAAGAAGGCTCTCCAGCCTGAAGTTTCCGTCGGCATCGGTGCCGGAGCCGCCACGCATCATATCGAATGCGCCTTCTGACGGATGCCGTGCGCTCATGATCATTGCGCCACTGGCCGGTTTGCCGTCACTACCGTAGACCTTGCCACTGATGGTGAAACTTGCGGCTTCGGTCATGACGAGACTGATCCCGCTGACTTCACCTGCCGCAGTCACCTGGATCTTGCTGGCTTCCTGAGGAGTGAGAACTCCGGGATAGTAGGTAGGAGGGAATGCTCCACCACCGTCGGGGAAGCCGAAACCCCGATTGGTGGCGCTGAGATAGTAATTGCCTGGAGTCACGTCAAACAGCCGAAAATAGCCACGGTCATCAGTGCTTGTGCCTCCGCCCGCGGGTATCAAGCTGCGTTTGCCTTGAAGAGTTCGATAACGGCTCAACTGAACCATGACACGGGACAGCGGCTCGTTGTACTGGTCCACGACTTGACCCTCCACAACACCACCACGTACCAACTGAAAGTTGACCTGGCTGAGAACTTCACCTGGTCGGATTGTGAGCAGTGTGCCCGGTGTCATCATCCCGAGGCTGTCGGTCGACTTCTGGCCGTAGGCTTGGGGTACGTATCCATTCCGCATCGCCGTCAAACTGTACTGGCCCGGCTTCAGCTCTCGAATCTCATACTCCCCATTTTCGTTGGTTTGCGCCGTTTGAGGAATGCCCGCCTGGCGTGACTCCAATGCTCGAAGCATCACTCTGGCTCTGCGCAAGCCGGTTGCTGTGTCGGCCGCCGTCACACGCCCTCGAATTCCTCCCGGTTTTTCGCTGCCTGGTTGCGCAGCTCCTTTCTGGTCCTGTAAAGGGCTGGGCAGGGCTGGGGCTTGTTGTGCACCGGAAAGCGCCGATCCGGACAAAAAAGTGAAGATCAACCCGCCACACAAGAATCTCATGGACCCTCCTTGCGTAACAAACCAGCTTCGCTAGGTCAAATATGACGCTATTATATGCTGGCGACGCAGACTGGGTTGCCTCGAAGAGACAGAAACTCAAGACACAGCAATTTCGGAATTCGGAGCAGGAGAGCGATCGCTGGCGAAGCAGCTCGGCGTTGGGCGGCGCGGAGCGCCGCCCAACCGTGTCATTTAGCCCGCTGTGCGGGGACGAAGCGGGAATTTGGTTCTCGTTTCATCATGGTGGTGCAGGCGTCGGGTGTGTCGCGCCATCCGGCGCACCATCTGCAGCCGATCGCTCCGGTGCGTTGAAAAGCGCAACACACCCTGCCTAGATCGAGGTAGGGCGGGCCATCCTTGGCCGCCGCGAAGGTGCTTTTGGAAAATGGCGCGGTGAGGGCGCCACGCCCTACCCGTGTGGCGTTTGGGGCGTGATCCAGATCCGAAAAAACGTGCTTGCATTTCGCCGGGGATTTGCTATTCAATAACTCATACAAAGATTCCTCAAGGAGGACGTTCATGAAGAAGAGAGTCGCATTACTGCTGGGCCTGTCTCTGGTCCTTGCCTTCAGCATTTCTTTGATGGCGGATCATCACAAGCACACAGGCTGGATCACAGATGCTAAGTGCGGAGCCAACGGGGCGAAAGCCGAGCATAAGCAATGTGCCCTGAAGTGTGCTGAGGGAGGACAAAAGTTGGTTCTTTACACTCCTGACGACAAGAAGACCTATGCTCTGGATAACCAGACCTTGGCGAAGGAGCATGTAGGGCACGAAGTCGTGGTCGAGGGCGAAGCGGACGCCCAAGGAAACATCAAGGTAGCAAAGATTGAGATGTCCACGAAGTAGATTCAAGAACCGCGCGGGAATTGTGAAAAAGAGGCAGGAAGTGATTCCTGCCTCTTTTTTTTTGCAAAAGGGCCCGATCTTTGGGAATGAAACTCCTTGCGCGTGGCATTTCAACTATGGAACTCTAATTTGATTGCCGTAAGTTGTTGATATTCCGATGAGGGGGCCACGGTGTTTTCAGGGCAAAAGACCAAGCTTGAAGACTTCGAGGCCGGCGCCTTGCCACACTTCGACGATCTCTACCGGACAGCGGTACGGGTGATCGGCGACCGTACGGAGGCTGAGGACTTGGTCCAGGAAGCCTACCTGCAAGGCTGGAAGTCGTTTCACCGCTTTGAACCAGGGACGAACTGTCGGGCATGGCTTTTCAAGATTCTGTTCCATGTCATTCACCATCGGCGGAAATGGTTTGCTGTGAGTTTTGCCAAGGATGGCGAGGAACTTCTGGAAGAAGTGCTGACATACGTGCCACCGGTTCCGGATCACCTCACCGACGAAGATGTGCTGACAGCTCTTCAAAAGGTTCCACCAGATTTTCGGGAAGTACTTCTTCTCGCGGATGTTCAAGAATTCTCCTACCGAGAATCCGAACTGCTCCGCTTCTCTGCAGAGCCGGATCGAAGCCAGGACGCTTCTTCAAAGGGCAGTTGCCAGCGAGGGCGTGCCGGCAGATTTGAGGGCACGGGTTCAGGCGCGCCTGCGCAGACCAGAGCCCCAGCAGCGGGCTACTTTCTGGGGTGCCTGGCCGGTGGCTGTAGCGGCAGCCCTAGTCTTGATGCTGGGTGGCTATGCCTTTGTGCGAAACTGGAGCGGGTCTGTGCCGGAACGTGGGGAACTTGCCACGGTTTCAGAGCAGGCTTTGACAATCCTGAAGATCGGTTTGGGCGACCATCTTCGCTGTGCAATTGCCCACAGGTTCTCTGAGCAGAACCTGAAAGATGAGCAAATGTCGGAGTTGCTGGGCGAAGGTTATTCCGGGATGACTTCTATCGTTCAGACCAGTATCCCTGTGGGCTATCAGCTCACCGCCGGACACCGGTGCCAGGTCGATGGTCGGTCGTTTGCCCACCTCATTTTGAAGAAGCCAGAGGGATTCGTTTCCCTGATCGTGACACGAAAACAGGGTGAATCCTACGCGGTGGGCAGTTCTGAAAAGACGTTTTCGTCCTTTGGGGCGAATCTCCACGAAGCCCAGTTGGAGGGATTCGAGGTTGCCGGCTTTGAAACAAAAGAGCACCTCGGATTCTTTGTTTCTGGCTTAGGGAGGCAGGAAAATTTCACCGTGGCTTCCCGCATGGCTCCGGCCTTGCAGGAATACCTTCTGAAGTTGGAGATTTAGCCTGTTCAACTCGCCGAGGCAGCCGAGTGAGAATATTCTTAGCCTCTGCCGTCTCCAATCACATCCGATCGAATCCCAAAGCTGCCTTCAAGGGTACCTACCGCGGTCTTTCGATTTTCGAAACAACCCAGTCCCAACCAGTCCGCTTCGCAGATGTGCAACCTTGTCGGGTGCAAGTCTTTGACCTCTTGATCGGAGAGGAGTATTGCAAGAGGCTAGAAGAGGCGGAGATTGGAGCTGCCTCAGGAGGCGTTGCCGGATCAATCTACGACCTGGCGACGCGGTGATAGACCTAACAGTCGAGGCCTCACTTCGAGGAATTTCTCTCCGAAGCATCCAGCAAAGTTTGAATTCCCGAAACAGCACCGGGTTCTTCCCTCGCCAGATATTTGACGTTTCTCTTGGCCGCATCAATCCGGCGTTCCTGATCGGTTACCGTCAGATCTCCCGGCTGGCAACCCAGGCCCTGAAAGAAGCTCTGGCGATACATAGGGTAACTTTCAGTTCTCAGGTGAGCAATCATCTGGTGCGCCCGCCGCGTCCTGCGTTCGTGACGGAGCATTTCAATATCGATCGGCGCGACCACGATGCGTTCTCCAGGTCCGGGAGAAGCTTGCGTCAAGATGCGGCCGTCGTAGTCCACAACCATGCTCCCACCCGGCCAGGAAAAAGGCGGATAGTGCTTCAAGCTTGCGCCTTGATTGGCGGCAACAACGTATGCAGTATTCTCCAAGGCGCGGCATCGATTGACCACAGTCCACCAGTCCATGGGCTCCGTGGCGCCCCACGGGTCCATGTAGGCTGAGACTCGCACCAGTATTTCGGCGCCATTGGCAGTCAGCTGCCGCAGTGGCTCAGGAAAAAGCCAGTCGTAACAGATCGCAGTGCCGATGTTGCCAATGGAGGTCCGAGCCACCGGGAAGAGTTCCTCATCGTAGCCCTCTAAGTCGTGCGGGCTTGTGTGGACTTCCCAGGGAATCCACGGATTGACTTTGCGGTATTTGTAGAGAATTCCTTCAGGTCCGATGAGGCAGGTAGTATTGAAGACTGCTCCGGGCCATTTCAGATCTATTTCGAGAAAGGTGCCAGTCTGGATGTAGAGCTGATACTCTCGAGCTTTGGTCTGCAGCTTTTCCGTGTGGGTGTTCGGGAGTGGTACCGCCAGCTTCTCACGCAACTCCCGCAGCGTCAGGTAGGCTGGTGCTGCGTGACCGAACTCAGGAAAGGCTACAAGTTTCACCGGCAAGAGTGGCGCATACCCAACGACGGCGTGGTCAATCATCCGCAGCATCCGTTCGGTGTTGCGCTTCATTTGAGAGCGATTCAAAGGATTAGGCTGATCGGTTTGACAAGCTGCTGCGTAGTACCTCAGACAGTCTTCCATCGTTCTTTGTCCCTTTCACCCGGGATTGCAGAGTGAAATTCAGTCTTCAATTCTCGACCTTCAATCCTCTATCGCATCCCCACAACTGCCAGCCTTCCAATTGTCCATAGAATCTTAATACCAGCCTTCACGCTGCCGGCAATTGTACCCGAGACTTTCGACTTGCCAATCCGCTTGCGGTAGCTCACCGGAACTTCCGCCACTCTCAAGCCGTTTTGTAACGCCTTCACCTGCATCTCCACAGTCCACCCAAAGTTCCGATCCTGCATATTCAGGGCCTGGAGTGATTGTTTGCCAATGGCGCGAAAGGGGCCCAAGTCCGTGTAAGCGAATCCGTAGAATAAACGAATCAATTGTGTCGCCAACCAGTTGCCGCATCGCTGTTGCGGCGTCAGGGATCCTTTCTCTCTTTGTCCCAGGACGCGCGAACCAATGACCAAATCGGCGCCCTGCTCGATCACCGATACAAGCTGGCGGAGTTCAGCCGGATGGTCGCTGTAGTCGCCGTCCATGAAAACAACGGTTTCCGCCTCAGCGGGCAGAGCCGCGATGCCTGCCATGCAGGCGCTGCCATAGCCCCTGCGTGGTTCAGATACGACCAGCGCTCCGTGTTCCCGAGCCACCACAGCCGTCTGGTCTGTGCTGCCGTTGTCGGCGACAATAACCCATTGAACCAGATCTTTGGGAAGATCTGCCACGACCCGGCCAATGGACTGCTCTTCGTTGAGGGCGGGTATGATGACGGCGATCTTGGGAGAGTTCATGCTGAGGAACAGACGGCCGGGCAGAAAACGAGGTTCTATCTTAGCATGGCATGAAGCGGTGCCTGCAAAGGAGAGGCAAACGGCCGCTTCAAGAGTCTGGTTTGAGGGCCAGCCAGGCGAACAACACTGGTTTACAATCCCCTCAGAACTCCTCTAATATCATTTCCGGTCTTTCAGAGACAGGAGAGGAGGTCTTGCGATGAGTCCGTCTGAGATTCAAAAGATGTGTCATTACAACAGCTGGGCAAATCAGCGCATGCTGGAGTCGCTTCGAGCGATTGATCAGCAGCAGTTCACTCGTGACCTCAAGGCAAGCCATGGCTCGATCCGTGGGACGCTCACCCATCTTGCCTCCGCCGAGTGGATTTGGCTTCAACGCTGGATGGGAAAGCCCGCCGCGCGAATGCTGCCAGAGACAGAATTCGAAACGGTTGAGATCGCGGCTCCGCGCTTGACGCAGTTCGACAGGGATCTTGCGGAGTATGTCCATTCCCTGAGTGCATCAGACCTTCAGGGCATCAAGAACTATGTGACCACAGAGGGGAAGCCCTACTCGAGCGTCGTCCAGGACATGCTGATCCATCTGTTCAATCATTCAAGCTATCATCGGGGCCAGATTGCCGCGTTGCTCCGCCAAGTTGACGCCGTGCCGCAGGGAACAGACTTCATTCTGTATTGCCGCCAGCAGTGAGTTTCTGCGAAAGGGTCGGCTGGATGACCGAAAAAATTAACCCAACAGATTGGCGCGTTCACTTCTTAGACTGACGTCACCCGGTGCAGGGCACTGTGTTGGTGGGTCGAAAAGCACACCGCCGCCTAATTGTCTTCTTCGCCACATGACAACGCACGCTGAAGGTGTGGATCTTTTTCTCAATCATTGCCTATGACATCCCGTTTTGTTGACCCCGTCGATCTCCAACGATTCAGAGACTTCGACTTTCGTTTTGCGAAAGACAGTCTTCGCGGAAAAGTAATTCTTGTTCCAGGCGGAACCGGAGGGCTGGGAGCAGCTCTGCTGGCTCTGCTGCTTTCGGAGGGGGCGATCCCCGTGGCCGGTTACCGCTCTAACCTGCAGCACGCGAGGAATGTGAAAGAAAAGCTGGAAGCGCGTTATGGGGGGACGGTGCATCTGGTTGCAGGCGACTTGTGCGCATCCGAGAGCCATCGTCGGTACATTGAGGCGGCTACGCAACTGACGGGCAGCCTCTCTGGCTTGGCCTGCTTTGTGGGCGATGCCGCCCGTGTTTCATTCGAGGATCTGACGGCGCAAGCCCTGCTGCAATCCTATGCAACAAATTTCGTCGGACCCATTCTGCTTGCGAAGGCTGCAGCTGAACAGATGATGAAAACTCCGGCTGGTGGCAGCATCGTGTTGCTCTCTTCAATGCAAGGTGTGGGTCTTTTCGAGAGGAGTCTGAATTATGCGGCGCCCAAGTCCTCGCTGGTCCACGCCTGCCGGATTCTGGCAAAGCAATGGAGCGGCCGAGCCAACTTGCGGATCAACGTGGTGGCGCCCGGAGCCACCACCGCTGGAATGGCTCAGGCTTCGGTCGGTGCCGGCAAGTACGACGGGTATGTGGAGAACGGCGCAGTGAGCCGCTTTGGCCGTCCTGAGGACGTGGCACGAGCAGTGCGATTTCTGCTGGAGCCCGATAGCTACGTTACCGGGCAGGTGCTGACTGTTGACGGCGGGTTGAGCTTGAAAGCCTAAGCAGCCGCCAAGCGGCAGGGCGGGGGATCTGGCTGGCGAGCCATCATTAGCGGTCTGAGTTGTCTTCTCCAGGCGGCTTCGTTCCCTGGGACTGGCGGTCAGGGTTTGTAGTGATCTTCACTTCGCCACGTTTGACCATACCCAGCTCTTCACGCGCGATCTTTTCGATAGCTTTGGGATCACTCTTCAGGGCCTTGATCTCGCCAAGAATCTCTTTGTTTTCCTGTTGAAGCTGCTCGACCTTGCGAGTTAACTCACGATTCTTTTCCTCGTGCCTCTTCAGCTCCAAATAGCCACTCTTGCCGGCTACAGCGTAAAGAAATGCCAGCAAGCTTACGGTGCCTACCATCAACACCGATAGTTTCTTGAAGAATGGATTACGAGGTGGTCTCGACATGGCGGAGAGTACCTGCGATCCGCAGCAGCGTTTCGCAATCAAGGGATGGTGCGCTCGAAAGCCGCACCGGCTAAGCCGCCAGCACAAACTGGCGCGCGACTTCAGTCAATCGGGCTAATTCTGCCGCGCTGCCAGCCTCGACATAGCAGCGCGCCACAGGCTCCGTGCCTGATAATCGGAGCAAGATCCATGAGCCATCTTCGAGAATCAGCTTCAATCCATCAGCGCGATTCAGCTTGGCCACTGTCTTGCCCCCGAGTCGATCTGGAGGATTCCCCAAGCGGGCCTTGACCTTTTTCTTGAGCTCTGGAGTGAGCCGCAGGTTGAGCCGGACCGTATGGAAGGCACCCACGCGCTTCTCGATGTCATTGAGCTGCTGCCGCAAGCTCTTTCCGCGCCGGGCCACCATTTCAGCCACCAACAGGCAAGCCAGAATGCCGTCCTTCTCGGGCACGTGTCCCTTGATGGTCAGGCCTGACGACTCTTCGCCGCCAATAACAATCTGGTCGGCTTTGATCAACTCGCCAATGTACTTGAATCCGACGGGCGTCTCGTGGAGCTGGCGCCCGTGAGCCTTGGCCACAGCGTCGAGAAAATGCGACGTTGCCACGCTTCGGGCGGCGCCTTCTTTCCAGCCGCGGGATTCAACCAGGTAATCAAACAGGAGAGGGATAATCTGATTTGGGGTGATGAACGCTCCGTCTTCATCCAGAATTCCAAATCGGTCGGCATCACCATCGGTTGACAGACCGAGCTTTGAACCTGTGCGGCTCAGATCCGCTTTGAGGTCCCCCAGATACTCCTCGGCTGGTTCTGGCGGATGCCCGCCAAACAGCACATCGCGGAAGTCGTGGATCGTGCTCACAACAATGCCTGCATCCGATAGCAGCTTATCAAAATAGCCGCGCCCTGTGCCATACAGCGGGTCATAGCTGATCTTTACCCCAGCCCGCTGAATTAGCGGCAAGTCCACTTTCCCGGCGAGCATCTGGAGGTATTCCGGCCCAGGATCGATCCTTTCGATGAGCTCGGACTGCGGTGTCCATTCGCGAAACGTCTCCGGCCGCTTCGCCAGCTCTTTGATATTGCGCTCTATCGCGCGAGTGACTTCAGGGAGCGCCGGCGCGCCGTCCGCGCTGGAAAACTTCAAGCCGCAGTATTCTCCAGGATTGTGGCTGGCAGTGAAATTGATTCCACCGGCCGCCTTGCGCTTGACAATCTCGTAGGCGATTGCCGGAGTCGGCGTGGCTGACTGGCAATAGCACACCCGGACGCCGCGTGCTGACAGGAGTTCGGTACATTCCCAGGCAAACTTGTCTGCCTGAAAGCGCGTATCGTAGCCGACGATCACTCGGGGTTCCGGGTTGGACTTCTTGACGTATTCTACGATACCAGCCGTTGCCAACCGCGCATTCTCAAAGGTAAAATCTTCGGCAATGATTGCGCGCCAGCCGGACGTGCCAAACTTGATCTCGGCCATGAGGATGGTGTGCGAATCGCTTGAAACCCTTGTGTAGAGCGGATTCCAAGACATTTCAGATCGTCCCAAAAATTGGCGGTAGTGTAGCCCAAAACCGATATAATGCAAACACCTTTGTTTTGGAAACTGGCAGGAGTTGCGCTTCCGTCTCACGCACCAGTCATGACGGCAATGATGCGCGACATCTTTCCGAAGATGAGAGCCGCTGTCGCCATTCTTGAGACTGCCGGTTCCGGAGACTCTGAATGACCGACAAGATTGTTGTGCTGGTTACTGTAGGAAACTCCAATGAGGCTGCGATCCTGGCCCAAAGCTTGGTGGAAAAACGGCTTGCGGCCTGCGTCAATATGCTGCCAAGCGTGTCCTCTTGGTATTGGTGGGAAGGGAAGGTAAGGGAAGACCAAGAAGTGCTTCTGATGATGAAATCGTCGCGCGCAAAGTTTGCCGAACTGGAGAGAGAGGTGCGGCGATTGCACTCCTACGCTGTTCCGGAGATTGTTGCCCTGCAGATCGTCGAGGGCTCCGCGAATTATTTGAGTTGGATTGAGAATTCGTTGAATGAGCAGCAGTGAGAACTCAGAGGTGAAAAGAGATCTCTGGCACCCTTCAGTTGCCGGCCTCTTGATAGCTGGGCTCTGCCGGACTTTGAACCATTACGGATTCCTTTCCTCTTCCATCTCTCGGAAATAGTCCCTCCGCTTCAGCAGCCCGCGGGGTTTGCTGCCATCTGCGGGGCCTACGATACCGTCGCGCTCCATCATGTCAATCAGCCGTGCGGCGCGACCATAGCCCAGGCGCAGCCGACGCTGCAGCGTTGAGGTAGAAGCTTTACCCATTTCCATCACAATGCGAACAGCCTCCTCGTACATCTCGTCAGCCTCGCCATCAAGCGCTGCCTGCTCGGTCTTCTCCGTGGTGTCCTCCACGATGGTCTGGTTGTAGGCCGGCCGGGCCTGAGACTTCAGATGCTTCACGATCGCTTCAATCTCTTCCTCGCTCACATACGGCGCGTGCACACGGACCATCTTCGAAGAGCCCGGCGGGATGAAGAGCATATCCCCTCTGCCTAATAACTGCTGGGCGCCCATCGCATCCAGGATGGTGCGCGAGTCCACCCTTTGCGCGACGCGGAACGAGATGCGTGACGGCAGATTCGCTTTGATGACTCCAGTGAGGACGTCCACAGACGGGCGCTGGGTGGCCACAATCAAGTGAATGCCAACGGCACGGGCCATCTGGGTGAGGCGCATGATGGAGTCTTGGACGTCCTTCGAGGCCACCATCATCAAATCTGCGAGTTCGTCGATCACAATCACGATAAACGGCAGAATCTTTCTAGTTTCGCTGCTTTCCTCTGGAAACAGGTCGAGCGTCTTAGGCTTCTTGATCAGAGCGTTGTACTGCTCGATATTGCGCACGCTGACGGTGGCCAGCAGCTTGAGCCGGTTCTCCATTTCGCTGACTGCCCATTTCAAAGCATTCGAGGCCCGCTTGGGCTCCGTGACGACCGGAGTGAGCAGGTGAGGAATATCCTCATAGAGCCCCAGTTCGAGCCGCTTGGGATCGACCATAATGAATTTCACATCCTCGGGCGAAGCCTTGTAGAGAATAGAGAGGATCATGGCATTCACAGCCACGCTCTTTCCTGAACCGGTTTGGCCTGCAATCAGCAGGTGAGGCATCTTTGCCAGGTCGGCGATGGCAATCTTCCCCACAATGTCTTTGCCGAGCGCCATGGTGAGTTTTGAATGTGAACTCTGGAACTCGACGGATTCAATGATCTCGCGCAGGTAGATCGTCTCACGGTGGATGTTTGGCACCTCCACCCCGACCGTTGATTTCCCCGGAAGCCGGTCAACGCGCACGGACTCGGCCTTCAACGCCAGGCAGAGATCATCCACGAGATTTGTGATTCGGCTGTACTTGATGCCAGCCTCAGGCTTGAATTCGTAGGTCGTCACGACCGGGCCTGGATGGATGATGTTCACCTGCCCGAGGACCTCAAATTCCTTGAACTTCTCGACCAGTTGTTGGGCGCGGTCTTTCAGCTCTTTCTCATTGATTGCTTCCTGGCCCGCTGCCGGTCGCAACATGCTGACGGCAGGAAAGACGAAATCCTGCGTCCCCGTCGCGATCACGCGCGCCTTTTCCGCCTGCACGCGCTTCTCCGTAATGCGCGGGCCAGATTCAGCAAAGTCCATATCGCGCGGCGAGGGTTCCTTGGGAATCCGTTTGGCCGAAGCGGCTCCCTTCTCTTTCACGTCGGCTACTGTTTGGCTAATCACGGTGGCCGGACGGGACTCACCGCCGGCCTCGCGCGTCAACTTCCTTTCCAGCTGAATCCGCTGTCTCTCTTTTTCGCGAGCCTGTTGCCACGCCTGCCAGCGGTCTCCAAAGACCTTGAGAAAGGTGAACCGTCTCCTGAAAAAGACTGCTGTCCTGGAGAATGAGAATGTCGTTGCCACAAACAAAGAAGAGAAGAAGAGAGACGACGACAGAATGAGTGACCCAGCCAGATTAAAGCGGGAACGCAGCCAGTCGGCCAGGATGTCTCCAGCGACTCCGCCCGCCTTCAGCGACCAGCCAACAGTCAGGAAACCGGGAAACAGCAAGCCGCATAGAGTGCAGGTTGACGCAAGCAAAGACAGCAAGCCAACCGCTTTGAGGCCTGGATGTTCGATCTGACGTGAACGCAACCACTTCCAGCCGAAGACACTGCATACCACGGGCAGAAGGAATGCCGGATAGCCGAAGGACTGCAGCAGGAGGTCAGCGAGCGTCGAGCCAAATTCCCCAACCCAATTCTGAACGCCGTCCTGCAGACTGCTGCGGGACGTATTGAGCGAAGGATCGCCCGGGTGATAAGAAATCAGGCTGAGAAGAAGGAGCGCCGTTACCGTAAACAGCAACAGCCCGACAGCTTCGTTGGCGCGGGGATGTTTTGTTGGAACGAGGAAGTTCATGGACGGAATCCTGCAAACTGAATCAACGCCAGGATGACGATTCCCAGGACAATACGATAATGGATGAACAGGAAAAGGGTGTTTTTTTGGAGATACTTCATCAGAAATTGAATGGTCAGGTATCCCACCAGCAGGGAGGCTGAGAACCCAAACAGCATTGGCATCCGCGCTGCCTCGGGAACCCCTGCTTCCATTAAATCGAGCGATTTTTTCAACAGCGCTCCCGCGGTGATGGGGGCCGAGAGAAGGAAGGAAAATCGAGCCGCCGCCGCGCGAGTGAGGCCCCGGAACAGACCCGTGGTCATCGTAATTCCTGAACGCGAAGTGCCAGGAACCAGAGCGAACGCCTGCGCACAGCCGATGCTCATGGCGTCTGCAAACGAGACCTGGTTAAGCTCCTTTTCTAATCGTGCCGTACGTTCGGCAAGCCAAAGTAGCAGTGCCACGCCGATCAGAGTAAACGACACAATGAATGGACTGCGCAAGGTCGTCTCGATCGTCTTCTGAAAAAGAAATCCGGTGGCCGCAGCAGGAACCGTTCCCGCAACAACCCACAGGAGCAGCCGGACATTTGGCTGCCGGCTGTTTTCTGCGTGGCGGACCTGAAACGGCGCGGCCACCATTTGATACCAGTCTTGCCAAAAGAACGACAGAATCGCGACCAAGGTTCCAGCGTGCAGGACAACGTCAAACATGAGGCCTTGGTCCGGCCAGCCAAAAAACCAGGGCACCAGAATCAAGTGGGCGGCGCTGCTGATCGGCAGGAACTCGGTCACCCCTTGAACAGCGCCAAGAACAATCGCTTGGGTAAGAGTCATGAGTTAAGGACAGGCTTGAGGCCTGAGACTTGAGGCTTGAGAGTTTGAACTCAGCCTTGGGGCTACTCAAGGTCTCACGTTCTGAGCAAGGTCCAAGGCTTTCAACCTCTTTGCCTCAAGCCTAAAGCCTCGAGCCTCGGGCCTCAGCTTAGATCTCAAGAATCACCGGCAACACCAAGGGCCGCTTTGATGTTTGCTTGAACAGGAACCGCCTCAAGTCGGTTCGGATTTTCTCCTTGATCACTGCCCAGTCAGTGCGTTCTTCAAACGTCGATTCCTCCAGAGTTTTGAGGACGCGCTGCTTGGATTCCTCGATGAGCGAGTCTCCCTCATCCAAAAAAATAAACCCGCGTGTGATGATCTCGGGCTGTCCTTCCAGTTTCCCATTGGCTTTGTTGATGGCCAGCACAGGCAGCACGATGCCATCTTCGGCCAGGTGCCGGCGGTCGCGCACCACAACCTCTTTCACCTCATCCAGGCTACCTTCGTCAATGAAGATGCGTCCGACAGGAATTTTGCCAGTGATCGAAGCGTCGTCTCTGCTGATTTGGATCCGGTCGCCAGTCTCGGCAATCATCACCTTGCCGCTGACTGCCTGAACACTCTTCGCCAGTTCTGCGTGGCAGAAAAGCTGGCGGTATTCTCCGTGGATCGGAATGAAAAACTTCGGGCGGACCAGGTTGAGAAGCAGCTTTTGTTCCTCGGCGCTTGCGTGGCCTGAAACATGGACCGGCGGCAATGAACCATCATCGTAGTAAACGTGCGCGCCATGCTTGTAGATATGATTAATCATCCGAGAAATGGTTTTCTCGTTCCCTGGGATGATGCGCGCAGAGATGATCACCGAATCGTCGGGCTCAATCTGAATTCCTTTGTAGTTGTCGACCGCCAGTCGAGGCAGGGCGGCCATGGGTTCCCCCTGACTGCCGGTCATCAGCATGGTCACCCGTTCAGGCGGCAGTTTCTTGGCGTCTTGAGGACGAATAAGGATGCCATCGGGAATCTTCAGGAAACCCTGGTCGTCGGCAATCTTTGTGTTGCCCCGCATCGAGCGTCCGCCCAGCACCACCTTTCGGTTGTACTTCACAGCAAGGTCGAGAACGATCTGAATCCGGTGGATGGACGAAGTAAAGCAGCAGACTATGACTTTCTTCCGCGCGTGATGAAAGATTTCGTCCAGCCGTTCGATAACTGTAGTTTCAGAAGGAGTGAAGCCAGACCGCTCGCTGTTCGTACTGTCGGAGAACAGTGCCAGCACGCCGCGACTGCCGTATTCGGCGACCGTGGGCAGATCCGTGACCTGACCGTCCAGTGGAGAGGAGTCGATCTTGAAGTCACCCGTATGAAGAATCGTGCCAATGGGGGTGGTAATAGCGAGCATCACGGCATCGACGATGCTGTGTGTGACGTGAATAAACTCGACACGAAAATCGCCGATTTGCTCGACTTGTTTTGGCTTGATCGTCACCAGCTTGGCTTGGTCGAGCAAGCCGTGCTCTTCCAGCTTGGATTTCACCAGCCCTAGAGTAAATCGTGTGCCATAAACAGGGGCATGAATAAGAGCTGGCAATACAAAGGGAAGGCCCCCAATGTGGTCCTCGTGGCCATGAGTCAGCAAAAAGGCTTTGACCTGCGATGCATTCTCGATCAGAAAGCTGATGTCGGGAACAATGACGTCGATCCCCAGTAGCTCCTCGTCAGGAAACATCAGCCCGGCGTCGATGACAATGATCTGCTCGCCGTAGCGGAGAGCCATCATGTTCATTCCGAACTCGCCAAGACCACCTAGAGGAATCGCTTCCAGAATGCCGGGAGGATTCAACGCCTAACCTTTGCCTTTCTTTACAAACACTTAGGTCATCTTAACCCATTTCCACATTTGAAGGAATGTCTAAAGCTGCATTCATTGGCAAGGCTGCTTTCTGTGGTCTTGTTGCTACCCGTCAACGATGAACTGGAGTATCGCATCAGACACTAGAGTCACTGAGTTGTTTGAAGAGAACCACAAAATCCTCCAAAGAAAGCACTTCTGCCCGGCTATCCAAACGATGTCCGAGCAGGCTGAGTACTGAATGCAGCCGATCACTCTCCACCGTTCCCTTCAGGGAGTTCCGAAGGGTTTTGCGGCGCTGCGAGAAACTCTGTTTCAGAAACCTAAAAAAGGCCGGTTCTACACGGGCGTCCAGGAGGCGCTCAACCTTTGGAATCAGCTTGATAAGAGTAGAATGGACCTTTGGAATCGGGCGAAATGCACCCGGCTTCACATCAAGCAACCACTTTGAGAAGAAATGGTACTCTGCCAGCAAGGTCAGAACGCCATACTCTTTGTTTCCAGGCGCCGCCAACAATCGGTAAGCAACTTCAGATTGAAACATGACTGTGGCGGAATGAATGACGGCAGTCTGCCGTCCCAGCCACTCGACAATGGGAGAAGATATGTAGTAAGGGAGGTTGCCAACCACCTTGGCCTTTCGACTGTCGACATGAAGTGAGCGAAGCAGTGCCTCAACGTCGAGGCCAAGGATATCTTGGTTGAGAAAGAGAGTATTTTCAGAAGAGTACTCATTCTTCAGCCTCTGGCAAAGAGCGGTGTCCAATTCCACGCCGATGAATTGGCTGACCTTCCCCATCAATCCGCGGGTCAGGGAGCCGGTGCCGCAGCCAATCTCGACAACTATATCCTGGGGTGTCAGATCGAGGCTCTCGATAATCCGGGCGATGACAGCTGTGTCACGGAGAAAGTTTTGCCCAAGCCTTCGTTTCGCCACGGTCCCCCGTCCTTACTGAGCGCAGCACCGCATAGCGCAACAGGCTCCGCCAAGCCAATCCAAGTCAAGGGTCACATGCATTACGGAGTGGTTTGACATGTTTTGCGGAATCACTCGCAGCGCAAGGCCGAAAGCACGATGTATGAGATTCTCAACCCGAATAAGATAATGCGTCGGGGTTTTTGTTGCATCCCAAAATCAATTCTTGTACCTTACCGGGTTGTTTTTGGCAGGCTGGAGAAGGCAGAGACTGCATGCGCATCCTCTACGTTGCTTCTGAAGCGGTTCCCTTTGCTAAGACAGGAGGCCTGGCTGATGTGGTTGGGGCGCTTCCTAAGTTTGTCCGGCAACTGGGACACGAAGCTGTGGTCGTCTTGCCCAAGTACCGGGGAGTCAATGCCCCAAAGGTGCTTCTGCCCAGCTTGACAGTTTCCCTCGGTGGTGTGTTGAGGTTTTGTGCAATTTTCGAGTCAGAACCCATGGGAGGTGTACGGTTTTTCCTGGTAGACTACCCAGACTACTTTGACCGTGAAGAGCTCTACCGAGAGAACGGCCAAGATTACCCGGACAATGCCGAGCGTTTCGCCTTACTTTCGCTGGCTGCTTTGGAGTTGGCCAAGCGATCCTTGCTGCCCCCTGACGTCATTCACTGCAATGACTGGCAAACCTCCCCTCTTCCGGTCTACTTGAAGACTTTGTATCGCAATGATCCGTTTTTTGAAAAGACAAAAACACTCCTCACAGTGCACAACCTGGCCTATCAGGGGGTTTTTCACCGTCCCGTCCTAGCGCGGATCGGCTTCCAGCAGGAGTTGTTCAACTCGGAGCAGCTGGAGTTTTACGGAAACGTGAACCTGCTGAAAGGAGGCATCATTTTTGCCGACAGACTGTCCACGGTCAGTGAAAAATACAGCCAGGAGATCCAGACCCCCGAGTTTGGCTGCGGACTGAATGGAGTTCTGCAGAAGCGTGCTGCCGATTTGACCGGCATCTTGAATGGTGTGGACTATTCCGAGTGGAATCCAGAGAGTGATCCGTGGCTAGTGGCGAACTACTCTGCGAGCCATCTGGAAGGCAAGCGGCAATGCAAGGTCGATCTGCTCAATCAGTTTGGAATCCAAGCCTCTGGTGAGCGTCCCTTAATAGCCATCATTTCCAGGATGGCCGACCAAAAGGGTTTTGACCTGCTTTACGAGACAGCAGACACGATGGTGCAGGAAGGCTTTTCGATGGTGATTCTAGGCACTGGCGAAGAACGCTACACACGGTTCTTCCTGTCGCTCCAGAAGCAGTATCCTGCTTACGTGAGTGCTCGCATCACCTACGACGAATGGCTTGCTCATAAGATCGAAGGCGGCGCAGATCTCTTCCTCATGCCTTCCCGATTCGAACCGTGCGGGTTGAATCAGATTTATTCCCTCAAGTACGGCACCGTGCCGTTGGTCCGGGCGACCGGAGGGCTCGATGACTCGATTCAGGATTTCTGGGAGTCGCCCGATGGCACGGGATTCAAGTTTGAACCGTACCTTCCGGAAGCGCTGCTGACGGCGGCGCGGCGGGCCCTCGAAGTCTACAGAACTCCGGAGCGGTGGAAGCAGCTCATGCGGAATGGCATGAAGCGCGATTTTTCCTGGCGCCAGTCCGCGCAGCGCTATTCGGAGCTTTACCAGTCTCTGGTTTCTGCCAAAGTCTGACAACGCTGAGCGCGGCAAATCGAAAAATCAACCTTATTCAGGAATGGAGAAAAATAGTGGGCGCAAACACCGTGGAAGTTACCGACAACAACTTTGACGTTGAAGTCTTGAAGGCTAATGTCCCAGTCCTGGTAGACTTCTGGGCTGAATGGTGCGGCCCGTGCAAAGCCATCGCGCCAACGATTGACGCAGTGGCCCAGGCCTATCAGGGCCGAGCAAAGATTGTAAAGCTCAATGTCGACCAGAATGTTTCAACCTCCTCACGTTACAACATCAAAGGCATTCCGACGCTCCTTTTGTTCAAGAATGGCATGGTGAAGGAGCAAATTGTCGGTTCCACATCTAAAGAGTCGATTGCCAGAATACTTGACAAGCACCTGTAAGAAATCTGGTGAGCGTGCTGCCTGGGGGCCGCAATGGCAGGTCATGGTGGCTGAACCAAGCTTCAAACCCAATCGTTAACTGTTAATCGCTGCGAAGACTGCTTCAGGGTTAAGAAATGCCAAACATCGTCATCATAGGCGCCCAGTGGGGCGATGAAGGAAAGGGCAAGATCGTCGATCTTCTTACGGAGAAGTTCGACATTGTGGCCCGATATCAAGGTGGACATAACGCCGGACACACGGTCATCGTCAAGGGCAAGAAATTCGTCCTCCATCTCATTCCTTCTGGAATCCTGCATGGAGGCAAGGCCTGCCTGATCGGTCCTGGCGTAGTCTTGGACCCGAAGGCCTTCCTGACGGAAGTAAAGATGCTCGAAGACGAAGGGATTGCAGTCCGCGGGAACCTGTTTGTCAGCAGCCGAGCCCATCTCATCCTCCCTTACCATCGCGCCGTGGAGGCGGCTGCCGAAGCGGCTCGTGGCGACAAGAAAATCGGCACAACATCGAGGGGAATCGGGCCGGCCTACGAAGACAAGACAGGACGCAGAGGCGTGCGGGTCATCGACCTCTTTGATGCGGATAGCCTGAAGGAGATCATCCACACCGTAACGGCAGAGAAGAACTGCCTCATTCAGACTCTCTACAAAGGCGCGCCCTTGAGTGCTCAGGCGATTTACCAGGAGTATCTGGGGTACGCAAACCAGATGAAGGAGTTCGTCGTCGACAGTTCTGCCTACCTGAACCGGCAGATTCGAGACGGGAAAAAGGTTCTCTTCGAAGGGGCTCAAGGCACGCTGCTGGACATCGATCACGGTACCTATCCCTACGTGACTTCCTCTAGTGCCTCAGCCGGTGGAGCCTGCACAGGGACTGGAGTCGCACCTTCCTGGATCAATGGCGCGATTGGCATTGCCAAGGCCTATACGACCCGTGTCGGCGGGGGTCCTTTTCCCACTGAGCTGAACGGGACTGTCGGTGAGACCATCCGCCAGCGCGGCGTGGAGTTTGGCGCTTCAACCGGACGTCCGCGCCGCTGCGGCTGGTTCGATGGGCCAGCGACAAGGTATTCTGCTCTGATCAATAACCTTCAAGCGATCGCCCTGACGAAGCTGGATGTGCTCGACGAGTTCGCAGAGATTCAAGTTTGCACTGGTTACGCCTATCGAGGCTCGAGACTCAATGAGTTTCCTGCAGAGGTCAAAGTGCTCGAAGAGGTTAAACCCATCTACCAGGCGGCTGCCGGATGGAACTGCCGAACAGCGGGCATTCGGGACTACGCCGATCTGCCCCCCAAGGCGAAGGACTACCTTAAGCTTCTTTCTGAGATTACAGAAACAGAATTTTCATTTATCTCAACAGGACCCAATCGTGAGGACACCATCATCGTCCCGGGTTCCTGGATTGCGAAAACGCTGTAATGAGTGGTGCGGCTGCTAACGCAATGTCCGGCCGCCGTGACACAGACGGACAGGATTCTTTCAGGGGGTGCCTGGCATCACGGTGTGGAGCCGGAGTAGATCAACACTTTCTGTTTGAGCTCCGCCACCACCGGCTGCAGCTGAGCCTCATGCGCCAAATTCCTGGTCTCGCCCAAGTCGGACTGCATGTCGAAAAGCTGTTCACCCTTCTCTCCACCATCCCAAAGCGTGTAGCGCCAGCGCTCCGTCCGGATGCTGTAACCGTCATACCGCCCGCGGCGCACTTGCGTATAAGCGGCCTCCTTGATTCTGGCTTGCGGATCGGCCAGCGCGGGCTTGAGGCTCTTGCCGTCGAGATACTTCGGGGCTGTGAGTCCGCAGAGGTCAGCGAGTGTGGGATAGAGATCCACAAGCTCAGCCAAGGCCGAGGTGGATCTACCGTTCGCCGCGGCGCCGGGGGCTGCCACAACGAGCGGCACACGGGCCGAGTTCTCAAATAAACTCTGCTTTTGCCATAAGCCATGCTCGGCGAGGTGGTAGCCATGATCGCTGGTCATGACGACCACTGTGTTTCTAGAAAGGCCCAATCGATCCAGCGCGCCCAGAACACGTCCGATCTGGGCGTCCATGAACGTGATGGAAGCCCAATAGGCCTGGATAGCCTCGCGACGCTGCTGGTCGGTCATGCTCTCCTGCTCTTTTTTGGCGCTGAGGTAGGCTGCTTCCGGCAAGCGTTTCTGATCGTCAGTGGAGAGCTGGGGCAGGGGGACTCCAGCCGGCGGATAGAGGTCAAAGTATTTTTTCGGCGCCACGTAAGGAGTGTGGGGACGGTACATTCCGACAGCCAGGAAGAAAGGCTTGTCTTTATGTTGTTCGAGCAAGCTGATAGCAGCCGTGGCCGAAAGTCCATCCGTGTGTTCCAGCTCTGACCCTTCCGTAGCCATCCAGCTCAACGTGCCGCCATAGCTTCCAGGAATCAGCGAGAACACTCGATTCTCTTCGGCCTTGTCTCGTCCGGCAGGGTTCACCACGTATTCCCATGAGGCCAAGTCATCAAGTCCGCTGGTGCCAATCTGACCTGGCACGCCGTAGTGATACAGCTTACCCACACGAGCCACAAAATAGCCGTTCTGTCGGAACAGTTGAGGCAGAGTGACGGTGTAGGGAAGGAAGTCACGAAAATGCGTGTTGGGACGGTAGTCGGTCGAGAACCGCCCGGACCCGGGATTCGCAAGCACGCGCGTCACGTTGGGGCGCCTTCCCGTGAGAAAGGAACTGCGGCTGGGACTGCACAATGGGAACTGACAATAGGCACGCTCAAACCGAACGCCGCGCGCTGCAAGTCTGTCAATGTTGGGGGACTGGACGCGCGGATGCCCATAGGCATGTAAATCACAATTAAGGTCGTCAGCAATGAGAAACAGCACGTTCAGCTGGCTGGTTGGTGTCTGCGCACCTACGGAGAACTGGATGGCGAGCAGCAGCCCCAAAATGCAAGTCAGTCGCAAGACTGTCTGGTGTGTTCTCACAGCTTGATGCCTCCTCGGAAGAAAGTGACTTTCAGGATGCTTCCTCGGTTGTGGACGCCGTTACCGAGCTTCAAGGAACTTCATCCAACCGAATACTGGCGCCGCCTTTGGCTTTGCTGAGGTCGGCGGCTTGCATGAACGCAAACATTTCAAGAGTATCCTCGGGATCAACCGGAGGGACACCCGTCTGGAAGAATTTGACAATCTCCACAAGCAGGGGGCGGTAGCCGAAGGGCTTGTTTTCTGAATGCAGAATCGCCTTGTCCCCATAGAGGGTAATGCCGTAGTCCTGCTTCCCGCGGCGAATGCCACGCACGACCCCGAGTTTTCCATCCTTCCATTTTCCAACCACCACATCTGCCCCTTCGGTATGCACGCGGGTCACAGTTTCGCAGCCGGAACCGAGAACGCTGTATAGCATCTCCACCGCGTGAATGCCGTACCACATCAAGTCCGGATGATGCGGCTCGGTTGGCGCCGGACCCCAGACGTGCACACCCTGGATTTCAGCTTGATCGGTCGTGGCTTCGAGGCGCATGGCTTCTGGCCAGAAGCGCAAACTGGAAGAGCTGAACCAGGGCACACCTGCTTCTTTAGCCAGGCGCGCGATCTCTTTGGCATCGCGGTAGCTGGCAGCCAGCGGTTTGTCGATAAAGACCGGCTTCTTCGCGGCTATCACCGGTTTCACCTGCTCCAGGTGAGGGCGTCCGTCCACACTCTCCAACAAGACGGCGTCGACTTTTTGGCAGAGCAGCGGGATGCTCTCCACAATTTCCACGTTCCACTTGTCCCGGAGTTCGGCAGTGAAACCATCCACACGGGTTCGGCTCGACTCGACATCCGGACTGCCTCCCTTGAATGCTGCGACAACGCGGGCTCCTGGCACGTGCTCGGGGTTCGCAGGATCGTTGAGCAACTTGGTAAAGGCAACGACATGCGACGTGTCGAGGCCAATAATTCCCAGACGCAAAGGCTGGGGAGTTTGAGCGATTGCAGATTCGATGAGTCCAGCAGCAAGGAAAAGAGTCAGTGCAGATCTCTGAAACATGAAGTTCCTCCTTCGATGATTGATACGACGAAGGGCACTCCCTTACGGTCGCGATACTGTAACGGCCCATCTGTACCGCGCGCGTTAGCAAGCGGCTCTTCTCATTGTCGAATTCAGTTTCTTCGCAGCTCCATGAAACCTGGCGCTGTCATAGCAAATAGCTGCGAAAAGCTGGCGGAAACGATCGCGGCCGACTCTGAGCGTCGAGCACCACATGCAAGGTGCTGCCACTGGCCACTAGCGTTTCCGGCTCTTTGCGAACGATTTCGTACTGAAACCGCACCGTACGCTTGCGAAATTCTCCAATGCGGGTCCGAATCTCCAGCACATCATCGTAACGCGCCGGAGTGTGGTAGCGGCACTCGGCCTGGGCAACAGCCAGATAAGCCTGGTTCTGCCGTTCGAAGTCGCGATAGACAAGGCCACGCTGGCGGCAGAATTCTGCCCGCCCAACCTCAAACCAGATGAGATAGTTGGCGTAGCAAACCATGCCCATTTGGTCTGTCTCGGCATAGCGCACGCGCACTTCGGTGGTGATCCAGGGAGTCTCAGGCAGCGGGTCGGAGGATTTGCGGGGCATCCGTGAAAAAAAAAGCCGGGACAACCTCAAGGGGCGCCCGGCCGTGTAGCGAAGACTGCCTTTCTACTTCGGTTTGCTGGCTGCTGGAGCAGCAGGTGCCTGCGCGGCGTCGACCCGTTTGATGATGTCGTCGGTGATTTCGTTCGCTGGATCGAAGTAGATGACGCCGGAGGCGTTTTGACCGGATATGTCCACAATTATCGTGAAATTATGCTCCTTCGCATAGGCCTGAACAAAAGGTGCTACCTTGTTGCCGATGCGTCCCAGAATCTCATTCTGCAGCTGGCCAAACTCTTTTTGAGCATCGTCCTGCCCTCTTTGCAGCTCGGTGGTCTTCGTGTCAATGCTCTTGGTCAGCGCTGCGCGCGAATCGTCGTTTAGCGTGCGCGCCTGGCTCTGCAATTGCTTCTGAAGTTCCTGGATCTCGTTATTCTTCCTGTCCAACTCATCGCGTTTGGTCTTGACCTTCTGCTCAAAGTCGCCCATAGCCTGCTTGCCTTCGGCGTTCTCCGTGATCACCCTCACCACGTTAAGCAAGCCGATTTTCCCTGCCGTCCCCTGCGCCAGCGACCGACAGGGCATCATCAATCCAACTGCAGCGACCCACAAGACAAATTTCCGGTTCATCAACGTCGTCACTCCTTAGGTTAGGTTAAGGTGAAATAGGGCCGGATGAGGCCCAAGGCAGCTATCATACACGGCCCAGCCACGTTTTGGCTAGGGCGATTTGCTGCGGGACGCCATCGCTCCTGCCTTACCCCAATTCGTCTGCGTTCAGCCGCAGGCGACCCACAAACCGCCGCCATGCCCGCGCTCCAAATCACGCTTCCCGCAACCAGCGCCAGATCTCACCCAGCCCAGGCCGCTTTCCATACATCAGCGCTGCCGCCCGAAACATCTTGGCAGCGCCTCGCACGACAAAGTATATGGAAATCACCAGAACGATGATCGAAATCCCCACATCGACCCAGGGAATCTGCCCTGAAGTGACTCGCAACAGCATGGTGACGGGAGCCGTCAACGGAAACCAGGAAAGTCCCCGAGCCAGCCAGGAATCGGGGTTTTCGCTGATAGGCGCCAGCATGAACATGGGAACGATACTGAGCAAGGTCCAAAAGGCGGAAAGCTGGCCGCTTTCCTGCGGCGAGTTGCCCAGAACGCCTGTGCCGGCCATCAGCCCTGCAAAAAGCAGGTATCCCAGCGCGAAGTAAACGACAGAGAGAATGAGTCCAAACAGGCTCACCTGGAAAAGGGCAAAGATCGTCATTGCCGGAAGGAACAGGAACCCGGCATAAAAGGCCACCTGAAGCAGTCCGGCGGCGCCAAGGCCGATGATTTTTCCCGCGAGAAGCTGCACTGGTTCTACCGAAGACCAGATTAGCTCGATCACCCGATTCTGCTTTTCTTCGGCAATTCCCTGCAGGAGGTAACCCGAGGAAAAGAAGATTGACATGGTCAGCAGCAGGAACATGCTAAACGGGCCCAGGAAGCGCGCAACCTTCTGAAACGACTCACTGTTTCCCTGAACCTCACCGCGTTTCGATACTTTCATTTGCTTCAGCGTGCCTGGTGTCAGCACACGGTCGCGGGTTTCTCCTTCAAGGCGGCCGTTTACCAGGCTGGCCCGAATAAGGTCATACAGCCTGTTTCGATCAGGTGGTGCCAGATCTGAGAACATACCGCGTTCAGGAGAATAGGCGACGATCCTCCCAGTCGTCATGTAGCCGGCTTCAATCAGATATACGGCGGAGAGCTTTCCTTGCCGGATGTCCTGGATGGCCTGATCAAGGTCGGGATAGGCAACGATCTTGGGCAGTTTCGCTCCGGAAACCTGACGAATAGCCTCCGCAGCGTCTTGTGGAACGTTGTGCCCTTCCGAGAGTGTTGCTGCCAATGCGAAGTCCACAACTCCGGCTCGGTCGATGACGGCAATGGGTTCGGACGCCGATTTGATGGATTTTTCGACGCTGTCACCGGTGATCAAGCTGATAGAGAAGATCCCTCCGAACAGCAGCGGCATTCCCACAACCGTAAAGATGTAGGCTTTGCGCGTTACGGTAGCGAGGAATTCATGCTTGGCAATAACCCAGACCTTGTTCATAGCTCAGATTCAGCGTTTAGCTCTCGGCACTCAGTGCCGGGAACTCAGAACCAGATTCCAAAGCGCAGCACTCAGTACTTCACTTACTTTCAACCATCTTGATGAAAATGTCCTCGAGGGGCGTCTTTGTCTTCTCAAACGATTCTACGTCTGCACCCGCCTCGACCAGCCATTTTAGAAGGTCTCGGGGAACGCTCCCCTCCCTTAAAGAGATCTGCATGCCCCTTCCGTTTGATACTGCCTGTGCAACCCAGGGGCAGTGGCTGTAGTCCGCATTGGACTGAACAATCACCGAGTTGTCTGAATGCTGCTTTCGGATTTCTTCCAAGTCGCCATAAAGCACCTGGCGGCCCTGGTGAATCATGAATACACGCCGGCACAGCGACTCCACCAGGCTCATCTGGTGGGTTGAGAGCACGATGGTCCTGCCGGCGGCCGCCAGCTCCTGAATGGCCTGGATCATCACTCGCGAATTCACGGGGTCGAGACCGGAGAAGGGCTCATCCAGAATCAGGATCTCCGGCTCTGCCGCCACAGTGGCAATGAACTGGATCTTCTGTTGGTTGCCCTTCGACAGTTCCTGCACTTTGCGGTCCTTCACGTCCAGCATCTCCAGGCGCTCCAGCCAGCGTAGCGTGTTGGCTCGAGCCTGTGGCTGCGGAACTCCCTTGAGCTGCACCAAGTATTCCAACACGGACTGCACTTTCTGTTTCGTGTAGAGCCCCCGCTCTTCCGGCAAATAGCCGATAAGGGCCTTGTCGGCTGGCGAAAAATGATGGCCCATCACCAGAAGGCTTCCGGAATCGGGCCGGAAGATGTCCAAGATCAGCCGTAGCAGGGTCGTCTTGCCGGCGCCATTGGGTCCCAGTAGACCAAAGATCTCACCGCAGCGGACTTCAAATGAGACATCCTGCACCGCAACCACGGAACGGAATGCCTTGCGCACGCCGCGGAGTGCAATAGCCGGCTGGGAGAACGAAGCACCTGCTAACATGATGGCAAGACTAGCATAGCGGCCGGACAAAACACAGCAGCTGCCCGAGGTTGTGACGGGTCGAGCCGATGCCCTTTGTGTGGCGGGAGTCTCGGAAATCGGGAAGATCCACGGTTCGAAAAACTCGAGCGCGACTGACAAAGGACTTGACAGTCTTCAATTCAAAGTGGTTCTATCTTCTCAAGTTCTTCACAAGCATTCGAGTAGCTCCCTAATGGGGCACAGCCACTTCATAAACTTGCTGGCACACTTCAGTTTTTCCAATTAGGAGGTTGAACATGCAAGCACCAAAACTTTCTTCAGGCTTGTTTTACTCTGGCAGCTTGTCTCAACTCACGGCTCGGATCATTTCTATCCTGCTGTTTGCAGCGTGTAGCGTTGGCCTGCAGGCGCAAAAAAACCAGTCGATTCAAGGACTGGTGACGGACTCCAGCGGCGCAGTGATCGGCGGCGCCAAGGTGACAATCACCAATGAAGGGATGGGTGTGTCGCAGAGCGTCCAGACCAATGAAACAGGAAACTACACGTTCCCAATAGTCCTCGTAGGGAACTACGACATCAAATGCGAAATGCAAGGGTTTAAGACAGAGTCGGTCAAGGCTCTCCGTGTGGAAACAGGCGCCCAAGTGCGTCAGAATTTCCAGATGCCAGTCGGAGAAATCACCGAGACTGTCGAAGTTTCTGCTGCAGCTGTTATGCTGAATACTGAGAATCCTACCGTTGGCGGAGTGATTGAGAACAAGCGGATTGTCGATCTGCCGCTGAACGGCCGAAACGTGGTTCAGTTGGCGGTGCTCGTCCCCGGAGTCCAGTTCGGCAACGTGACCGGTCGCGGTGACGGATTGGGAGGCTTTCCAATCCCAGGCTCCGGTTTTTCGGTCAGCTCCAATGGTCAGCGGGAGATTCACCAGGTTGTCAGTATGGATGGTGTGGACGCCAAGGACCCACGCATTCACGTCACCAACTTTGTTCCTTCCATTGAGGCCATTGAAGAATTCAAGATCCAGACGAATGCTTACTCGGCAGAGTACGGATTTGGAGGTGGCGCCGTCACTTCGATCACTATGAAGAGCGGCACCAACGATTTTCACGGGACACTCTTCGAGTTCCTTCGTAATGAAGCGCTGGACGCTGAGAATTACTTTTTGAATTTTGAGCTGCCGGCCGGCCGGGCTCGGGCACCCAAGGATAAGTTCCGCCGCAATCAGTTTGGCGCCTTTGTTTCTGGTCCGCTCATCAAGAACAAGACCTTCTGGTCGTTCAACTGGGAGTCGCGTCGGGATAAGACTGGAGTTGTTCAGACCGCCGTTTTTCCCCTCGAGGCCTTTCGGCGAGGAGATTTCTCAGAGTTGCTTACGGGAACCATCAACCCAGCGACCGGCCGATTGTTCCGTGCACCGATCATTATTTACGACCCGGTGACAGGAAATCCGTTTCCCAATAACGTCATTCCGCAAAACCGCTTGCACCCTGGAGCGTTGAATGTCCTCGAAAAGTTTGTTCCCAAGGCGCAATTCCGGCAGGCGGATCCACTCGATTTCACAGCCCGAGAGTCGGTCGATCAGCCTCTCAACGCCAATTTTTATTTTGGACGAGTCGATCACTACTTCAGCGATAGAGATCGCGTGTTTGGCCGGTTAGCGCTAGACAGGTCAGGCGTGACGCGGAATAACATCAACCCCAACCTGCCGGTGTTCGTGGACTCCAAGGTGACCAACCTGGCCACGCAGTGGGTTCATACCTTGAATCAAAACATGATCAATGAGGTTGCGGTCGGTTTCAATATTTCTGACGACTTGACCAGTAATCCGCGAACCGATGATTCATCCTTTAGCATGGATGCGTTAGGAATTGGCGAGTTTCGGATTCCCACCGATGGGAACCGAAAGTTAACACCGCGTGAGCATGGCCTTCCCCAGCTCACAGGTCTTCCTTTTACGCTCCAGGAACTGACCAATGGTAATGGCTTCGACCAGATGGACACGATCCAAGTCCGTGACCAATTATCGATTATCAAGGGCAAGCACAATCTGAAAATGGGCGGTGAGGTGTATCGAGTTTCGATGCAGCGAGGTGCTGCCAACCTGGAGGAGGGCTTACTGGGGTTCAGCGGCAACGAGAGTGGGTATTCCTTTGCCTCGTTTCTGTTAGGTGCCAACAACAGCAGTCAGACGCCGGAGGGCCTGCCGCTCACTTTCCCCCGGGCCAATCGATTTGGGGCTTACATCCAGGATGACTGGAAGTTTTCGCCGAAACTCACCATAAACCTGGGCTTGCGGTTTGACTTCAATGGCGTCCCAGTCGACGCCGACGGACGGTGGCGCAGTCTCGACTTCGTCGGAGAGGGCTCCAATGTAGGTCGAGGCGGCGGTTACAAGGCTCCCGACGGTTCAACTATTCCGACGGTGTTTCCGTCCGCAACGGGCAAGCCTGGAGCGGTTAAGCAGTGGAAGCAGGATGTGAGGTTTTTCATGCCTCGCATCGGCATTGCCTACCGCCCGAGCGAGAAGTGGGTTGTTCGCATAGGCGCCGGCATGTTTGACAACATTAACCACATGAACAACTTCACCATTCTAAACCTGATGCCGCCCAAGTCAGGCAGCCTCATTTACACATCGGTGACTGACGCTGTCCCCCCGACTCCCGTGGTTGGTGCTGATGGGAACACCTACCAGGTGCAAACTCGCCTCTATCGTGCCGGCCAGCCGGTGTTGAGTCTGAATGATCCGTTTCTGACCAAGACCGGGACGGCCGCGGTGCTGCGGCCGTCAAACCTTCTCCATGTCAGGCCCAATACCAAAGATGGTGATGTGTGGAAATGGAATCTTGATATCCAGCGGGAATTGCCGTCTGGTATGGCTTTGACGGTGGCCTACGTTGGGAGTAAAGGCTCCCATACGGGCAATAGCATCGGCAACTTCAACCAGGCTCCGCCATCACCCAACACCGACGTTCAATCCCGCCGCGCCTTCCCGAGGTTTTACGATCCTGCCTTGCCGGAGCGGGGAATTCAAGCTCTGGGAAATATCCGCTATCTTGACAGTTATGGAGAATCCTTCTACCACGGCCTGCAGATGAAGTTGGACCGGCGTTTCTCCAAGGGACTTGCCTTGGGCGTGGCTTACACGTACAGCAAGGCGCATGGTGATGGAGAGAATGGCGGCAACGAAGGAGCTTCCTATCAAGACCCGTTGGATCGGCGGGGCAATCGCGGTCTCTATCGCTTTAACCAGACACATAACTTCGTATCTCACTTCGTCTGGGAATTGCCGGGAAAGAACCTGTCTGGATTCGCGAGACACATCATCGGAGGCTGGCAGACCAATGGCATCCTCTCAATCCGCTCTGGTTTCCCGTTCACAGTTGGGCAGGGCGGCGACATCAATACGGGTGGCACGGTTCGTCCTGACCGAATTGCCGACGGCGAATTGGATAATCCAACCCGGGCCCTGTGGTTTGACCCACAGGCCTTCCGGCGCGTCACCTGCAACATCCCCAGTCGGCAGGATCTGTGTCGCTATGGCACGGCCGGTTATAACATTCTGGAAGGGCCTGGTCAGAGAAACTTTGATTTTTCAGTATTCAAAAACTTCCCCTTCCGCGAGCGATACAACGTTCAGTTCCGCACGGAATTCGTCAATGCCTTCAACACGCCCTTTTTTGGCGATCCCAACGGAATCGGCTTTGCCACAACAAACTCGCTGGTTCCCGACGGAACTCGCATGGGTGAAGTTCGCAGCTTGAGGACTCAGATGCGGGTTATTCAGTTTGCGTTGAAGTTCTCTTTCTAGTCGATCAAGTCCATTCGATTCTGACCAGGCCGGCTTTCCAGCCGGCCTGTTTTTTGTCAGCTGTGAAAGACTTCGGGAGGGCTAAGCTCCCGTCCGGCCGTGCAGCCTCAATCTCGTGATCCAGAATGGCTGGGCGTGAGCCTCGCCCTCCCGCGACGCCGATCAAAGCGACCCGTCAGTGCTGTAGGGCTCGGAGCCTATGGAGCGACCCAACCGGGGTGGGAGCGGGAGCTCCAGTGCTCGCTTCCTGTAGGGAAGAGCCAACTTCTCCAGTTTCTTCGCAGCATGACGGCGCACGACCGATGAAAAATCATGTAGCGCAGACCGCGCTTTCTGCGGTCTGCGGTTTTTGGTCTTTTCCTGATTCAGGATTTCAGGATGCAAGCGGCTTGAGCCGTAATGCAGTCCATGAGATTCTGGAGTCCTGCGTTTCGAACGGCCAACCGCATCGAGGGCGGTAATGACGGTTCCAAGCCATTTTCTTACTGCAATTGTGGTTTGGCTTCTTGCCTTCGCTCTGCAAGTCTTCCCTCAAGACTACGTCGATCCCGTCACCTGCAGGCCGTGCCATCAGCGGCTCTATGACGAATATCTGGCGACGCCGATGGGGCGTTCCTTCTACTCGGCAGGATCCCAATCTCTGTTCGAAGACTGGAGTGTGAACAACAAGTTCTACCACGCACCCTCCGAAAGCTATTTCGAGATGCTGCGTCGAGGGGCGAGTCTCAACATTCGACGCTACCAGGTTGAGAGTGGTCGCCAGGTAAATTCCTTAGAGCTTCAAGTGACCCACATCATGGGCTCGGGAACCCGAGCGCGAAGCTATCTGCACCAAACAGCAGAAGGGAGACTCGTGGAATTGCCTGTGTCCTGGTATTCCCAGGAACAGCGCTGGGCGATGGCGCCTGGCTACGACCGCCCGAAACATGCCGGATTCACTCGCACGGTCAATCACAAGTGCATGTTTTGTCACAACGCTTATCCAGCCGTTTCTCCGGAAAGAGCCCGGCAGGGCTGGGACCACGATGTGCAGTTTCCAAAACAGTTGCCGGCGGGAATTGACTGTCAACGCTGCCACGGACCGGGTGGCCGACATCTGCGGGCCGCAGTCGCGGCAGAGTCACCCGGTCGGGTGCGCGCGGCAATCGTGAATCCAGCTCGCTTGACCCATGAAAAGCAGCTTGACGTTTGCATGCAGTGCCATCTCGAAACCACGACGTTCCGCCTGCCTGAATCCTACCGTCGCTTCGGCCGGGGGTTTTACTCCTATCGTCCCGGCGATGCGTTGAGTGACTACATCGTCCATTTTGATCATGCGCCAGGAACTGGGCATGATGACAAATTCGAAATCGTCAGCGCAGCTTACCGGCTGAGGCAGTCAGCTTGCTTCATCAAGGGCGAAGGCAGGCTGACCTGCACGACTTGTCACAACCCGCATAAAGCAGTTCCTCCGGCAGCTAGAGTGGCCCACTATCGTGCTCGATGTTTCCAATGTCATTCTTCCAAGGACGCGGAACCGCACCGGCTCGCCGCGGCCGACTTCAGCGGAGCCGATTGCGTCGGTTGCCACATGCCGCAGCGTCGCACGGAAGATGTGGTTCACGTCGTCATGACGGATCACCTGATTCAACGAAGAATGCCAAGTCGTGACCGGCTCGCCCCGCTGCGCGAAAAGACGGATGAAGAACACATTTACAAGGGCGAGGTTGTTCTGTATTACCCCGAGACGGGCTTGGAAGGAGTCTTGCGGCAACTCTACCTTGGAATCGCCCAGGTCAAAGAAAGAGTGAACCTGAAGCAGGGCGTAGAAATGTTGAAGCAAGCGCTGCTGCAGACCAGTCTGCGCCACGCGGAACCCTACTTCGAACTGGCTGATGCGCAGGATGCTTTGGGGCAAAAGGAAGCAGCGAGGAAAAACTATCTTACGGCGTTGGAAATCGACCCGGCGTTTGTGCAGGCAGAAAACAAACTTGGCAACTTATTGGCCGAATCAGGACGAGCGAATGAAGCGCTCAAACACTATCGTCGCGCACTTGAAATTGACGCCGGATTCGCTGACGTGCACCTGAATCTGGGCTTGACCTTGCGAGGATTGGGGGACCTGCCGGCAGCCGAAGCAGCCTTTCGCCAAGCCATCAGGGCAGATCCGCTGTATGCTCCTGGGTATCGAGATCTGGGATCGCTGTTGCTGGTGCAGGGCAAAATCGAAGCCGCTCGCTCCCTCTTGGAACGAAGCCTCGCCATCGATCCGGCTGATGCCAAGACACACAACAATGTGGGATTGGCACTATTGGCTCTCGGAAAACGGGAAGAGGGAATCGCGCACTTGAGATCCTCCCTTCGTCATGGAACCGAGTCTGACCGGGAATTGACGAGAAGAACCCTTCAAGACATTGGCATCGAGGCGCCCTGAATGAAACCTATGAAAATAGGATCGTGTAGCGCAGACCTCCTGCATCTCAGGGAGGTCTGCGGCTGTTGGACAATTCGGAGACGAAAAACCGCAGACCGCAGAAAGCGCGGTCTGCGCTACATGATTTTCATCGGTCGTGGCGCCGCAACGCGGCATAAAAAGCTGTGAAAAAATTGCCCGAGGCTGCAGTTGTGGGGAATTCTTCCTTTGACTAAGGGGGAATTTTGGTGTCGAACTGGACTCATGTCGTCAAAAAAAACACGCCAGCGTAGGAACTCTGCCGATCCAGCCTCAGTTCCAAATGCGGCTGCCGCACCACGGAGGGTTGCTTCAGGTTGGATCATCTCTCCGTTGTGGGACAGCCTGCTCTTTATCGGCGCGCCTTTGGTCTGTATGGCGACTCTGCTGCCGCTGAGCCGCCTTTGGACTTCAGAGCAGACTGCGGTCTTTTTGCTGGCATTCTTCACTTTCGGGCATCACTTTCCCGGCTTCATCCGGACCTATGGCGACCGGGAATTGTTTGCCCGTTTCCGGTTGAGATTCCTTCTGGCTCCTCCGCTTATTTTCGCAACCGCTCTTTGGTTTGATCTCAAGGACCTCCACGGCCTGATTATCTTCGTCTCGGCTTGGGATATCTGGCACGTGTTAATGCAGCACTACGGCTTCATGCGAATTTATGATGCCAAGCAAGGCGTCATAAACTCGGTCGTATCTCGGATGGACTGGGCGGTCTCCATCTCGTGGTACCTGACGCTGATCATCGCCAGCCCGCATTACAGACACAATCTGCTGAGCCGCACCTACGCTGCCGGACTTCCGCTGATTTCGCCCAACTACTTCGTGGCCGTGCAGAACTTCATGATGATCTTGACCGCAACTTTGACTGTGGGTTACATAGGCTATCACCTTCATCTGTGGCATTCGGGCCGACCGGTCAGTCTGCGCAAACTCGCTTTACTGGGGATCTTCCTCAGTGCCACCTACTACCTCTATGTCTATGTGGAAGATTTTGTGGTGGGATTTTGCATCTGGTCGGCGTTTCATTGCATTCAATATTACGGCATTGTATGGGCCTTCAATCGGACCCGAGTAGCTAGAAACAGCCCGCTAACCTCATTTGTGCGCTTTCTGTTCCGGCCTGGGACTGGCCTGGTTATGCTCTATCTGGGGCTGATCGCGGGTTACGGCAGCTTGAACTATTGGGTCGGGTTCGTTGCTGATCAAACCTGGCACAGACTCTTGATCGCTTTCGTCTTCACTTCCAATGCACTGCACTACTACTACGATGGGTTCATCTGGAAACTCCGCGAGCCGGATACCCGTCAGGACTTGAACATTGCGAGATTTGGAAGGTCTGACGACAAAGGAATCGCCGCAGCGCGATCCTGGCTCGTGAGAGCTGCAATAAAAATCAGGCTGCCAAGCCAAGGCTTAGTTCAGGCTGCCTACCTAAGCATGATTGTAGTCGCTTTGGTCGCTTTTGAAGGGTGGGCTCCTCACCGAGAGCGAGCCATTCATGAGTCGTTGGCGGCCTTGGCGCCTGACGTTGGGGAGGCGCATTACAACCTGGGCAACGTTCGCTGGAAAGAAGGGGATCTCGAGGGGGCCATCGAGAGTTATCGCCAGGCACTGGGACGATTGTCCGATGCATCGAAAGTGCACAATAACCTTGGCGGAGTCTACTACCAAGAAGGAAGACTGGACGAAGCCATTCAACACTACGAGCGAGCACTGGGCACGTCGCGCGCGCGCTTCGCTCAGACGAGTTCAAGTTCACCGCTGATGCCATCGACGGCCTCTTCGTTCACGGCGAGTCCCTTCATTGCCCACTCAAATCTGGCGGATGCCCTGGCGAGAAAAGGCCGCCCGCAGGAGGCGCTGGCGCACTATCAACAGGCGTTGCAGCTGGACCCGCACTCGGCCAAAGTTCACGCCAATCTAGGTGCGACACTGGCCGAACTCGGAGACTTCATTGAGGGAATCAAACAGCTTGAACAGGCGCTGAACATTGACCCCGGCTATGTGAATGCGCGCTTAAACCTGGCTGCGATTCTGGTCTCCATCGGTCAGACGGAGCGCGCGCGTTCGCACTATCAGCTGATGCTTCAAAGCAGCGACGAACGCGCGCGCAGCAATGCTCAGGCGGCCATTGCTCAGCTGCCCGAGCCGAGCTTGTGAATTCAATGAGGCACAATTCGGTGGGCGGAATGCGAGCTAACGCATTTGTTCGACGACGTACCCGGGAGAGAACTACTTCCTCCCCCTTGCGCAACCGGAGCTGTGAAAAAATCGCCCGAGCCTAGGGGGTCCCGTGGAATTCCCCCTCAGAAAAGGTCAGAAAAGGGGGGAAGCGCCAAAGGCGCGGGGGTTGTCTCGCGAGCCCGGAAAGCCGAGGGAAGGAAGGCGACGCCATTCGAGATAAGAGCTTTCCCCAATTCGCAAGACAACCCCCGGGGCGGCTGTGCGACCGCTGTCGCTGCGCCGCCGCCCCCTTTGAGTAAGCGGTAATTTTTCACAGCTCCAGCGCATAAGGGGGACGTTATCCCGGCGGATAGTAAGGGAACAAGAGGGGGTTTTCCTTCAAGCCAACAGCGGCGAAGACCAAGCTCCGCGACAGCCATAGTTGCTCGGAGACCGGCTCTTACATCTTCATGCTGCTCGTGACCCGTTCATCCTTGCCGTTTCGTGTTCTTCGTGCCCTTCGTGGATGGCTACTTGAAATTGCTGTACGGCCCCGCGTTACTCCACTCCGTCAGGCTGAGTCCTTCAGTGTCCCAAACCACTTTTCCCTCTCGCACCGTTAATACACACCGCAGCCGCTTGTCCCCGATCAGCTTGCCGTGACCGGAATCTAGGAAGGCAAACTGCCCTTTCTCGAGTTCCAGCAGAACGATATCAGCGACAGTCCCTTCACTCAAAGTCCCCAGTTCCGGCCTGCGAATGGCCTTTGCCGGATTCACCGTGCTGCGTTCGATCACTTGTTCGAGTGTCATACCAATGTTCAGAAACTTCGACATCGTGGTGATCATATTCGCGCGAGGCAGCATGATGCTGTCTTTGTGGATGTCGGTTGAAATCGTGTCGGGCAGGAAACCTTGCTCAATCGCTGGAACGGCGATCCGAAACCAGAAACTGCCAGAGCCATGCCCTACATCAAAGAGGATGCCCCGTTTGCGAGCTTCCAACATGTAAGGCTGAATCTTTTTCTGCGCATCGAGTTGAGGCGTCAGGCGGCCATAGAAATGTGTATGGATATCACCCGGCCGCATGTGCTTTAGAATAAGTTCAGGATAGCCGCGTCCGGGCTTGGGATGAAAATCCACCATCACGATCGAGTTGCTGAGTTCGGCGGCTCTCACAGCCCGGTCGACTGCGTCCCACGTCGCTGGCTGAAAATGAGCCGTCTTGATGCCGACAAGGGTCTCCGGATACTTCTTAACCATCCGCGCGGCGGCTTCGGCATCCATCTCACCCACATCGTTTTCAACCTTCTCGCCGTACATCCCGGCGCCGACAATGTTGAGGAATGCAAGCAGCCGAGTCCTGGATCGGCTAATCACTTTCCTTTTGAAGTCCTCGAAGTTCTTCCAACCTGAGCTTCCGGCGTCAACCGCCGTCGTCACTCCATTCGAGAGAGCGTTGTGGTCCGCGTTGAGATTCAGGTCTGCGCCCTGCGCATCAAAGTGAGTGTGAATATCGATGAGCCCGGGCGCGACATAGTACTGTCCCGTTTCAACTACTACTTTTGCCTGTGATGCTGGAATGTTTTCTGCGACGCGAGCGATCTTTCTGCCGATGACGGCAATATCGTAACGCCCGTTGCGCTGGTTCCTGGGATCGATCAGATGGCCGTTCTTGAGCAAGAGATCGTAGATTTCCTGAGCGCTGGCAGGAGCGACGAGAAAGAGCGCGGCCCAGAGCGCGCAGAAGGCCCTAACTCCGGCGCCTTTGCTTCCGCTCAGACTAGGCTTTGGGGAATGAGGCCTGCCGAAGGCGGAACGCCTCTGCAGAGAAGAAGACGGCTTCGGCAGAAGGCCGCTTGGGAGCGCGGAAGCTTGCTGCCGCTTTCGCAGGGAGTGTTGAGAACGCCTGAGACCCGCCGTGGTCCCTTTTCGTAAAGGGGACATAGCGGCGCAACGCGCCGCCTTGGACCCAATTGACGATACCTTTTCCGCTCTGGTGCTCCGGTTCCGTCTTTTCCAGAGAATGAATTCGAGGATAGGGATCATCTTCATGGGATCACCTCATACTGTCCAGCCTCACTCCACAGAGGGAATCCCAGCCCGTTGAGATCGACAACGAGCTTGCCATTCCTGATTGTGGCCACACACTCCAGCTTCTGAGTTCCTAACAGCTTTTTGCTCCAGGCATCCTTGAAAGCAAAAATGCCGGTCTTCAATTCAAAGATGGCAATGTCGGCCACCTTGTCTTCGCCCAGTGTTCCCAGCTCAGGAAATCTTTTGATAGCACTGGCTGGATTGACGGTGGAACGTTCGATAGCGTCTTGCAGTTTCATCCCCAGGTTCATCAACTTTGAAATGCAGTTGGCCATGTCCGATTGCGGGATCATGATGCTGGAAGAGTGCAGGTCCGTGCTGATCGTGTCGGGAGGAAATCCTTGCTTGATCGCCTGCACAGCCACGGGCCAAAGAAAACTGCCGCCGCCGTGGCCGAGATCGAACAGCACTCCTCGTTTTCGTGCTTCGAGCATGTAGGGCTGTAGTTTCCCGGTGAAGCGGTCGATCACTTCCAACTGGCGATCGTTATAAACATGAGTGTGCAGATCTCCAGGCCGCATGACTTTGAGCAGCTTCTCTCGGCTCGTCCGGCCGCTGTTTGTGAAGATCTTGTCATCGACGATGACCGGCGTCTGGGAAAGCTGGCCAGCCTCGATGGCGCGATTCAGGGCCGTCCAGCCAGGCCGTCCAAAGTGTGCCACCTTGATTCCTACAATGTGGTCCGGATGCTCCTTGATCTTGGCAGCCGTCTTGGCCGCGTCCATATCCTCCACGTTGTCTTCCGCTTCTTGTCCAATCATCCCGCGTCCAACAATGTTGAGAAATGAAAGAACGCGTGTTCGAGAGTGGTCGATGATCTTCTGCTTGAAGTCGTCGAAGCTCCGCCATCCCGCGCCACCTGCATCAACCACGGTCGTCGTGCCGGCAAGTAAAGCCGTATCGTCGGGGAAAAGCGAGCCGGAGTAGCCGTAAACGTGCGCGTGCAAGTCAATAAGACCCGGCGTGACATAGAACCCGCTTACGTTGAGCACCTTTTTCGCCTGCTGTGGCGCCAAAGCCGGTGCAACCCGGGCAATCTTGCCTCCGGCAATGGCAACATCCATCACATGGTCAATCTGGTTCGCGGGATCAATAACATGGCCGCCTTTGAGCAGGAGGTCGTAGCTTTGCCCCTCGGCAGTGCCCGATGTAATCAGGAGCAGCGGTAGAATGAAGGCGATACTCGCCTTGTGCCGGCGGTGGACCCGTGCGGCTGTGGAGTTGACTTTAAGCAATGCTTCCTCCTTTGGCTTGGAAGATTGAGCTGTCTACATCAGGATTTGCGTGAGCCGAAAGCGTGGGAACTGTTCTTCAAGGGACACGGGAGATTCGAAGTTCTTTGAAAAAGCAGCGACGGGAGGCCGCCGCTCTTCCGGCCTTTACCGAACCTGCGAGACGTGGTTGAATACGCCCGAGATTCTACTCCAACATCGACGCAAAAAAGAGAGGGAACGATGCACCCACACAAGCCCTTTTCACGACGGGGATTCATGAAGACCGGCCTGGTACTGCCTGTCGCAGGTCTTCCATTGGCAGGTCTCATCGAGGCGCCACTGTCCGGCGCTCCTTCGCTGCAGCGTTCCGCAGGGATTTATCAGCGTCTCGGAATTCGCGTTTCCATTAACGCCGTCGGGACTCTAACCACTTTGGGCGGCACACTGATCCCGGCTGAAGTGATTCGCGCCATGGAGGACGCCTCCAAGAACTTTGTGCCGATCCATGAACTCCAGGAAAAGGTCGAGCAACGGCTCGTGGAGCTCACCGGCGCTGGCGGAGCCTTTGTCACGGCAGGCGCATCCGCCGCGCTCTGCCTGGCAACCTGCGCGGTGACAGCCGGCGATGATCGCCAGAAGATGCGGCAGTTGCCGGACCTTACCGGAATGAAGAGTGAGATCATCATCCAGAAGATTCATCGCACGGCTTACGACCATGCGTTCCGGATGGTCGGCGTCAAGCTCATCGACGTCGAGACACCGGAAGAAATGCAGCGGGCCATCACTCGGAATACAGCGGCGATTGCTTTCGTCATGAGCCACCATACTTTGGGCGGGAAGGAACCCCTCGACGCCACGGTCGATATGTCGCTCGGCTTCGAAGACCGGTACGTCCTGGGGCCTCACGGACGTGTGAGTCTGGAAGAGACCCTGGAAATTAGCCATCGGGCAAACCTGCCAGTCATTCTGGATGCCGCGGCGGAAATACCACCGCCAGAGAACCTGAGCAAATTTGTGAAGATGGGAGTGGATCTGGTCGCCTTCAGCGGTGGCAAGAACTTGCGAGGCCCGCAGTGTAGCGGGCTCTTACTGGGGCGAAAGGACCTGGTAGCAAAAGCCTATGCCCATAGCGCTCCCAACGACTATCTGCCGCGCATTGCCAAGGTCGGCAAGGAGGAAATTGTGGGCCTGCTGACGGCGGTGGAACTTGCGTTGCAGCGCGATTGGAAAGCAGAACGGCGTGCGTGGTATGCCACGCTGCAACGTGTGACTGAGCGGTTGAGCGACGTGCCGACCGTCCGGACCGAGTTCGTTACCAACAACGATTACAGCCATACTCCCCGGCTTTCGGTGCAGTGGGACGAAGCTCGATTGGGCGCTACTGTCGAGCAAATGACTCAACGCCTGCGAACGGGGGAGCCATCCATCGTCGCTAGTGACATGCGGAGATTCACGCCGCCGTCGAAAGGCTTGGGTATTTTTCCTTACAACCTGCTTCCGGGCGAGGAGATGGTTGTGGCAGATCGAGTGAGAGAGATTTTAACGAAGAAGACCTAGCACCTGCTTGAGCCTTGGCGCGATTTCGGAAAACGCGGGAAACAGCGAGTCACCCGGGACGAATGGTTAGCTGGCCTGCGCATGGCTTTCGGGGCGAGCCGCTTCGAGGGTCTTGGTCGGACTAGAGAGACAGCCTGAACTCACGAAGCGCCTCCTTTGAGCGCGGCTCAAGTTTACAAGATCACCAGTGTTGCTCTTTACACAGGATTCTTGCCGGTTGCCGAGTCCCGAGCTTTGATGAACTCGTCCAGATTGTTCTTGTCAATCAACGTGGCGCCCGTGTCGACGAAGCGAGGCAAGCTGGCAAAGGGATCCTGCGCGGTGGCTGAGCCCTGAGGGCTCGCCTTTTGATGGTGCAGATCGTCCAGCAGCCTGAGTCCGAAGAAGGCCATTGTGAAAGGCTTCTGGGCAATGGTTGCGGCAATGACTCCCTTGCGGATCCACTCTAGGGTCTCCTGGTCAGTGTCCATTGCCACAACAATTTTGGCTGTGTCGTTTTTCCGGTTCAGAACTTCAGCGACTTCCTTACCTGCCGAGGCTTCCAGACAGACAAAAGCGTCGACGGCAGGACTTCCTTTGTCCAGCACTTCCATGGTTCGGTCGAAGGCAACTCGCGAGTCGCCCTTGATGTCAACGATTTCCACAATCTTGATCTGCGGGTGGGCGGCGAACACCGACTCGTATCCATCCAGTCGCTCTTTGAGGTTGGCTTGGTTCGGCATCGTGAAGACGATCACGTTACCCTTGCCTTGAAGTCGCTTCGCGGCTACTCCGCCACCCATGACTCCCGCCTGGTAGTTGTTCGTGCCGATAAACAGCAGTCTGTGGCTTCCAGGCGAGTCGGAATCCAGTGTGATCACGGGAACGCCGGAGGCGATGGCAGCATCAATCTCAGGTCTCATGAGACTTGGGTTGGCCGGAGACACCAGGATACCCGAGGCCTTCTGCCGCACCGCCTTCTGAAACTCTTCGACCTCGGCCTTTGCATCGTAGGCATCCGGTCCGACAAATTCCGCCCTGACCTTCAGTTGGGAAGCCGCGCGCCTGAATCCAGCCCCCGCTGCTTGCCAATATGGCAGCTGGACGTTGGTGGAGATCAGGAAATAGCGCTCATCCGGGCTGTGCGGTGACTGAGAACAACTGGAAATCACGGATAAGAGAATCAGGAAGAAGACAGATCTCCGAAGCCTTGCGGACTGTGACATAGGCGTCTCCTTTCAAAGCATTGCCGATGGAAAACAGATGTTCAAGACTTGCAGGTGATCTCGTACTATCCGTCAGCCTGGAGGCCGTGTCAAGGACCGGAGCTTTGTCGTTCAAGTGTTGCACCGAATCCAATGCCTAGTGTTCGATATTCAGCAGGCCAGGCAAGGATGGAACTCTCACCAATAACGCGAGGTGGGATCAGGGACAGGTTCGGCGACCTTTTGGATCACTCCAGTTTCGTGACCACGCCTCGGCCATGAAGGGACAACCAATTTCTGGGATGTTTGGCAGTGAGCTCTTCCCTAGAGCTAATCCCGTGGGCGGCTTTTTGCACGAAACTTATGATGGCCTGGACGGCTGAATCTCACCGAGACGAGAAGGATGGAACGGAAATGCTTCTTTGCCGAAATCAGAAAAGGCCCCAGCCATGAGTCCAAAAAAAAAGCCCTGCGTCGCAGGGCTCTTTGTCAATCTCAAATCAAGTGGCGGGAACTATCTGCTAGTTGTCCCGTGATTTGCTCTTAGTTACCTTGGCCACTCTGGCTCGGGACTTGCGTGGCGGTGGGGCCGGGGCCAGGATGTCGGTTCGCTCCAGTCGCACAATGCTCGTGACAAACTTTCGCCGCCCGTTCTCATCGAAGTCGATGACCGTGTGCAAGTCGTTGACCTCACTGATGGTTCCCAGACCATAAATTGAGTGGTTCACCCTCTCGTTAGTAGTGAAACCTGTGGAGTTCTTTGCCATTCTTTCCTCCGTGGAGGCCCTCAAACTTCAAGCCTCAGTGTGTGTCGTGCGCCGTTCTGCACAGACATCTTAGGAAATCTTACCACAACGCTAGATTTCTTCTCGATTAAACTCTGTGGCATCAGCGAATCAGATCGCCGGATATCCTCAAAACTATCTAATGTCGTATTTTTTAACAAAATATCTAAAGGAACGAAACGACATTTTCAATAGTTCGGCGGCCCGTGTCTGAACTCCTCCGGTTTTCTGGAGGGCTTCCACAATGTAGGATTTCTCAATTTCCGCCAGATGCCTTTCCAAATCGATGCCAGATTCGGGAATCTTGTCCGCACCGCTGCTCTCGGCTGGGTTCATGCAACTGATCCTCGGCGGAAGACGATCTGCCTTGATTTCTTCCGTGGTTTCAAACGCTACTGCCCGTTCGATGGTGTTCTCGAGTTCGCGTACGTTGCCTGGCCAGTCGTATTGCTCGAGACACTCCATAGCCTCAGCGCTGATCCTCAGGATTGAACGCTGCATCTGCAGATTGAACTTGTCGAGAAAGTGCCGGGCCAGCAATGCAATGTCTTCCTTGCGATCTCGCAACGGAGGAATTTCCAAAGGAATCACACTCACTCGATAATAGAGATCTTCACGAAACTTGCTTTCCGCAACCAGTTTTTGCATGTCCTTGTTCGTGGCGGCGATGACACGGCTATCCACTGAGACTTCCTCTGTGCCGCCCACTCGGCGGAATTTTCTCTCCTGCAAGACTCGAAGCAGTTTCACTTGCATCGACAGGCTCATTTCCCCGATCTCATCAAGAAAGATCGTGCCTTTGTCGGACACCTCGAACAATCCCTTTTTGTTCATCGTAGCGCCTGTGAAAGCTCCCTTCATATACCCAAAAAGCTCGCTCTCAAGCAGCGTTTCGGGAAAGGCGCCACAATTAATCGAAACGAAGGGCTGCTCTGACCGGCTGCTGTAGAGGTGGATCGCACGAGCCACGAGTTCTTTGCCAGTTCCGCTCTCTCCAGTAATAAGAACGGTGCTCTGAGTCGAACCAATCGTCTCAATAGCATGGAACAGTTCCTTCATCTTCGGGCCGTCGCCGATGATGTTACTCATGCCATTCTCGCTGCGGAAGTGCCGTTTCAGCAGCCGGTGTTCCTGTCTCAGCCGGTAGAACTCCAGATTCTTAGCTACGGCGATCTTCATCTCGTCAACGAAATTCTCGTTGTCCTTCAGGATGTAGTCCGCAGCTCCGATCTTAAGGGCCTGGATGGCATTCTCAGTCGTAGCAAAGGCTGTCATCATTACTACCAGAGTTTCCGCGTTGGCAGACTTGACGTCGCGCAGCAACTCAATGCCGCTTCCATCCTTCATCTTGATGTCGGAGATCACCAAGTCAAAGACACTTGCTTTCAGCTGCTGGAGGGCTTCCTGGTAGCCATCGGCCACTGCAACCGTGTAACCCTCCTTCTTGAAAACCATTTGCAGGACTTCCCGCAGAGAGCGCTCATCGTCGACGATCAGCAACTTGGACATTGATTCACCTCAACGCGGTCTCGTCTGACTGGGCAGGACGACCTGAAAGGTAGTGCCCTGCCCTTTTCTGGAGGACACCCGGATGGACCCCTGATGGGCGGCGACGATCTGTGAAACAATCGAGAGACCCAACCCTGTTCCGTCACGGAAGGAAGACTGAAACGGCTCGAAGATCTTCTCCTGTTCCTCCTCGGTCAGACCCAGCCCCGTATCCTTGAAATTGATTCGCACAAAGCCTGGAGCGTGCTCCAGTGAGATTGACAAACATCCCCCATCCGGCATTGCCTTTACGGCATTCCCACAGAGATTCCAATAGACTTGTTTCAGCAGGTCCGGGTCCCCTTGGCAGAAAAGCGAATTCTCAGAGTCAAACGAACAGTCTACCTGGTGTCGTGCCGAAATCTCTGGGCTGTTTCGAATCAGGTTGATGGTGTCCTCGGTCAGCGCCCGCAGGTCAACCCATTTCTGGGAGTAGTTGACGGGCTTCGCGTAGGACAGGAAGTCTGTGATGATGCGGTAGAGACGTTTGATTTCGACCGAAATATTCTCCGCCAGGCGTTGCTGCCCCTCATCCAGATGCAGTTCATTCTTCAAAACCAGGAACGATCCGGAAATGGCGGTCAACGGGTTCCGGATCTCATGAGCAATACTGGCCGCCATGCTTCCCATTGTGGCCATGCGGTCCTTCTTCAGTACCTGCTTCTCCAGGAACTTGATCTCGGTCAGGTCTTGGAAGGTGTATACGTAGCCCACATGACGGCGGTCATCCAACAGAAACTGCGATACTGAAAATCCGAGGTGAATATCCTCGCCGCGAACGCTTGGGATGGTTCTTTCAAAACGAAACGGAAGAGGATTCTCAGGGAAGCCGGCACCAGCCCAACTGGCATGGCCAAAGACCTTGCTCACATGCGTGCCCAGAATGCGCTCTGAGCTATAGCCGGTGATTTCAGTGGCGGACCGGTTAAAGAGCGTGATGATCCCGTCCAAGTTCGTCGTGAATAAGCCACCACGCATGCTGTTGATGATGTTCTCATTGAAGGCCTGCAGCGTGGCCAGCTTGCCACGCTTGTCTTCAAGTTCCGAGCCGGTGCGTTTCAGGCTCTCGGAAAGGTAGCTGCTGAGATAAGCAATTGCGTAGAAAGCAAAGATGTTTGTCCCGATCAGATACTTGATGGTTCGCGGTTCGATGGATGAGAAGACCGTGGAAGGCAGCAGGCCCTGCTGAGTGAGCACGTGCTGCCCAATCAGGAGCAGCGAACTCACGCTCGCGGCAACGGTGGCCCCCCTGCGGTAGAGCAGGATACTGGCCATGATGATTGGGAGGGAATAGAGGAATGGAAAGTAACTGTCAATTCCCCCGGTGAAATGAACGATCGCCGAAATGATCAGGAGATCGCTGCAGATCTGAAGATAGGCCTGAAGGACATAGAGCCGGTTCCATACAAGAAGACCATAGTGAGCCGCTGTCACCAGGTAGATGACAAGGATTGTGCGGAAAAGCCCACCGGCGGATTCGCCAGCTACCGACGCCGATTCGATGCCGAGGATAACGCCCAGCAGCGTGGTTGCTACCACGATGCGCAGCTTGATAAGCCAGGAGAGCCAGTCGTGAAGGTTCTTGGGCATTGTTTGAGGCCACAGGTAGAAGGGGACAGGTCACAAGGAACAGAGTGCTTAGGCTCGCTCCCAAAGAACTGTCCTCCTGCCCCCAGTGACCTGTCGCCGTCGGCTACATCGAGAGTTTGGCAATCAACGAGAACAGCGGCAGGTACATCGAAATCACGATGCCGCCAACAATCACGCCGAGGACCAGGATCATGATCGGTTCGATGGCTGTCAACAGATCGGCAACGGCAGCATCGACTTCGTCTTCGAAAAACTCAGCAATCTTGGTCAGCATGGAATCCAGTGCGCCGGTTTGCTCTCCAACACCTACCATCTGCGTTACCATAGTCGGGAAAACTCCTGATTCGCGCAGTGGTTCGACAATCGTCTTGCCTTGCTCAATCGAAGTGCGGGTCTCCATAATGGCGGCTTCAATGACTGCGTTGCCGGCAGTCTTTGCGGTGATGGCCAGTCCCTCGAGAATCGGAACGCCGCTGGTAATCAGTGTCGACAGTGTTCGAGCGAACCGAGCCACAGCGATTTTTCGAAGTACTGAACCCAGAACGGGGAATTTCAACATCATCCGATCTACCGTCATTCTTCCGTTGTCAGTTGCATAATAGCGCTTGAACGCATATCCCAGCGCGACAAACCCGGGAATCATTAGCCAAATGTAGCGCCCGACAAAGTTGCTGGCACCAATGACAATACGCGTGGGCAGAGGCAGCCCTGCATCCAGGCTGGCAAACAGTTGGATGAAAATCGGAACGACTTTCCAGAGGATGAGGAGGATGACGCCGACGGCGATGGTGAGGACGGCAATCGGGTAGACCATTGCCGACTGCACGGCCCGCTTCAACTTCACAGCTTTCTCGATGTAGGCAGCCAGACGCTGCAAGATCGTATCGAGAATACCTCCTGCTTCACCGGCTGCAATCATGTTGGTGTACAGACCGTCGAACACTCTCGGGTGCTGGCCCATGGCATACGCCAGGGTAGAGCCGCCTTCCACTTCCCCCCGCACCGACTGCAACACACCCTGAAAGACCTTGTTCTCTTGCTGCTGACTGAGTGCCTCCAGACACTGTACCAGGGGAAGGCCTGCATCGATCATCACAGAGAACTGCCGCGTAAAGATCGCCAGTTCCTTGGTCTTGACCTTGCCCCCGAATTTAGGGAGCGAAAGCTCCTTGCCCTTCTCCTTGACCAACAGCGGACTGATCTGCTCCCGGCGCAAAGCAGCCAGAAGCGCGTGCTTGGTTTCCGCTTCCCGCTCGCCACGGACTTCAACCCCAGCACGGGACTTGCCTCGATACGCATAAACTGGCATGAAAGAATCTCCTCACTCAAGTTCAACCACTAGAGTCCAAAATCTAGAGTCCGGCATCCAGTCCGTCCCCAGCCTTAGTCACAGCTCCGGAATGATTTGATTTCTCAATTTTCGACCCTGGACTCTGAACATCGTTACCGCCTCCCAGCGATCGGTGTGGGCACCCGGGTTGGGCCTGCCACAGGACCGCGGTTGATCATGTCTTGCAACTCGTCAGTGTTGCTTGATCGCGCCAGCGCCGCCTGCAGCGTAATCTGCTTGTTGAAGTAGAGTGAAGCGAGCGACTGGTTAAACGTCTGCATCCCAAATTTTTCCTGGCCCGTTTGCATCGCCGAGTAGACCTGATGAACCTTGTCTTCGCGGATCAGGTTCCGGATGGCTGCATTGGGAACCAGAATCTCCATCGCCATGGCCCGGCCGGAGCCCGATGCCTTGGGTAACAATGCCTGGCAAAGAATCCCCTCCAAGACCAGCGATAGTTGCGCACGGATCTGTGACTGCTGGTGCGAAGGGAACACATCGATGATTCGGTTGATGGTGGACGCCGCCGAATTTGTGTGCAGTGTGCCGAAGGTTAAGTGGCCGGTTTCTGCGATGCGCAATGCCGACTCGATGGTCTCCAGGTCTCGCATTTCACCAATCAATACGACGTCTGGGTCCTGTCTCAGAGCAGCGCGCAAAGCGTTGGCGAACCCGTGTGTATCGGCGTGTACTTCGCGCTGGTTCACCAGGCAGCCTTTGTGTCCGTGCAAATACTCAATGGGATCTTCAATCGTGATGATGTGGTCGTGCCGGTCGGTGTTAATCTTGTCCAGCATGGCCGCCAGCGTGGTGGACTTGCCACTCCCGGTAGGACCCGTCACGAGGATTAGTCCCCTCGGCTTATCGCAGAGGGTTTTCACCACAGGAGGCAGATTGAGTGTGTCAAACGACTTGACCTCATAGGGAATCGCGCGAAAAACTGCGCCGACCGCGCCGCGCTGGTTGAAAACGTTGCCGCGGAATCGAGAGAGCCCCTTGAGTCCGAAGGAAAAGTCGATTTCAAGGTGCTCTTCGAAGCGGTGCTTCTGAGTGTCGGTGAGAACGCTGTAGGCCAGCTGCTTGGTGTCGGGAGCCGTCAGTGGCTGGTATTCGGCCAGCGGACGCAAGTGGCCGTCCACTCGCACCTGGGGCGGCGAGTTCGTAGTCAGGTGCAAATCTGACCCGCCCATTTCGGTCATTTTCCTAAGGAGATCGCTCAAAGAAGGTGTGGACACAATAAACTCCTTTCACTAGGGTTTCTCGGCGCTCAGGCTGTCAGTGATCGGTTGTGCGCTGGCTAGTGATGATTGGCGACTGACAACAAGTTATTGGCACACTACCTCACGGTTTCGCGCAGCACTTCTTCCAGTGTGGTGACTCCGTCTCGCAGCTTTTGCATCCCACTGCTGCGGAGTGTGATCATCCCACTGTCGACGGCCTTCTTTTTCAGTTCGAGAGACGACGCTCCAATCAAAATCAGTTCACGCAGGTCGTCATTGATCTCCATCACTTCGTAAAGGCCCACTCGCCCTTTGTAGCCGGTGTTGTTGCAAGTAGGACAACCTTTGCCCTTGTAGGTCACGATCTTTTTGGCTTCGGCCGGTGAAAACCCGGCGTCGACCAGCGCCTGTGGCGGGGTGGCATGTTCTTCCTTGCAGTCTTTGCACACACGGCGAATCAGCCGCTGTGCGCAGATCAGGTGCACCGAGGTAGCCACCAGGAAGGGCTCGATCCCCATGTTCATCAAGCGGCTGATCGTCGAAGGTGCATCGTTGGTGTGCAGGGTGCTGAGCACAAGGTGTCCTGTGAGTGCCGCCTTGATGGCGATTTCAGCGGTCTCAAAATCGCGGATCTCGCCAACGAGAATGATGTTGGGGTCCTGCCGCAGAAACGAGCGCAAGGCAGCTGCAAAGTTCAGACCGATCTGCTCTTTCATCTGCACCTGGTTGATTCCGGGAAGGTTGAACTCGACCGGGTCCTCGGCAGTCATGATGTTCGTGTCGATCTTGTTCAACTGGGCGATGGACGAATACAGCGTGTTTGTCTTGCCACTTCCTGTCGGGCCTGTGACGAGGACCATGCCGTAGGGCTTTAAGATGGCCAGCTCGAACTTCTTCAAGGATTCCACTTCGAACCCCAATCGAGTCATGTCGAGCATGAGGTTGTCTTTGTCCAACAACCGCATGACAACCTTCTCGCCATACAGAGTGGGCAAAATGGAGACGCGGAAGTCGAGGTCCTTGATCCTGCCCTCGTTCTTCATCTTGATCTTGATGCGTCCGTCCTGAGGCAGACGTTTTTCCGAAATGTCCAACTTCGCCATGATCTTGATGCGGGACGTGATGGCATCCTTCAGCTTGAGCGGCGGGTTCATGATGCTGCACAGCACGCCGTCAATCCGGAAGCGAACGCGGAACTCTTTTTCGTAAGGCTCGATGTGAATATCGCTGGCCCCGCGCTTGAGCGAATTGGAAAGAATGAGGTTCACAAGCTTGATGATGGGAGCCTCTTCGGCTGCCTGCTCGAGCCCTTCCAGATCGATGGCTTCTTCCTCTGCCGCCAATTCCAGGGAAGTGTCGTCGATGGCTTCCATCAGCTTGTTGTCTACAACGGCGATGTCTTCCATCACCCTCTTCAGTTCGATGGCATGCGACGTGCCGTAGTACTTGTCAATGGCCTCGCGAATGGCTGTTTCAGATGCCACTACCGGCTCGATGTTGAAGCCGGTCATAAACTTGATGTCGTCCATCGCAAACACGTTGGTCGGATCAATCATCGCGATGGTGAGCGTTGAGCCTACACGACTGAGCGGCAGGATCTGGTACTTCTGGGCCGTCTCAATTGGGATCAGTTTGACGACGGACGGATCGACGTCAAAGAAGGAAAGGTTGATGGAAGGAACGCCATATTGGCGAGAGAGTATCGCGGTGATTTCGTCGTCAGTAACAAATCCGAGCTTGATGAGGCAGTTTCCCAGCCGACCGCCATTAACCCGCTGGTACTCCAGAGCTTCTTTAAGCTGCTGCTGTGAGATCAGATTTTCTTTTACCAGCAAATCGCCGATCTTTGACGACATGATTCAATCTCCACAGAGGTTCTCGGCAAACCGAGAAATTTCATTATTGAAATCTGGCCAAAAGTGACAAAAATTGTTATGGCTCATCCTAGAGAGCGACTTCACCCTTGTCAACCACGACAAGAGGAGCTGAAGCGACCCGTGAAGCTTCGTTCAGCCAGGGAAGGAACCCGTCTCAGCTTGTTGTCTCGAGGATAGTGCGACAGGTCGAAACCTGCCAGGCATTAAAGCCACAAGTGCCAACTGAGTAAGCAATCCAATCGGCGAGAAGTTAACTAAACGTTAGTCTTGGTTGGGACGGGACGACCTGCCATCAGCCTGGTGGGAACATCACAGAGCCGCAGCATGTTGACCGCAACGTGCAACAAACGGCCCCTTGCCTTGTGAGATATGCTGCTAAACGCAGCGAGGTGGTTACCCTCACAACAACTTCTGGATGGGATCGCCGCCAAGATTCGTGAGACGTTGATCCCGGCCACCATAGTAGTAGGTGAGTTTGCGGTGATTCAGTCCCAGGCATTGCAGAATTGTTGCGTGAAGGTCATGAACGGAGTGAGGTTCGTCCACGGCACGGTATCCCAATTCGTCGGTCGCACCAAGAACCTGGCCGCCTGGGACGCCTCCTCCTGCCAGCCACATGGTGAATCCGTGTGGATTGTGGTCCCGGCCGATGGCCGATTGAGATATGGGCATGCGTCCAAATTCACCGCCCCAAACCACCAGAGTTGTTTCGAGCAGTCCTCGCCGCTTGAGGTCCTTTAGCAAACCAGCCATCGGCTTGTCGGTTTCTGCACAATGGAGACGATGGTTCTCGTCTAAACCATAATGTGCATCCCAGCTCTGCTGCTGATGGCCGCCTCCACTGTAAAGCTGGATGAAGCGCACTTCACGCTCGACGAGGCGTCTTGCAATAAGGCACTGTCGCCCGAAATACTCCGTTTGCTTGTCGTTCAGTCCATAAAGCTCTCGGGTTTCCTCACTCTCCCGTGAAATGTCGACCGCCTCAGGGGCGTGGGTTTGCATCTGAAAAGCGAGTTCGTAGGAAGCGATTCGAGCTTCGAGATCAGAGCTGCCCGAATGCTTCTGCGCGTGTTCACGATTCAGCTTCGCCATGAAGTCTACCTGGGCACGCTGCAACTGAGGATCGACATGCCTGGGTGGCTGAAGATCGACAATCGGCTGGCCAGTTGATCGAAAAGGCGTTCCCTGATACGCCGCTGGCATGAACCCGGCACTCCAGTTAGGAGCACCGCCAATCGGGCCGCCACGCCAGTCGTACATCACGACAAACGCAGGCAGATTCTCGTTGAAACTCCCCAGTCCGTATGTCACCCAGCAGCCCAGCGCCGGATTGCCTGGTCGGATGGCGCCGCTGTTCATTTGGAAGATCGCAGGTGAATGATTATTGCTTTCTGTAAACATCGAGCGGACGACCGCCAGGTCGTCGACGCAGGTGGCTAGGCAAGGATACAGCTCGGATACCTCAATGCCGGATTGTCCGTACTTTTTGAACTTGTAGGGACTAGCCATGAGAGTCCCGGGATTGCCAAAGAAAACGTCGATGTCTCCCTTGCCTGTCATCGGCTTTCCGTGGTTCCGGGTCAGCTCCGGTTTCGGGTCGAAGAGATCAACGTGACTTGGCCCGCCGTACATGAAGAGAAAGATGACCGACTTTGCCTGGCCAGGGAAATGAGGCTGCTTCGGTACCAGAGGCCCCGAGGCAGATTGGCCAGCAGCGTTGGATTGTCCAGGTTCTGCGAGCAGCAATCCGTCACGATCGAGCAGGTGCGTTAGCGCCAACCCTGCGAAACCCGCACCTGTCTTCAAAATCAGATCCCGGCGGGAAAGAATCGGGGGAGTGTGAAGCGCCTGGGACCCCAAATGGTTTTTACTTTTGCTTAACATGAACATTAGGTTCCTCTGAAATCTCCAACGCGGCCGTTCTCATCTAATCGCAGGCTCCACATCCAAAAATGTCAGCTTGCGGATAAGAACTCGTTCAGATTGAACAGCGCATGACACAAATCAACCCATGCCTCAAAGTGTCCTGGATCGGTTGTCCCACGACCTCGTGGTTCAGGTGCTGCTTGATCACCGTGAACCTCGCTGCGGCTGACATGGCGCTCGGCTTGGCGTGCCAAGAACTCAAGTGACCAGCGCAGCTCTCGGGAAGAGGGCTCCCTTCCCAGGGCCAGCAAGTAGGCATGCCGAACCTGGGCAGCAGGGTCGTCGATGGCACTCCCCAACACTCGCTTGGCGAAGTAACGCGCCTGGCCGAGAACAAACTCGTTGTTCAAGAGCGCCAGGGCTTGTGGCGCAATTGTTGAGGCGGAGCGCACGGGAGAGGAGACAGTCGAATCGGGACAATCGAACACTTCCAGCAGTGGCAGCACAACCGAGCGCTTCTGAAAAATATAGATGCTGCGCCGCCACGTGGCTGGACCTTCCTGCACGTCGATTGGCCACTTGTGTGTCGAACCCGTGCCGATGACTGCAGGATCGATACGAGGATAAATTCCGGGTCCGCCCATTTCCCGATTCAACTGGCCGCTGACAGCGAGAATCGAATCGCGAACCACCTCCGCCTCGAGTCGGCGGCTTTGGACGCGCCACAGCAAGCGATTTTCGGGGTCTTTCCGGGCGGCAACAGCATTCCACTCGCTTGATTGGCGATACGTGCTCGAGGTTAGAATGAGCCGGTGCATCGTCTTTAGACTCCAGCCTCGTGAAACAAACTCAGTGGCCAGCCAGTCCAGGAGTCCGGGATGGCTTGGTGGGTCGCCATTAAACCCGAAATCGCTCGACGTCTTCACCAATCCGGTTCCGAAGTGATATTGCCAGATGCGGTTCACAGCAACTCGCGCCGTCAGTGGATGATCCGGACGTGTCAACCATCGCGCGAGCTGAAGGCGCCGCGTGCTGCTGGCGCCGCCAGGCGCCGGTTGCACGGATTCGCCAGAAGTGAGCACCAAAGGGAATCCCGGCTGAACCTCCGCTCCCTTTTGCCGATAGTCACCTCGCTTCAACAAGAACGCCTTAGCCGGGGGATCGTTCTTGTCGGCTATTCCCATGGCGGCAGCCAGGGGTTTGGGACGCTTGTGGGTGAGAGCTTCAATCTCCTGCAAAAGCAATTTTCGGGAAGCTCGAGCCTCAGGGGTCAGCAACTCGGCAATTTCCTCTGGCTGAAGCTTTACATCCACAGAGAACCTTTCAGATAGCTCCCGCTGATATTCCTCGCGAGCTTTGCCGGCAAGGGCGCCGGCTTGCTCCGTCAGCTTGGTAAAGCGTTCGACTTTCTCCGCCAGAAGTCGCTCCCTGACAGGTTTTTCGATTTCTGCAATCTTGTCCTTGACGGGCTTGATTTCCTGATCGATCTCCAGGTTTCGAGTCTTGCTGGCGGCCTGCTCGGCCTCGCTGGCCAGCAAACGCTCGGCCTTATGGCTGGAGAAGAAAATTGCCTGCAACCGGTAATAGTCTCGCTGCGGAATGGGGTCATATTTATGGTCGTGGCAGCGAGCGCATCCGACAGTCAACCCCAGAAAGACCGAGCCTGTCGTTGAGACGATATCGTCGAGTTCGTCCATGCGGGTCTGCTCGTTGTTAGCATTGTCCACTGTCGGTCCGTTGCGGCAGAAACCCGTGGGAATCAGCGCTGCGGGATTCCCGGGCTGCAGCTCATCACCGGCGAGCTGTTCCTGAACAAAACGATCGTAGGGCTTATCGTCGTTGAGTGCACGGATCACATAGTCCCGGTAGCGCCAGGCGTGGGGCCGGTCGATATCAAACTCGAATCCTCCACTGTCTGCATAGCGCGCCAGGTCCAGCCAGTGACGTCCCCACCGTTCACCGTAATGGGGTGATGCGAGCAAGCGCTCGATCACCTCGCGAAAAGCCTGGGATGAAGAATTCCGCACAAACGCCTGAACCTCCGACGGTGAAGGCGGCAATCCGATCAGATCGAAATAGACCCTGCGGAGCAGCACGGCAGGATCGGCAGCAGGAGCAGGTTTGAGCGTTTTCGACTCCAAAGAGTGCAAGACGAAAGCGTCGATTTCATTTTGAACCCAGCGTTGGTCTTTCATTTCGGGAACCGGCGGGCGGACGGGTTTCACAAACGACCAGAACCGTCGATCTTGAGCGCTGACCTCTGTACCCGCCGGACGAATGCGCGCTAACGACTCGTCAGATTCCGTCAAGGCCTCATCGGGAGACAGACTATTGATCCAGTCCACGACCGCTTGGACCTCTACAGCACTCAGCTTTGCGCCACCCATCGGCATCGCGGGTTCCCGCTCGTGGGCGATGAGCTGGTAAAGCAAGCTGTCCTTTGCACTTCCCGGGCGAATTGCTGGACCGTTTGCGCCACCTTTCAACAACGACTCTTTGCTTCGCACGTCGAGGTCGGACCGCTGCAAGGCCGCTCCGTGACAAACGAAACAGTTTTGATCAAATACAGGGATAATCTTCTCCTCGAAGAAAACTTCCGGCTTCAGGCCAGACGTGGCCACCGTTCCTCCTGCCGGCTTCGTTGGGGATCCTTTGGACTGTTGGACAGAAGGACTCGACGCAGAAGGTTTCGGACGATTCTCGCTCTGAGCGAAAGCGTATGTCATGCACGCAAAGGCAGAAAAGAGCACGAACAAACGCTTTGGGTTTGACTTTTTTTGGACCTTCATATGAGCTCAAGATACACGACGGCCAGAACTAATTTTAAGGTCTGAGTGCGTTTTTGCCAAGCCACAGACTCGGAGAGAAAGGGCATCAATACACCACTGCCTAGTCTAGGTGTCAACAGTCCTCAAGTTGCTGGCAATATCCTTCTCTCGTCAGTCTGCGTGCTGAGTGGGAAGAGCGACCTCACTTCCATCGGACGCGACGGAGCTCACTTGAAGCCTTCTCCACAGCTCGCATCAGTCGCAACGTGTTGCCGCCATAGATTTTCTTGATTTGTGCTGCAGAATAACCATTTTCAAGGAGCGCGCGCGTCAGTTGAGGAAATTTCGAAACGTCCTCCAATCCGGTCGGAACGCTGCTAACGCCGTCGAAGTCGCTGCCAATGCCCACTGCATCGATACCGGCAACTTTGACGACATGGTCGATGTGTGCCACTGCATCCTCGAGGCCTGCTGGTGGAATGTTCTTTTCCGACTCTGGCATCGCGTTGGCCCGGGCCAGTCTCTCAGCGTCTGCTGACCTCTGAGAAAGGAATGCGCTGGCAAAGTTGATTTGAATCACACCACCCTTCCTCGCCATGGCCTCAATCATTTCGTCGGTCATATTCCTGGCAACATTGGAAAGAGCTCGGCAGGAAGAGTGTGACGCCCAGAGCGGAGCGCGGCTGGCCGCGAGGGCATCCCAAAAAGTCTTGTCCGAAACGTGGGAGATATCCACGATCATGCCCAACCGATTCATCTCTGCCACGACTTGCTTGCCGAAATCGGTCAAGCCGTCATGGTGCTTAATCTCGGGCTTGTCTATGTCACCTGAAGAGTCAGCCCAATTGTTGCTGTTGGTATGGGTCAGGGTTAGGTAGCGAACACCCAGCTCGTAGAAGTTTCGCAACAGACGGAGACTGTCTTCGATTGCGTGGCCGCCTTCAATGCCGATCAGCGCTGCGATTCGACTCTGTTTATGGATACGCTCGATGTCGCGGCTCGTTTTGGCCAGCACAAAAGCCCGTGGGTAGCGAGCCACGATGTCATGCCTGATCGTATCAACCATCTGCATCGCGCGGTTGCCGGCACTATTCTTGCTCGCATACTGCGGAGCGACATATGCCGCAAAGAACACGGCGCCCACACCTCCCGCCTTGAGACGAGCCAGATCCGTGTGGTTCCTTGAACCGGTCGTGCCAATATCGAAGCCATCGACGGTCTTGCTGGTGATGTCATTGTGTGTGTCGACAAGCAGCGCAGAAAGGTGAACGCGCCGTACTTCATCTTCGGAAACCAACCTCTTCTGCGAGGCTTGCAGAGCCGTCACCGCAGTGAGAATCAGTAACGCAGAAATCAAATGGTGCCAGTGCCTCATCGGTGGGTGCCTCTTTCCCGCCCGTTTTTGAAAGTGATAGACTTGGCGCGGAATCGCGGGACCGCAAGAAGTGAGCAGGGAATCGCAGAAGGCGCCCAGGATTCATTGCTGGGCGCCACATCAAGAGAGTTGTGAACCCATCGAAGCCAGCCATGCCCCGAGAACAAGCCTTCTTCATCCTGACAATTTGCGCCGCCTTTCTGGGTGGGTTCTTTCTGCTCTATCCTTTCCTGCAATACCTGGTTTTCGCCTTGCTGCTGACCTATATGCTGCATCCGGTAAGAGGACTCCTGCAGCATCGGATCCGCAGCCGGAGCCTTGTGGCCCTGCTGATGATTTCCCTCATCTTGGTCGCGGTGATTCTACCTACAGTCTTCATAACGACCAAGCTCGTTCGCGAGGTTCGGGGCATGGTGTCTCTCATGACCCAAGCGCCAGACCGCGATGTCTATCTCGTGAGGATTGAAGGGTGGTTGCAGCGAGTGACTGGCGAAGCTCCGGACCTGCACGTCTACAAGGACCAATTGATCACTCAGGTCCGGGGATTTCTGGTTAAAGCAGCTCCGGATTTTTTTGGTTCCGTCACCGAATGGCTGCTGGGGTTCTTCATCATGCTCTTTGTTATGTTCTACTCGTTCCAGTCGGGCCCAGGCAGCTTTGAACGTGTCCGCGCGCTGATTCCCCTGGCGCCCAGCCTGAAGGACAAGTTGATTGAAGAGATCAAGAGCGTTACTTGGGCGGTTGTCTACGGACAGGTGATGACTGCTCTCGTGCAAGGCTCGTTGGGAGGGTTAGGCTTTTTGATCTTCGGGGTCCCGAATGCCGTTCTTTGGGGGTCCATCATGATTCTTCTGTCTTTTCTGCCCATGGTCGGCACACTGGTGGTTTGGGCGCCCGCAGGCCTTTTCCTGATGCTGTCCGGTGACACCGTGCGCGGCATTGGCTTGCTGCTCTGGGGCGGCCTTCTGGTGATGAACGTCGATAACTTCCTCAAGCCGCGCCTGATCAGCGGCCAGTCGACCATTCATCCAGTGGTCGTTCTGCTGGGCGTGCTAGGCGGATTAAGACTCTTCGGTCTCATCGGCCTTGTGGCAGGCCCCTTGACACTGGCGCTGCTGATTACATTGGTAAGGTTCTACGAAGAGGAGTATCTGGAGGCCAAGAAGGAAGAGTAAGACTATAAGGATGCGAATTGCGGATTGTGGCAGTGAAGTCGTTTACCAATCCGCAATCTGCAATCTGAAATCCGCAATTCCTAGATGTCGTAATACAGCGAGAACTCGTACGGATGCGGCCGCAGCCGGATGGCGTCCACTTCCTTGGCTCGCTTGTATTCTACCCAGGTTTCCACAACATCCCTGGTGAACACATCTCCCTTGAGCAGGAATTCGTGATCGGCTTCGAGTGAATTCAGGACCTCTTCCAGGCTTCCGGGAGTGGACTTGACCCCTTTCTTCTCTTCCGGTTCCAGATCGTACAGATCCTTGTCAATGGGGTCTTGGGGCAGGATCTTGTTCTGAACCCCGTCCAGGCCTGCCATCAACAATGCCGCAAAAGCCATGTAGCCGTTGCAGGAAGGATCGGGAAAGCGCACCTCCACTCTCTTCGCCTTCTCGCTGCGGGAGTATGCAGGAATGCGGACCGCGGCGCTGCGGTTGCGCTGCGAGTAGATCAGGTTGATCGGGGCTTCATAGCCAGGAACAAGTCTGCGGTAGGAGTTCGTTGTTGGAGCACAGAATGCCAGCAATGCCGGCGCGTGCTTCAGGATGCCGCCAATGTAATAAAGCGCGGTCTTGCTCAGGTCGGCATAGCCGCCTGCTTCGTAGAACATGTTCTTGCCACTTTTCCAGATACTCTGGTGGACGTGCATCCCCGAACCGTTGTCCTGGAAGAGAGGCTTCGGCATGAGTGTGGCGGTTTTTCCGTGCTTGCGGGCCACGTTCTTTACGACATACTTGTAGTTCATCAAATTGTCGGCCATCTTCGTCAGGGTGTCGAAGCGCATGTCAATTTCGCATTGCCCTGCGGTGGCTACCTCGTGGTGATGCACTTCCACCTTAATGCCGATCTGCTCCATGGTCAGGATCATCTCACTGCGAATGTCCTGCAGAGAGTCCATGGGTGGGACTGGAAAGTAGCCTTCCTTGTAACGAATCTTGTAGCCCAGGTTCCCGGGCTTCTCTTCGCGGCCTGAGTTCCAAAATCCCTCGTTAGAGTCGATGTAATAAAACCCTTTATTGATACCCTGGTCGAAACGCACGTCGTCGAAGACGAAAAATTCAGGCTCGGGCCCGAAATAGGCCGTATCACCGATGCCGGTCGACTTTAGATAGGTTTCGGCCTTCTGGGCGATGAATCGCGGATCCCGAGTATACGGCTGCAGAGTCACCGGGTCTTTCACGTTGCAGATGACGTTGAGCTGCGAATACGAACTGAACGGATCGATGCAAGCTGTGCCGGCATCCGGTATCAGCAGCATGTCGCTTTCCTGAATCTGCTGAAACCCGCGAATGCTCGACCCGTCAAAGCCCACACCTTCTGCAAACATGGATTCCTCGAGTTCGCTCGACGACATCGAGAAGTGCTGCCACAGGCCGGGCATGTCGACAAATCGAAAATCGATGATTTTGATGCCTTTGTCCTTCACGAACTGCACGAGTTCTTTCGGGGTCATTGTTGCTCCTTAGCTGAGTGAATTTGAGCTGACTTTGGACTGGGTTCGAACGCGAGGAAAAGAATTCAGGAACTCCCACGCGGCGCTGCGTGGACCCAAGGGTGAATGTTGCCCCATGCTAACGGTGCATGCATCCGGAAAATGGGCTGAATGTTAGGAAAGAACTCTGAGAGTGTCAAGAATCAAAAGGTAGAGTCAGAAGGAAGATGAGCGGCATGCCCGATTTGGAATCGCGCTGCAGTCACGTTCCTCCGCTTCTGGGGGACCCACCAAGGGCCACTGCTTCCGAGAGCACTGTCAGGAATTCTTAATCTCCATTCGGGATGAGACCAGGGTGAGTTCGCAGACTACCGAAAAACTGCCGCATCTCCTCGCCTGTGCCATTTGATTTGGCAGGATCGGGAAAATCGATACGCACCCTGGTTCCCTACGCGGAGTCGAACAAGTCTGGTCAGTATCATCCCATCAGTGATGACGTCGTCGAACCAATGGCCTAGAAACGGATTCGCACTTCTCGGCGGCGTCTTTGTCGATGCCCAGTTCCGTCACAAGCTTCACCGCGCAGGTAGATCTCAAAGCCCACACCGACGCCGAACAGTCTGTACCAGGAGTTCGCCCCGTTTTTGTCCCAGGAGCCAAAAAACGCCGTAACCGGCATTCCACTTCGAGCGTTATTCAGTCTGAAACTCAGGCCCTACTAGAGCCCTCTGGAAGTCCTAACCGTTTTGCCAACCTTGCTGTTCGTTTTGGCATCTCTGCACCTTTACCTGTTCTGTCAACCACTTGATCCGACAAAAGGCCGAATGACCATGATCCGAAGACTACTCCCGCGCTGGCTCATCGTTCTGGTGTTTCTAGTGGCTTTCTCAGTGCTTTCTGTTTCGCGGAACAGTTCACAACTTGTTCCTGTCAGGTTGCAGAACGGGCTCACGCTAAACCTCTCACTGCAGCTTTCACCCCCCGCTTCTGAGTGGGAGCAGAACGGGCCGAACAGCTACACCGCGGGCGGTTATTTTCTGAACGTGCAGGAGAATCTGGAAGGAACCAGAAGTGAGTTGCGAGTAGGCGTGGCCCGAGAGGACCAGCAAAGCTTTACGGTCAACCGTTTTCAGGCCGTCTGGGAGATCACAGACCCGGAGTTTTTTGGGATTTGGACCTACAACCAGGTGCCTGTTGGGCATGTCAACTACCGTGCAGACTCTTCTGAGTCCTTCTGGGACTTGACAACACCCAACTCGGGCATTCCTTACGTGCTGGCAGCACGGCGGGATGGAACCAATGCCCTCGCTGTGGGACTGCTAAGCCAGACTCATGTCCTCAACGTTCAGGGGCAGCCCCTGGAAAGCGGCGGTTATCAAGTTTCGATGGATACGAGGTTGCCGTTCCAGACGGGGCATTTCGAGGAGGTCATCTATTCCGACACCGCGCCCGACAACTGGTTCTCGGTAACGCAGCGATACGCGGACTGGGTGGATACACAGCGCAGCTACACAGCCTTCCCCATCTCTCCCGCCTGCTATTATCCGATGTACGACATTTGGTACTGGGCCTACGACAATACCAATGCGGGCCTTTATTGGACGACTCTCGTCCAGGCCAAACAGCTGGGCTTCAAGTCTTACCTATTTGACGCCGGATGGGAGTCGTTTCCTGGAGAGCTTACGAAATGGCTGCAAGGCTCCATTGGCAACTACGAACATTCCGAAGACAAACTGCCAGGATTCCCGGGATTCTTGCAGTACGTCAAAGACCGGCTGCGCATGAATGTCATCCTGTGGATGTCTCCCTATGCCGTCGGACGACAGAGCCAACACTACCGGGCTACGAGTCGAATTCACACCTTATTTAACCGTGCCAACGCAGAGCTTAACGGTGGTGTGGACACGCCTCCTATGACGCTGAGGCTGAGCCGCACTTACGACGAGAACGTCAACCTCTGTCCTCGGAATTCCGACACCCACCAGTACCTGACAAGCCTCATGGAAAGAGTGTCCCAGTCGTACCGGCCCAACGGCTACTGGCTGGATTTTCAAGAGACTGTTCCATTCCTTTGCGAATCGTTTCACAGGCACGCAACTAGTTTCGGAGAGGGGCTGAACCAGGCACAGGAGACCATCGCCAGGACGGCTCTCGATCACATCCCGCAAGCGACCGTCGAGATGAGATTTCCAGTGGCCAATCTGAACAACAAGCCGTATGCCAATATCTGGCAAAGTATCGACTCGCCCAGGGACTTCGACACGATGCGGCTCTGCACGATCAGGATGCGGCCGTTCAGCAGGGGTGTCGTGATGGGAACCGACGAAATGTACTGGTCTCCAGACACGGATGATGCAACGGTGGGTAAGTTTGCCGCGACGACAGTTCTCTCCGGTGTTCCGGCTTTCGGAGCTAACTTCCTGGACGCGCCGCGCTCACACTCAAGCATTGTCCGGGCCTGGCTGCGGTTTTACCACGACAATCAGGACGAGCTCACTTCAGGGGACTTCCTGCCATTTGGCGATTTCGGGCTCCCGAATCATAAGATTGAGTCTGCAGAGTCTGCATTCGTCTATCTTCGCAACCTCGATAACACCTCAGTAATCCCACTCGCCACTTATCCGAAGGCCATCTTTCTGGTCAACTGCACGGAGCAGGACGCAGTCGATGTCTTGCTTCAGGGAGTCGACACAGGTGTCTACACTCTGCAGGTATTGGATCATTTTCTCAAGCCGGTCCTAATCTATCAGGTCGCGCTGGACAATCCGGCCCGAATCCAGGCCTCGATTCCCCAGGGCGGTATGCTCCAACTCAGCCGGTCACAATGAGTTACCGAAGAAAAGCGAGGCGCTTCCGCGCGAGTTCCTGCAAAAGCATTCGGCGAGTGTTGCAGATCCACAGGCCGGACATCTTTCTCCCGCCCTCGCTGGCAAGAATCGCATAGTCTCATCCTCCGCGGCGTCGGCCCCGACGCATGGCGAACTCTTGAAGTCATTCAAGGCTTGGCGCTTCTCTCGGTGCGTCCAGCTGTACCTGGCAACTTCCGCTTTGAATTCCGACCAGGTGAATGGTAGTCTTTCCGCGCATCAGAACCACTTTTCCGGCGGCATTGAGCAGACCTCATGGACTGCAGAAGGCCAAGCAATGCTTGTACACCGGCGCCACGCTTTCCAGCGACTCGTTGCTATGTTGGGCGCCTCATCGTTTGCGGGACGCGCGCTATCGGCTTTCGCGCAGCAGGCCAACCGGCCGACGATCGACCAATATCTGGATGACCCACTCTACCAGCCGGTCTGCGTCATGGATTTTGAGCCGCTGGCCAAAGCCAGGCTGGACAAGCTGGCATTCGACTACCTGGTCGGCGGCTCAGAAGACGAGGTTTCGCTTCGCGACAACCGCGTGGGCTTTGACCGGATCATATTGCGTCCGAAGGCCCTCGTCGATGTGCACAAGATTGATCTGAGTACCGAGATCTTCGGACAGAAGTGGGAGCACCCCATTTTTCTCTGCCCGGCAGGCGGCAAGAATTGCTTCTATCCCGACGGAGAGATGACTGTTGCACGGGCCGCAGCAGCGGAGAAGACGCTGCAGATCACCAATGGCGGGATTCAGAAACTTGTCGAGTCAGGGAAGGGGCCTGCCTGGTGGCAAGTGACCACGGGCGGCGATTTTCGCACGCCGCAAACCATGCGTGCCTTCGTAAAGCGCCTCGAGGACCAAGGCTGCGCAGGCATCTGCTTCACCACCGACATCATGTACGTCTCGCATCGTGAGCGAAACATCCGCAACAAATTCGACCGGGCCTGGGGCGAGATCGGCATTCCACGCGACGTGCAGGGCAGGCTGCCGAAGCCCAGGAATCCCGAGCGGGTAGGAGTCTATCCGTCGCGGCCTGCGCCCACACCCACGTGGGAGACGGTGCGGGAGCTTCGGTCCGAGACCAAGTTGCCCCTTGTGCTGAAGGGCATCTTGAGAGCCGAGGACGCCAAGCTCTGTGTGGAAACTGGGGTTTCTGGAATCATCGTTTCGAATCATGGAGCCCGGCAGCTGGACCACGTCGGCGGGACTATCGAAGCCCTTCCTGAAGTTGTGGAAGCCGTGCAGGGGAAAATTCCGGTGATGATCGACGGTGGTTTTCGACGAGGCACTGATATTCTAAAAGCGTTGGCTCTCGGCGCCAAGGCTGTGGGAATTGCCCGTCCATATCTTTTCGGCCTGGCTGCGTTCGGCCAGCCTGGCGTAGAACGCATCATCCAACTCCTGCGCACCGAACTCGCCCTTGACATGGGGTTAGCTGGCGTGCCGAACCTAGCGGCCATCGATCGCAGCCTCGTGAGGATTCGAAGCTGAGGCGAGGCGCCGAGAGACATACGCCATCAGCTCTGGCGTCTAACAACCCAGTCGGGCCAGGCGCGCCCTACGGTTAGCTGGGCGAGGTGAGCATTTTCAGGGGAGAACCTATCATCCTCAAACTCATGATGGTGATCGTGCTCGGCAACTTGTCGAGAACGTACGATGAGAGCGAGTCTTAAGGAGATGCCGATGGAAAACCTGCTGCTGTTGATGGGACGTATCGCTGGTTTTGCGGGTCTGCTGCTCTCCGCGGTAGCCGCCGCATCGCGTATCTGGAAGGTCTATTGGCTGGGAAGTTTCCAGGTAGGAACCTTGCTGCAAGCAGGAATGGCTGCGATGATGGCCGGGTGTTTCTGCCTGCTGGTGGCGCTTGCCGGAAGGCTGAAGGCAGGGGAGCTGTAGGGATTTTGTCGGCAGCCAGATAGAGATTCCATTACGATTCAGAAGCTTCGAAGAAAATCCCACCGGTTCCAGGGTGCGGCGCCTTCCAGGGGCATTCTCTTTTTGAACGTACTTCAGTCAGCAAGTGGCGCTGTGCTGATGCGTAGGCCCGCTTGGAAGGTTTCGTCGCACTCTAATGGGTTCCCTTTTTGGGCTTGATGAAACGAGGTAACCATGCAGCTGGAGCGAAGAAGATTTCTGACAACGCTGCTGGCAGTGCCGCTATTGCGCACGAGCGACGTGCCCACACGCCAGGCCAAGGTAATGAGACTCTTCAAGTCGCCCGACGGCCATCCCAACGCGATGGAAACAACCGGCGAAGGCCTTTGGATTGGTGAACAGACCACCGATCGGGCTCACCTCGTGAGTTGGCAGGGCAGGCTGCTGCGCACGGTTGAAACGGAATCGTCCAACACCAGTGGCATCGCCTACGGCGCAGGATTCCTGTGGATGGCTGCTAACGGCAAAGCCATCGGCAGGCCTCCCAAACTCACCGATGCAACGACTGGTGAGGTGATCAAAGTGGATCCGGCGACTGGTAAGACGCTGGCACGTTATCCGATTCCTGGTGGTGGAGGAGTTCACGGCTTGGAGTTCGCTGAAGGCACTCTATGGCTCACGTCACTCCAGCTGCAAAAACTGTCGCAAGTGGATCCCAAGGACTTTCGTCTGATGCACCAGATTCCAGTGCATCTCAGTCGTGCCCATGGACTGGCCTGGGACCGTGGCGCCATTTGGTGTATGCACTCAAACGACCGCATTATTCACAAGCTGGATGCGAAGGATGGACGCATCCTTGAAGCCATCACGCTGTCGTCTCAGGATCCCGATCCCCATGGAATGTGTCTTTACAAGGGCGACCTCTACTATTGCGACGCTGGCATTGCGCCACCCGGCATTGACTCCGGAAGCCCAACGGCAGGGTACATTTGCAGGATTGCCTTATAAGTTGCTGGCATCAGTCTCGCCTGGCGGAATCATGAATCGACTCTTACGATCGCAAGCAAAGTGGCATCCTGCATTTCCGCTGACTTTCCTGGCGAGCGCTCTGAGCATCATGACTTGGCTGCCTGAAGCTCTTGGAGAGCCTTGGGAGGGGCTGGCCCGACAGCAGCCGGCGTCTTCAGCGGTCGCCTCTGCTCAAGACCACGAAGTGCTTGGCATCCTGCGGCCGACTGACCAATCGGTCCTTGAGAGCAATACCGTCGAAGTCGTGGCGCGAACGCAAGGTGAACTACTGCTCGACGGGAAACCTGTCAGCGGGGGACCCACTCTTCCGCTCCTCCACAAGGTTGTTCTGCAACTTTCGGCAGGCAGGCACGAACTTGTTTGGACGAGCCCAGCGGTTCAGCACAGGATTCAGATCTTTGTTGCCATACCAGGAAGTTCATCCAGAGTTCCAGCGGGTTGGAGAGTCTACAAAGCTCATCCCCCTGAGGCAGAGTGCCAGACATGTCACGCGATCAGAGATGGGAAGCAGGTTTTCAAAACGGCACAGCACTCAGAAACTTGCCTCACATGCCATGACTTGAAGGCATTCGTTGGCGCACACGCTCACAACGACGAGGTCCTGGCCGACTGCGTTCTTTGCCACAACCCTCACGGATCGAGCGAGAGGTTTCATCTAAAAATGTCACGCGACCTCGCGTGCAAGCAATGCCATGGATAAATGAGTATGTTGCATACTGCCCTCCGTCCTTACTACGAATTCTGCAAGGCCGCTGTCAGTTTCCTCACGGTCCTGGTTCCCGTCCTGGAAAAGTGGCAGACCGTGCTTCCAGTGAGTATCCAAGTCCGCAGGGAATGCCTCATGATCGCGGTGTTCGTCTGCTTCCTCGCCGTTATCGCGGGGTACTCTACGGGAAGGCACACGGTGGAGGGCCTTTCGGTGGGATGGTGTTTCCTTCTGCTTTTCCTGGGAGCATTGTCCGTCCAGCTGGCCGGATTTCAGCGGATCGTCTGGGCGGAGCGCCCCCTCTATGTGCTGATCTTCGCCTTCTTCAGCCTTTCCACTTCAGCCTTTCTAGCCTACAGCGCGCGGAAGAACGCCGCCTCGATCGACTGGGCAGAGAATTCAGACCGATAGACAGTCAGTAAAGACGGTTTCGTGAAGATGCCAATGCGCTTGGTTGTTCTGCTGGTGTTTCTTATGGGAGCCGGGAGCGGTAATTCCGAGGGGAAGCTCAGATGGGTCACCACGCTAAGCCAGCCCAGAGAGTACCACGAAGTTCTCAATCGGGATTGGATCGAAGTTGGCTGGGGAAAACTGCAAGCGAGGCTGGCGACCAATCAAGCAGTCCCCCCGGAACACGCTGCCGGATACAACGGTCTGGTTGAAATTCGCTACGATGGCGGGCCCAGCCTATTTGTGCCGCGGTTTGCAGGGCTCAACCTTGAGCACGTTAACAATGGTGTTGCCTATTCCGACAGGGACCTGCAGTTCGAGCCTCGACGGCATCCCATGCAGATTCGCCAGATCAACTCGACAACCTATGAGCTGTTTCAGCCACCACTTCCTAATACCGGTCTTGAAAGCTGCACTCGCTTTGCCTTTCGCGAGCCGCACTTCATCGACGTGACCTTCGAATGCGTCCCACGAATTGAGAAGTTCCCTTATGGACATTTGAATATGTTCTGGGCAAGCTACATTCTCAAACCTGAAGACAAATCGATTTACTTTTTGGGCCACAAGAAAGGAACGAAAGGCGAGCAGTGGATTCAAGGGGTGACACCGCAGCATGGCCAGCTCTCGACACATCGCAGTGCTGCCGATCGCCGATCATTCCGGCGCCAAGATCTCTTTCCGCTCACGCTGGTCTTTAACGAGTCGGAGTACGAATTCACGCGGCCGGTTTACTACGGCCGATACAAGGATTCAGTCTGGATTGTGATGTTCCGCGGGCAAGATCTGGTGCGCTTCACCCAATCGCCTTCAGGCGGTGGAGACGGCAACCCAGCCTGGGATTTTCAGTGGTTCATTTCAAAGCCTAAGAAAAACCAATTGTACAGGCTGATTTGGCGGGCGATCTACAAGCCCTGGACAAGTCAAGACGATGTAATGAAGGAGTACGAGTTGTTTACACGCGAAGCTAGACTGAAATGAATCCTGCTCTGCATCGACCGATCACACGGCCTTTCCACTCCTCGCGTCTGACCTGCCTTTACCTAAAGTGATGTCATACTGGCCCCAGTTGAATCCTACTTCCGAGGTCCTGCTATTCCCGTCCCGCTGGCGCGTCGATATTCCTCATCTTCGTTCGCATCTCATCCAGCATTCGCCGAATCTGAGACACACCAACTCCTGTTTGAGCTCCCAATAGGATTCGCCTCGGCAGCGTCCTTGAACTCGTATCCTCAAGTTTGAGGGGCTGAGCGCACGCTTCACAATTATTCATTTAGCTTTAATGGAATCATCGATTTGTGCCGATATTGCGGGCATAGACCCCCCAACGGGCAGAGGAACACTCGGCGGCAAGAAACAATTCCAAGGGATTACCGAATGGAGGGAACCATGTCCGGAACTCCGAAACGTGCCCCGGCTGAACGCAAGCAACGCCACCGCATTCTGGTGATTGATGCGGATGCGGACGTCAAGACAATGCTTGCCGAGACTCTCGGGGAGGAGCACTATGAGCTCATTTTCCGGCAATCTGCGAGCAACCTTGTGGAAGTGTTTGCCGAGACACCTCCCTTCGATGCCGCTCTGGTAGAGATCTACCGGAAACCCGACTCATTCCTGGAGCTGCTCCCATCGATCCGGGAACGATGCCCGAAGACAGAAATTGTTCTCATATCAGAGCTCGAGGGAATGCATCTCTGGACCGAAGCGATTCAGCTTGGCGCCTATGATTACGTTCCTAAATCGCTCGATCGGGAAGAGCTCCGTTGGGTCGTGTTGAACGCCGCAGGCAGAAACCACCGAATCTGACTATTGCCTGTTCCGCTTTAGACTTTCGACTTCTTCAGGGCATCACAAACTCGAACTCCGGATGCCGGATGAGAAGTACCGGACAGGGAGCTTTCCTGACCAGGGGCTCGGAAGTCGAGCCGAGGTGTGTGTGCTTTGGTCCCGGTTTGCAGTGAGTAGGAATCACAATCAGGTCTGCCTTGAGTTCTCTAGCCAGTCGGACAATCTCCACAAACGGCTTTCCCCGTGCCAGATGCTCTTCCACGCTGATCTGTCGCTTCAGTTGTGGCGAAATGACTTTCTGAAGCTCACCCCTGACTTTCTCTTCAAGTCCATGATGGTATTCCAAGGTTGTGGGAAACGCGCTGAGGGTGAATGGGGAGCTGAAGCCGATGTCCTCGATAACGTGAACAACGTGGAGTGTCGCCTCATGCTCCAGAGTCAGTGAGATAGCGAAATCCAGGGCGTGGCTTGCAGCCGGTGAGAAATCAGTCGGGAAGAGAATTCGCTTGAATTTGATCATTTCCGCCTCCTTCAAATGACAGCAGCGTCGCTGTGGCAGAAGGGTGATCAGGAAAAAAAAGTTGGAGCGAACACAGCAGAACCCAGCATTTACTGAGCCCCGCCGGCCTGAGGCCCACTCGCCAGAGAACTTCGGGAGCGGTCATTTCACGGGGCAGTGAGACTTGCCCACGGTTTCCAGACTACACCTCGCGGAGGACAACAGCAATCAGCAGATTGCGGCTGGGAGGATCTGTAAACTCTGGGCCAGAATGAGTCTGTCCGCGCAAAGAGAAAAATTCCGGTTGGGGGATCGTTCGACTCAAACACACACACGGCCATTTTCTCAGACAGGATCGCGAGACCGGCGTGGAATCTCCTTCGTCACCAGGAGCGTTCAAGCCAGCTTATGCTGGCGGATTCGGACACCGGCCTGCTCGAACAGGTGAAACGACGTCTCATTTAGGGGATAGTCGACATTGAAGACGACTTCCATGATCCCGCTGTTGATTATCATTTTCGAGCACATGAGGCACGGAGCAAATGTCGTGTAGATCGTGCCGTCCTTTACGCTGGTACCGTGATAAGCGGCCTGGGTGATGGCGTTTTCTTCAGCATGGGAGCAAAGACACTCATCCAGCCGTGTCCCGCTGCTGGCAAGGCTGTTGCAGCGCGGGCAACCACCTTCGTTGCAGTTCTTTGTCCCGCGCGGAGTGCCATTGTACCCTGTCGAAATAATTCTCCGGTCCCGTACGATCACAGCGCCAACCTTCCGCTTGATGCAATTCGACCGCATCGAGGCCACTTGTGCGATCTTCATGAAGTATTCATCCCAGTCGGGACGCTCTTGCCCGCGCATCGCTTCTAGAATCCACGCGGACAGCCTTGTCTCAGCTTCAGCGGCTGGAAGATCAGGCGAAATAATGCGCGTTTCACCAGCTGGGACCTCAACGTTGCTCGCGATCCAGATCGAAATCACCCGGCGTTCCTTCCAAGGTTGGAGATCCGGCAAGCCAGCAAGGTCTATGGCGTAGTTCTTGTCCAATTCCACCGCCTGGAACTCGTCACTGGCCAGAAAGTAGAAGCTCTTGCGCTGCAGAAAATCCAGAAGGCTGGTCTTTAAGGGAACCTGCTCTCCACACAAAGCAATGATCATTTTTGTTTGCCCTCACCCGGCTGCTCAGCGGGATCAGCCTACCATAGTCTGTTACCATGCATGAAGGGAGTGGTAAAGTAAGAGCCTGATAAAGGTCTAGCATTGGAGTTTGGTGGCTGCTACACCGCGGTCGCTGCATCTTGGGCCGATGCTTTGCTTCGGCAACCGACCGCGCACCCAGACGGATGAAACTATGAGAATTGGCCCTTACGAGATTCGTTTGCTAGAAACTGGACGCTTCTGGCTGGATGGCGGCGCTATGTTTGGCGTCGTCCCGAAGACGCTTTGGAGCAAGGTGAAGCCGAGTGACGAGAAAAACCGGATCGAGATGTCCATGAAGATTCTTTTGATCCTGTTTGAGGACCGAAAAATTCTGGTGGATGCCGGCGCTGGACACAAGTTTGCGGCGAGACAACAAGAGATCTACGGACTGGACTACAGCCGGTTCAACCTGAAAGACTCGCTCAAGCAGCACGCCGTGCAACCCGAAGAGGTGACAGACGTGGTCCTCACCCACTGTCACTTCGATCATGTGGGAGGAGCGACCGAAATCGTGGGAGACCGGCCATGCCTCACCTTTCCCAATGCTACGCACTATGTTCAGAAAACCCACTGGGAGTGGGCGCTGAATCCCTCAGAGAAAGACCGGGCGAGCTTTCTTAGGGAAAACTTGGAACCGCTCGCAACGAGCGGACGCCTAAAGATTCTGCCGGGTGAATGTGAACTCTTTCCCGGATTCCGTTTGCTGCTGTCTGACGGGCATACGCCTGGACTGCAAATGCTAAAGATCCAGGCTGCGTCGACCACGCTTTTCTATTGCAGTGACCTGATGCCCACGGCTGCCCATCTGCCACTGCCCTACATCATGGGATACGACCTGTATCCGCTGACAACCCTTGAAGAAAAGCGCCGCTACTTGAACCAGGCATGCGCGGAAGACTGGGTGATTGTCCTTGAGCACGACGCTGAGGTAGACGCCATCCGAATCGAAAAGGGGGACAAGCGAACAGAGATCAAAGAGAAAATGACAATGTAGCTTTCAGGGTGGATTGAAAGCGGCTTGTGAAATCACAGAAGACTCGCGGACCAAATCTAATCTTCATCCTCCTCTTCAATGCGATAAACGACTTTCGTCGTGTGATCTGAGGGAACCGGTTTTCCATTCTCAAAGGCTGGGGAGAAATCCCACCAATTCTTCACTTCATAAACTGCCCGTTCAGTCAAACCGTACTCCAGCATGTTTTCCGCTTTGGCGTCGACGACCTCTCCCCGGGCGTCCAGTTTGACCGAAATCTCAACTTCGCCTCCCTTTTTTTTCTTGAACGCTTGCTCAGTCTGTTTGGGGAAGGTGCTCATCAGTGTGATTGGCCCGCGGGTTCTGTCGCTGGCAGGTGAGATGTCTACCTTGCGGTAACGCACCGACGAGCCGTAGACGTTCCGGCCGAACTTGACTCTCAGATCGAAGACCTTCAGATATTCGCTCGAGACATCGATGTTCAGATGGTCGACGTTCCTCTGAAACTCCTCGAATTCTGCCGGACTGACTGGCTGCAGGCGGAATGCCTGGTTGCCCATCAGGAACACCACCTTGCGGACTTTACCGGGAAAATTGAAGCTGTAACCCATTTCCCATTTGCGCCGTGTGCGTTGCCGCGTGCATGCTTTGTCTCCGCCATCCGTCTTCGATTTTGTACCGTCGTATAAGAATGAATCCAGCTTCAAGACCTGACCGTCCTCCATCCGCATGCTGATGCTTTCGATCGAAAGGCAACGCCGAATGTCACCCATATTGATCACCTCGACGAAGAGCTCTTTCTTCGCCGTCAATTCGAGCGACAGGATGATTTTGGCGTCAATGTAGGCATGATAGGCGCTGGCCGTGGGGACAAAGTCAGGTGTGGCATGCAAAGAAAACGGATGCAAAGCGGCCAGTGCAAGAACACCAAAGAGCAGAAAACGATGGGACAGCCGCATATCTCTCTCCGACTTGATCTCCGGTCCGACCCCACGCTGGCCGACCCAGGTGTTAACGCGATTACTGACGACAACAGTATATTTTACGCCGAAGCCTCGTGTTTCCTCCCATCCATTTGCTATCGCGATGACGCCTTCGTGTCTCCTCCCTTTCGTGCGACACTCTCAGGCATTTCCATCTCAAGCAAGAAACTGGTATCTAGCCTTTTCTGGTCGAGTCCGTGAACGCGTTAATGCTGGGGTTCTGCCACACCACAAGACGGAGAATGCTTCGATTCATAGTCGATAGAAGCGCCGAGCATTTTCCCCCATGAACTGCATCCATTCCTTCCCTGACGCGCCTGCTTTCAGGATTTCTTCCGGCAGGTGGAAGACTTGACCGTAGTTTCCTGCCAGTAAGCAGACGGGCCAATCGCTGCCGAAGCAGAGGCGCTCCCAACCGAAGACCTCCACGACATGCTTGAGGTAGAAGGCAAAGTCCCCCGTTTTCCATTTCTGGTGATCGGCTTCGGTGATCAGACCTGATACCTTGCAATAGACGTGTTGATACTGCGCCATTTGCCGGATGTGCGTCGCCCAGGGTTCTCGTTTTCCGTCCTTGATGTAGGGCTTGGCAATGTGATCCAGAATGATTGGCATTGCTGGCAAGTGATCCACCAGATTCAGGGCAGCCTCGAACTGATGCGGCTTGATCAGCAGATCATAGGCAAGGCCCGCTTCGTGAACAGCCCGCAGTCCGCGCATGACGTCGCTCTGCAGCATCCATCCGGCGTCGGGCTCATCTTGAATGATGTGCCTGACTCCCTTGAGCTTCGGGAAAACTTTGAGTTCTGCGAGTGTCTTGCCGATTTGAGGATCCTTAAGATCGACCCAGCCGACCACTCCCAGAATCAGCTTCGACCCTTCAGCCAGTCCAAGCATCCAGCGGGTCTCCTCCACACTCTGGTGCGCTTGCACCAGGACCGTTCCACGCACTCTGTATGGCTCCACCGTTTTCGCAAGGTCATCTGGAAGGAAATTTCTGTGAATCGCCTTCAGATCAGGCGACATCCAGGAATAGTTCCGCTTCTTGAGGTCCCAAAGGTGATGATGCGCATCGATGATCATAGTTGTCCTCAACGCGTAGCAGGATTCCGTAGATTTTGCTCCGAACCACCGATAGCATTTATGCCAGAAAATACCGCTGAGGGGAAGACTAGCTAATCGCGACGCATCTCACGTGGCGGGGAACTCTTCTAGGGGCAGCTCGCATGCCTGAGATCATGTGGACGATGCAGCCGGTCGAAGACGGATATCAGGCCTTGGTCAAAACTCAGAGTGATCTACTGACAGAGGAAAGCGGCAACGGGTTTGCCATTAAGGAGACCTATTTTGTCAACAAGATGGGAGCACGAGCGGCTGTGCAGGAAGTGGCCTACCGCCTTGAAGGCAAGCTGGCGGCCTGACAGACCAGCTCCTCTCCTCGATACGACCACCAAGCCCGGTAGTCTGACCGTCCAGAATAGAACCTACGAATCCAGCACAAAAGCAAGGTAAGATATTTTGTCGACTCAACATGAAGGACTTGCTTTGCGCTAAGATAGCTTCTCTTCTGCGCTTGAGCTAATGCCCAACGACCGCTTGCCTTCTAGAATGTTTCTGCTGGCTGGGAGGGGGAGGATGAGGTACAGAACCGCCGAAACGCTGCTTCATGAGTTGATCTGCTTGAGCTTGCTGCTCCTTGGTCTGGCGTCTCGGTCTTTGGCTGGCGAGGGAAAGAAGGATGTGCACCAGCCGCTTGCGGCTGTCGTGCATACCGTGCGCGGCAAGGTCATTGCCCTCGGCGGCAGTCCATTGAGTACGGTCAGAGTGCAGTTGGCAGGCAGTGGCGGCACCGTTCTGGGCCAGGTGATACTTAGTTACGATGGGAGTTTTGTCTTCGAAAGCGTTTCACCGGGAAGCTATCGTCTGACCATCGAGCGGCAGGATGCGGCTACCATCGGACGCGCCTTGGAGATTAAGCCATACCCCACGCCAAAAACTATTCTTCTTGAGATTCAGCTGAACAACGAGGCTGCCTCGATTCGCGAACTCGTCACCGAGGTCCCACGCAAGGAAGCTCAGCCTCGCGTGGAGGCTCCAACACAGGTTTCTAAGAAAGCGCTGAAGGCTTTCCAACAAGCTGTTGCTGAAAGTGAAAGGGGCAATTCTCAAAGAGCCATCGCACATTTGGAAACCGCCGTCCGAGAGCAACCGAACTATTTTGAAGCTTATAATAACCTTGGAGTGCAACACCGGAAACTGCGCCAGTGGGACGAAGCCATCCGGGCGTTTCGTCGCGCCCTTGAGCTTCGGACTGATTCTGCCAAACCACATGTGAACTTAGGTGTTATCTATGGAGAGCTGGGACAGACCAAGGAGGCTATCACAAGCTTTGAGACTGCTCGGAGGCTGGAACCGAACTCCACAGCCATCCACATTGCTCTTGGACAGCTCTACTTCCAAAAGCAAGACTACTTAAACGCCGAAGAATCCCTGGAAACTGCGACGCGACTGAACCCTGCGGAAGCCCGTCAAGCTTTCTTGCTGCTGGTGGAGATCGCTCTCCGTCACCAAGACAAGCAACGAGGACGACAGTATCTGCAAATCATGAAGGAATACTTTCCCGCTGACCCTGACGCCATCAGGCTGAGCGATTTTCTCGAAACATCTCAACCCTGAAAACAATTTGCTCCTCCTCCAAACTCAGCAGCCTGCAGGGTTTGTAGATCACCGAAATCGAAGCAAAAAAAGGGGCTAAAGTTGGCACTTCCTCGGCCCGATATTCACTCTGCTAGGTTGAACTTAGCTCTGCCTCAAATCGATGCTCACGCAGCAGGACCCGTGGCTCCGGTCTGGCTTGCAGTGCGTCAGGCCCCAAAAATTCGTCTGCTCGAAAGGGGTTCGAAGTTCTGATGGAGAGCCAAGTCCGAGAGCCGGTGAAAATGACGACGCTACCTGGAGCCGAAAGTATTGCATCCGGCGGGCATCGTCTTCTCGTGGTAGATGATGACGCCGATGTCCGACGGGCATTGGTTGAGGTCCTTCGGACTAGCGGCTATACATGCGATCAAGCCACTTCCGCTACTGAAGCACTCCTTTACTTACACCAACAAACTTACACCTGTGTTCTGACGGACTTGGTTATGCCGGAGCGCACCGGTATCGAGCTGCTGCGTGACATCATGGCAGCCTTTCCCGACGTGGCCGTGATTCTGGTAAGCGGACAGAATGACACCAGTCTCGTTCGCAAGGCATTGAAGAACGGAGCCTACGACTATCTTGTCAAGCCTGCCACTGCCGGAGAGATCGTTACCACGGTCTTCGGCGCTCTCAAGAAGCGGGAAACCTATCTGAAGGAACAAATCGACAGGCAGAGTCTTCGGGAGAGAGTGGAAATAGGAATGGTTGAATCCATCCTCTTCGAAGACATCGTGCGCAGCACCATCGACGGCATCATGATTACTGACCTGGAAAGTCGCATCATCATGGTGAACCCGGCTTACGAGAAGCTGACAGGATTCGAGCGTCATGAGCTGATGGGAACAGTGCCGGAGATTCTCAAAGGCAACCAAACGCCGCGCGATTTCGGGAGGCGTGTGGCTTTCGAGCTGGCCCACAGTGGTTACTGGTCCGGAGAGGTGATCGATCGACGAAAGGACGGGAACGAATGGTTTGCCAATCTCACGATCAGTCGCGTGAAAGACTCGCGAGGCAAAGCGTTCGCTGATGTTTTTGTCGTCAGGGACATCACTGACAAGAAGAGCATGGAGCAGCAGCTTATCGAACGGCTGCGCGACGTCCAACTGGCTCAGGATGCGGCAATCATCGGATTCGCCAAGCTTGCGGAGTGCCGGAACCCGGAGACCGGAGTCCACCTGGAAAGAATGCGCGAGTACTGTCGGATTCTCGCCCAGCAGATGGCAGGGCAGCCGAAGTACAGCAGCGACATCGACGATAACTACGTCGACACGCTCTACAAATCAAGCCCGCTCCATGATGTCGGCAAGGTGGGCATCCCCGACAGCATCCTGCTCAAACCGGGAAAGCTGACACGTGAAGAGTACCAAATCATGAAGACCCACACGATCATCGGCGGCGATGCCTTGAAGGCAGCTGAAAACAAACTGCCCGGGCGATCGTTCCTTACGCTGGGCAAGGAGATTGCCTACCATCATCACGAGAAATTTGATGGTACCGGCTACCCCTTTGGGCTTTCGGGAGAAGCCATCCCGCTGTGCGCGCGCATTGTGGCCCTCGCTGATGCCTACGATGCTCTTACCTCAAAGCGCGTTTACAAGGATGTTGTGAGCCCTGAGGAGTCAAAGCGGCGCCTGCTGACCGACCGTGGCAAGCATTTTGATCCGGACGTGGTTGATGCCTTCCTGGCCCGCGAACCAGATTTCCTGAGAATCCTGCATCAGTTTACCGAGGAAGCGTAGGATGGCTGCGGGCTCTCCCGGCGAGGATTTCGTCGCGGCAGCGTTCGCAATGGTCTCAAAACTCTTCGTGCCGAGGGATGAGTTTGGCGGACTACTCCTGATACTGCAGCAGCGAAAACACGTCGTATCCTGCCAGCTTCTTACGTCCGTTGAGGAACTCAAGCTCAACCAGGAACGCCAGCCCCACGACCTCCCCGCCCAGCCGCCTGATGAGCTGAGTTACCGCAGCGGCTGTTCCACCCGTCGCCAGTAGATCGTCGACTACGAGCACTCTCTGCCCTTTGTTAATGGCATCCTTATGAAGCTCCAGGGTATCTTTCCCGTATTCCAGGTCGTAGGTGACTTGAATCGTTTCCGAAGGTAACTTACCCGGCTTGCGCACGGGCACAAATCCTGCTCCCAGCTGGCAGGCCAGAGTGGGCGCGAAGATGAATCCGCGGGATTCAACGCCCAATACCAAATCTATTTTTTGATCGCGGTAGCGGGAAGCCATCGTATCGAGAACCTCCCGCAGCGCCAGTGGGTTTTTCAGGAGCGTGGTGATGTCATAGAAAAGGATCCCCTTCTTCGGAAAATCGGGAACGCCCCGAATGAGTTGCTTGAAATCTTTCATGAAGAACCTCACAGAGACCAGATTGCCCTTCACGCCTGGCCGGGCAAGCCGATGTGGAAAAGGGCCGCCATCATATCGGGGTCGAGTGGCAAACTCAAATTGAAATTGCTGCGAGAATCCGTGGCGTCCGGATGGAAGTTCTCTGGAGGACAGGCAGTGCCAATCACCTTTGCAAACTTGCTGCGCTTACTTCACCGCCAGCATTACGTCCACTGGCTGGCCGGTGCGGCGGAAAGCAAAGCTGCGAAAGCCTGATTCGCTCACGAGCGCTTCGTACTCGGAAGGGGAACGCTCCTTTCCTTCGGTGCATAGCAGCATGTTGATAGATTGAAGATAAGCGCTTGACGGGCCATCGCGCTGCTCGTTCAACAGCCTCTCGCAAATCAGCAGGCCGCCGCCGTCCGGCAGGCGAGCGCCAATCTTGCGCAGCAAAAACTTTACTTTGTCTTCAGACCAGTCGTGGAGAATGCGTCCCATGGCATAGAGGTCCGCCTCTGGCAGCGAGTCTGCAAAGAAATCGCCGCTCTGAATCTCAATGCGGCCTGCCATCCCGGCCCTTTCGACATGGGAGCGGCTCACTGGCGTCACCTTCGCCAGGTCGAAGATCGTTCCGCGCATTGCCGGATAACGCCGACAGGCTGCGATCACCAGATGGCCGGTGGCGCCACCCAAATCCACAAAATGAGTGTAGCGGCTCAAGTCAAAGGCTTCTACAGCCGCTGGAGAACTCAGCAGGCCATGGCCATTCATTCCGGCCAAAAACGTCTGCTTTTCTCGCTCGGTTGAGAAAAGATGGTCGAATATTCCTTCGCTACTTCCAAAGGCCTGTTCCCAGCGGTGAGTTCCCTCCCGCACAGCGTCTTCCAGATGGGTCCAAATGCGAAAGCCGACTCGATCGGAGTAGAGAATATAACCACTCAGAGTTTCAGGACTTTCGACGCGCAGGAAACGTGTCGCCGCGGGACGGTTATGATACCGTTCGGTCTCGCGGGACAGAACACCCAGTGCCGTGCACGCACCCAAGATCCGCTCCAGCGCTCCTGCATTGCAGCTCAGATCTCGGGCCAGTTCTTGACACGTTGCTGGGCGTTGATGGAGCCGGTCAAAGACGCCGAGAGAAACCGCTGTGAACATCGCTTTGGAAGCGCGAAAGCCGTCCATCAGGTCGAGGACAAGCCGGGCATCGAGATCGGGATTCGGGATTTGTGCGTTATTCATGTAGGCTTCCACAAAAGAGAATGACGGCGCAGGGAGTTACGGCATGACGGCGCATCATATTGATGAAGTCATCCGAAATCTGGAACATATCATTGCGATAACCCGTCGGGAAGGCAATCGCCTGGGCTACTTTCCTGCTCTGTATAGGAAGGTGACTTTGGAAGTCGCCAAAGGCATACAGCAGGGTCGGTTCGACGATGGCGAACGGATGGAGCGGCTGGACGTTATTTTTGCCAACCGCTATCTGGATGCCATTGAGGCTCACCAGAGAGGAGGAGTGCCTGCACGCTGCTGGCGGATTGCCTTCGACGCCGCTCACGACTGGTGGCCTATCGTCCTGCAGCACCTGCTGCTGGGCATCAATGCGCACATCAACCTGGACCTGGGCATCGCGGCGGCCACCACCTGTCCGGACAGTTCGCTGCCAGCACTCAAAGAAGACTTTGATCGGATAAACGAGATCCTGGCCAGCTTGGTGGATGGCGTTAAGGGGGACCTGACTGCGGTTTGGCCGATGCTATCGCTGCTCGACCGTGTTTCCGGCAGTATTGACGATGCCGTCATCAACTTCAGCATGGCAAAAGCACGCAACTCGGCTTGGAACGTGGCCCAAACCCTGGCTGCCAAACCAGCCTCCCAATGGCCGGCGCTGATAAGCCAGCTGGATGACAGGGTGGCTTTTCTGGCCCGCCGTGTGCGTCATCCCGGCTGGCTGCAGGGTACCGTTCTGCGGGCAATCCGGATAGGGGAGCGTGGATCGGTTTCCGAGGTCATTGACCTGCTGTGTTAAGCAGCCAGGAATGGGCCGGACATCAAGGGAGCCATCCCTGCTGGCACGTAAGGCTCCGCTGACACAGGCTAGGTTCTACCTCCGCTCCATCGGAACAAAGTCGCGTTGGCTGTGACCTTCGTAGATCTGGCGCGGGCGGGCAATCTTCTGTTCCGGATCGAGAAGCATCTCCTGCCATTGCGCAATCCAGCCTGAAGTCCGCGGAATGGCGAACAGCACGGGGAACATTTCCTCTGGAAAACGCATCGCTTGATAGATGATTCCAGAATAGAAGTCCACGTTGGGATACAGCTTCCGGCTCACAAAGTAATCGTCCTCCAAGGCAATCCGCTCCAGCTCAAGCGCAATATCGAGCAGCGGGTTCTTCCCGGTGCTCTCGAAAACCTCATCGGCCACGCGCTTGATGATTCGTGCCCTGGGGTCGTAGTTTTTGTAAACGCGGTGGCCAAATCCCATGAGCCGAAACTCCCCGGATTTCACCCGCTTGATATACTCAGGCACCTTCTGTTTCGAGCCGATCTCGCGCAACATTCGCAACACCTCTTCATTAGCGCCACCGTGCAGTGGGCCGTATAGCGCCGCGGCAGCGCCAGCGACGGCCGAAAAAGGATCGGCCTGTGAGCTTCCAATGCTGCGCATCGCATTGGTGCTGCAATTCTGTTCGTGGTCGGCATGCAGGATGAACAGCACGTCGAGAGCGCGCTCCAGAACGGTGTTTGGCTGGTACTTCACCTCGGTCATCTTGAACATCATGTTGAGGAAATTCCCTGCGTAACTCAGGTCGTTGACCGGGTAGGCATAAGGCACACCGGTACTATGCCTGTAAGCAAACGCGGCAATGGTTGGCACCTTGCCGATGAGGCGGTAAATCTGTTTCTGTCGCGACTCCGCATCGTGAATACTTTTGGCATCTGGATAGAACGTCGACAATGCCCCGATGGTGCCCACGAGCATGCCCATCGGGTGCGCGTCATGGTGGAAGCCGTCCATGAACTTCTTGATGTTTTCATGGATAAACGTGTGGTGCGTGATGTGCCACTTCCAGTCTTCTAACTGCGGCTTGTCGGGCAGTTCGCCATGCAGAATCAGATAGGCCACTTCCAGATAGCTGCTCTTCTCCGCCAGCTGTTCGATAGGATAGCCGCGATAGCGCAGAATGCCCGCATCGCCGTCGATGAATGTGATCTTGCTGCGGCACGAAGCCGTGTTCATGAAGGCAGGATCGTAGGAGATAAGCCCGAAATCGTCATCGGAAACCTTGATTTTGCGCAGGTCCATCGCGCGGATGGTTCCACTTTCGATGGGAAGGGTGTACTGTTCTCCAGTTCGGTTGTCAGTAACGCTCAGGCTTTGCTTCATGCGTCTCCTCCGGTGAGAACTGAATAGACGGTGCAGAGCAGGATTTGCTTCTGGGCTTTACCTGGACAAGAGACCCAACCAGAAAGTCCCCCTGCACCTGCGAGTGCCTCTAAGAGCTCGCCCTGCTGACGAGCATCAGGGTCATGTCGTCGCTTGGCTTGACGCTGCCGCAAAAGTTCAGCACCTCTGCAATCAAACCCTCAATCAGCTGATCTTGCCTCAAGTCTAAGTGATCCCTCAGGAATTCCGCAAGCCGAGTCTCGCCATACTCTTCGAGATGGGCGTTGAAGGCTTCGGAGACCCCATCAGTAAAAACCAACAGGCGGTCTCCGGCATCCAGCCGCGCCTGCCCGGATTTGAAAGGGCAGTCTTTGACGACTCCCAGCACCACCGAGGTAGAATGCAAACGTTCGCTCGCACCTTTTTGACGCAGGAGAAAAGGCGCGTTGTGTCCCGCGTTGATAAAGCGCAGATCTCCGGTCCACGTGTCGAGTTCGCCATAAAACAGGGTAATCAGGCTGTTGGATGGAATTGTGGTACAAAGGTAGGAATTCAGTTTGGCCAATAGTTCTGTTCCGTGGAGCCCGGCGCTGATCAAAGTCCGGAGGCTTCCTTGAAGCAGTGCCATCAGCAGTGCTGCCGGCATCCCTTTTCCTGCGACATCCCCCACCACGATTGCAACCTGGTGAGGGCCTTCCAATTCGATCAGATCATAGTAGTCGCCGCCGACCGTGTTGGCAGGCCGCATGTGGCAGTCAATGCGCATCGCCTCCTGGTGAAATGGAGTTGCGGGAACTAACCCAAATTGGATCTCGCGGGCAACTTCCAGATCTCCCTTCAGGTCCAGCTTGTCTCGCAGCTCCATGAGCAGGAGCAAGAGAAAGATCAGGAGCGCAAGAAACCACCAAGCCGCGTTCGATTGGCCACCGAGAAGCCTGAGCCAGCCCATGACAAAAGCAAACGCAGCGATGGCAAACGCGAGCCGGCGCGGTGGGCTCAAGCGGTAAGCCATAGCCAGGAAAATCAGCCAGCAGGTCTTGGGATACCGCAGGTACCAAGGCAAAGGACGCAAGGCGGCAAAATCAATCTCTCGGGTGAAGAATCGGAGAGTCTCCTGTGCTTCCCGCTGGTAGAGGTTGCGAAGCCCTTCCCCAGTGACTCCCTGCGTAAACAGATCCTTCAAGCTTTGCCAGACAGACCGGAGGATCGAGGCCGCTCGTGCCGGGTCTTCCCGTCCGGCCTGAGAACGGGCCTTCTCTTCGAATTGGGCAGCAAACTCACCCAACCGCTGTCCCAGGTTTGAAAGTTCCGGTTTCAGACGCATAGGGGGCTCTCGGTGCGCTGTGAATCCTGCCGACAGTATACATACCTTTGGAAAGCGCCAACAGGATCGACAGGCAACGGGCAAACACTGGAGCCATCGTGACGAACTTTCACGCCGTTCTTGCTCTGCTGATGCCTGATCTGTGATCATGAGGCCCGCTGTGGCCAGCAGCAAGACTCTGCAAGACAAAGGCGGCTGGCAACCAGGCAGGGTTTGTCCTTTTCGACGCACTCAGCCCGAGCGACCGCGAGCGATGCGTTGAAAGGTGCGACGCACCCTACCGGCTATGCGCCTGAAACCCTCGAAAGCGGACAACCTCTCGATTCACACCACAGAGCGTCCCAAAGCCAGGTAAACAGGCAAGAGTCGATCTGAAGATTATGTCTCTCTCCGCATTTACATCTACGCCGGTCCCTCGGATAGTCATTGTAGGCGGTGGCATTTCCGGATTGGCTGCTGCCAATCGAATTCTTGAAGAAAGCCAGCGTCTACAGAAACCCGTGCAGCTGCGGCTACTAGAGGCGGCCAGCCGTCTGGGCGGCGTCATCCATACAGTAGAGCGTGACGGCTTTGTCTTGGAAGGCGGGCCAGATTCCTTCATCTCGGAAAAACCCTGGGCACTGGCATTGTGCCGGCGTCTGGGTCTGGAGTCACGTCTCATCGGCACTATGGAGAGCCACCGTCGCAGTTTCATCGTGCGGCAAGGCAAGTTACTTCCGGTTCCCGACGGCTTCTACCTGATGGCGCCCACCCAGCTTTGGCCCGTGGTGACGACTTCCATTTTCAGCTGGCCTGGCAAACTGCGCATGGCAGCCGATTTGTTGCTGCCACGCCGGAAAATCAGCGCGCCAGGCCAGGATGAAAGCCTGGCCAGCTTCGTCCGGCGGCGGCTGGGTCAGGAGGCTTTGGAGCGAATGGCCCAACCGATGGTGGGCGGCATTTACACGGCAGACCCTGAAGTTCTCAGCCTGCGCGCCACGATGCCCCGGTTTCTCGAGATGGAGGAGAAACACCGAAGCTTGATCTTGGCCATGCTGCGGCAGCACCAGCAAGCTATGTCGGTCAAGAGCGCAAGTGTCGCCGGCCCGCGCTACGGGCTCTTTGTTTCACTCGACCGGGGAATGCGAGGATTAGTCGAAGCCCTTGAGAAAAAGCTGCCCCCGGAAGCGCTGCATCTCAACTGCGAGGTGCGCTCTCTGCAGCGGAACGTCTCTGCCCGCCGGTGGGTCTTGCAGCTTCAAAACGGCTCTCAGATCGAGGCCGATGCGGTGTGCTTGGCCCTGGCTGCTTACCAGTCGGCTGAGATAGTGGAAAATCTGGATGCCCGGTTGGCGGGAAAGCTGCGCAAGATCACATACGCTTCAACCGCCACCGTCAATTTGGCCTACCGTGACGAAGACCTGCCCAGTCCGCTGGAGGGATTCGGTTTTGTGGTGCCCGCCATCGAAAAACGGGAACTATTGGCCTGCACATTCTCTCACATGAAGTTTGCCGGACGGGCGCCGCGGCAACATGTCCTGTTGCGGGCATTCATGGGTGGCGCGCTTCAACCCCAGTCCTTTGCATTTGGCGACTCAGAAATGGTGAGCATTGTCCGAAGAAATCTCGCCCAACTGCTGAACATTCAAAGGCCTCCGGTCTTCGCCCTCGTTGAACGGCATCCAAGTGCAATGGCCCAATACCACGTCGGACATCTCGACCTCATAGCCGGAATCGAAGCTCTCATCGAAAAACACCCGAGCTTGCAGCTTGCGGGAAACGCCTTTGCAGGTGTCGGCATCCCCGATTGCGTGCGCTGGGGCGAAGAGTGTGCCAGTCGTCTTCTGAATGAGCACTTCAACCTGCCAGCTTCCTCGCCAACCTTGAAGGTGCCGCCGACGGCATAGGAAGGACCAAGGGCCGCCGCATGTCCCAAGTAGAATGCGCGCTCAGCCGCGCGTTCAGGAAGCGTGCGCAGGGAGTACCGCTCCACACCCCCTGCAACAAACGCACTACTCTGCCACCATCACTCTGGACTCGTCGAGACACTTCGCAAGCATGGCAGTGACGGATTGCCTGAAGACAGGATGCACCCGGTTGGGAGCCAAAAGAACGAGCGGTTCCAGCACGAACCGGCGCAAGTGCATTCTCGGGTGAGGGATTTCAAGTGTTCCAGACGTGACAACGAAGTCGCCGTACAACAGGATGTCAACGTCAATCGTGCGAGGACCCTTGGAGATCCGGCGCTCACGCCCCAGCCTCAGCTCTACGGCCAGGCAGAGTCGCAACAGCTCCTCCGGCAACAGTGTCGTGGATGCCCGCAGGACCTGATTCAAAAACCAGTCCTGTTGCGTGAAGTCGACAGGCTCAGTCACATAGATCGGAGAGGCCTGCAGGACTCTGACGCCTGAGATCTCAAGCTCGCGGGTGGCCTGCCTCAGGTAGAAGCGCTTGTCGCCCAGGTTCGAGCCCAAACTCAGGAAGATCTCGTGCTCGCCGAGAGAACGCTCTGTCATAGTGAAGCTGGCAGTCCGTTAGCAGGACGCTGCCATTCGGACTCGGCCTCTCACGTTCCAATGCAATCCCAAAGAAGCTGGAATGACCCAACGCCTCCTGGAGGACTCAGATCAGGTTCATCTGTCCCGGCATGTGTGGGAAGCCAAGGTGTTCGTAGGCCAGCCGCGTGGCTACGCGGCCTCGGGGTGTGCGGTGCAGGAAGCCTTTCTGAATGAGGAAAGGTTCGTAGATGTCTTCGATGGCCTCGACCTCCTCACTGATGGCGGCGGCAATGGTGTTGATGCCGACTGGCCCTCCCGAAAACTTCTCAATGATCGTGCGAAGCAGCTTTTTGTCCATTTCCTCAAAGCCGTGATCGTCGATTGCCAGCATTGCCAAACAGCTGCATGATACCTCACGCGTAATCACGCCATTAGCCTTTACCTGGGCATAATCCCGCACTCGCCGCAACAGCCGGTTTGCCACGCGTGGGGTGCCACGAGATCGGCGAGCGATCTCTTCGGCGCCGGACTCCTCCATTTGAATCTGGAGGATATCGGCCGATCGCTTCAAGATGACTCCCATATCCGGATCACTGTAGAAATCCAACCGGTGCACAATGCCAAAACGGGAGCGCAGGGGCGCGGTGATCATCCCTGCCCGCGTGGTGGCGCCGATCAAGGTGAACCTGGGCAGAGAAAGCGTGACACTTCTCGCGCTGGGGCCCTGGCCGATCATCAGATCCAGCCTAAAGTCCTCCATGGCGGGATAGAGGATTTCTTCGATCTGCGGCTGCAGCCGGTGGATTTCGTCAATGAAGAGAACGTCGTGCTCTTTGAGGTTGGTTAGGATGGCCGTGAGATCGCCCTTGATTTGAATCACTGGCCCTGAGGTCTGCTTCAGCCCCACGCCGAGTTCGTTAGCAATCACCGTTGCCAGCGTTGTTTTCCCCAGGCCGGGCGGGCCATAGAGGAGCACATGGTCCATCGCTTCGCCACGCGAGCGAGTAGCAGCAATCGCAATGGCCAGGTTCTCTTTCACCGGCTGCTGGCCAATGTACTCTTTCAGAAACTTCGGCCGCAGGCTTAACTCGAAGGTTTGCTCGTCTTCGAGGCGGCTGCCTGAAATGATGCGTTCTTCATTCATGGAGATGCGAACCCCGCCCAGGGTCAGGTGTCCCTGCCTGCAACCCTTGCAGGCGACATGCCCGCGCGCGGCAGGGTGGTTCCGAAGGTGTTACTTGAACCTGTGAAATGCACGTTGATCCGCTTCGCCTGCCCCTGCGGATGAGACAGAAATGATTGTGGAAGATTCCGCCGGTGTTTCCAATAGAAACGCGAAAGCAGCGTCAACTTCAACCGCAAGTCAGGTCGCGATTTGCTGCACCGCGTACTCTAGCGAGACAATCCCTGTCTTGTGCACTTTGTGTTTGGTCAGCTTCAGCGTTGCCTGCTTGGCCGGAGGTGGAAGCAGCGGAATCCCTCCGCCCAGGAGCACCGGGATGACTGCAACCTCCACCGCGTCCACAAGACCTGCGTCGAGGAGACTGCGAAAGAGTGACCCGCCGCCGAACAACCAGATGTCCTTCCCGGACTTCGCCCGAAGCGTAGTTAAAGTCTCTTCCCAGTTCTCAGCGATGATGGTCACGTCCGGATAGTCGCGCTGCAGCAGCGTCCGGGAAAATACGAACGTTTTCATACCGGGCATCTGCGCTTGCCCTGAGTGCGCCATAGGCTCGAAGGTTCGCCGCCCTACAAGAAGCGTATCGAACTGGTTAAAGATTGTGCTGAAGTCGAAGTCGGGATCCATGGTGATCCAGTCCGCTTCACCGTTTGGGCCTGCGATGTACCCGTCCAGACTCATAGCAACCCCGTAGCGAATCCGTCGCATAAACTCCTTCCGCGCACCGTGCGCAGTCCGGCTGCGCGAACCTCACCCGGAAGCTACCGTGACAAATGTTGCAGCGAATTCTTGAGAAGGTCTTCGAAGCCCTGGCCGCTGCCCAGCTGGGAGCCTGCCTTCTGGACGGCCCGTTCTGCAACGTTCTTCGCGTATCCCAGGTTCACAAGAGCGGAAATCACATCTTCCTGTTGCTGCGAGGTAGAAGCGACGACAGACTGAGCGTCGGTCGGCGCTGCCTGCAATTGTGACAGCTTGTCCCTTAGCTCAACAACCAAACGTTCGGCTGTCTTTTTGCCAACTCCGGGAATCGAGGTTAACCGTGCCAGGTTGCTCTGACGGATCGCCGTAACCAATTCATCCACGGGCATGCCCGAGAGAATCGTGATGCCGAGCTTGGGGCCGATGCCTGAGATCGAAGTCAGCTGCTCAAATACGAGCTTCTCCTTTGAAGTCATGAATCCGAAAAGGGCAATGGTGTCTTCTCTGACATGCGTGTGCACGCGCAACTGCACGGAGCTACCCAACTCTCCCAATTCGTAGAAGGTCGACAGTGGGATGTTCACAGCGTAGCCAACTCCGTTCACGTCGACAATCACCTGATTGGGCTGTTTGACGAGAAGTTTGCCGGAAAGGTGAGCGATCATTGCGCCGGAGGCTCAGAAACCGCGAACCTCGCAGCGGCCGCAGCTGTCGCAAGGCTGATGTTTTTCGTAGAGGCAGACTAGAGGACGCCCAATCTCGATGGGCAGGCTGGAATCGAACTCGATGGAGAATTTTTCCTCAGATGCCGGAACATCCAGATACCTGGTTCGGTACTCCTCCCGCAGACTACTCAACGCCGCGGGCTGCGGTGCCGCGATCGGCTGAGAAGTTTTCGCCGAAGCCTCCGCTGCCCCCTCTTGCAACCTGGTGATCACGCTGCGAACGATGGACTGAACTACTGCTTCGCTGATCATCCCGCCAGCTCGATCTGATCGATGACACCGATGACAGCCATGTCGATCGGCGAAAAGGGCCGCCCCACCGAAGTCATTGCCGACCAGCCTTCTTGAGTCACCAGGACGCGGTCGCCAATACCTGCGTCAACGGCATCCACGGCCAGTACTGGGTTACCGCGTTCTGTCCCATCCAGATTTAGCACCTGGACGTAGAGCAGCTTCTGCCCTTCGTGGCTGGCATGTTTGCGTGTGGCAACAATATTGCCGATGACCTTGCCAATGAGCATATGCTATCCGATATGCACCTCGTCGACGATGCCAACGACGGTAGCTTCCGTGGGCACTTCCTGGTCTGGAAACCAGGGGAATGAGGCTTCCTTGCCGCGACACCAATAGACTGTCTCGCCGGCGCCAGCGCCGACGCAGTCGAGTGCTACTAACGCCCGGCCCTGATGCTTCTGATTCCGGTCCAGCGGTTGAAGAATGAGGAGCTTCTTCCCTTCAAGAGGATCGCTCTTGATGGTGCACACGACATTCCCGATCACGCGACCCAGTTGCATATGTCCCGAGGCCTTGAGCCTTGAAATCTGAACCTTGAAATTCTTCAGCTGACTTCCACGTTGTCTACAATCCCAACGATCGCGGTGTCAACCGGACAGTCCTTGCAGCCGCCGGCCATGCGAGCCGAACTGCCCGAAACGACAATCACTTTCTCGCGATAGCCGGCACTCACCGTGTCGACAGCAATCAGATATCCCGCCTCGTCCTTCCCTGAAGGGTCGACAGGCTTCACCACTAGAAGCTTCTTGCCTTCAAGCCTGGGGTCCTTGCGAGTGGCGACCACGGTGCCCACAACACGTGCGAGAATCATGGAGACGTTCCGGAGGGTCCTACTTGCTGGCTTTACCGATGGGGAGCACGTCTTCCAGGTTGGAATGCGGCCTTGGAATGACGTGAACAGCGATCAGCTCGCCCACGCGGCGAGCCGCGGCAGCGCCGGCGTCCGTTGCAGCCTTAACGGCTGCCACGTCGCCGCGCACGATAGCGGTCACGTAACCCGACCCGATTTTCTCCCAACCCACCAGAGTCACCTTGGCGGCTTTGACCATGGCATCGGAGGCCTCGATCATCGCTATAAGCCCGCGCGTTTCGATCATGCCTAATGCTTCGCCCATCGCTGTTTCCTCTCCCTGGCCGAACCTGCAAGCCTTGCCTGTCCGGCATTTCGTTTCGATGTTAGTTTGATTTGGTCTTAAGCTGCTCCAAAGCAGTCTGGATGATATCGACCAGCTGGCTTTTCGTCAACGTGATCCTGGGTTCTTCGCCGTCCTCAACGCGGGGACAAGTGTCTGAAATCTTCACTGGCGATTTGATGCCGTATTTCTCTCGGGCCACCAGAAGCTTGCTCACATCATCCGAGGTCAGCAGCACCTCTTTCCCCAGAATCCTTGTGGTCAGGCTGATGCGGGCAAAATGCTCAACCGTTTCCATTTTGGCGTGGGCTTGAAAGACGTCCTGCCCGTAAGTCACGACGCCGTGATTGGCCAGCAGGATGCCGTCGTAAGTGGGAACATAGGGCTTGATGGCTTCGGTAAGCTCGGGAGTGCCGGTAGTCCCATAAGGCGCCAGGGGCACGCACCCAAACGTCATGACCACTTCGGCAACCAGCGCCTTGTTCAAAGGCATGCCGGCTGCGGCATACCCCGTGGCACATGGAGGATGCGCATGCACCACAGCATGAACATCGGGACGAAGTTTGTAAATGAGCAAGTGCATGGCGATCTCGGAGGAGACCTTGCGAACGCCCTGCAACGGATGGCCCTCGGGATCCACGATGGACAGGTCTTCCTCGGCCATGTATCCCTTGCTCATTGCGGTCGGCGTGCAAAGGATATTCCCATCCTCCAAGCGAACGCTGATATTCCCGTCGTAGGCAGCCACGTAACCCAGACGATAGATACGGCGGCCGATCTCTACGATCTCTTTCCGATGCTGGTCAGTGGTCTTAGGCATTTGAAGAAGCGCTCTCCAAACGTTCAAACTGCCGGCTCGTGTCGGAGCAGGCCACTCCGGCAGGTCCGCGGCGCCGTCCCCTCTGATTCTGATAAGAGAATTCTCAGACGGGGATTCCTGCTGCTTGTGCCGGGGCAATCGCCGAGATTTCGCTCGACAAGCAGCTCTCACGAAAGGAGCCGGATTCTAGCAAACTTTCCTATCGCCCGGCAACGCTGCGCAAGCTGCCAGATCAGCTCGTGAAACGATGTGTGCAAAATGTCGATCTCCGTATTTGCGTGGCGGGGGCCAGGTGAGGACCAGTTGAATCTAGGGTGCTGGTGTCGGTGGCAGGACTATGGTTGTGGTCGGCGCGTTTCGATGGCGAGGGTAAGTGTGGTTCCAACGTCAACACACCCTCAGTACCGGAGTGTCCTCTTAGGGATGGGTTGCTCGGCGCTTCTCGACCTTCTCAAAGTTTGCTTTGGCTTCGCTGACAACCAGATTGCGGCCCTTAAACAAAAACCCGTTCAATCGTTTGGTTTCCCTCTCCATCTCTTCTCGGGTTGCGACCTCGACAAAGCCAAACCCCCGCGATTTTCCCGTGTTGAAATCGTTTACAATTTTTACCGCTTCGATATGGCTTCCTTCGCTCCCAAAGAGCTCCTGTACCTCTTGTTCCGTTGCACGATACGAGAGATTTCCAACGTAGATTCGGTAAGACATTTAGTTCTCCTTCTACTCCGGCGGGCCCGAAAAACCCGCGTGGAATATCACTGAAGAGATCCTCTGCACGATGTCGTTCTCAGAGTTTCCAAGCGAAGACTCCGCGGATGCCCCACGAATACTGCTCGGGAGCTGGCCTAGAACTGGCAGGCGACAGCCCAGTGGCCGTCAAGACTGCCGGGTGGCCTGCGCAGTTCTACCGGCGATGGCTCATGTTCCTGAGAGCCATTCCCAGAGAAACCAAACCGCGCCGGGGCCAGGAACAGGCCTGCTCTTATCTTCGGACATAAAAACCAGGTGTTCGAGAAAATTGGCCCGAATCTACTCTAAAGCCCCAAAAAATGTCAAAGTTTTTCTGGGAATTTTTCTCGGGCTTTCGGGGGCAGAACGTCCCCTCATGCTTGCAGCTGCGTGCCGATAGGGGGCGGGATTTCGTCGAATGGATTCAGACGGGAAGGAGTTCAGTCAGATCAATTCCATACACCCGGGATCACGTTTCCGCAGCGGGCACAAGCGCCCTGCTCGATGACGTTCTGGAGAACCCGGAAACCCCAGCGTTCAATCAGCAGCGCATTGCAGGCAGGACAGTAGGTATTCTCCCAGCCTCCCACGCTTCCTGGCAAGTTGCCGGCATAGACATAATGAAGTCCGGCGCCTTTCCCAATTTCGCAAGCGCGCAACAAGGTCTTGACCGGAGTGTTGTCTGGGTCGGTCATCTTGTAGTCTTTGTGAAATGCGGTCACATGCCAGGGAATGCTGGGGGCAATATCGGCGAGAAATCGAGCGATATCGGTGAGTTCTTCGCTGGAGTCGTTAAACCCTGGAATCACCAATGTAACGACTTCCACCCAGAAGCCACGCTGGCAGAGCAGCTGAATCGTCTCCAGTACACCGTCGAGGCGACCGCCCAGCTTGCGATAATTTCTGTCTCGAAAACTCTTGAGGTCGACTTTGTAGAGATCAACCCAGGGGCGGAGATAGTCGATCACTTCGGGTGTTCCGTTACCGTTGGAGATATAGGCTGTCCGCAAGCCATACTGCTTGGCTTCACGGAAGATCTCAACAGCCCATTCGCTGGTGATCAGCGGCTCGTTGTAGGTGCTGGCCAGAATCCTGGCTTGTTGGACTCTGGTGAGCTGGACCAGGTCTGCCGCGGAAAGGTCTCGCGGCGGAGCGGTGGAGTTGGGGTCGCGCAAAGACTGCGAGGTAAACCAGTTCTGGCAATAGGCACAGTGGAAGTCGCAGCCCAGCATTCCGAAGCTCATGGCTAAAGACCCGGGCAGGGCGTGAAAGAATGGTTTCTTCTCGACCGGATCGCACTGCAGCGCGCCAACGTAGCCCCGAGGCACGTAGAGCGTGCCACTCTGGTTGAAGCGCACCTTGCAGATGCCGGGCAAGCCATCCAGAATCACACACCGGTGCCCACAGGCAAGACAACGCAAGCGGTTGTCGTGAAGTTTTTCGTAGAGCTCGCCTTCAGCAGTGCGCTCTGACAGGACGCCCCGAAGACTGTTGGTTTCCTGAACTTTGGACATTACCTTCTCAGACTTTCTCGCAGCAGAGTGCCGGGGCCTTCTTCCAATCGCAGTTTCCTGCTTACACCTTTTCCGGGACAACGAAGGGTTTTCGGTATTCCCGGGCCAGATAGCGATTGGCGTCATCATCGCCAATGAACCGCTCATGAACACCGTCAAAATGCAAGCCTCGGCCAGAGCGATAGGCGATGTTGCTTAGGTGACACATCGCGGCTGACAGATGGCCCTCCTCAATGTTGGTATGCAAGTCCTGTGTCTTTCGAGATCTGACGCAGTCGATGAAATTGGCGTAATGAATCGGTGCACTGGAGCCGAACCGCTGAAATTCCGGAGAGCGTGCGTCTGCCTCCGCTTTGCTGCAGCTTTCACCCGGCGTGTTCTTCCGTCCGAAGAACGTTGCCCAGCCGTCAAAATCCAGGTGCATCCAGCCTTCTGAACCCAAAACAAGCAATCCCATCGTCAGGCCGTCTTCACCGTTCGTGTAAAGACCGCGGACTTCCAGCTGAACATGCGTTCCGTCTGCATACTCGAGAATCGAGAGTTGCGTATTAGGTGTCTCCTGAGTATCTGGAAAAACATCTAGCCCACCCATGCTGACGATTCGCTTCGGGTGCTCCATTTTCCTGAGGATGTGCCGGGCCAGATCTGTCATGTGGGGTCCGTTGTTGCCAGTTTCGCCGTTGCCCGTATCCCAGAACCAGTGCCAATTGTAATGAAAGCGGTTGTGGTTGAAACCGATCATCGGGGCAGGTCCTCGAAACAGATCGTAGTGCACGCCGTCCGGTACGGCCGAGTCGGGTTTCCGGCCAATGTCTTCGCGCGGGCGGAAACAGACGCACTTGATCATGTAGATCTTGCCCAGCTTGCCAGAGTGCAGATATTCGACAGCAGACCGTATGACGGGCCGGCTGCGATGATGTGTGCCCACCTGCACAATCCTTCCATACTTTCTGGCGGCTTCGATCATCTTGCGCCCTTCGGCAATGTCATAACTGGCTGGTTTCTCAACATACACGTCCTTGCCGGCTTGGCAGGCCCAGATGGTTGCGAGGGCGTGCCAATGGTTGGGCGCAGCAATCGAAATGGCATCGATGTCTTTGTCCTGTAAAAGGAGCCGGATGTCGGTGTAGGTTTTTGGTCGGCGGCCCGTCGCAGCTTCCACGTCGGAAAGCGCCTTCGGGAACAACCTTTCATCAATGTCACAGACTGCCGCAACGTTGACGTTCGGTACCACTGCGAAATTCCTGAGGTGAAAAGAACCTTGCCCTCGAATTCCCATCACGGCCACGTTAACCGTTTCATTCGGACTCGGTTGAGCAAAGCTCTTACGGACAGCTAGACCGTTCACCGCCAGAGCAGCTGAAGCAGAAGTCTTGATAAAGTTGCGTCGTCGCATGAATGACATAAGCACTCCTTGCTGGTCGAGGAGGTTCAGTAAGATGATAATCTTACTCCACGCCCGCTCCAGATTGAATCGTTTCCTTGCCGGAATGCCGGAATGCGCTGACCTTTCCCTGCAGCTTCCTTGCAGCGTTCCCTTCTTGATTCTGAGCCGGCATTCGGGTAATCTTCAGTTGTTCTCCAACTTGATTCTCGTTCGATTCTCTTTCTCGATCTCCGCAGCGGCCTCGGGGCAGCAAACCGGAACTGGCAGGAACGAATGCTCAGGAGGCAGCGCTTGTGTGCCTCTGCGACATTACACACAATGGAGGTCACGCGTTCCTATGGATATTTCGGCCCATGATGTCCTTCTCGTTGGTGGCGGCGGTGCAGGACTGCGGGCTGCCATTGCCGTGGCCGAAGTTGACTCACGACTCAACGTAGCAGTCGTTTCGAAGGTGTACCCGATGCGTAGCCATACGGTGTCTGCCGAAGGAGGAGCGGCAGCCGTCATCAAGCCGGGCGACACCTTGGACGATCACGCTTACGACACGATCTCCGGAGGCGACTGGCTTTGCGACCAGGATGCGGTGGAAGCATTTGTTAAGGAAGCCCCCGAAGAAATGCTGCGGCTGGAGCACTGGGGCTGCCCTTGGAGCCGGGAGCCTGACGGGCACGTCGCTGTCCGGCCATTCGGCGGCATGAAGAAGGAACGCACCTGGTATGCCGCCGACAAGACGGGCTTCCACATGCTTCACAGCCTGTTTCAAACATCGCTCAAATACAATGCCATCCAACGTTACGACGAGTGGTTCGTTACGCGTCTGCTGGTCGATGAGGGCCGCGTTCAAGGCGTGGTTGCGATCGAGCTGATGACCGGGCGGATTCAAGCGATCAGGGCGAAATCCGTGATTCTTTGCACCGGAGGCTGTGGCCGGGTTTTCCCCTTTACGACGAATGCAAACATTAAGAACGGTGACGGGATGGCGCTGGCCTACCAGGCCGGTGTGCCCCTGAAAGACATGGAATTCGTTCAGTACCATCCTACGGGTTTGCCCTTTACAGGAATTCTTATTACGGAAGCCTCCCGCTCGGAAGGCGGGTACCTTCTCAACAAAAATGGATACCGGTACTTGCAGGACTATGACTTGGGCAAGCCTCAACCCAAGCCGGTCCTGCGCTCCATGGAGCTTGGGCCAAGGGACCGGCTCTCGCAGGCGTTTGTGAAAGAAATGGAAAAGGGGCAGACGATTGACGGACCCTACGGGCCGGTTGTTTATCTGGATCTTCGCCATCTTGGCGAAAAAGTCATCGCCACCAAGCTGCCGTTCGTGAGGGAGCTGTGTTTGAAGTACGAAAATATCGATCCGGTCAAGGAGCTCATCCCGGTGCGGCCCGTGGTGCATTACATGATGGGCGGGGTTCATACAGATATCGACGGCGCCACGCCCCTTCAGGGTCTGTTTGCCGCTGGCGAGGTAGCTTGTGTGAGCATCAATGGAGCCAATCGCCTGGGGTCCAATTCCTTAACGGAGTGCCTGGTGTTTGGTGCGCGGGCCGGCCGCGCAGCCGCAGCCCATGCCTTGCAACAACCGGCCCTGGAGGCCCATATTTCAGCCCAAGCCTCAGATGAAAAACGTCGGTTGGAGGAACAGTTCCTGCGGAAAACCACGGGACGGGAAAGGATAGCCACGCTTCGATCTGAGATGCAGCAAGTCATGGAGGCAAGCGCCGGCATCTACCGGGTTGGCGATTCACTGGCCCAGGCCGCAATTTCGCTCCGAGAACTGAAGGATCGTTTCAAAGACGTCGCTCTGGACGATCATAGCCGCACCTTCAACACAGAGCTGACCGCAGCACTCGAGCTCCGTTTCATGTTGGAGGTTGCGGAGGCCATCGTTGCTTGCGCCCAGCACCGCACGGAATCCCGTGGGTCGCACCAGCGCACAGATTTTCCTAAGCGCGATGACGTTCGCTTCCTTGCGCACTCGCTCGTGACGCGTCGAGAAGACGGCAAACCAAGAGTGGAGTATCTGCCCGTCACAATCACCCGCTGGCCTCCTGGTGAGCGGGTCTATGGCCGGGAGGAGATCAAGTCTTCGCATATCTTGGCAGCGGGAGGCCTGGCTTAGTGGTTCAGCAAAAGCCCGCGACTTGTTGTTTGATGTGCGGAGGCAATGGGAAGTCGGGAAATCTCGGAACATCCGGTGGCAGAGTTATGCGCCGAACACCCAACAGCGAACACTCAGGATGAGGGCCACCCATGGCTGAAACGATTAGACTGGAAGTTGCGCGTTATCGCCCGGAAGAGGAAACCGAACCTACCTTTGATGCCTTCGAGGTGCCTTTTCGCAAGGACTGGGTCGTTCTTGATGCCCTGAACTACATCAAAGACAAGTTGGATGGGACGCTTTCCTATCGGTGGTCTTGTCGCATGGGCGTGTGTGGGAGTTGCGGCATGATGGTCAACGGAGAGCCAAAGCTGACTTGTGCTACTTTCCTCTCTTCCTACCGGTCAGGAACAGTGCGCGTAGAACCACTACAGAACTTTCCGGTGATTCGAGACCTCGTTATCGAAACAACGGACTTCTTGCGTAAGCTGAAGAGCGTCAAGCCCTGGATTGTGGCTCAGAATGGGGCGTCTTCGCAGCAAGGCGAATTTCTGCAAACGCCGGATCAGCTGAACGCCTACAAGCAATACAGCATGTGCATCAACTGTCTGATCTGTTACGCAGCTTGCCCAGTATGCGGGCTCGATTCCCACTTTGTGGGTCCCGCGGCAATTGCCCTTGCACAACGCTACAATCTGGATTCGCGGGACCAGGGCTCAGATCAGAGGCTCGACATCCTCTCACAGCACGAGGGCATCTGGGGATGCACTTTCGTCGGTGAATGTACCCAGGCTTGCCCCAAGCAAGTGGACCCCGCCGGGGCCATTCAGCGCTACAAACTCACCGCGGCGACAGAATGGCTCAAATCACTTCTTCCCCTGGGGAGCGCAAAATGAAAACGGCTTCTACGTACACAGAATTTCATCCTCGATGGCATCGCACTCGCATTTCCACCTATTGGTGGATGGGACGATGGGCTTATCTCAAGTTTATTCTGAGGGAGCTGAGCAGTGTCTTCGTCGCTTGCTTCGTGGTAGTCACGCTGCTGCAACTTCAAGCTTTGAATCGAGGTCCCGTCCAATACGCTGAGTTCCAGCGTTGGCTTCAAAAACCGTCTGTCATAGCCCTCAACGGGATCAGTTTCTTGTTCGTGCTCTTTCACGCAGTTACGTGGTTCAATCTGGCCCCGCGTGCACTGGTCGTTCGAATTGGCGGCAAACGAATTCCTGATATTGCGATTGCGGCTGCAAACTATGTTGCCTGGCTGGTGCTCAGCGCGGCCATTGCCTGGCTCATGATCGTGTGAGGACAAAAATGAGACAACCTTCGAACGAGCCGATTCTCTGGGTGCTGTTCAGTGCGGGCGGAGTCATCTCGGCGCTTTTCATCCCCGCTCTCTTGTTCTTGAACGGCTTGGCCTTCCCAATGGATTGGCTGCCGTCACCAGATCATGGCCGCATGGTGGAGCTTCTGCGTTACCCTGTGGCAAAGCTGCTTGTATTCTTGATTTGCTCGCTTCCTTTGTTCCACTGGGCGCACCGATTCCGCTTCACACTCTACGATGGGCTCCAAATCAAGCATCTTAATGAAGTCATTGGAGTGCTTTGCTACGGAGGCGCCATAGGAGGCACTGCAGCGGCAGGTTACCTGCTGTGGAACCTCGCATAGCAAGCCTGTCCGTGCGGCAGAGGTCGTACCCACACCCGTTTTCAAGGAGGACACCAATATGGGTCAACAGGGCGCAGTTGTTCCAGCCAGAGAAGAAAGACCGGTTTACCAGCTCAAGCCGCTTTCCAGAGACGGTGTGGTTCAGGCACTCGAAAAGGCTAATCGTTATCGGCTTCTCAACGAACCTGGCGAAGCCGAAAGCATTTGCCTGGATGTGCTGCAGGTCGATGCCGACAATCAGCAGGCCTTGGTGATTCTGCTGTTGGCACTCACCGACCGTTTCGGCAAGGGCTATGCCATCGGCGCCACACAGGTGGAAGAGGTGCTGTCAAGGGTGGTGGACTCTTACGAACGGAAGTACTATCACGGACTGATCTGCGAGCGGCGTGCCAAGGCTCAGCTCCGCCAAGGCGCTCCGGGAGCAACCTTCGATGCTTTCGAGTGGCTGCAGGAGGCCATGCGCTGGTATGAGGAAGCGGAAGCAATTCGGCCCTCGGGCAATGACGATGCGCTGTTGCGTTGGAATGCCTGCGCCCGCATGATCATGGGCAACCGTTTGATGCCCCGGCAAACCGATGAAATAGGTCTGATGTTGGAATAGTCGGCCCACGGGTTGCTGGGCCGACCTTGTGTGGGGAGTCCTTCTTGAACTATGCCTGGCTCGCTGATCTGGTTGTCGCCATTCATCTGGCATACGCAGGATTTGTTCTCTTCGGATTCCTGGCTATCCTGCTCGGCGCCATGTTTCACTGGTCCTGGCCCCTGAATCCAACCTTCAGATCATTGCACCTAGCCTGCATTGTGCTGGTCGCGGTTGAGAGTGTTTGGGGCGCCACCTGCCCGCTGACGGCCCTGGAGAACTATCTGCTGCGCGCAGGCGAACAGGCAAACGACCAGCCCTCATTCATTGGGAGACTAATGAGTGAAGTTCTCTATTACGACGTTCCGGAGGAAACTTTCACCATCCTCTATTGTCTGTTGGCCACGGCTGCCCTCCTGGCGTACTGTTCCCTGCATCGCCAGCTCGTCCACTCCGTAAGCAATCGCCGCAAGGCTACCCCAACCGTTTTCCTGAAGCGGCTTTGGCGGCGGCTTTAGTCGCCGGACCTTCAGCTGTTTGATCCACCTTGAAAACCCAGCTCGATGGGAAGTAGTAGGAGGTCTCGCTCGCGCCTCCACACTGGCAGGAATAGTACTTGCCCGATAGCTGCACGCCAGAATTGCACTTTCGACAGAAGCCAGCAATCGTTCTTGATTTACTAGACCTCATAGTCGTGCCTCAGTTGTTGTTTGGAAACTGATACCGCTTCGATTATTGCGGAAAGGAGCTCTACAGGCCAGCAGAATCAGCAAAGGAGCGCTTGTTGGCTCGAGTTACTCGGAGATGGAGCTGGCTGGCAGGCCTCTACATCTGCGACTGTGTCCTGGCGTTCCGCTACCGGCTAGGGGCGCACTATTTCTTTTCACTCCCACTCTTTGCCGCGATCGGCTTGCCGCCGCCCTCTTCCAAAACAACCACCTGGTTCGCCTTCAGGTTCTCGAAGACCTCTCTGATGCCGCTGGGCCAGAGTACCTCAGCGCGCTCAACCTTCGTCGCGTTGCCAACGCCGAAATGCAAGCGGAGATCGTTTTGGGAAACGTAACTTCCGCCACTGCGAACCTCATCCATCTGTTTGTGTCCGCCGGCAAATATCGTCACGCGGGCGCCGATCCCGTTCCGATTGGACTTCGTGCCCGCAGTTTTGATGAGAATCCAATTCTGCTTTTCAGCCCGGTTCTTGAGCAAGCTGGGCACTTCGTTCATGTTGTTGACCACGATCTCCAGGCTCCCATCGTTGTCCAGATCTCCGACGGCTGCTCCCCGTGAGGAGTGAGGCTCCAGAATGCCGGGGCCTGCCTGAGCGGAAATGTCGAAGAACGTGCCGTTGCGCAGGTTCCAGTAGATGAGCCGCTCCTGTTTGTAGGGACTGTCAGGCGTCTGAGAGTCCACTTCGGGATAGACGTGCCCGTTCACCATGAAAATGTCTTTCCACCCGTCGTGATCTACATCGAAGAAGCCAGTCCCCCAACCCAGGAACCGCGTATTCACGCCCAGCCGGCCTGGGTAGGTCACGTCGTTAAACGTTCCGTCGCCCGCGTTGCGGTACAATGTCGAAGTATCGTCGGTGAAGTTGGTCTTCACGATGTCAAAAAATCCATCGTTATCGTAGTCAGCCGCTGAAACACCCATGCCAGCCTGCTCCTGACCGTCTTCATTGAAGGCGCCACCCGAGATGAGCCCAACGTCTGTAAACGTTCCATTGCGCTCGTTGTGGTAGAGGATGTTGGGCGTGGAGTCGCAGGCCACGTAAATGTCAGGCCAGCCATCGTTGTCATAGTCGGAAACCAGAGACGTGAAGGCGTAGTAACCGCTTGGTTTTGTGACGCCGCTCTTTGCGGATACATCCGTGAACGTTCCGTCGCCATTATTGTGGTAGAGCAGGTTTGTTCCGCCTGGCAGGCCGCGCGGGCCGCACATTACCGGCATGCCCTTCCATTGGCAGAACTGGTTCGTTCCCTTGGCCGGAGTTTTCTTGATGTCGAAATTCACGTAGTTGGAGACAAACAAGTCCAGCTTCCCGTCTTTGTCGTAGTCCAAAAACGAGCAGCCGGTGGTCCAGATTGGCGGTGTCGCGTGGAGGAGACCCGCCTTCTCTGTAACATCCGCGAAATGGCCCTTTCCACTGTTCTTGTACAGCACCTGCTGTCCGAAGTAGGTCACCAACAGATCGTCGTTGCCATCGTTGTCGTAGTCGCCAACGCAGCCTCCCTGGCCCCATCCAGTTCTGACGAGATTTGCTTTCTCGGTGACATCGGTAAAGGTGCCGTCTTTGTTGTTTTGGTAGAGGTGGTTCGTCGGCTCTTGTCCTTTAGGGAAACCGTCCAGCGTTGTCCCGTTCACCAGGAAGACATCCAGCCAACCATCGTTGTTGTAATCGAAAAGCGCAACGCCACTGCCGGTCGTCTCGATGATGTATTTTTTGTCGAACTCGGGCCCGGTCACGTGGCGCGCCGTCAGCCCAGCCTTCGCAGCAACATCTTCAAAGGCTACCTTCGGTAGAGGCAGTTCAAGCTTTACATTGGGCGCCGCCCGGCCCACTCTGCGTGGCACCGCGACTCCCTGGCTGAAAGCTTCAAAGGCTAACAATATCGCAATCAAAAACCAGGACACTGCACACTTGACATTCATCGCTGATCGGACCCTGAAGATTGAAAAATGACAATGAGAGACTCAAGCCCACAATACTCAGATCGCGGTCCAGCCGCCATCCACGAGCAACGTATGCCCCGTAATCAAGTCAGCCGCTGGGCTGGCCAGAAACACGACGGCGCCAGCCACATCTTCGGGTTTGCCCAGCCTTCCAAGCGGGATGCGGCGGCGAATCTCACGGGAGAAACTCCGGCTAGCAAACATTTTCTCCGTAAGCGGAGTCAAAACAAACGTCGGACCCACCGCGTTCACATTCACTCTGTGCGGCGCCCATTCTATGGCCAGCACTCGGGTGAGGTTGACCACGCCTGCTTTGCTGGAGCAATAAGCTGCACGCTGGAAGTAGCCGACCACCCCATTCTGGGAAGCGATGTTAATGATCTTCCCAGACTTCCGTTTGACCATCTCCCGGCCCACAGCCTGCGCACAAAAGAAGACTCCTTTCAAGTTAACATCAAGAACTCGATCCCAGTCTTCTTCGCTTACATCCAGAGCGTTCCTGGGGATGTTGATCCCCGCGTTGTTCACCAGAATGTCGACCTTTGAAAACCGCTCCACCACAGTCTCCACCATCCGCTGGATGCTCTTGATGGAAGTGACATCCAGCTTGAGCGCCAGCGCCCTCCGGCCCACCGATTCAATCGACCGGGCCACGACTTTGGCGTTCTCGATACGGCTGGGAAGCTCAGTCAGCGCTACGTCAGCTCCGGCTTCAGCCAGGGCCAAAGCGATAGATCGCCCCAGACCCGAGCCAGCTCCAGTGACTATCGCGGTTTTGCCAGCAACGTGCAAAGGAGGGAAAGAATTAGTTCTGGATTTAGGTTTCATCGTGACGTAGCTTCCCGCGCCGGGTTCAAGACTCCAGATTCAGGGTCCAATGTGCCGTCCTGACCCAAGGTCACGCGGAGTCGGCCAAGCTGTCGGAAGATCCAGAACGCCGAGAGTCACCTTCAACTTAGACCCTTAGCTCACTCCCCAGCTTGCTCCACTCCTACAAACTGATCCACCTTCGGACTTGCCACAATCTGCTTTCCACCGCCAGGCCACAGAACCTCAATCTCCTTGACTCTGGTCTCAGCACCGAGCCCGAAGAAGACGCGCCGATCTATCGCTGACAAGTAGCTGGCCGTCGTCGTCACCAAGCTATGTTGGACTCTGCCGCTTTCACTGGTCAGCTTCACACGAGCACCAATCGCATCTCGATTGCTTCTTTTGCCCAGCAGGTCCAGACCGATCCAGTGATTCCGGTTTCCACCATCATTCTGGAGGAAATAGGCAAAACCGCCACAATTTGAAACGATGATATCCACATCTCCATCATTGTCCATGTCCCCGAAAGCCGCGCCCCGGCTGGCCCATGCTTGCTGGAAAGCCTCGCCGGCACCTGCGGAGACATCTTGAAACTTCTTGCCAACGCGCTTGAGCAGCAGCGGCTTTTGCAGGTAGCGCAAATGTGGTTGCGTCACCTCGATGTTATCCATCACGTGGCTGTTTGCCAGAAAGAGGTCTTTCACGCCATCGTTATCATAGTCAAAGATGCGGATCCCCCATCCCGAAAGCAGACGCGTCAGCTCTCCTAGGCTCGAGAAAAGCGTGGCATAGGTGAAGCTCTCGTCACCATTGTTGTGGAAGTAGGCATAGCTTTCGTTTGAAAGCGCCGTTGTGATGATGTCAGGGAACCCGTCATCATCGATGTCGGCGAAATCAGTTCCCATTCCTGCGAAGGTCTTGCCATCCTCCGTGTATCCGGTTCCGGCAATGACGGCCATCTCTTTGAAGGAGCCATTGCCGAGGTTCTTGAACAGAAACTGCTGATAGGAATCGTTAGCCACGTTAATGTCGATGTAACCGTCGCCGTTAAAGTCGGCGAAGGCCAGTCCCAGTCCCTTGCCAGCACTCTCGGCAATCTGACTCGCCTGGCTGACATCCGCAAACGTGCCGTCGCCGTTGTTGCGAAACAAAAGATTCGAGATTGGCTTGAAGTTATCCGGATGGCAGTAGGAGCGGCCATTCGGGCTTTTGTTGCCGCAGAAGATGTTTGAAGCAAAGTTCCATTGTGCATAGCGGCAGACAAACAGATCAAGATCGCCGTCGTTGTCGTAGTCGAAGAATCCAGCGCTCGTTCCCCAGCCCTCTGCGGTGAGCTTGGCCTGCACGGTCACATCGCTGAACGTCCCATCGCCGTTGTTGCGATAAAGAATCGATGGGCCGTAGTTAGTCACAAATAGATCGGCATCACCGTCATTGTCGTAGTCGCCGACGGCTGCTCCCATGCCGTACCCCTTCCCCTGCACGCCAGCCTTCTCGGTCACATCCGTAAAGGTGCCGTCACGATTGCTCCGGAACAGCCGGTTCCAGAATTCTGGGGATGACTTGTCCACAGGATCTCGGTCTGTTTGGTTCTCTTTGAGATTCGCGCCGTTCACAAAGAAAACATCCAGCCAACCGTCCCTGTTGTAGTCCAGCACTGCGACACCGCCGCTCATCGTTTCGAGGAGAAACTTGCTGGGTGTCGCCGAGTTGTGGTGGTGAAAACGCAGGCCCGAGGTAGTTGTGACATCGACGTAACGCACCACTGCTGTCTCGTTGGACAAAAGCAAGGCAGCCGCAAGAAGCAGCAAAAGGCCGGTGCCGCCTGTTTTGGATCCCCAACGAGTGAACCAAACTGTCAACGACTGCCTCCTTGAAATACAGCTTCCAGGGAAGCTGTATATCAACCGCTCTGGGCCGATCCGCGAGTTCTTCTATAGTAGAGTATCATCTTGCGTCAACTGTCCAGCCAGTCCGGACTGTTGCGTGCCGATGAATCCGAGCTTTGCTGACGCCAGGACGGCAAACTCAATCCCTTCGAAGTCGTTTCGGGAAAACCATGTCTCGTTGCTGTTTCCGAAGCTCACTATTCTCAAACAACGCTCCGTAGCTTTCCTTGATGAAGTCCTCTGCAGCATATCCAAGGGCTCTGGCCAAATGAGAAATGCCCCTTTGTGAACCTTCCATCTCAAGGTAATTGCCAATGGGGGTCTCGTCGATGGTGACAGTTATCTGCTCCCGCGTTCCGGGGGTCTTGCGAAAGTAAGAAGTTCGGAACTTTTCATATCGGAAGACAATCTGCAGACCTACTTTCTCAAGGATTTGTGCCAGTACCCGCATGTCGCCAACCTCAGTTTCGAATTCCTCCCTGACCTTGAAATGGCGCGACCGAATGGGTGACCCCTTAAAGGTCAGTGAGCACTGACCGCCAAACCGCCGAAGCCGCAAGAGCTGCCCCTTCCTGCGCAATCTTTGGTCACCGAAATCCCAGGTCCAGTTTTCCTCGAAACTTCTCGGCACCGTCTCCACGCATCCTAACGCTGTCAACTTTTTGCGGACAGCTTTAGAACTGCGAATCCTGAGCTTGACTTCAACTTCCAGCCCGGACTTTGTGGCATTCGCTGACATGTGTCGACTCCTTGAGATCAGCCTGAGCGTGTGAGAGCTTCTCTTAGACGCGGAATGGTTCCGTTAGTTTGCTTGGAAGTGGGCAAGCGAGAACGCCGTCCTAAGGACACTTGCACAGCAGCCGTTGGGCTCCAAACACAGATGGAATAATTCCAACCGCTCGGATAAACTCGCTGCATGCAAGCCAGCTCTGTGTGTCCCTCCTGCAAGCAGGTTTGGGGAACTGAAGAATCCTGCCAGCACTGTGGCCATCGTTCTTCGGAGACACAGAATCCTCCATTGCCACGCAGGATTCAATCACGAGTAGCGCAGGAATGGCGGCTGGCCAGGCAGACTTTCTCCCGGATCAACCTGTCTTGCAAGGCGTTCGAATTGAAGGTCGCGGCCATTCTTCGTGAGCGCTTCCCGCTGCCTGAAGACACCTCGAATTCCGGCGGCCTGCAGCCAGAGGTCGAGCAATTCATCGAGGTCTTGAAATGGGAGGATCTGTTCCTCACAACTGCTTGCGCTGCTGGCGACGGGGCAGCCTGGGAGATCTTTCAGGCTAAGTACCAGTCCGCCATACGTGCCACAGCTCTTCGGGTTGCCTCAAACCCGGTTGACGCGTCCGATCTGGGCGATACTTTGATGACGGACCTGTTCCTTCCGGGTGCGGCGATCGCATCGGGTCGCGAATGCAAGATCGGCCAATATCATGGCATGGGATCTCTCGAAGGTTGGGTTAAAGTTGTTATCCATCGCTTGGCCATAGATCGCTTTCGAGTGCAACACAAGAGCACTTCGCTGGAAGCGCTCGAAATCGAGCCTGTTTCCCGTGATTCCACAAGTCGAGCCGAGCGGAGCGTTGAGGAACGTGACACCCAAAAGGCGCTGCGAATGGTGTCGGGTGCCCTAACTGATGCCCTGCGACAGCTGGATACAAAGGAGCGCCTGGCCTTAAGCCTGTACTATGTCCAGGGTCTCAGCCTGAAGGAGATCAGTAGGTGGCTGAAAGCTCATGAATCAACAGCCAGTCGCTTACTCGACCGTCTGCGGGAACAACTGCGCAAATCGGTCAGCAGGCATCTTCAGGAAAAGTTCAAAGTGAAAAAGAGCGAGATTCCCCACTTGGTCCAGTTGGCTCAGACTGATCTGGACCTTGACCTGAAAAGAGTTTTGAATGAATAAATCTGCAATTTTTCTCTAATACTCCGTCTAGTTAGAGAACACCCAGGCCCGAAGCCCAAGAGCTTCAGCCTCGGCGCGAGAGGAAGCATGCAACGGGATAAGAAGGACTTATTCGAAAACACCTTGCGAACACATCTATTTTCTCAGAATGACATGGCACCTGAGGGGCCTTGCCCTGACGAGAATTGGATGGCTGCCTACGTGGAAGACACACTCGGCTCGAGTCTAAAGACCCAATTCGAAAGGCACTTGTTGCAGTGCGGCCGGTGCCAGACTGAGCTGGCAATGCTTGTGCGAACCGAGCCGGCACATCTGGCCCAGTCTCCCTTGGTTGAACAAGAGTCCTCCCAGAAGCAAAGCTGGCTTGCGATCTACCTTGGATGGATGAGTTCCGCGGCCCTCAAGCCTGCCCTTGCAATTTTCGCAGTTTCGCTGCTCGCAGCCACGCTAGGTTACCGCTGGGTCCGCGAACAAGCTAAGCCAGAGTTTGAAACGGTAAAGGTGGCGAACCAAATACTGAGGCTTGAACAGCCCTCCGCCGACAAACTTCAGCAGAAGAATGGCGGCGAGACAACTCGCGCCGGGCGGGCACAACCGCAGCTTGAGCCCGCAACTCCGAAGTTGCTGGAACGATCCGAGTTTGAGAGGCAAAGAACTTCAATCCAGACTCGCCAGGCTGATTCTGTTGAAGGCAACACAGACCAGGCTGGAAACGAGCGCGTCAAAGAAACCTATTCCAGCGAACCGCCTGCTTACCGCGGAGAGGGCGGCAAAGCTCTAGGGACATTGAACGCTCGCCGGGACGACGCTGTTCTTCCGGAGGACAGCATCGCGCCAAAATCGTCGGCTCAAGATCTGAAGAAGGACGCGGCCACTAACGCAGAACGGGTCAAGGCCGAGGATGCCAGACAGTCCCGGCGCGTTGTAGACGGCCCGGTGGTCGGAACTATCAGCCAGACGGCTCAGTCCAAGGCAGCACCTGCAGCCGCTGCTGCACCTCCTGCGACCTTCGCGGTCAGCAGCGTGGATTCCGAGAAGAAAACAGAGCGGGACAGCGAATTGCCTGCCAGGGCAATTCAAGGCATGCGACAGGAGGCCAGGAAGCAGAAGGCGCCAGCTGAAGCTTCCACGCAGATTGCAGCTGAAACGAAATCCGCCAACCGGCTCTTCGCGGGGGGCAAGCAATTCGAGCTGCGCCAGGGTGTTTGGCACGACGTATCCATCACCGCTGACGAGGTCATAGTGCCTCGGGAAGTCTTGGTTCGCACGAGGGAGTACGAAACTCATCAAAACGCTCTGGCCCCATTCCAGGCCGTTTTGGCCCGGCCCGAGGACGTGCTGATCAAGCTCTCCGGAACGATCTACCGGATTCGAAAACGACCTTGATGCATCGAAAGCAAATAGCAAGCGGAGATCGAGAAATCCAGAGACTGGAACGGTTGACAAGAGACTTTGATCGGTGCTACAACGTCGCTCGTTGTTCACTCTCTCCTTTGTACTGGGAGGTCGTCCAACGGTAGGACTGCAGACTCTGGATCTGCCTATCGGGGTTCGAATCCCTGCCTCCCAGCCAGCCTTCGTATTTCATTTTATTTGCATTAGCTTACAGGCTCGCGATGCGGGGCGGATACGGCGCGCCCAGGAGCTGCGATATTGCTGGCTAAATGAGTCGCCGTCACCGGGTGCTTGTTGACAATCGATCCCGACAGGAACGGTCGTGGGCTTCTTGGGGTCCTGACAGACGTTGGAGTAGCGGCCACAAAAACCGGAAAATAAGAGGCAGATGAAAGTGTCGAAGAATAAATCGCAGTGCAGTTCTTAAGGTTAGTCCGCAGTCGGCAGGAACTCCACCAGGACACAGGTGATGTTGTCCGGGCCGCCGCGATCGTTTGCGAGGTTGATGAGTTCCAGGCCAGCTTCGCGGACATCGCCGCAGTCCAGCACGATTTCAGAGATCTCGTCGGCACGGACCTGACTATGCAGGCCATCCGAACACAGAAGCAGGATATCGCCGGGAACTACGGGAACCTCTCTTAATCCCAGTTCCACGGCTGCACGAACGCCAAGAGTCTGCAGGAGGATGTGGCGTTCGGGGTGGTGCCGTGCCTGATCTTCCGTGAGTCTTCCTTCACTCACCATTTGGGCAACGAGAGACTGATCGCGAGTCAGCTGATAGATCTCATCCTCGCGGATCAGGTAGGCACGACTGTCTCCGATCTGGCCGATCACCAGTTTCCCGCGCAGCTCGAATGCAGCAGTGAGCGTTGTGCCCATGCCGTTGTACTCCTCGTGATTGCGGCCCAACTCGAAAACCCGATGGTTCGCGATCCCGACTGCGTCAATGAGAATCTGCTCAATGGTTTGACTGCTCGTCTTGCGTGCTGCTCGGATAAGGCCCATCACCTCGCCATACAGGGTCTCAAGACAAAGCCGGCTAGCCAGTTCGCCGGCGGCGGCTCCACCCATTCCGTCGGCCACAGCGAACAGAGATCCCTGGGGGCCTGAGGGAAACTTCATGGTGCCGCTGCTTTCGATTCCGACCCCTTTGGAAAGATTCGCGACAAAAAACGAATCCTCATTGGTGCTTCGGACTCGGCCGACATCCGTGCATGCGAATGCATGAATCTCGTAGTGGTCGTGAGCTGCCATGGCCTACGTTTTAGATTCCGCTTCCTGAAAATGTCAAGACAAAAGCCATTTTGGGCTGCTATGATGCGCTCCACTAGCGAACAGTACGGGATGCCTCATTCTACAAAGAGAATAGCGTGTCCTTAGCGTTTTCCTTGGGCCCCGAATGGGAGGCAGGAATGAGAAACTCGCTCGGTTACTCGCAATCTTTGGGTTCTAGAATTCGCGTTTAGAGAAAACGGCGGTTGCCTCTCTTTTCTCAGTGCCTCCAGGATAGAAGAGCTCCCGTCCTCCCCTTTATCCTGTGTCCGTTGAATCGGAAGACTGCAGCAAAAACAGACCAGAGTATGCGGATGAACCTTCGGTGGCAATTCTCGGGAATAGGCACTCTTCATCACAGGACAGTTCATCCTGATGATCCAGCAGCTTGGAAAGTACGCCATTGTTAAGAAACTGAGCCAAGGCTCGATGGGGGCTGTCTACAAGGCCAAAGACAGCGTGCTCGACCGCCATGTGGCCATCAAGATCATGGCGGAGGACATCCAATGGGACCCCGAGCTGAAAGTGCGTTTTTATCGAGAAGCGAGGGCAGCAGCTAACATCCATCATCCAAACATCGTTACAATCCATGACCTCGGGGAGGAAGGCAAGATCACTTATATCGTGATGGAGCTTTTGGAGGGCACGGACCTGAAGGAGATCATTGACACCAAGGTTTCGCTCCCTCTGGAGGATAAAATCTCCATTATTGCTCAAGTTGCAGAAGGTCTGAATCACGCTCATCTTCATGGAATCATTCATCGCGATATCAAACCGGGCAACATCCATGTTGGCCCCACCGGCAACGCCAAGATTCTAGACTTTGGAATTGCTTACGTCCCCGAGTCGGATCTCACGCTAAGGGGAGTCAGGCTAGGAACACCTGTTTACATGTCGCCCGAACAGATTCGTGGCGAAAAGTACGACGCAAGGTCTGATATCTTTTCCGTCGGCATCGTTTTTTATGAGCTCATCACGCAGATCCATCCGTTTCGCGATAAAACGATGGCGAAGACGATGGATAACATTTGCCGCCAGACGCAACTTCCTTTTGAGGAACAGTTCTCAGAGGCCCCGGCAAATCTCTGGCCCATTCTTAGTACTTGTCTCTCTAAGGAGCCACAGAAGCGACATCAGAGCATGGCCGATCTCGCGCAAGCTTGTCGCGATTTATTAGGGGAACTGACCCGTGCTCGTCAGCGTATGCTGCGCGACCTTGAAGGCGCAATGCCGGTGCTCGAGCAACACGCGAAGTTGCCAGCTGCTTCCCCCCAGCTGCTCAAGTTGTTCAAAGATGTCCAGAAGCTCCTCGGGCAGAAGGAGAAATCGGACTACCTGTCCCTGGTACGCCTCTGCAAGACTCTGGATCGAGAGAAGGATTTCTTGCGGCTTGCTCCTCAGCAGGTGCAGCCAAGGCACAAAGAACCTATACCTTTACCGAAAGAGAATGATCGTGCTGCCCGCGCAGGCGAGAAGGAACAAAAAGGCCGCGACCCAACGAGCACCGGCGTCCGCGACACCTCGGCTGCACCAGCAACAGATCCTGCCACCAGAACGCGGGATTGGGACAGGGATAAAGTCCATCGGATCCTTGTTTGGTCAGGAATGGCGGTGCTGTTGCTGGGCGTTACTTTTGGGGCCCTCTATCTCAGGCAGAGGTTGAAAGGGGAGTCTAAACCGCCGCTTGATGTCACCGCTCAGATTAGTCTGGCGAGATCAAATCTTGTTCAGAGGCGGTATGACCAGGCTATCGAGATCGCGCGGGCCGTGCTGGCCGCGTCTCCTGACGATGGCCAGGCGCAGGCGATTCTTTCTGAGGCGCAGAACCAGAAACGGCAGGTAAGCATTGACATTCTGATGATAGAAGCCCAAGACCTGCGATCACAGGGACGACTCGAGGCTGCGAATGCAGCCCTTCACAAGGTTCTCGACTTAGATCCGGCCAACCCGCCCGCCCTGGCGGTTCGCTCTCAAGTAGAGGCAGAGATTTCCACGAGTAAAAGCAAGGAGGAACAGGACTCGCAGATTCGGATGTGGCTGGCCAACGTTGACTCGTTCCTGGCAGCCGGTAAGCTGTCCCAGGCGAAGAGCGAGATCGACAAAATCCAACGCCTCCGGCCCGACGCGCCAGAGCTTCCGGCCGTCCACAGACGCTTGAACGCCAGAACCACCGCGGCGGCGCGCAACCAGCCGAAGGAACGGCAGACGCCGAAGCAACAAATCGACGATCTCAGCCGCAGAGCCGAAGAGCTGTTCGGGCAGGGCAGGTACAGCGACGCGCAGAGGCTCATCGAGCAATGGCTCGTGGTGGAGCCACAGGGCAGAGAGGCGCAAAGCTTGCAGGCCCGAACGCGTGAAGCGCTGGCGGCGATGAAAGCTTTTGAAGACCATCTTGCCGCAAGAGACTACGAGGGAGCTCTCGGAGCAGTCTCCCGTCTGGAAAGAGGGAACCCTTCAGATCCGAACATCGCCGAGCTCCGCAAGCGTGCAGGACAGAGAAAGTCTGCGGCAGGAGCGACTGTTTCCATCTACCCGCTGGGCGAACCTGGAGTCCTATTTCTCGACGGGCAACAGCTTGGATCCGGCGGCGAAGTCGAAAAGAAAGCTGTCAGTGCAGGCCGGCACAAGATAGAAGTGAAAGGTAAAACCGGGACGCAAGGTTCCCGGGAAGTCGTGTTTCTCGATGGTCAGGATCTGACTATTGTCTACGATTCGACGGGCTCGGAACTGCGTCCAATAACAGCAGCGGACCAGCAAACCATCAACCGGCGCCGCCAGCGAGCGGAAACCCATCGGTTTCCGGTAGAGCATTTGCACGGATTTCTTAGGGGAAAATGTAAAGGCGACCTGCTGATCAGTGGTGTCTGGGTCAACTACAAACCAGAGGAAGGGGACCATGAGTTCTCGCTGCTATTTCGAAACTTGAAACTGGCAGTGAAAGAGGAGAAGCTCGATATTACGGAGCCCCAAGTCGGCAACGAGTACCAGTTCAAGGCTCAAGATGCCAAACAAGCCGGCTCATTCAAGAACCTGTGGGAGGATCTCCAGAAGATAGGGAAGTAGCAGGTGGCTCAGCTTTAGTCTCAAATCTATCGGGGTCCCTGTCTGGAGTGATTCTCAGAATCTGCAAGATTGCTACTTGGAAATGAAGGACCCGAAGGTTTACCAGACAAAGATGCACATTTCATGGAGACAGCTATGAAGAATGCCAATCGACTGCTTGTGAAGTCTGTTTTTGCTCTGAGTCTTTTTCTGCTGATGGGATGCCCTAAGAAAAATGCGCTGGTAAACATAGTCATGACGGGCGCTCCCAATGTGAATCCAGACCCATCCGGGCAGGCACTGTCCGTGGTGGTCCGTGTGTATCAACTGAAGGACAAGGGACGCCTCGAAGCTGCGGACTACAACGCCATTTGGCGGTCCGACAAGGAGACGCTCTCCGATGACTTTCTGGACCGCCAGGAGCGGGTGGTTCAACCGGGGACGCAGGAAATGTTGGAAATCAAGACAAACCCGATGGCAGCCTATCTTGGAGTGGTAGCCCTTTTCAGAAATCCCAGTGGGGATACCTGGCGCAGGATCATTCCCATCAGTGGCAAAAAACCGAAGATCAGCCTCAGCTTGCGAGAGCACAGCATCGAACTCAGCTCCGTGGACAAATAGGATCGGACACCATGACTCGATATCAGAAAGTCCTTTGGAGCGAGGGTTTGTTCCTTACTCCTCATCATTTCCAGCAGTGGGACCGCTACTACGAAGATCTGGTCAATTCCAGGCTTCGTGAGCTTTCGACCTTCAGCTGGGGAGTCGAGGAACTGGAGATCAACAGTGATGCTTTACAGAACGGCATGTTCGAGGTCCTGAGATGCAGATCTGTGCTGCCGGACGGCCTTTCATTGAATATCCCGGAGACGGACGCACCACCGCCCAGCCGTGAATTCAACTCAGCATTTCCGCCCGCGAGCGAACGCCTGAGCGTTTACATTGGCGCTCCCCTCCTCCGTGCGGAAGAGAGGAATCTGGCTGCCAGTGACGAGGAATCAGATTCCATGGTGCGCTACCGTGCCAGGACCGTGTCCTTGCTGGACGAAAACACGGGAGAGAATCGGCAGCCAGTACCTGTCGTTGTCAAGAACCTGCGATTGCTGTTTGGTGAAGACGCCCTTCAAAACCATGTTGGGCTCAAGATCGCCGAGCTCAGGCGTGCGGGCGACGGGAAAGCAGTCCTTGACGAGATGTTCATTCCACCGGCTCTCAGTCTGTCCGCATCGAAAGCGTTGACAGAGATCGTGCGCAGGCTTTTCGAGATACTGTGCGCCAAGAGCGCGACACTCTCTGAACTGCGCCGACAGAGAGGCCAGGGATTGGCAGATTTCACGACATCCGATGTGGCGAACTTCTGGCTCCTGCACACGGTGAATTCATACATTCCCCTGATGATGCACTACCACCATGTACAGCGCATCCACCCGGAGCAGCTATACCTGGCAATGGCGCAGCTTGCTGCGGAGCTTACCACTTTCGTAACCGAAGGCAGTCCGGCCGATCTGCCGAAATACCTTCACACCGAACTGACTCGCACGTTTCTTGAACTCGATAGGAAGTTGAGAGTGCTGCTTGAAACGGTCATACCCACTCGTTGCGTTCCCATTCCTCTGGAGAGAACAAAGGAATCTTTGTATGTCGGACGCATTTTGGATGACCGGCTTTTCACACACGCGGAATTTTTCCTGGCCGTCTCTGCAAGAATGCCTGAGAGTCAGCTGATCGAGCGCGTCCCACGCAAGAGCAAGATCGCGTCGATGGACACTATCACCTACCTGCTGGGGCAGGCACTGCCCGGGGTTCCCCTTAACGCGATCCCAGTCCCGCCCGGACCTGTGCCGGTTCGCATGGGTTTCAAGTACTTTCGACTGGAAAAGCTCGGCACCTACTGGGAGGCCATTTCGGCATCGCGCAACATCTGCTTCTATTTCCCGGCGGAATTTCCCGAGTTGAAGTTGGAACTTTTCGCGGTCAAGGACTGAGAGGTTCGGCTCGATGCCTACCTTACGTGAAGACTCAGATACCACCTCATGGGGCAGCGCTCCAGGCAGCCCGCAAAGCCTGCTGGATCTGTGTGCCGATTCGTTCCTCCTCATTTTTCACGTCCATGGGGCCAACGATCCCGGCCATCCCGAGGATCTCAGGAAAAACATCGCCCTCTCATTTCAGAATCTCGAGCGGCAAGCCAAGCGACAAGGGCAGAGCGAGGAAGACATCAAGGCAACGCACTACGCGCTGTGCGCTCTGATTGACGAAACCTTGCTCAATTCTCGTTGGGCCTTTGGCGACCAATGGAGAGACCGGCCGCTGCAGCTGGAGTATTTCGGTGAGCACATGGCTGGGGAACGTTTTTTCGACCTGCTCGAACGCATTCGACAGAAGGGATCCCGGAAAGTGGACGTTCTGGAGGTTTTTTGCATGTGCTTGATTCTTGGATTTCAGGGCAAGTACAAGCTCGACGGACCGGACGAACTGGCAAGGCTCACCCGCACCGTGATTGACGAAGCGGCCTCGTTTCGGGGGGGGCTTTCCAGCCTGGCGCGACATTGGAAGATTCCCGAGGAAACAGTCGAAAGTCCCGTCCATAGCATTCCGCAATGGGCGTGGATGACCGGCGCTGCCTCCATCCTCATTGTGATCCTGTTTTTTGTCGCTTTCAAACTCCTCCTCGGTTTGACGACAAGTGACGCAGTAAGCCGGATGAATTTGTGAGACGATAAGTCTGATGAAAGTTTTTTCTGTAACCAGCGTAGCCGTCAAATTGGGAGTTCCACTTGCCCTGATCGCGTCTGGCCTTTGGGCGTTGGATCGCTATGTCAGCTCCGAAGCTGCCAAGAGGGTCGGCTCGCTTCTAGTGATCTTCATCGTCGTTCTTCTGATTTTCTGGGTGCTCGTCTGGATCCTGCGCAAGCTCTTCACATTTTTCTCGGCGGCTCGGGCACGCCGTGAAGCCAACCGCGCCGCAGCGCCTCCTGAAGGAGCCACTCCACAGGAACGAATTGCCCTCGAGGGACTGCAGGCAAATCTCGACAAAGCACTGGAGGCGATCAGGGGTTCCAGACTGGCACACGGGCGCAAGTCTGGTGAAGCGCTTTATGCTGTCCCTTGGATCCTTCTGCTGGGGCCGGCCGGCTCGGGGAAAACAACGGCTCTCGAGGAATCCGGAGTTGATTTCCTGCAGGCCACAGGGGAGCGGCGCAGGCGTCAAGTTGGGACCGGTGGCAGCTGTGAGTACTCGCTTTCCCACGAGGCCGTGGTGCTGGATCTCTCCGGGCGGATCGCCCTGGAGGAGGAAGAGGCGGAAGTTTTCAAGGGCTTTCTCGATCAGCTCAAGCGAGCCAGAAAAGAGCGGCCCGTCGACGGCGTCGTCTTGACCCTAAGCATCCGGGATCTGCAGGAGCGCTCTACCGATCAGGCAGACCTTTTAGCCGACCGCATCAGGCAGCGGTTCGACGAAATGATACGGCGCTTCGGCATACGGTTTCCGATATACATTCTTTTCACCAAGTGCGATCAGATCGACGGGTTTCTCGATTTTTTCGGTAGCTTTCGAAGCCGCGATCGAGCTCAGGTTTGGGGTGCCACGATTTCCCGAGATCAGCGGAAGCGCCTGCCTGTTGAACAGATCTTTTCCAATGAGTTTGAGCGCCTCGCGGCCGCTCTTCCTGGCTACCGGCTGCAGGCAATGACGAGCGAAAAAGATCGAACCAAGCTTCCCAAGATCTATGGGTTCCCCTCTCGATTTGACTCACTTCGAAAAAAACTCGAGAGTTTCATCGGCGCGCTCATGCAGCCGACGCCATATTCGGAAAGACCGATGCTTCGGGGATTCTACTTCGCCAGCGCTGCAGCGGCAGCCTCGCACGAAGAGCATCATGAAGCGCCTGAGAATCGATGGGACCCCGGTCGCCGGATGGCGGCTCCGGAGCAACAGCCGCTACAGAGGAAGAACTACTTCCTGGAAACGCTCTTCCCGCGCGTCATTTTCGCAGACCGCCCGCTGGTCAAGCTTTCCGTAAGCACCCGCTTACGGCGAAGGCTTTGGCTGGATATCGCGTTCTTCGCCACGCTCGCACTTTGCGGTGTCCTGCTCATCGGCATGATTTATTCGTTCTTCGAGAACCGCAGCCTGATCGAGTCTACCCGCCTGGCGGCGCTGCGCCTGACCGACGCAGGCTGGAGCGGGAAACGGACCTCGGATCTGATGGCGCTGCAGCAGCTGCGCGACCGGGTAGCAGAACTTGATCGCTACCAGACCGAGGGTCCCCGCTGGACATTGCGGTGGGGCCTCTATAGCGGAAAAGATCTTGCCGAAGCGAGCCGAAGGGTTTACTTCGGGCGGCTGCGGACATCCTTCATAGCTCCGACATTCCGCACCGTACGGCAAAAGCTCCATGCCTTTGCCACGGGAGCGGAAAACCCGTCCAGTTATAGCGAGTTCTACTCTTGCCTGAAAGCCTACTTGATGATGACGGAACCCTCTCGAGCTGACGCTGCCTTCCTGGAGAGCACTCTTGCTCCCATTTGGAAACAGCTGGCGCCGTCAGATGCAGAAGGCGTGGCTTTGGAGCAACTGCGCTTCTATGCGCAGCAGTTGCTCAAGAGCGATCCTGATTTTCAAGTAACTGCCGACAGTAGTGTCGTTGCCCTGGCTCGGCGAACCTTAGGCCAGTACTCTCCCATCGAGCGATTGTTTGTCCGCCTTAAAGAAGAGGGCAACAGGAAATACCAGCCCTACACGCTGGCTCATGCCACCGGGGGCAAGAGCCTGGAGTACCTGGTTCCGAGCCACGCTGTTCCCGGAGTTTTTACGGAAGCGGCGTGGAGCGGTTTCTTCAAGAACGCAGCCGAAAAGGCCAGCAACGATGCCGTCCTGGACGACTGGGTACTGGGCCCAGCCTCGGGCGGCGCCGCAGCCAGTCAAGCGACGAACACAGACTACGAGAGGATCCTGCGCGAAAAATATTTCGCAGAGTATGTCGACGAATGGCGGAAATTCCTTGAAGGGATCGCAGTGCGCCCGCTGGCCGACCTGACCGAAGCGCGAGCTGCCTTGGATTCTCTTTCACAGCAAGATTCGGCGCTGGCGCGGCTGCTGATGAATGTTGCCGGCAATACGATGCTGCGCAAGGATCCTGAGAAGGGCGCCAGTATTGCCAGCATGTTCTCTAGCGCCCTGGCGACTCTCGGACTCGCAACCCGGGTAAACCGTGCGGAGCTTGTCGATCCCGTAGCCGACCAGTTCCAACCTCTACACGAACTGATCACGTCACCCGATGGGAAATCGCCGTCGATGGTGGCCCAGTACATTGCCGCGCTCGGGAAGGTGCAGATCAAGCTGGAGTCGCTCTTCGGTGCTGGCACACAGTGGGACCAGGTGAAGGCCTACGTAGATACGATCGCCAACAATCTTTCGAGTAACGAATTTCAGGAGGTATACCGTCTCACAGCGCTTACCAACCGGCAATGCACGACGAGGAGTACACGGCCGGTCGGGTCATTTCTGGAGCAGCCATTGCGCCAGGCTTGGGCCGCAATCCTGAAGGATGCCGGCTATCGACTGGATAGCCTGTGGCGCACGCAGATCAGCGACAGCTTCAAGCGCGAACTCGAAAACAGCTTCCCGCTCAATCCATCTGGACGTGATCTCTCGCTCGCCACTCTCGCTGTGTACCTCAGACCTCATGAGGGCACGCTGGATGTCTTTTACGAAAAAGAGCTGAAGATGTTCCTGGCCCCGGCCGGCGACGGCTACACGCCCAGAACGCTCATCGGCGCGCAGGTGTTATTTTCTCCTTCGTTCCTGGAATTCATGGGGAGAATCAGTGCGGTGCGCCAGGCCCTCTTTCTTCCGGGCTCACCGGACATGAATCTCACCTTTGATCTCACCCCGGATTCCACGCCTGGAGTCACCGAAAGTCTTCTCGAGGTCGACGGCCAGCGGCTGCGGTACCGTAACGAACCTCCAGCCCCTTCTCCCCTGACCTGGCCTTCAAAGGCCGGTGCGGCCCAAGCAAAGCTCTCGATTTCAATCGAGGGGACCGGAGAACGGCCATCCATTCAGGGCAGTGAAGGCGAGTGGGCCTTATTCCGTCTTCTGGCTCAGGCGAGCGTGACTGCGCAGTCGCAGACTACGTATACCGTAACCTGGTCGCTGCCTGGTTCGGACGGACGGAAGCGCGACGTGCGCTACAAGCTCCAGGCCCGCAGCTTCAAGAACCCGTTCGCTGCGAATTTCTTCAGGGGCATTGTCTGTCCGGAACGGGTCACAGAACTGCCAGCATCCTCCGCAGCAACCAGTTTGTCGCTCAGGTAGGAAGGAGTCCCATGGAATCGCCGCTCGAGAAGCTGCAGGCCTTGGCAGCAGGCCATCCCCCTTCGCTTCCACTGAAATTGCTGGTGGTTGCTGATTGCGCCGGCACGAACGACGGCGAGCCCGTGCGAGCCTCAGTGTTGGGAACCGAAGGGCTGATCGAGAGCCTGCGCCCCAAGTTGAAGCTTTCGGTCGAGAACCGCCTTCAGAAGGGTGGTCCGAAGATCCCGTTGGAATTCGAAATTCACCGGATGGATGATTTTCGCCCCGAGTCATTGCTGTCGCATGTCGGGTTGCTCACGGAGGCTGCTGCGAGCGGGCACGCCGCTCTGGGCGAGCAGTTGGATGAAATTCTGCACCATCCGGAATTCCAACGAATGGAAGCCTGCTGGCTGGGCTTGGACCGGCTCTGCAAGGACGCAGCGGGGAAAGACAGCGTCTTACTGGAGGTGCTGCAGGCAACTCGGAAATCTCTGAAGGAAAGTTTCCACCAAAAGGTTTTCGAGCGCGAATACCAGGGCACGGTAGACGTACCGCTTTCTGCTGTCTACTTCGACTATCGCTTCAGCCACGAACCTGCAGACCTGCCGCTCCTGGAAGTTCTGGCCCAGGATTGCGCCACTCTGCAGACGCCCTTGATCGCGGCGACGGCTCCCGCATTTTTCCAGCTCAAAAATCTGGCACATTTGCCCAATCTCCCGGATCTGGCAGCGAAGTTCCAACTGCCCGCCTACGCGAGCTGGCGGCGATTCCAGACCGATCCGGTGGCTCGCTGGGTTTGTCTCACGGCGAACCGGTACCTCGCCCGTGAAACGTATGAGCTCAACAAAGAGGCAGGTTCATCGTTTGAATATCGCGAGAAGGCCGATGCGTCCCACCCTGAAATGTATCTGTGGGCCGAGGCGGGTTGGCTGGTGCTCTGCAACCTGGCGCGAAGCTTCGAGAAATACCGGCATTGCATCGTTATCGATGGAATGAGCCCCGACGCGGCTCACTTCAATCTCCCGGTTCGCCCGTTTCCCAAAAAGGCCAACGTGATGGTGCCCAGCCCCACCGAGGTTCTGGTAGACGACACTAAGGCTTGGGAGATTGTGCGCGGCGGCGTCACCATGCTGGTTGGAATTAGTGATGGCGCTGTGGCAAATTTTCCGCTGCTCGCGAATGCTTATCGGCTGCGTCCTGGAGTTTTGACGACCGAATCGGCTCTGTCCTACCAGATGATCGCCGGGCATCTCTCTCACTATCTGATGAGCATCTACGCGCAGATTCCATTCGACCAGGGCCCGCAGGCAATGGACGCTTTCCTGAAGGAAAGGCTCCATGAATTCCTGATCCCTTTTGCGGGTGAAAAGCTCGGGGAGAACGTGAGCACCGAGGTGGTGGAAGTTGCGGGAGACTCACCCCGGAGCTTGCTGAACCTGACTCTGAAGCCTTTGCTGAAGCTGCAGGGCAAGGATGTCGACTTCACAGTCCAGTTGGCCCTGTAGCCCTCCCAATCTTCGACAGACACTGGGAATTGCCCAGTGCTCACTTCCTTGCTTCAGGGCTCGCCCAGGTTACGCTTGAGCGCCAGGACTGATTTGAATGTGCGCAGAGAGCGTTTTATTGTGGCGGAAACCCTGATGAATACAGGCTTCACAGCGATTCCACTTGCCGTTCAAGAGAAGGATTCGTGTTCATTTGCTGCTTCCCCCGTGTGCTCCGGGCTCCATTCCCTGGCCACGTGGGTTAGGAACAAGCCATGTCTGAGAATCCACAGGATCATCGGCCTCGAATCAGTTTTGGAACTTCATCCTCATTGGAACAACCAGTGATCCCTTTGCGCCTGGTCGCCGTGGCTGACCTGGCTCCTGACGGGTCTCCGTTGCGCAGCGGCGGAGTGCCCTTGCGAGTCGATAAGGATTCCTTTAACGACGTTCTACGCAGGATTTGTCCACGGGTGGTTTTTCATGTCCACAATCGATATTCCCCTGAGAGAGCGTTCAGCAAGATCGAATTTGCCGTGGAGGACCTTCGATCGTTTCATCCTGCGCGGCTGGCTCAAGAGGTCGAATCACTTCGCAACACGCTCAGCGGCAGACAGGCCCTGTTGGAGCTGCGGGATCGGAAGATCAGCCTCGAGCAATTCATGGAACGAATCAAATCGTCGCCGTTGCCTTTTCTCACGGCGGAGGCCTTGTCGGCTGCGATGAAGGGAAGCGGCAGCAGCCCTAAGCCCTTGCCTGCGGCGCCGGCAACACCTCTTGCGAAGGCTGCAACGCCTGAAGAAGACACCTTGGATTCAATCCTCAATTTGGTCGAAACTCCTGCCGATGTGCGGCGAGAGCCCGTGGGGAACACTGCGGGTGCCGCGCGTGTCCAGCAGTTCATTTCCGATATGTTCGCAACTGCCGGCACTCAGGTTCCTGTCGACAAGCGCGCCTTGGAGGGACTGATCGCGGAAACGGATGCGGCGATGTCAGACCAGATGAGTGATGTTCTCAGCCATCCGGAGTTTCGCAGGCTGGAAGCAGCCTGGCGGGGCCTGAGATTCCTGGTGGATCGCACCGACTTTCGTGAACCGATCCAACTGGACGTTGTCCCTGCAACCAAGGAACAATTGCCTCGAGTGTTGAGTTCCCTGCTTGAGTTGGCGGACAGTGCTGAAGTTCCGCTGGCAGCCGTGATCACGGACTTCGAGTTCGACGCTTCGGCGCCGGACATGGAGTGCCTGAAAGAGGCGGCAGAAGTCGCCGAGCAGCTTCAGGCCTCCCTGTTGGTCAACGTCGGCCCGGCATTTTTCGGGAAAAAGGACGCGGTGGAAGTCTCACGCCTTCCGCTGCTGCGTTCTCACCTGGAATCGCCCGAATTCGTGAAATGGGCCGCCTTCCGAGAGTCCGAGGCCTCCCGCTGGGTTGGCGTGGGCTTCAATCGCTTCCTCCTGCGCAAGCGCTATGACGAATCCTCCTCCGGGAAAATCCCGTTTCGATTCAAGGAGCAAGGTGCGGGTGTCTGGGGCAATGCCTCTTGGGCGATCGGTTCTTTGCTGACGCGCAGTTTCGCCCAAAGCGGTTGGTGCGGCCATTTCACCGGTATCAGGGGAGGGGGCGCGATTGAGGATCTCCTCATTCACTCTTATCAGCTCCCTTCTGGAGAGACGGAAATCCCCCTGGAAACCATGTTTCTCAAGGACAGGGAAGATGATTTTTTCGCAGCCGGTTTCATGGCTTTGCAGTCGGGCGAGAATCAGGACAGGGCTGTTCTCCTGCGCGCTCCTTGCGCCCATCGTCCGGAGATTTTTTCCGACCCCGCTGCGACTGAATCCTGCCGATGGCGAGCCACTTTGACTTACCAGATGGTCGCCAGCCGCTTTGTTCACTTTCTGGGTCCCTTGCTTCAGAGGCTTCTGCCTCTTGGCAATCCGTCCGAGATTGAGCGCGGAGTGGAGCAAAGCCTTCGCACCTTGATGAGGTCATCGGGGGGCGGGGATACAGTCGGAGTAGACGTTCGGTTGCGTGAGAGTGAGGAGCGGCCTGCCTTCCTTGATCTTCAGATCAACATTCGGCCAGGACCATCGATTTGGTCGCTGCCGGCGATGATCGAGTTGGTAATACCGGTTCGGAAGATCTAACGGACTGTGCTCTCGCCCCGACCCGCCGTCGAAGCGGCATTCTTCGCGAATCAGACTTTTGCCTGCTGACTTCCCACGCCAATCCCGCCGCTGAATTGCCGGATCCTGGCAACAATCTCGGCGAGAGCCGCCAACTGACGAAGGAACTTGGGAGCTCGAGCGTAGCCGAGGCGACGCAATGGCGGCGAGTCAGCCAAAACGAACCTTGATTGACATCAACTATTACTTTCTTCAACCCCTCCCATGAAAATCCCCTCCTGGGAGGGGGTGAAGGCTTGACAAGCCTTCACCGTTAGCGCCTGGGTGGGTCCCGCCCGGACCCCCTGCCGCAAAATGCGCGGCGTCCCCCTTACCAAGGAGAGCTTTACCCACAAGTCGGGTGGCTGGACACAGGGGGTGAGTACCGCCACTTTTGGAGTGCGGCAGCTAGCTGCCGCTTTTCTCCGTGGAAGTTTGCCGCCCGCCAGCTCGCTGGCGCGCCAAAGTTCAGTGGCGCGATCGTGAATCCCAGCGCTGCCAATGTTAAGACGACGGCAGCAAGCTGCCATGGCGGAACCAGGGCGCTGGTTGAAAGCGGCAGCAAGCAGCCGCACCTCAGAAGGCCCCCTGTGTTCAGCGAAAAAGATATGGGACATGATCAGCTTACCAAGGGGGACAAAGCTGCGAAGTGCCATTTCCATCCGCGGTAGTGCTGCCTGGCGGCATGGGCGGCTCCTAAGAAAATAACAACGGAAGTCATGTGATTTCATCAGATCGGAACCGCGCAGGGTGCGTTCGCTTTTTGAACGCACCACATCCGGCTCGGGTTCGACCGTTGTGAGTGAGGGTGCGTTGAAAAGCCCAACGCCCCCTTACACCTGACGAAATTTTCTTTCTCACCTCACACCGCGCACCCCAGCGGTGTTGGGTACCCCGACATAAGCTCACCCATTAACAGGCTGTATCAAGTAAGAAACACTGGTCCCGATTCGAGCACTTCTTCGATTACACGAATCACGATGTCTTCTTGATTCGGTGGTGATCTTACCTTACTGTGCTTACGTTAGATGGGGAGGCTTATGGACAAGATCATGTCTGCCCGCCTCGATGAGGCGGCACTTTTTGAAATGGATCGCGTCACTCGGAAACTGAAGATGAGCAAGAAGCGCTTCCTGGAAGAAGCCATTCACCGTCATGCTCAGACCCTCACCCAAAGCAGCCGTGGGGACGACTGGACTGTGGGCTTTGGCGCATGGAAACGGAACGAAGCAGCTGCTCTGACTGTGAAGAGAGTCCGGGCGGCCTTCGACCAATCTCTTGAAAGGTATCGCCGCTGATGCCGGTGCGCGCGAACATTGATAGCGATATCCTGATCGCCTACGTGAGGAAAGAGCGTTCCGCCCAGGAATTTTTAAGGCGGCAGTCTTCTCAAGGGATGGATTTATGGACCGGCGCCATGCAAAGGGCTGAAATCTTATTTTTCATGCGTCCTGGGGAAGAGCCCGACACCTTACACTTCATGTCCAAGTTTAGGACGGCCTCGGTTACACAGAAAATCGTAGACGACGGCGGCGTCCTTTTCCGCGCCTGGAATCGTTCACACGGGACCGGGTTGCTGACGCCTTACTGGCTGCCACGTGATGTTAACTGGTGGCCAGTTGTTCACGAAAAACCTGAAACACTACCCAATGCCTGGTGTTGCCGTTTCCAAGGCGTGGTGAGAGTGCCGTGTCTACTTTGTTACGCCTAATGGGGCTCTTGCTTTGCTCCCAGAGTCTCGAAAGATACTCGCGTGTTCCGCTCACAACAGCCCTGACAATCCCGCCGCGAAGCTCCAAGTTCAGTACTTGGCTGCCCACGAAGTACTCTTCGCCGCGCGCAAAAGTCGCCGCCCCGCCCATCTGCAGAAGCGATTGACGATTCAAAACACGAGAGAGGTGACGGCTCACTTGGATCACTCCTTACAATTTCCGACTGGATGAAATCTCAACCGTGGGAACGCCATTTGAGGCTGCTCTGTATCCTGCGCCGATTCGCACGAGATGTGAGTCTATCCCGGATGGGTCGCGGGTAATTGCGATTTTCTGTTAGACTTTGGCATCGCCTCAGGGACCTCATGCCAAATTCTTGGATGCACTTGGCTCAACGCAACTCGATGAGGTGAAGGCATGTACCATGCGGCGTGCAGTTTGTCCTGACCGAGATAAAAAAGGCGAAGGCCGCGCTGTTACTTTCCAGACATGACAGAAATTTCCGCACCCCTGATCAGTTCCGGAATCAGAGATAACCATACCTGTGGAACGGTGGGTGACTACCTCAAGTCAAACATCAAGGAGCGGTCTCGCCTTTCCGTCGTGTCAGCGTTCTTTACAATCTACGCCTACGATGCCCTCAAAAGCTGGCTCAACAGCATTGAGCACATGGATTTTCTGTTTGGCGAGCCATCGTTCGTCAAGTCATTGGACCCAGCCAAAAGCGAAAAGAAAGCCTTCATCATCGGCGCAGACGGTCTGAGGCTGGCTACCACACTCCAGCAAAAAAGGGCAGCGCGTGAATGCGCGGAGTGGATCCAGGAGAAGGTAGACATCAGGTCGGTCAAGCAGTCCAACTTTCTTCATGGAAAGCTGTACCACATCCAGCACGACGGGCGAGACGCAGCAATTCTTGGAAGCTCCAATTTCACCACCCGCGGGCTGGGTCTGCAATCCATCGGCAGCAACATCGAACTGAATCTGGTCGTGGACAGCCAGGACGAGCGAGCCGAGCTGAAGTCCTGGTTCGATAAAATCTGGGCAGATCCCGACCTCGTTGCCGATGTCAAGAAGGACGTTCTTCTCTACCTGTCACAGATCTATCAGAACCACCCACCCGAGTTCGTCTACTACAAAACGCTTTACCACATCTTCGAGAAATATCTAGGTGACGCCCGCAAGACCGATGATGACATCGGGAAAACGACACTCTTCGACACCGAGATCTGGAAAACGTTGTTCGATTTCCAGAAAGACGGCGTGAAGGGAATCATCAACAAGATCCTCGCTCACAATGGTTGCATCCTGGCGGATAGCGTCGGATTAGGTAAGACCTACGAGGCATTGGCAGCGATCAAGTTTTTTGAACTCAGAAACGAGCGCGTCCTCGTGCTGGCCCCGAAGAAGTTGCGTGAGAACTGGACGGTCTATCGTCTGAACGACGCACTCAATCCATTTACGGCCGACCGTTTTCGGTACGACGTGTTGAATCACACGGACCTGAGCCGAGAGGTGGGTTATTCCGGAGACATCAATCTGGAAACACTCAACTGGGCAAACTACGACCTGGTCGTCATCGATGAATCCCACAACTTCCGGAACAACACCCCAGGGAAACGCGATGAGCTAGGGCAGATTGTCCGCCGCAGTCGTTACCAGCGCCTGATGGAGGACATCATCCAATCCGGCGTCAAGACCAAGGTACTGCTGCTTTCCGCCACGCCCGTCAACAATGACCTGAAAGATCTCCGGAATCAGATCTACTTCATCTCAGCAGGAGCAGATGACTCGTTCAATCCAGCGATCGGTATCGAGAGCGTCAAGGAAACTCTTCGTCAGGCCCAAGCTCATTTTTCGGGCTGGGCGAAGCAGTCGCCGACTAAGCGGAAGACAGGAGACCTATTGGCCCGGCTGGGCTCTGACTTCTTCAAGCTCCTCGATGAACTGACGATTGCCAGGGCACGCAAACACATCCAGAAATACTACGCCCACGAGATGGAACGGCTTGGGGGCTTCCCCAAGAGATCGAAGCCAGAGTCCCTTTACCCGGAGATCGATTCGAAGGGGATGTTTATCTCCTACGACAAGCTGAATGAAGAGATCAAGAACTATAAACTTTCTCTCTTCAACCCCTGGAAATATGTCATAGAGAAGTTCAAGCCGGAGTATCAAACTCCTGAGCGCGACCCCTTCAAGCAGGAAGACCGCGAAAAATTTCTGATCGGGATGATGAAGGTCAATTTTCTCAAGCGGCTTGAAAGCTCCGTGGAGTCTTTTGAGATCACCATGGGGAACACGATTCAGAAAATTGACGCGCTCCAGGAAAAGATCGATTGGTTTTTGGCGCTTCAGGCAAAGAGCGCCGCGGAAGTCACTGCTGAAGTGCTTGACATTGAAAAGGAGGAAGATCCGGAATTGCAGGAAGCCTTCGAGGTCAGTGCCTTCAAGTATAAGCTGGAGCACCTCCGCCTAGACGACTGGCTGCGCGACCTCAAGAAAGACAAGTCTCAGCTTCACCTGCTCTATCTTGCAGCCCGAGACGTTTCCCCGGACCGCGATGCCAAGCTGAGCGAGCTGCAGAGTCTCATCGCCGCCAAGGCGCGCCGTCCGAGCAAGAACCGTAACGGCGAGCCTAACCGCAAGGTCCTCGTGTTTACTGCGTTTGCCGACACAGCAGAGTATTTGTACGAGAACCTGCACCAGTGGGCGGAGCAAGAACTGGGTATTCACTCAGCCTTGGTGACGGGTTCGGGCGACAATCGCACAACCTACAAGCCGCGAGGCTACGAGAAGCATACTGAATTCAACCATATCCTCACGAACTTCTCTCCTCGTTCAAAGCAGCGATCCAAAGTACCTAAGATGCCCCAGGAAGGCGAGATTGATCTGCTCATTGCCACGGACTGTATCTCGGAAGGGCAGAACCTGCAGGATTGCGACTATCTGGTGAACTACGACATCCACTGGAATCCGGTCCGGATCATCCAGCGTTTCGGCCGCATCGACCGCATTGGAAGCCTGAACCCAACCATCCAGCTTGTTAACTTTTGGCCAACGCAGAATCTCGATAACTACATTAATCTCAAACACCGGGTGGAAGCTCGAATGGCTCTGGTGGATATCTCCTCAACAGTCGAAGAAAATCTTCTCAATACCGAGGAACTGGATGAGCTGATCTCAGACGACCTGAAGTATCGACACCGCCAGTTGCTCCGTCTGAAAGACGAAGTGCTCGATATCGAAGAACTCGACGACACGGTGTCCCTCACCGAATTCACGCTCGACGACTTTCGCATCGACCTGCTGAAGTACCTCGAAACCAACCGCGCTTTGCTCGATGGCGCGCCTTTCGGGCTTTATACCGTCGTCCCGCGCCACGATCAGGTCAAGACCATAGCCCCCGGCGTCGTCTGGTGCTTCAAGCAACCGCGAGAGCCGGGTGGCCCTGATGAAGAGCGGGAGCCCGATCAGGTGAATCCGCTCCAACCTTACTTTCTGGTCTATGTCCTTGAGGACGGCAACATGCGTTTTGGTTTTGCGCAGCCTAAGCAGATTCTGGGCATGTATCGGGAGCTTTGCGCCGGGAAGACGGAGCCCTACGAAGAGCTTTGCAACCTTTTCGATCAGGAGACCAGCGACGGGCAGAGCATGGAGATCTACAGCAAACTGCTCCAGAAGGCAGTAGACTCAATAGCCGCAACCTTTCGCAAACGCCTCGTCAGCGGCCTGCAGTCCAGTCGATCTTTCGTGATTCCGGATGAGAAGCACCACCCCCGCGACGCTGCCAACCTCGAGCTTGTCACCTGGCTGGTGATCAAAGCACAACGGTAGCCACGATTGGCGCGTTGGCTGCGTCAATCGTGAGCAGTTCATCCGCGCGCGTAGGCCTCCTCAAGAAATAGAAAGAAGAGACTCAAGAATGGCCGAGCTGGAAACAAAGCAGAAGATCGTTAGTGCCCTGAAAGTGTTTGGATCTCGTCCTCTCATAGAGTCGGCTCTTACCCTCTTCGACACTCTGGGTTACCGCAGCGGCAAGAAGTTTCGTCTGGAGCCCAATACGCCCGACGCATTTATCGCTCAGCTTGGCAGCCAGCCACCACTCAGCCGGCAACAGGCGCTGGTGGAGGAATGGGAATCCGTCGATTTCCTTTTTCAACTTACCGACGAGGAGATTCGCGCGGCTAGCAGCCAGCACTCGCTGTTCGAAAGCAAAGGCAAATGGAACGGCGCCGTCATGGAGTCTTATCTGTTCTTCGCCATTGCCCTGAAGAAACCCAGCTACAGCCGGACGGAGCTGTCCTCCATTGCCCGCGCGGTCAACCGCTCCTTTCGCCAGCCAGTCATGCTGCTGTTTCGGCACGGGCAGACCCTCACGCTGGCGGTGATCAATCGTCGCTTGCACAAGCGCGAGGAGTCGAAGGATGTTCTGGAAAAGGTAACGCTGATTAAAGACATTCGTCTTGCGGACCCGCATCGTGCCCACACAGAGATTCTCTACGACCTCTCCCTTGAGAAGCTCCGAGAAAAATACCACCTCAGCAATTTTGTACAGTTGCACGAAGCCTGGCAGAAGAGCTTAGACAGTTCGGAATTGAACAAGCGCTTCTTTCAGGACCTGGCCAACTGGTATTTCTGGGCACTGGAGAATGTCCGGTTTCCCGACGGTGCACCCAAAGATCGAGACGGGCGGGACTCTTTGAGCCTGATCCGATTGATCACCCGTCTCATTTTCTGTTGGTTCCTGCGTGAGAAAGGGTTGATCCCGGAGGAACTCTTTCGAGAGCGAAGCGTCCATGAACTCCTGACGTCTTTGGATGACAATGAGAACAGCTTCTACACAGCCATTCTGCAGAATCTCTTCTTTGCGACACTCAATACGGAAATGGACGTGTCCGGCCAGCCGCCAAACCGCCACTTTGTCATGGCTGGGAAAGACAGCAAGAGCAGCGAAGACCACATGGTGCATACGCTGTGGCGTCATCAGGATCGCATTAAGAACAGGGCCCGCTTCGAGCAACTGCTCCGCTCGATTCCCTTTCTGAACGGTGGATTGTTTGAATGCCTGGATACACGAGTCGAACAGGGTAAGTCCTCCTTTACTCGGGAAGTGCGGGTGGACGGCTTTTCAGGCAAGCCTGCCAAACAGCCTCGCGTCCCCAATTTCCTATTCTTCGGCCCAGACCGGCAAGCGGACTTGAGCCAGGCCTATGGAGAGATCCGCTACCGGCAAACGAAAGTGCGGCCTTTGATTCCCTTGCTAGAGCACTACAAATTCACGGTTGCCGAAAACACGCCGATCGAAGAAGAAGTGGCGCTCGACCCTGAGCTGCTCGGCCTGGTGTTTGAGAACCTGCTGGCCGCCTATAACCCTGAAACGGACAAAGTGGCCCGCAGGACGACAGGCTCATTTTATACACCGCGCACGGTTGTGGACTTCATGGTGGATGAGGCTCTGGTCGCTTGGCTCAAAGACCGAGTTGGCGGCAAACCAACCTCGGAAGCGTCGGCGAAAAGGATGCTCAAGGCCTCTGCCGAGCCTGCTGACATTGAAGAGCCGCTTCGAAGCCTTCTCAGCTACTCCTCCGAGCAACCGAAGCTAAGTCCAGACCAGGCCCGTCAACTGGTAGAGGCTATCGATGAGGTGAAGATTCTCGATCCCGCCTGCGGGTCTGGGGCCTTCCCAATAGGCGCGCTGCACAAGCTGGTGTTTCTGCTCCGCAAGCTCGATCCTGGTAATGCTTCATGGAAGGAACGCCAGCTTTCCAAGGCTCGCCAGCTGGATGTGGGTCGTGATGCCGCCATCGCCGCAGTGGAGGAGACTTTCGCGCGCGACGCCGGCGACTATGCCCGCAAGCTCTACCTGATTGAGAATTGTCTTTACGGCGTAGACATCCAGCCGATTGCAGTCCAGATCGCCAAGCTGCGTTGCTTCGTCTCTCTTGTCGTGGAGCAGCAACCCGATGACTCCTTGCCAAACCGTGGCATTCTGCCGTTGCCCAATCTGGAGACCAACTTTGTCACCGCCAACACTCTGATCCGGCTTCATCGCTCCGGCCAGCGACGGCTGATTGACAATGACGCTACTGAGAAAGTCGAAGCACTCCAGGAGACTCTTCGTCGTGTGCGGCACAGTCATTTTCTGGCCCGCAAGTACAGCGAGAAGAAAGCCCTGCGCAAGCAGGACAGGGAGCTTCGCAAAGAGCTTGCCGAAGTTCTCAAAGCGAGCCACGTCTTTCCAGGCCGCGAGGCCGAACGCGTGGCGAGCTGGGATCCCTATTATCCGGACGGTGCCGCAGAGTTCTTTGATCCGGAATGGATGTTCAATCTCGATCCTACCCGAGAGAAGCGATCCGCAGCAACCTTGCGCAGTAGTTTCCGGTTTGTGCGCGAAGCCCCGGCTCAGAGTGAGCTTGTTGCTGGCGAGAAAGCCACCAGTGGGTTCGACATCGTTATTGGCAATCCGCCCTACGTCAGGCAGGAAGAGGTTAAGCATTTCAAGGTCTTCGCGGGAGCATCGGACGAACTCCCGCTGAAAGAGGCCCTGAAGAACGACATGTATTGCTATACCGGCGTGGCAGATCTGTACGTCTATTTCTACGAGCGCTCGTTCGATTTGCTCAAAGTCGGCGGGGTGCTTTGCTTCATTTCTTCTAACAAGTATTTCCGCTCAGGTTACGGCGAACGCTTACGGCACTTCCTGACTTACGCAGGCGAAGTATTGCGCCTCATCGACTTTGGCGACGCTCCGGTGTTTAACGCCATCGCCTATCCCAGCATCATTGTGGTGCGTAAGACCAAGGAGACCGAGAAGAAGAACGAGTTGCCTGGCCCGTCCATGGGTCAAGCAAAGCCAAACGGTGATCGCCAGGTTCGCGTCCTCACCTGGCAGCCAGGACCTCCCATCGCGGATTTCCCCGAGATCTTCAAGACGCAAAGCTTCATCATTCCTCAAGAGAGCCTCACTGCAGACGGGTGGCGGCTGGAGAGTGCCACACTTTCGAAGATCCTGGAGAAGCTGCGGCTTGCGGGGAAACCACTCGGCGAGTACGTCAATGGTAGGTTCTATTATGGAATCAAGACGGGCCTCAATGAGGCTTTCGTCGTGGACCGGACGACCCAAGATCGTCTGATTCGGGAACATAAATCGTCAGCGGAGGTGCTGAAGCCATTTATTCGTGGACGGGATGTTAAGCGATGGCGATGTGAGTTTGCAGGTCAGTATCTCCTGTTTGTGCCTTGGCACTTTCCACTACATCTCGATGCGTCGATACAAGGACCATCCAAAGAGGCTGAAAGGAAATTCGAAGAAAAGTACCCCGCAGTCTATGCGCATTTGAAAGGCTTCAAGGCAGAGCTATCGGCGCGGAACAAGGCAGAAACGGGAATTCACTATGAGTGGTATGCGCTTCAGCGCTGGGCTGCAGAATATTGGCAAGAGTTTGAGAAGCCTAAAATTCTCTACCAAGAAATCGCAACCTATCAAGCTTTTGCTTGGGACCCATTAGGCCACTTTACGAACAACAAGACCTTTTTGATTCCGGATCCAAGCAAGGTCCTCCTGGCCATACTTAATTCACGGTGCGCCTGGTGGTTTCTAGACAAAGTAGCGTCCAAATTGGCCGGAGGCGCTTTTGCCATGCAAACGACTTATGTTTCCCAGTTACCAATTCCTCCAATGTCAAAGGCAACTGACCAACAAATCAGAAGGTTGATCGATCGAATTTCTTCCTCTCTGGGTCAAGATCCGAATGCATTTGTAGGGGAAGATGAGGCTGAGCTTGACGGTCTGATAGCTCACCTCTATGGATTGAAGGAAGAGGAGTTCTCTACGATCCTTGGCGATCTTGCTCTCCCCGATCCGGTCCGTGTTGGGGCAGCGAACGCCTACCGTGACGTGGCTAAGGGCCTATTCAAATGAAGCCAACAAAGCTCCCGCTTCAAGCCCTTCGCCTTAGTAACTTCAAAGCTGTACGAGACAGCGGTTCCATTCAGTTTACCCCCCTCACAGTCTTCATTGGCAACAACGGCTCAGGCAAGAGCAGCATTCTTGAGGCACTCGAAGCGCTACAGACCATGGTGATCAGCGGCCTCGACGAGGCTATGCGACCTTGGCACGGTTTTGAACACATCTGGAACAAAGCCGTGGATCATGAAAAGAAAGAAGGGCAGACCGGACTCCACTCACTCAGCAATCCAATGGTTTTTGAGGTTTCTGGAACTGGCATTGAGGCCGTCCTCCACGTGAGTGCCACAGAGGACCGCAACAAGGTTTTTTTTGCCTTCTATGACAGGTCGCCCTTTTCCCAGTCGGAAGCAGATGTAGAGAGTGCAATGGAACGGTTTGGAACGTTCGAAATTTTTGACCGCGATCTGCGCCGATTCGTTGCTGATTGGCAGTTTCTGAATCTGGTGCCAACCGCCATGCTTTCTCCCTTGCCGCAGAAGCGCAGTGTGGACCGTGTGCAGTTGGCAAAAGACGGTTCGAATATTGCCCAGTTTTTGCTTTCAATGGGGGCTCCGGACTCCCAAGCGTTCAAGGGTCTCATCGAGACCGCACGGACGGTTTTACCCTACGCTACGGATCTTACACCGGCCATCACCTCGGAACTCGATCGCAATGTCTACTTACGGATGCGAGAGCAGGGAATTGTGGAGCCTCTCGCTGGTTGGTTGCTTTCCCAAGGGACCCTGCGCTTGACGGCTTTGCTGGCTACCTTTCGACATCCAAACCCACCCACCGTGGTCTTCATTGAGGAAATAGAAAACGGCCTTGATCCGCGTGCCATTCACCTTCTCATCGAAGAAATCCGGCTCTTCATTTCCGGAGGCGGGCAGGTGGTGGTGACGACACACTCCCCCTTCTTACTGGATCTCTGTGACCTCTCCCAAATTGTTGTGGTTGAGCGCAACCGTTCTGGTGCTCCGGAGTTTCGCCGCCCATCAAAGAGAAAGCTTGGCGAGTGGGCAAAGAAGTTCACTGCCGGTCGCCTCTATACCATGGGCAACCTGACGAAGAGATGAATCCGCATGGCGAAAGAGAAGGTTGGATTCATTTTCGAGTGTGGCCGGGACGGAGCAGACTACCAAGTCTGCAAGCATTTGCTTGGGCGCCTGAATCCCAACATAGAAATGGAGGCCAGCTTTCTCGACAACACCGAGCGGCTTTTAACTGAATGTGGAGACGTCGCCGGCTTGCTTCTGAAAACGTGTACTCGAGTAGTCGTTATCTGGGACTTGGAACCCCCTTGGGACCGGACCCGGAGACCCTGTCGGCACGACGATAGAGAGTGTGTGTTCCACTCCCTCAAGTCCGCCGGCGTCCCCAAGTCAAAGGTATCGCTCCTTTGCATCGAGTGTGAACTTGAATCTTGGTTGTTGGCTGACACGCGCGCCCTGACCTCTGTCCTGGCTAAGCTGAAACACCCGCATTCAGTCAACAGACTACCGCGGCATTCGAACCCTGACACGGTGAAGCGGCCGAAGGCCTTTTTGATCAGCCTTTTCCAGCAGGAAGCTGGGTGCAAGTATGTGGATCGATACCACGCGCTCAGAATCGCCACAGCTATCCAGGACTGGTCGAGGCTAAAGCGCTCCGTCTCGTTCCGTCGTTTCGCCGAGCGCGCCGCGCGAGTTTCGATTTAGCGTCAGAACACCAAGGATTCCAACCGAGACGTGGATCTCGCCGCATTCGAATCTACTCGATTTGGAGGGCTAACCAATTGCTGAGGGCAGCCGTTCTCTCGCCAATTGAACCAATGACTCTATGATTCTAGATCCCTTGCAGAAGCTCGTGAAGATCCCTGTGAAGATCGTTCAGGGAAAGGTTGTATCACTGGACGGAAGTGCTCTTCCTGAGCTGAAGGACGCGACGGGTGAACTGCTGGTCCCCGCTTACTCGGTCAAAGACCCTGCTGTCTTAGTGAAACTGACTGAAGAAAAAACCCTACCGGTTCTACCTGAAGGCTCGATTCTCCTGGCTGAAATGAGAGTCTACGAAAGCCACAGTCTTGGAAATGAGAAACGGGATTACCTGCGCAGCGTCAGAGAGAAACACCAGAAGCAGTTCCCGATGGGGTCGGTTTCTGCGGGTTCGTACTTTGCTGAAATCACGCTGCGTGAGCCGCTGCGTCTCCGCCTGCGTGGAACGAAAGAAGCTATTCTCGAGAACTGTCCCTGCAACCTGGGATATCTGAAAACCACCGTTCACAGCATCAACGAGGCGTACTTCAATCTCTCAACTGACTTTGAACCTCACCGCCGCTCTCACAACGGAAACGTTTTTCAAAAGGTATTCTTTAAGGATAACGATGGCCTCTGGCATCCGTTAAATGACCTCCGAAAACACCACCAAGTCCAACAAGAAAAGCTCAAGGAATAAACGAGCTTCCAAACGTGCCTCCTCTGGCAGACGGTAGCAGTCTGAGATAGCCGATATGATCGATGATGACGATGAGCTAGAAGAGAGCGAAGAGGCAGACAGTTGCATCTTCAATCATTGCGACGAGCGTCTGGTGTCGAACGTTGCTTTGCTCCTGAAGAAGATTAGCTGCACCAGTTTGGTGGAGCCCCCTCACCTGATTTCCGTCGCTAATAGGGTCATGCATCTGGTTAACCGTCTTCCGGGCAAGACCGAAGGCGTTCGCGTATCAATTGGCCTCAAAGGCCCACGGCCAAAGTTCGACGATCGCGAGATCTACCAACTAGTGGGATATTGAAGTTGAACCAGAAAGAGTTGCAGTAAGCTCTGGCGGCCATTTCTATCGGCCGTCGACGGGCGGCGATTCGTTTAGCTGCTTCTCATGGATCGCAGAGCCTGGATGTGAATGCTTCTACGAAGATCATTGGGCCATCATGCACATTGTTTGCAGTTCCTAAGCCGCCTTTGAATCGAATACAACGTTCGTCTATAGGATGACCCAGCCATTGATCGTAAACATAGATCCTCGCACCGTCTTGGTGGAGGTAAATTGCGGCGTGAGAATCCCCGTTCGTTCGGTTTTGATACTGGCCGTCTTGGAAGGTGGCGATGGCGGCGGTGCCCTTCGGAAGACCAGCATTGTCCCTCCACAAAGCCGTTGGTGGAGCCATGGTACAGGCTCTCACAAAAGCAACTTGGCCAGACCCAACAGTCTTGCCCCAACCGTCTTGCCTCTATATTTCTGTGGGGAAACCACCTCGTAAGACTGGAAATCTCCTTCTCCCCCAATTGGGATTCGCCCCAACTACCGGGGAATTTTCAAAGTGTTAGTCAGATAGAGCAGGACGCCGATAATTGAGAAAATAATTGCGACCCGCAGCCAGGCCCGCCGTGCAGGAGTTCTTGTGCCTCCCGATTTCAGATAATCTCTGAAAGAGAGACCAAAGAACACCAAGGCAAGAACCATGAAGAGTATTCCGATCTGCGCGCCTGTCAACATGGCTAAGCCTCAGCGTCACAGTCCGAGGACCTGTTGTTGGCGGAAGCCCGGTGCCGCCACATTGAAAAGGGGCTGGCCGGGCTGGCGGAAGGCCAGCTCTAAGGCGGCAGCAGCACGCTGGCGCTGCCTGCCGATTTGCAGCACCTGCTGCAGCCAATCGATGGTGATGGGTTTGCCCAGCGGATAGCTCGTACCCATTTGAAATTCGCTCTGGCGAGCGCTCCACCACTTTGCGATGAGAGCCGGGTCAGGCAAGGGAAGGTTCTTGTTCTGCTTGCTATCATCCGCCAGTGATCTTGATCTGAGATATATTTGAAACGTCGAGGCCATTGAGTGAGGCCACCCCACGGAAAACCTCATAGAACATCCCTTCATCCGGAGTGAGTACAAGAGTATCCAGATTCGCGGTGACGGCTTCTTCCACGGTGGGAATCTGATCGAGCGTTACTTCGCGTTCCTCACTGGCGTTTTGCTCGAACCATTCTTCTGGAGGGACCGTCCACTTTTTGAGAGTCACCTGAGGACGTATTCCTGGAAGGTTGAACTTAAGTCTGGGCTGGGGGCTTAGATTGACCAACTCTACCGGTTCGTCGCCGTGCAAGTATCCTTGGACTTGAAGATCCGGGTGCGCGCCATTGAACAGAGCACACGAAAAATCCGTGGGCAAGGCCGGCGCTCGTTCCTTTTGGTATCGCTCGTCATAGGTGCCAGCATGCTTCAATCGTGGCATCCAGCCACGTCCATAGAATCCAAATCCAACCGGCCTGGGATGGTCGTCCCACGATTGGATCAAATGCCGCGGTTCTTCGATATTCGGTAGAGGCTTTCCGTGGATTGACTCGGCTGATTTCCTCCCGATGAATCCCTTGCCTAGAGGATTCTCCGCGCAGTACAAAGCGGCATTTTGGTCTAATCCACCGTAGGCGCGCTCGTAGGTGAGTTCCATGGTTTGGAAAGGCTTAGGAGAGGAAATAACAGCAACACCGGCCAGTCGGCTCGCAAACTGCCACTCACGATCGCCAAAAACCCTGATCGTCTTCTGCACCGCTCCGACTCGCAGCATTGCATCAAGCTGACTGACCGGTCGCTGGCCGGGAGCATGCGCTTTCCCAACCAGGACGATATCGGCTAGGGGTTTGACGGGAACTTTGTCGGATTCGAACCGAACGGGGGCATTCAAGTCCTCGCGATAGTGCTCGTCGGAGGTGAAGACAGGCACTTGGGTGGCGGCAACAACAGCCTTGCCCTTTTGAATCTCAAACGTTGCTTTAACTATAACCGTCAGCTTCGCCAGCCCCTGGAGATCTTCCCAGATCACCAGATCAACAGGAAACGGTGTTCCGTTGAGTATCTCCATAGCGGTTGCTGACGAATACGAAGGGTTGGCAAGGATGCTCGGGGCACCCACCTGAAACTAGGGCTTTTCGGACGATGATTCGATTTCCAGGGCTGCCTCAAGCAACTTTTTCCGTTCCTCTGGGGTCGCTGCCTTCCGATAAAGAGGCTGGGGTTTTACTTCAGGTGGCCTGACTCCCTTAGGTCCGTACGCAATCTCGACCTTTTCCGGAAACCGAGCCCCCTCAGTGTTGCAACGAATCATTTCGAAGCCTTCCATTTCCGCCCAACAAAAGTCGGCCTCCCGGAAATCACAATCCACAGCCCGAGCACCAGAGAGGGCCGCACCGATGAAGTTCGCCTTAGTGAAATTGGTCTTCCTCATTAGTGCACCTCGGAAGTCGGCCAATTCGAACACGGCGCCTTGAGCGGCGGTTTGGTCGAACCTGGCCCGCGTCAGCGCGGCTCGTTCGAAACTCGCCTTTGGCGCCTTGGCCCCGGTCAAATCGCACTCCGAAAAGTCGGCCAACCTGGCGTTCGATCCCTCCATGATGACGTCCCTCAGAATTGCTCCCGGTGCCGTCGCAGAAGATAGATCTACGCTCGTAAGGACAGCCCCGGTAAAGTCAGCCTCCGTGAGCTTGGCACCCGAGAGATTGGCTCCAGTCAGATTGGCGCGGGTTAGCTTGGCGCGCGTCAGGTTGGCCTGGGCCAAATTGGCCCCCTTGAGGTTCGCCCCTGTCAGGTCGCAGGATACGAGGAGTGCCTCGCTGAGTTCGGCATTCTCTAGCGAGATTTCGCGCATTACCGCTCCTTGAGCGGAGGTCTCTGTGAGAATGGCACCAGCGAGGACAGCGCTGCACAGGTTGGCATTTCGGAGGTTTGCTCCCGACAGATTGGCTTCAGCAAGATCGCGGCGCGAAAGGTCGGCCCCAACCAAGTACCGGTTGGCGAGATTCGCACTAGGCAATAGTTCATCGGCCCTTACCTGCGCTTCAACGTCAAGCTTGTAATCCTCAGGCACTGCGATCCTTTCTGCCGTTTAGGGACTACGGGGCCCAATCGAAAGGGCCGAACTCCTTTCGTGCCTGCGCCAGCGGTAGGGGCGAAAATTCGTCCCGCAGCTCCGGGTCATGCACTACAAGTTCAAGTCCCGCGGCCGGGTGCTCTTTGGCGACTTTGAAGAACCCGTCGTCAAAGGGCCGCAATCTCAGCTCGGCCATGTAGGCGATCAACAGTGCAGGCGTAAAGCGCTCCTGCTTGTCGCCAAGCGCATAGCGACGCGTGTCTTCAAAAGGGAGCGGCTCTCCGTAAGAGCCGAACTTCCATCGGCCGTCGTCGTTGATCACTTCGATAACACGCTTCTTGTAACCGAGAGCGTACAGCACTAGCTTGACCGAGCCGAACTTGCCCGTCACCTTTCCTGCCTTGCGCTGCAACGTGTTCGCTTGACACATGAAGTATACGGACTCCGTCTCCAACCTGGCTGTCAGGTAAGCACTCAAAGCTCTCATGCCGCCCGACATGGTGTCGTTCAAGTACACAGCCGACCAACCCTTGCAGGCCGTTTCGAGTACGAGCGCCCGCGTCGCCTGCTCGCTTTCGACCATCGGGTCGAGGAAGGCAAAGGCCTTGTCCAGACTGTTCGCGATTCTCTCGTGCCTGGCGCTGGTCACGGCGCCTGCCGGTTCATAAGTCTCGGCGATCTCTTCAAAATAGCCGTCCAGCACGCGCACGAGCTTGGCGCGCGATGACTTAACCACGTGGCCCGCCCGTGTAATGGGCAAGTAGCCGGTCACGACATTCATCGTTGGCCTCCCGAGCCCCGGAGGAGGTTCTTGGGATATCCGGTTGACCGCCCCCTCCGCTGTAACGGCGGTCCACCGCTCGCGCTCCCGTGCACCAATCGTCAGACAGGGATCTGGTCGATCCCACAATCCGTTTCGGTCAGACTCCCTCGGGTAATTGTTCCCTTTTTCTTGGGAGGAGCCATTCCTGGCGTTTGGCGCGAAGGGTGTCTGGCAGAGTACCGCACCGATTGTGGGATTTTGACAAGGTAGACCACCGCATTCGGGTCGCTGGCACAGATCTGGCGCTTGTGCTTCGCCGCGCGGCTGGCAGGGCTGTAGTCCCACTCGACGTAGACGCGCTTGCCGCCCTTGGACATCATCAGGTCCGGCCGGTTTCTCATGCGTTTGCCGCGCTCCATCTTCTGGTCCGCGCGGGTTTCATGGCCTCCTTTCTCGGCCTTTTCGCGCAGCATGTTGATACAGTCATTGTGGATGGACGTGCCCATGCTCGCGTTGCATGGTTGCTCTTGAGTATCCGGTACTTCCCTCTTCTTGGCCGGTGTCTTTTTCGTTTTACCTTTGCAGTCGTATTTCTTGACCGTGGTGGCCGCGAGCCCATCGGGGTCAAAGGTGTTGACTGGGTCGGAGACGTAAGCGTACAGGTTCAGTGCGCTTTCAATGCCGATCGGGTCGGGCGTGAGGTAGTGCCCCGTGTCCGGGTCATAGAAGCGATAGCGGTTGTAGTGCAGACCGGTGTCGCCGTCGGCGTACTGGCCAACGAATCGCAGTGGCTGACGCGCGGCGTCGTGCCCGGAAAGGCGGCTCTTGCCCCAGGGGTACGGCTCGTCCTGGATCTGAAGCCCGCCTGCGAAGTGTGCGACCAGCGGAATGCCCGTTGGCTCCGTCAGCAAGAACGCCCGCTCTCCCTGCTGGACCATCGAGCGGATGACGCCCGTGTCAGGGTCGGTGAGATAAATGCTGGACGGTGCGCCTTCCCCGGCCGCGACCTCCGCTAAAAGTTCCGATTCATTCCAGATGAAGCGTGTCCGGGTTCCGCCGGTCGTCTTCCACAGGCGGCGGCCAAAGGTGTCGAAGCGGTAGGCGGACTCCCCTCCGCCTGGATGAACGACACGGGTCAGGTAGTCCTCGGCGTCGTACACGAAAGTAGTCTTGCCGCGAGGAGTGGAGCGCGACACCACGCGCCCCCGGGCGTCCAGTTCGAACTGCGTGGCACCCGAGGAACGGAGATTGCTCCCCCGATCGTAGCCGACAACTTCGCCATTCGGGTTCACCAACAGGTCATCGGTGGCGTTGAAGTCGAATGACTCATTCTCGGTTCCGACGCGCCGCAACCGGAGCCGCTCGGCCAGATCGTACTGGTACTGGACCGCCGGGCGATCACTCACCGATCGCTGCGTTACCCGGCCGGCGGCGTCGTATTGCCAGCGCGCTTCCGTCGTCGCGCCTGCGCTGAGGCGGCAGCGCTCAACGCGGTCATTGGGCCCGTGGCTGAACTCCAGTCCCGCCCCGCTGGAGTCTTCCCAGGCAAGGCATCGATTGCGGAGGTCGTAGCGCAGCTGGACACGGGACCCATCGAACTCGACCACTTCGACGAGTCGGTTCCGTCGGTCATAGGCACAAGTCCGGATACCGAGACCGTCGACCTCCAACCGGACGCAGTTGTCGTTCGCATCAAAGGACCGCTTTAGGACCACCCCTCCCTGATCCTCGAGAATGCAACGGCCTTCGGCGTCGTATGCATAAGTAACAGCCACGCCCACCCTTTCGGCCTTGGTGCAGGCTCCCTTCTCGTCATACTCAAAAGTCGTTTCCTCATCGTCGGCAGGCGTTACAGTGGCTAGACGGCCAGAAGGGTGATATCCAAATCGAGTCAACGTGCCGTCTGCGTGCTCAATCTGGGTCAGTCGTCCTCCCCGGTCATAGGCGTAGTGCTCCGTCCGGCCATCGAAGAACTGCTGGGCGACGAGTTGCCCGAGAGAGTCGAACTCGAAGTGCATCTCCTCGCGCGCCGCATTACGAATGCAAACCTCCCGGGCCAGTGCATCGTACTCCGTTTCGATGCGGCGCCCCAGCGGGTCGATTTCTGTGAGGACTTCCCCATATGGGTTGACTTCGTAGCGCGTCTCGGCGCCTGCAGCATCCACGAAAGCTACTACTTCGCCCTCGGCGTTCAGCCGGAACTTCAGCGTGCCCCCAACTGGCAGCTTGACAGCGGTGATGCGGCCCAGCGCATCGTAGGTGTAGGATTCTGCATTGCAGAGGGCCATGCGGCACCGGACCAGTCGGCGCTCCACATCCGATTCCATCGTCTCCAACTCGCCATAATCGTCCCGGATGAGAACGGTCTGGTAGTCGGGGCTGTACTCAAAACGAATGGTATTTCCGGATGGCTCGGTAGTAGCGACGCAAACTCCGTGCGCGTCATACTGGTAGGTAGTCACCGCGCCCAGCGGCGATTCCGTGCGTGCGAGCAGGTTATGCTGATCGTAGTCCTCGGCCCACGTCCTGCCAGCCTCGTCGGTGACCCGGGTTGCGCCCGTGCGGCGATTAATTCGCTGAACGAGAGTGCCGCCCAAGGCGTCGACCATGATGACCTTCTGTTCGGCCTCAGAAACCTCCAGGACTAAGAAGGTATTGCCGTCAGATCCATTTGTCGTGGCGAGAAGCCCGCCGTTTTGGTCGAAGGTAGAAACGATCTGGTTTCCATCCGTTTCGATCTCTTCGGTGACCTGGCCGTTCTCGTTGAGTCGATAAAGGGTTGCATAACCCAATGCGTCCGTGACCAGTACCTGGTGATGGGCGCCGTCATACCGGAAGGAGGTGGCCAGCCTGCCATCGCCGCGCCACCTGCGAACGCAGCACCGGGCTTGGTCATACTGGGCGTAGAACCAACCACCCACAGCGTTGCCGACACCCACGAGGAGGTGATCGGTATACTGATAAACGGTCGCCGCCCCGCACCGGTCCACTACCCGGGTCAGGTCCCCCGCGGAATCGTACTCGTAAGCGAACAGCCGAGGTGGGTTGTACTGGTCGCACCCGCGCACTAGATCCACCGCCACGATCCGGTCGGAGGGGTCATAGGAGAAGCGAAAGCGGTGTCGGTCGGCGTCTTCGAGTTCCTCCACCCGCCCGTCGCGGTTATGGAAGACCAGCCGATTGCCGAAACTGTCTTCGATCGCGGCCACTGCAAGGTTGTGGCGCACTGCGCCGCGAAACAGGTCGACGGCTTCTTTCCCGAAAGAGAAACGATAAAGAAAACCGTCGCTACGCAGGATTGTGATTTGATCAGCCAGGACTGTAATGTGTGAGCCCTCGTCCGAAGTTCCCCGACCTTCTTTGAGTTTGGCCGCGTCAAACGCTTCCTGGACTCGACCGTGGTCGATGTCGAGGACGTACGCTGTTTGCTCCACGACCAGACGGATATCCCACCCCCAGCTCCAACCGTAGCCGAGCCGACCAGCCTTGGCCCTCGAACTTCGGTAGACGCGGGTGAACTGCACCGGGATCACCCCGTCCATCTCAAAGTCGCTCTCGTCGAGGCAAACTTCGCCGTTTTGGAAGACAACGTTAAACAATCGCTAAAGCCTCCGGGCTCTTTCTCACTCCTCGCCGTCATCCGCGTCTTCGATGTGAACCAGAACATACAGGGCAGCGGTGCCTTTGATCCCCGCTCCTTGGAGCCGCGCCTGGACCCGGGTCAGAAGGTCTGCGCATTTCTCAGGCGAAAGCCTCAAGCGCAGTTGCCCTTCCTTGTAACCCAGCGTCGCAAGGTGTTGACCGACGAGAAGGCAGTAGGCGTCGCCTTCGACTGGGTCAACCTTGAACGTGTCGTGCCACCAGTCCAGTTTCGCCCTTCGGGCGGCGCGGATCAGCGTGTGGTCCCCTTGAAGGGCCTGCTCATTCTGGGCAGCTGTGAGACGCCTGTAAACGCCAGCCCAGACAATGGTGTAGTCTTCGCTGCTCGGCATGGTCCCGTTCCGCAGACGCGGAACAAGCTATCGTTCCTCTGGTATCGACCGTCAAAAGCTTGTTACCCGCGTGCTATTTGTCAATGATCCAAGATCCCAAGCATCAGGCATAGTGAACTGCCGCCGTCCTGATACTCGCCCGAGGATAAGACAGGCACCTCATCCACATGAGGCGTTGTTTCTCCGACCGGAGACACCTATCACGTTCAGGTCCCGCCCGCAGGACAGCCCCCTCCGCCGCCCATGCCGATGAGCACCGTGAATTCACCGACGACAATGTTATTCGGTGGGGGCAGGGGAATGAGCGCTCCGGGCTCCATGACGATGTCGCCTACTCGAGCTGCCGGCTTTCCTCCGATTAGGACAATCCCTGACCCTCCGTCTGGGATTGGCGTGGTGATCCCTGGCCCGTGCGGCGTGCCGGAACACGCTGGAGGAGGGGCATTGGGAATCGGGCAGGTGTGTTGATCGCCAATGCGCCAAGCCGGCTTTCCACCGATTAGCACCGTGGGACAGGGGCTGCCCAGGAGTGGAGATCCATGCATGGTTGAGTCGCCCAGTCTGGCCGCTGGTTTACCCATGAGTTTCCCCTCCTCCTGTTACTTCGCCTTCGCCAGCCGCCAGCTCCACGACCCCCTCGATCCTGAAGTTGCGGTCACGAGCAATCATCACGGCATCTCTCGGATCCACGAGTCGAATCCTCGACAGTCCTGAAAAGAAATACTTTGTCTTGGTCACGGGCCCTACTACCTCGATTGGGCGGCCGCCCGCATAGCTAACTCTTATCCTGTGCCGCGGATTCAGTGGTGCCCTCCGAGTCTCGCCGCAACAACTCATTGGGTGGTTGTTCCTTCCATTCGAATGGCGGTCGGGTCCACTCGTCAATCAAGGCTGCCACGCCAGAAAGGCCAAGCCAGACCACCAAGATCTGACCACGGCTGCCCCCAACAAAAAAGGCAAGAGGTGCCGCAAACCAGACACTCAGGCACTTGACGCACCTGAAGGCCCGACCCATTGCAACGTTCTCAGTAACCCGGCGGAGGTGCGCAAACAGCTGCCAGGGCCCATCCTCGCGTGCAACGAGGAAGGACAGCCTCCACGTCGCGAGGGCAGCGACCATAAATCGAAACCAGATTCCGGAAGCTTCTTCGTTCACTCAGTTTATCTTGACCAAGGCGCCCTTGATTGTGTTTACCCCGGAGGCCTCAATGGTCACCATCGCGCCCTTCGTCTCGTTTTTCGTCTGGGCTTCGGACTTGATCTGGGCTGCCTTCTCCTCGATCTTTTGCGTTGCTTCAACCGTAATCTTCGAGCCGTTTATGTTAATCGTTCCATCCTTTTTCATGGTGATACTTGCACTGCCGGTCTTCAAGACAATCTGGTCCCCTGCGTCGATGGTCAGTTTCTTTGCGATTTTGAGGGAATCGTCCTTGCCCACCGAAGTGGTACGACCACCAGTAACCTTCCACGATTCGTCCTTTCCAACCGATGTCGTGTGGTTGCCACCCACTTTCACGCTCTTGTCCTTTCCCACTGATTGGCTGGCGTTCGATCCCACTGTCTCGCTCAGACTTGCCCCGATGGACACCGACTTTGAGGCGCCGACGCTCTGAACCAGGGCTGCGCCGACGGTGTGAGTCATTGCCGCACCCACCGTCAGTTCCATTGCAACGCCCACGGTCTCGGCGTAGTTGATCGCCACCGTTTCCGTGAGGTTTGAGCCGACAGTGATTGTCATGTTGGAGCCAATGCTTTCGGTGTGATTTGCTCCCACCGTCATGGATTTGCTGGCGCCGATGCTCTCAGTGTGGTTGCTGCCAACCTTTATGGTCTTGTCTGCACCCACGGTGCCGGACTGGTTGCTGCCGATGCTGTAGGTCTGGTCGACTCCGATCTTGATGGTTTCATTCTTGGTCACATCGCGCGACCTGTCGTTGAGAACGTGCTCTCTCAGATCGTGTTCGATCGTCGAATCCTTGTCGTACTGGCCGTGGACGCGAATCAGTTCGTTTCCCTTGGTGTCGTCCATGACGAATTCGTTGTAGCCACCACCACCAAGAGTGCTGTTGGATTTGAAACCTGCCTGACTCTTGCCGCCGGGCAACCCAAAAGGAGGCCGGTTGTCACCGTTGTAGACTGTACCCGTAATGATGGGGAGGTCGGGGTTCCCCTCGAGGAACTGCACGATTACCTCCTGGCCAATGCGAGGGATGATGATGGCGCCCCAGCTGGGTCCTGCCATAGTCTGGCTCACGCGGATCCAGCAGGAACTCTTCTCGTCCCGCTTCCCCTCCCGGTCCCAGTGAAACTGCACTTTAACCCGGCCATGCTCGTCGGGATAAATCTCTTCTCCTTTGGGTCCTGTAACGATGGCCGTTTGAGAACCGGCTACTAAAGGCCGGGGTGTGACTCGCGCCGGCCGGAACTGAACGTTTGAAGGGATACAGCTGAACTCGGCTCTGTACTCATTCGCGGCGGTGGTTCCCGCACCTTCTTTGAGCGCTTGTAATTGTGTTCCGAAGTGGAGAACTCTTGTCAGCAGATACTCGCGGTTCAGGTCAGGCCTCGCATGGTCGAGCAAGTTGAATTTGAATCCGGGAAGCAGGCGCCTGCAGTTGCTTTTCCCGTTCCCTACCCTGCGCGAGGTCTGCAGTTCCTGAAGCCGGATTTCGCTGAGAGTCACTCCCGCAGAAGGCTGTGTGTATTCCCCGGGGCAGTCGTAGATCTCCAGGGCGGTATCTCTGTCGGCTCCCTTTTTGGCGGTGAGATCCAACTTCGGTTTCTTGAAATCGAAATCTCGCAGGACCACCTCACCGGGCCGGACTGCCTGCGCATATTGAAACCTATAAATATGCTCGATGTCAGGCTCCTGCCCCGTTGCCGATTGGAAGTACAACTTGGAATCGCCATCGATCTGGGTATGAACCGTCGATACATCTCCCATGATCAGGACATGCTTGTTCTCGGAATGTTCGAACCAATAGCAAATCCCCTCTTCCTCCATCAGGCGGGAAATGAAGGCGAGGTCGGATTCGCGATATTGCACGCAGTACTCACGGTCCTGATAATTCGCTTTGAGATTGAGCTGAAACTCGCTTGAGGGAATGCCCGCATCGGTCAGAACTTTTTTGATGATGTTGGGCACGGACATTTCCTGGAAGATCCTGGATTTGTGGCGCAGACCTAGAAGCCAGATCTTGGGCACCAGTTCAGCCTTGAACTGGGCGAGGCGCGTGGGTTCGCTGGACTGCTCGAATTTGCTCACGATCCCGCACACATAGCGGGTCCCTTCGTTACCTTCAATGGTCAGCATGGCTGGCTTCCCCAGTATCGCTTCAAAATCAGGCTCAACCTCATCCATCAAAATTTCCAACTGGAAAAGGAAGGGCTCGGAGAAGGACTCCTTTCCCTCGAATCTCAAGACTTTGAGCTCCTGGCTGGTGTAGGGTCCCGCCTCGAAAAAGAAGTCCGCTTCCATCCCCAAGCGACGACTTGGCATGATCGAATCCTCTCTCGACGCCGGTGGTCGACATCGTCTCCCGGCGCGGCGAAGCAACAACGAGATGATCGTTCTCTAAAATTGCATTGGATGTAGAAGCCGCTCTGAGAGCGGCCTACAACATGGTGTGCAGATGCCGCTCTGAGAGCGGCCACTACAACATGGCGTGCCACTACAAGTTCATGACGGCTAGAACTGCAATTGGAAATTGTTCTCCGAATCGAGTTCCACGCGCAGGGAGTTCGTCAGCGTTCCTGTCCCCATCCTTTCCAGTATCTCGGTGGACATCAGCGGGAGCAGAGTTCCATTGATAATGTGGTCAATGTTGCGAGCGCCGGACTCGACCTCCGTGCAACGTTGCGAGATCAACTCTACCACCGCCGGATCACACTCGAACTTCATCCGATGGCTTTCCACGAGCCGCTTGCCAACCTGCGCCAGCTTGAGAGCAACGATCTCTTTCATTGCCTCCATGGATATCGGGTAGAAGGGCACCACGGTCATGCGACCGAGCAGCGCCGGCTTGAAATGCTTGATGAGAGCAGGCCGTATAGCGTTCATGAGCTCATCAACCTCCGGCCTTACCGGGTTGCTGGCCATGGAGACGATGGTCTCCGAAGCCAGGTTGCTTGTCAGGATGATCACCGTGTTCTTGAAATCTACCACCCTCCCTTCGCCGTCGGAGAGCATCCCTTTGTCGAAGACCTGGTAGAAAAGGTTGAGCACTTCCGGGTCGGCCTTCTCCACTTCATCCAGAAGCACGACGGAGTAAGGCCGCTGCCGCACCGCTTCCGTCAAGACACCACCTTCCCCGTACCCAACGTATCCCGGGGGAGAGCCAATGAGGCGGGATACGGTGTGTTTCTCCTGGAATTCCGACATGTTGATGATCACCATAAAGCGCTCGCCGCCGAAGAGCAGGTCTGCGAGTCCGAGGCCGCTCTCGGTCTTTCCTACACCACTGGGTCCCACGAACAGAAAAACCCCGATGGGAGTCTTCGGATTCTGAAGTCCGGCTTTGGCAGCACGAATGCCACGGCCAAGGGCTTCGATCGCATGATCCTGTCCCTTGATCCGCTCGCGCAGGCGGGCGTCGAACTGCAGAACGGTCTGGGCATCATCGCGCACCATTTTGCCCAGCGGGATACCGGTCCAGTCGGAAACCACGCGAGCGATGACCTCACTATCGACCTCGGTGTGGATAAACGGGGACTTTCCCTGCTTTTCGCCAAGTGTCGCTAGTGCCGACTTCAAATCTTCTTTCAAGGCGTCTGGATTTGCCGCAACCGCCGCCGTCATCGGTGCCGCGGCGGTGGAGGCATCCACGGTTCCCCGTGAGCCTGGGGCGACCGCACCTTCCAATGCAGGTTTTCCGTTTGCCTCGATGGCGGCCCGCAACGCGATGACTCGATCCACTGCCTCTTTTTCGCATAACCAGCGGGTCTCAAGATCCGCTGCCTCCTTTTGAGAGTCTGAGATTTTTTCTTTGAGCTCGCTGATGCGCGTGGTGTCCACCGGCACTCCCGCCGCTCGGTCTCGCTCGAGGGCATCCAGTTCGCGCTGCAGCGTCTGAATGCGCCGGCGGGCATCTTCGAGTTCGGAAGGTCGAGAGGACAGGCCGATCCGTACTCGGGCGGCGCAGGTATCGAGCAGGTCCACCGCTTTGTCGGGCAACTGGCGGCCGGAAATATACCGGCTGGAGAGCTTCACGGCCTCGACCACCGCTTCGTCAAGAATCCTGACCTTGTGAGATGTTTCGTACTTCTCCCGCAGACCGCGCAGCATCAAAATCGTATCCTGCTCGCCGGGTTCATCCAGCTTGACGAGCTGGAAGCGTCGTGCCAGCGCCGGGTCTTTCTCGAAATATTTTTTATACTCCGACCAGGTAGTTGCGGCTATGGTTCTCAACTCTCCTCGCGCCAGGGCCGGCTTGAGAAGATTAGCGGCATCCCCGCCCCCGACGGATCCACCGGCGCCGATGAGGGTATGCGCTTCGTCGATAAAGAGGATGATCGGCTTGGGTGATTCCTTGACTTCACTGATGACGGCTTTGAGGCGGTTTTCGAATTCGCCTTTTACGCCTGCTCCCGCTTGTAGAAGGCCGAGATCCAAACCGAGGAGTTCGACACCGACAAGGATCGATGGCACATCTCCCTCAACGATCTTCAGGGCAAGCCCTTCCACGACGGCGGTCTTGCCTACGCCGGCTTCACCCACGACGATCGGGTTGTTCTTGCGTCGCCGCGCCAGGATATCGATCATCTGACGGATTTCGCGGTCGCGGCCGAAAACAGGATCGATCTCACCGGCCCGGGCTCGTGCTGTGAAATCCATTGTGAAGCGTGCCAATGCGGATTCTGCGTCCGCGCGCCGGGCGCCTGGAGTTGTTTCTCCCTCTGAAGCAACCCCCATCGCTTTGGCGCTCTCGGATGACTTCTCCACGATCGAGAGCAATTTCCTGCGAATTTCCTCCTTTGATATTTTGTCGAGCAGGTCGACAAAAGCTCCGCTGGTGTAACGTGACGGGCGGTCGACAAGCGCGGCCAGGAGCACACCGGAGCGAATCTCGGCCAGTCCTAACTCGAGCGACGCCATGAGCCAGCCATCCTGAAACCACTCCAGCATGAGCGGCGAAAACACCGGCTTGCCAGCGTTGCCGCTTCGAAAGTCTTCCACGGCACGCTGCAATGCCTTTTGAAAATGAGCGGGTTCGATTTCGAAATGACGCAAAATCAGCTGGAGGTCTCCACCGGGGTCCTCTGCCATCTTGAGCAGCAGATGCTCCACTGTAACCTCGTAGTGTCCTCGAGAGACACAGAGTCCGGCTGCCCCTTCGAGAGCGCGCGTGGAGAAACGATTCAAGCGGCGCAAGAGAGATTTGATGTCAACGCCAATCATTCTGACCTCGATTCTATTATCTCACCAGCCTCAGCTCGCGGGCCCTGGCCACGGGAAAGCGGCTTGGGGCGATTGGATGACCGGTTGGCAAAGTACGACCGAAGGACCCCGAGTGGGTCGGGGAAGGCAGCTCGTCCAACCCAGGCGCAGCGGCGATTGGCTCGAAAGACGCACCGGCGGAGTTTCGCCGACGCGGAGTTTCACTTCGACATCGAAATCCAATCGGTCGGCAACGTAGTAGCGAATCAGATTGACCAAAGCCGCGTAGTCCTTGGAGACCGGCAGGAAACGGAGGTAATCCTTCAGGGCCAGCGGGCCGATCACAACCCGGAACTTGCCGCTCAAGTCCCGTGTCTGCGCACCGAGGCTCAAATCGCGACCGAGGGCGCAATTCCTCGTTCCCAGCCGATTCTGTTGGGAGGCATCGATCCGTACCCAGCGTTCTACACACTGCTTTACCTCAACGTCGGAAAGCTTAAAGTAATCCCTCAGGATGCCCGACAGGGCCGAGGCGGAATGTGGCTTGCGCGTGATGAGCCCGGCATAGTGCAGCAACCTGACCGAGGGGAGCCCCGTGGACTCAATCAATTGAACGGTGCCCAAACCTATCAGGGAATAGATTCGTCTTGAGAAGTCATCTGCGCCTTCGTGACGGAATTGTATGTCGAACCGGTATTTTTCCCAGGCACGGTAAAAGAGCGACAAAGCGCGGTGGTGAAAGATATCCAGAAAATCCCGAACCGCCTTTTGGTCGTTTTCCTTCCAGAGTAGATCCTCCGTATAAAACGTGGGCAGCGGTGAATCGCTGGAGTAGAGACCCAGGAACGACGTGGTGAGGCGAAATCGCGGTTGGGCGGACGCCTTTTCGTTCGCGGCTTCAATAGCGACAATGTCGGCAGCCGGAAAGCTCAGGGAAACGGCGGGCCTGAGACGCAGGCGTTCCTGCGAAGCAGAGCTCCGTTCTCCCACGCGACCTCCGCCCAGGTAACGCTGGAGAAGCTGGACCGCCTGAAAGAAGGAGAACGCATGAGGCTTATCCAGCAGGGCCTGCATCAGGCCAGGATTTGACTGCCGAGTCTCGGAGCCCATTGATACACTTCCCCCTGCTTCACACCGCGCACCTTCAACCGGGTAAATGAATTCAGTGTGGCGTAACTGGCAAAAACGTCATTCAAGATGTTGGCGAAAAGGTACATGTCTCCTTCGCCCGTGAAGTTTGTTTCCAAGAGGTCCAACTCAATAGACGTGCCTCGGATCGGCACACCCTTCATGAGCCAATCCATCGGCTTCGTAGTGACGCGTTGAATGGAGTCGAGACGCAACTCGTTTTCACGCGCAGCCTGACGGTCAACCAATGCATTGAAATTGTAAATCTCCAGTATCGACCGGAGCGCCTGTTTGCTGGCCAGGCTTAAGTAATTCAAGGCCAGGTGGGACAACAAGCGCCAGTGGAGTCCTTGACCCAGAGGAGGGCGAATCGCTGTAGTCACGCCGGTGATATTGCGGAAGGTGGCAAACTCTGGAGAAGCTGCAGTGGCCTCACAGATGTCGTTGACGCGGAGATGTCTGGGAAGGTTCCGATTGGTGCAGATTAGATCAATCGAGATCGTCTCGACCGGCGGCAACGTATGTGCTTCCTGTTCGGAAACAAACGCAATGAAGGTATCAGTCCCTTCGCCCGCAACGGAGGCACGAAGACGGGTCTGGTGGAAGACAGGTTCCTGATCAGCTCCAATATCATGGGTGAATGCGCAGAAAGGCGCGTATTCCCGCGGTCGCAGCTGACCCTCAGACCAGCCTGCCACGCGATCAACGGAGTAGGTTTCGTAGTGAAGAGCATCCACAGACGCCGGGCGAATCCGATACTCCACTCTGTCGTGCTCCAGGCGAATCGGGTCAGCAGTGTGAGCAAACAAATTAATAACCGGCGTGCAAAAGAGATGGAAATTTTCCGGCTTGAGCCTCGGGACCTTTTCCGGCCCCTTGCTGAATCGAAAATGCAGCTCGAACCTTCCACCGGTCTCGAGTTCCGACGCTCTCCGCAGCCCGCTGATCTCCAGAAACATGAACTTCGCAGGCAAAGCAAAATATTCCTGAAGCAAACGGAACCCGGCGAACGAGACCTGCGGGTATGGCAGAAGCGCTTCCTCCTCGGAAAAGCCCGCGACCTTTACGGAAGAGGCCGGGAGCGTCAGCTGCTGGCTCGGCCGACCCTCTAGAAATCCTTGAAAAACAACCTCCTTCAGGTTGCGACAGAACCAGAGATACAGGAGGTTCGTAACCTCAAGGTCGCCTCCGAGGAACAGACGCAAGGTCTCCAGACCCACCTGCTTTAGCTGCGCGCCATCGAACATCTGGAAACCGAGCCGCAGCGTAAGAGGCGCTCCCGCCCTCTCTTCGACTTCGAGTCCGGCCAGCTCCATTGGATAGAGATCGACATCGTAGCAGGTCCGAAAACGGCAACGCGTCCCTTCGACTGGCACGGATGCCAGCTCTGTGCCCCGGGTGATGCGGGCTTTGTCGCGCACGGCACCCGGCACAGGCTTAAATTCCACTATGGACAGGCTGGGAATAGGGCGCAGATAGTGAGGCCAGAGCAAGCTCAACAGCCCATGCGTGATTTCCGGGAATTCATCGTCGAGCTTCTGGCGGATGCGCCCGGCCAGAAAGGCAAACCCTTCCAGCAGACGCTCGACATCGGGATCGCTGCCGCGCTCGGCAAGCATGTGCGCCATGGCTGGGTAGTCCTGGGAGAATTCCTTCCCCATCTCCCGCAGAAATGCCAGCTCGTCCTGGTAGTATTGGTTAAACATCCATCAGCCCTACTCGCTTACCAAAGCCTCGCCACTGCTATCTATTTTGGTTTTGAACGAGACCCCCTTGCCAGAAGAGGAGGGTGAAAGCACAGCTGTCACATCGAAGTGGAGGCTAAAGACATCGTCTTCAGAGCCCGAGTATCGGACTCTGACGTTGCCTAGCCTTGGTTCGTACTTCTCGATGGTGGCACGAATGGCCTGCTCCATGAAGCGAATCGCGTCGGGGAACGAGTGCACCAGGTCGGCCATATCGGGGATGCCGTAATCTGGCGCCACGGGAGCATTACCTCGGCGGGTGTTCAACATTTTGCCGAGATGCTCCAGGATCGAGGAGATGATCCGAGTCTCGCTTGGACGAGTTGTTCGAGCGGCTTCCGGCCGGGGATCCGCAAGTCGCTCCAGTATGCTGCGCTCGCGGAGCATGGTCGAATCCCTTCGGCGCGTCTGACGCGCAGAGAATTTGACGGTTTCCCCGAAGTGCCGGTAACCGTCAACACAAGCAGCGATACACCAGGCAAGGGTTCTGGCAGGGAGACCCGGTTGCTTGGTCGTCGTTTCTGTCTACTTTTTGTCGAGCTTTCCAACTAATCCGAGAGTGAAGAAAGCCCCCATGTATTTGAAGTGGGGCCTGACCTTCAGATCCACTCGATACCAGCCAGGATCTCCTTCGACGTCTTCCACCTTGATCTGCGCCTGGCGCAGAGGCCTGCGGCTGCGTACTGCCGGAGAGGGAGCTTCCATATCGGCCACATACTGGGAAATCCATTTGTTCAGCTCGAGTTCAAGGTCCGCCTTCTCTTTCCAGCTCCCTATTTGCTCGCGCTGCAGGACTTTGATGTAATGGGCCAACCGGGAGATGATAAACATGTAGGGAAGCTGCGTACCCAGCTTATAGTTGGTTTCTGCCGCTTTACCCTCAGCGCTGATCCCGAAAAACTTGGGCTTCTGAGTGGAGTTTGCCGAAAAGAACGCCGCGTTGTCGCTGTCTTTGCGCATCGTTAGCGCGATGAAGCCCTCCTCGGCCAGCTCGTACTCTCGCCGTTCGGAAATGAGGACTTCGGTTGGAATCTTGGTCTGAATCTCTCCCATGGATTCAAACTGGTGCATCGGCAAATCTTCGACTGCCCCACCGCTCTGTGGCCCGATAATATTGGGGCACCAGCGATACTTCGCAAAGCTGTCGGCTAGTCGCGTGGCGAATGCAAATGAAGTATTGCCCCACAGGTAGTGCTCGTGGCTCGCACTGACACGCTCTTCATAGTTGAACGACTTGACCGGATTCGAGTCCGGACCATAAGGGAGACGGAGAAGGAACCGAGGCAGTGTCAAGGCCACGTAGCGCGAATCTTCAGACTCGCGGAAAGATCGCCACTTAACATACTGCGGCCCTTCCATAATAGCCTTGATGTCTTTCAGATTCGGCAAAGGCAAGAAGCTGTCTTCGCCAAAGAACTTCGAATTTGCAGCGGCGATAAAGGGCGCGTGCGCCATGGCGGACACGCTGGCTAGTTTTTGCAACAACGCCATGTCCTGAGGGCCCGGCCCAAAATCGAAATTGCCAATCATCGCCCCGATCGGCTTTCCTCCGAACTGCCCGTATTCGGCGGTGTAGACAAGTCTGTACAAGCCTGATTTCGTAATTTCCGGGGCGTCCTCGAAATCGTCGATCAGATCCTGCTTGGTGACATTCAGAATCTCGATCTTGTTGTTTTCGCGGAAATCCGTCTTGTCTACCAGGAGTTTGAGACCGCGCCAGGTGGATTCCAGTCTCTGGAGGTCCTTTTGATGGAGGACTTCATCCAGTTGCAAAGAAAGCCTGCGATCAACCTCGACGATCATTTCGTCGACGAGGCGGCGCTCGACGCGCTCCTGGGCACGGGCGGGCCGGAGCATCTCGACCAGGAACGCCTCGACACCCTTCCGCGCCACGTCGTAGCCAAAATCGGATGGCTTCATCTTGGTGAGTTTGACAATGTCCTCGATTAGAGAAGGCGCTTCCGCCTGCGCCTCGGTTACGCCGGCCTGAACTTCCTTCTCATTCTTCGCATCAGCCATGTTTTTCTCTCCCGCCCCTAACGGGGCTCATGGAAGGACTTATTCCTTCTCTTCGATTCCCAGTTCCTTCATCAGCCGCTCCCGAGCGGCATCATCCTGTAGGAGTTCCTGCAGTTTTTTGCGGAAACCGGGAACATTCCCCAGAGGTCCCTTTAAGGCGGTCAAGGCATTGCGTAACTCGGTAAGCTTCTTCAGTTCAGGAACCTGTTCCGCGACGGCCTCCGGTCCGAAGTCCTTCAGCGTTTCTATTCTCAGACTGACGGGTAATTCGTCCCCTTCTTTATCAGAGAGGCGGTTCGGCACCGTGAAATTCAGCGCCAGATCTTGCTTGCGCATCACTTCGTTGAAGTTGTCTTTGTCTACGTTTATGGGTTTTCGGTCTTCCACGGGACGGTCGTCAGTGCGCAATGTAAAGTCTGCCAGGACAAGCTGCTTGAAAGGTAATTCGATTTCTTCCTGCGCACCGCCCGTGGCAGGCTTGTAGATGATATTGATTCTTTCCTTCGGCGCCACTGAACTTTCCTTAGCCATCGAGACCTCCCTCTGAAGTTAGCATTTTATGACTCCACTGCCAAAGCTGTGTTGACGTCAAGGCGGCACAACCGCTGATAGAGTTCCTGGAGTTGGCGCTCTACGTCCGGACGCGTTTCCTGCATGCCTGCCGCGAGCTTCTGACGGCAGAGGAAAAGCTGATGGACGACCTCCAGGCTAAGCTCCGGCTCCCACTCCTCCAGAGCAAACCGGCTCACATCCTCATCCAGCGACAGGAGCTGGGAAAGCGCCAATTGAGGTCTCCCAGACTCCATACAAAGCCTGGCAAGCTGGAGTCTCCAAAGGAAGCGCGAGCGCTTCTGAGATGCCTTGGCAATGCCTTCCTTAAACAACGTTACAGCTTCTTGAAGCTTACCGCCTTCGACCAGTCGTCTCGCCTCGAGGGTGGCTGACTCCAACTCCTGAGCCCCCTCGCCAGCGTCTTGCCTATTGTTCTGCCCCGTTGCGTGGTTGCCTGGGCCGACCGACAGAACTTCTGCCTCGATCCAAGATTTGGTGATGGGATCCGCAAAAGAAGCAGAGTCGCTGAATCGCAGCCCGAGAAGCTCAGGAAGGCGGCGGACCAAGCCGGCTAATTCGGTCATGATGGCGAGCCTGGCGGCACCGTAGTTCCCACCCAACTTACCAAGCGCATTAACGCAGTGCCGCTGCAGATCAAATGCGAAAATTCTCTCGGAGAAGTTGGACTCCACTTCATCTACGAGCGACTGCCATTCACCAGTTGCTGACAGCGCCTCGCAACGTTGAAGCGCCGTCGGAGCCGGGGGCGGGATATGAGTGGTGCCATTGTCGTGGGTTGGCGCGGAAACAAGCCATCCCCAGGTAATGCCGCGCCGGATGCGGTATGCCAGCGGATCACTGGGATCTGCTCCAAAGTAAAACGCAGCGACCCGCCAAAGTCTTTCGCGGCATTCATCGATGACTTTTTCTGCGACCGAGGAATCGGTTACTTGACCGCTTGCTATTGCTTCAGCGCGACGAGCTTGTTCCTCTTTGGCTCTTTCGGCGCTGGCCAATCGAGAGCGCAGATCGTTTGCCCGGGCCTTTGCGTCTGAAAGCAGTTCTGTGAATGCCGGGGCTTGGTCTTTGAAGAACTCAGACACAGCGGATACGAAATCTTGAGCGGCCTTCTCCAAGTCCAGAACCATATCGTCGGGAGCAGTCCTTCGCTCCTTGCGGGCCAGCGTTGCCGTCAAGCGGTCGTGAAGCCATTCGAGCGCCCCCACCCTTCCTCGCATGCGGCTTGTTTCAGGGAAGGCGCTCTCCCAGTAATTCCTGAGCAGCCCTTCGTACATTAGAAGCCCGCTGAGCAGCCCTGGATATCCCTTGGTTTGGAAAAGGCCAAAAACCAGGTAGCCGGCAACGCGGTAGTCTTTCGACTTGGACCTGAGCGAAGTGGTGGAGAGTTGAACGATGGAATCCCAGTCTATCACTGCTGCAGTCAGGGATTCTGTCTTGGCGATTTCAGCGTTAAGCTGTTCAAATTCCGGGTCGTAACGCAAGGATTCGCCCGCCGGAGCCGTTGAGTTGATTGGATCGCTGCCCAGAGCCACAATTTCTGTATTCAGAGAAGACATGAAGTCAAAATCCCCGGGAGCTCTGACTGCGCCAAAGGGAATCAGCCGGCACAGCGAAGGCGCTTTCGGTTTCAACAAAACCCAAGTTTTTCAATGTATTAGGGTTTAATGCCGCACAGACAGGTTCCATTATTCGCATGCCGCTGAATGTTGTCAAGCCGTCACGCCGCCATCCGCCGCTTTTGCAGCCAGGACGATTCCTTCGACTTTTTTGGCCAGCGGGTCATGGATTTGCGACAAAGCATCTACGTCCACCACTTCCTCGAAAAGGGGCATACCGCTCATCTCCGTAGATTCGAGAATCAAGTTGTCGGGAGGGAGCATCGACCGTATTGGAGCAGTCAGAGTTGTGAGCGGCAACCCACCTAAGTCGGGGGAGGTTTCCGTGGACACTTCCCATCTCAAGGCACGAAACAAAGCAACAATTCCTGCGTTCTTCGCCAGCATAGAATGGAGCAGGCAACAGCGAATGACAAACTCGCGAATATCTTCTCTCTTTTGTTCCTCCTTGCCCGCGATCCCCTGGCGCAAGCGGGATAGGCTGATGCCGGAAGCATAGGATAGAACATAACGCACTGGCGAAGTGAGCGTCACGGTCTTCTTAGTTCCACCCGCTTGAATCTCGTAGCGCGACTCCCAGGGATAAACCTCCAGCGCCAACCCGACGGGCTTGAGCGGGGGTCGCAGCGGGCGAGGCAGTTCAAACGGTTTACCGGCCGCTTTTGCGTAAATATCCGCCAGGATCCCGAAATTCTTGTCGGCGTCTACGACCTGCTCAGTACTGCCACTCTCGATATAGTCGCCAAGAAAGCGCCGAGGTCGAAGCAGGGGAGACATCGTGTTCAAATGTCCTTTGAGCTCCGAAACCAAATGCTCTGAAACAGCGCGCGTTATCTTTCGCAAAAAAAGAAGCCGGCCACTGCTGAAGCCCTGGTTCATGGCTAATTCTCCGACGTTTAGTAAGTGTCTATTGATTCTCCCGATCTGATTTCTCTGGCAAGTGGTGAATCCTTTTCGCTTCCCTGAAGAGCCAGGAGTCGCGCTGACTTCTTGGAACTTCCCGGTGTCCTCCTCGCTCTGACTCCTCTGCTTCGCCAGTAGGCGACCCGAATCCGCGATTGCGGAGACCAACGTCTTGGGTTAGGCATCAGCAAAATCCTGGTAAATGCAGCCCTTGATCCAGCCGAATAGAAGTTATCGTGCCGAGCATTTTAGCCATAACTGTATCACAATTAACTGCTAATCTTTGAACCTTGCACACGACTTGATAGGATTGACCTCTTCCGCGCGGTCAATCTGGAGGCCAATGCCGAGATCGGGACGTTCAGGGGCTGGATCATCGGTTAGAGCCAACCGGAAGCCGCACATCAAGATAGCAGGCGACATCATCACAGCCCTGGGCCTTCAGGAAAGGGCCCAGGGCATGCTTTTGGGTTACTATCCCTTCCGATGAACGCGATCCTCTTCTGCCGATCAGGCTCACTCCAAGGCCAGGAATTAAAGCTGAAAGGAGACGTTACGCTGCTGGGTCGCAAAGCGGACAATCATGTTGTTTTCAGGGACGAGGTCGTCTCGAGTTATCACGCAGAAATTCGTCGCAAAGGAACGGGCTATTTCTTGATCGATCTCGATGCCACGAACGGAACTTTCGTAAACGGAAAGCGGGTCCAGCGGGTCCAACTCAGGAGCCAGGACAGAATCGAGTTCGGGGACGGCGGCCCGCTGGTCGAGTTCCACTGTTCCGATGAGCTTGGCCCTACTCTGAAACCGCTAACTGGCGTTTGGGAAAAAGGGATGGAATCAGTCGCCCTGGAACACGGTTCCACCACACTGGGCCGCAGCCCAGACAATCACATTGTCGTAGGCCGAACGCACGGCTCCGTGGTTTCGAGCAGGCATGCGGTCGTCGTCGTTCATTCCAGCTTCTGCGAACTCGAAGATTTGGAGAGCTCCAACGGAACGTTCGTCAACGCGGAGCGAATCCGCAAAGTGAAGCTTCACGACGGTGACAGAGTTGAGCTTGGGAGCGGTGGTCCCGTTTTCGAGTTTCACTGTGCGGCAGCCTCCCGCAAACACGCACACAAGCCCGGCAAGGGAAGCGACAGAATTCTTCGGAAGCTGAAGAGAGCTGAAGAGGGAAAGCGGGTGGGCGAGCAGACCATGTTCATGTATCAGGCGGTCAATAAATATTACAAACGAAAGCGCTGGCCACTCCTCATCCTGTCCGGAGTGGTTCTCGCAGCCGCCTTGGTTACGGGATACCTTTACTACAAGACGCTCGGTGAGAACCAACGCCTGCGGGCTCAGGCCAAAGCTCTTTTCTATCATCTGAGAGAGCAAGAAGCTAAACAGGTGGAGGCAAGTCTCAAGTCTCCAGGGGATTTCGAGAAGTACGCGCATGACCGCAGCGCGCAAGAGCAAGCCTACGACAAGTTTCTAAAGGATCTGGGACTCTACGAGGGCAAGACTCCCGAACAGAGGGCCATCATGCGGCTGGCCAGGCGCCTCGGAGAAACCGATCTTGACGTTCCGCCCGATTTCTACCAGGCGACACTCAACTATGTACAGCGATGGCGGAGCAGTGGCCGGCTGAGGAGGTCCTTGGAGCATGCCCGCGAGCGAAGTCTGCCCCAGATTATTCGTACGGCCCTGGACCAATATGGCCTGCCGCGGGAGTTCTTCTTTCTTCCTTTACAGGAAAGCGACTACAGATCCAACAGTGTCGGAATTCAAACAAATAGCGGGATTGCCAAAGGCATGTGGCAACTGATTCCTTCAACCGCGCAGGACTACAGCCTCAAACTGGGCCCCCTCAAAGACGTTGGTGAATACGACGCTTCGGACCAACGCCACGATGAGGTTGCTTCAACCCACGCTGCCGTGCGTTACCTGGCCTACCTCTACTCCACGAAGGCGGCTGCTTCCGGGCTGCTCGTCATTGCGTCGTACAACTACGGGCAGACACGAATTATCAGGAGGCTGGACGAACTGCCTAACGATCCCCGGCAGCGCAATTTTTGGAACTTTTACCGCAACGGCTGGATTCCGCCCGAGACTCGTGATTATGTTATGGCAATTTTTTCTGCAGCTCTCATCTGCGAAAAGCCGGAGCTATTCCAGATGAACATCGAGCCCATCATGCCCGGATGGTGAGCGGGTCCACCTCGGCAGCGACAGCAGTGACATTCAGAGATCTGCGACCAGGACTGAAGGCCGTCGTGTTCACTCCTCCACAATCTGCGAACGCATAGCCCGCAACAGCACGGCGTCGTCGATGATGGATTTCCTTTGCCCAACGGATACGCTATGATCTCTCGGAGTCAATCTGAGCACGCTGGAAAACCAGCCCATTTGCCACCGCAATACCTATGAAACTCTGCCCGCTTTGCAAGCGTACCTGGGAGGATGAGTTTCGAGTTTGCCCTATTGATGGACTCGCCCTTCAGGCCGCAGCTGTTGAATCGGATCCGTACTCTGGCCAAACGGTGGGCCAGGCCCGCGTCGGCCAGAAGATCGCCGATGGGGAACTGGGCCCAGTGTATCGTGCTGATGACCCCGTGCTCGGCGCAATCGCTGTTCAGTTCATTAGCGCAGAACGGCTGGCTAGCCCCGTCCTCATGGAAGCGTTCGAGGATGCCGTAAAGCGGGCTGCCGGGCTCAATCATCCCAACGTAGTACGTGTCTATTCGGTAAAGCGCACCTCAGACGGTAAGGCCGCAGTTCTAATGGAGTACGTGGCAGGCACCAACCTTGTGGCCTATCGCCAAGAGAATCCGTCGCTGGATGTTGAACAGGCTCTCCGTATTACAAGACAAGCGGCCGAAGGCGTCCTTGCCGCTCACCGCATCTCCATGCTGCACGGATCCTTGCATCCCACTCGAATCCTGATGGCGTCTGATGGAACGATAAAAGTCGGCGGATTTCACCGCAGCGGTCTCAGGGATGATCTGGTTTCGCCGACGCCCTCATGCGCCAGTATTGCTTATTTGGCTCCAGAGCGCACAGGCATCCTCCTAGATGTCCGTGAGCCTGATTACCGCGCGGACGTCTACAGTTTGGGAACCATCCTCTACGAACTTCTTGCAGGGACGTTGCCTTACGACGTTAAAAGCATGCAGGATATGGGCGCGGCAATGAGGGCAGGACCTCCAGTGCCGGCGAGTATCTCAAATCCGCAGGTGTCTCCGACTCTTTCTCGCGTGGTTCTCAAGGCTATTTCGCAATACCCGGGGGACCGGCACACATCGATGGAGGATTTCATCCGTGAGCTTGAAGCTGCGCGCCGGCCCATCCGCGAACCTGAACGCGCCCCAGTGGCTGACCGCTACCCTCAGTCGGGACCTGCTGGCGAAGATTCCGGACTGTTCTCACCCTTGCCACCCAAGTCGAGGAAGGAATCGGCGAAGACCGCTTGGCCGGAAGCTGCCCAAGTCAAGCAGCCAGGAGAGGAGAGCTTCTTTGGCTGGTTCAAGACTCGAGTAGGAACTCGCGCCAGCTCCAGGCAGGGTGAGCGAACTCGCGCCAATATTGACGATTCCTTCGTTCCTCGCAAGGGACCTTCCCGAATCGACGACGATTCTGCAGAACGAACGGTTGTGGTGTCCACCCGGAGAGATGGGCGCAAGCGCCGGAGTTTCGCAGACTCCTGGGCTACTGACAGCCGAAGTGAAGACCATACCACCACGGATGTCTTGCCGCGGCGAAGGCTTTCCAGCAAAGCCTACATGCTGATGGGATTGGGCGGCCTGGTTCTTATAACCGGAGTGATTGTCTTGTTCCTGATTTTCAAGGGAGACCCAACGGGTCGGCTAAGAGTTGATAGCAGTCCACAAGGAGCATCAATCTTTCTGAACGACGAATTTCGCGGAAATACTCCGCTGCTCATTCCGGAAATTGGAGCCGACGTTTACCGGCTGCGGTTGCAGATGGATGGTTATGAGGGCGTTGTGGCGAATGTCGAGATTGGACCAAACGCCGATGTTCAGAGAACCTTCAGTCTTAACAAGGAGGCTTCACTGCCACTCCCGCTTTCTCTTCCGTCAACCCCTTTTCCTTCGACCTCATCTGAGTCTGTGGCGAGCCTCCCAGGCGGCGCGACGTCGTTTGAAGGCAGGTTCAATAGTGCACTCCGCGGCAGCAATTTTTTCCCCCCTGCCATGGGGAACGCCTGGGACATCTTGCAGGCATGGCGGCAGAAGGAAGCCGCTGCGCCCACAGCTACACTGGAGCAGTCACAGCAGAGGTTCTGCAGCGAGGTGGAAATGCTGGGCGTAAACAAACTTGCGCAAAGAGATTTCCAGTACGTTCGCAACCTTCTGGAGCAAATCCGAAATCGCATGCCTGGCCAGACCTGTGCAGGAGGGCTGCAGGACCGTTTCGATCAAGCTGTTTCCCGATCAGTCTCGGATCTAGAAAGTAGCCTGAACGCTGCCATGACCCGCCAGAATTACGTGACACCCGAGTCCGACAACGCATTGAAGTACGTCCGGCTCCTGCTTCATATCGACCCTCAGCACGCTCAAGCAAAATCATTGGACAGCGAAATCTACTCGCGCGCTCTGAATCAGGCTCGGGCAAAATCCGCTGCGCGTGACCATCAAGAAGTGCTCAACATTTACCTTCAACTAAAGAGTCACTACCCCAATCCTCCTGGAGGACAGGAAAGCATAAGCCAGGCCATGGTCGATCGGGAACGACAGAAGCTGTCTCTTTTAGTCACTCTGAAAGTGCCCTACAGTGTGCCAGTCAAACATGGGCACTCCTTCCTCCGTTTAACCAAGCGGGAGTGCACGGGCATACTGCGTGCCGACGGCTTCAGCATCGAGTATCGGGGTACCGGCGACCACCAATTCAAGGTGACCTATGATCTTCTGAAGAGCGTGTCCTTCAGCAATGGAAAGATTGTTTTGGAGGGCAGCACGATTCCCGACGGCAAGATAGAACTCGAACAGGCGGAAAAAAACCCCAGCCCAACTCTTGCGGAAGTTAATGACAAAATACAGGAATACCGCAAGCTCCGCGAAGAGTATTCGCGCCCGTAGCTCGGGTCCACGGGAGTGAATCTACACTCGAATCCTGGTGGCGGCATGCGCACCGACACCAGGATCAAAGCATTCTGAGCCGCAAGACCTATGTCACTGGCGATTCCCAGTCATCCTGGGCGGTGATACCGCCGTCCATCCAGGTCCATTCGATCTTCTGGTAGGTGAAGGCAACTTCCTCGTATTCGGCGTACCTCGTCAGTTCGGGGTTCTTGTTGTTCAGCATGATGGAGTGAATCGAAGCGACGTTCGCATTCGTCAGCTTAACCGTGTAGTGCTGGAATTCCGCGCCAGTCGGACTCGGCTTCCAGAAATGCAGCTCCCACGTCGGCAGGTTCTCATTGTTGCAGAGCGCGTTGAAAAGGAGAGGGGAGGCTTTATCCAACTCCTTTGTTATTACAAACGGCTTATGCATCCTTTTCCCAGTTGGCAGACCACTCTGCGCATCACGCGGGCTCACCACCTCATGATTGACTGCGATGACCATGATCGAGTCCTCGCGACCTTTTTGAGTTACCGAACCCTTGATATCGCCCTGCGTTTCCCCCTTCAGTTTTAGATAGGCGTTTAGTGCCATCGTCAAACCTCCTTTAGGCTGAATCGGCTAACGGTGCATGAACAGCATGAAGGCCGGCATCCCGGCCGCCGCGGCCGGCCTTGACCGACGAATTGTTCGAAATAACCCCCGAGGAATCCCCCTAACACAAGAGGGGATTAAGGCAATGCGCGTGTGCTTCAAGTGTGGAGCTTCCTGTGGCGGCACGCACCGACATCAGGATCAAAGCACTCTGAGCCGCAAAAACTATGTCACTGGCGATTCCCAGTCATCCAGGGCGGTGATGCCGCCGTCCATCCAGGTCCATTCGATCTTCTGGTAGGTGAAGGCAACTTCCTCGTATTCGGCGAAGCTCGTCAGTTCGGGCCTCTTGTTGTTCAGCATGATGGAGTGAATCGAGGCGACGTTCGCATTCGTCAGCTTAACCGTGTAGTGCTGGAATTCCGCGCCAGTCGGACTCGGCTTCCAGAAATGCAGCTCCCACGTCGGCAGGTTCTCATTGTTGCAGAGCGCGTTGAACAGGAGGGGAGACGACTTATCCAACTCCTTTGTTATTACGAAGGGCTTATGCATCCTTTTCCCAGTTGGCAGGCCACTCTGCGCATCACGCGGGCTCACCACCTCATGATTGACCGCGATGACCATGATCGAATCCTCGCGACCTCTTTGAGTTACCGAACCCTTGATAGCGCCCTGCGTTTCCCCCTCCAGTTTCAGATAGGCGTTTAGTGCCATCGTCGAACCTCCTTTAGGCTGAATCGGCTAACGGTGTATGAACAGCATGAAGGCCAGCCATCGCCGACGCCGCGGTCGGCCTTGACCGACGAATTGCTTGAATAACCCCCGAGGAATTCCCCTCACAGAAAGCGGGGACTAAGGCAATGCGCGTGGGCTTCCAGAGTGGAAAATGCTTCCGGGACTAAAAATTCTTGCTCTCGGCACTCGACGAAGTCAAGATGAATTTCTGCTGAGCCTCCTGCCACTCTCATTTCCTTGAATATCCGGCCTATCCGAAATCAGGGAAACAAATTGAACTAAGGAGTTCATGCTGAAGGGACCTGACAGTGACTCTACGCTCGGGTTGAACTCCGTGCTCTGTCTTATTTTTCAATAGTGTCACGCCTGGCTTGCCTCAACTTACAGGGCTTCCGCAGGTCGTGGTTATGCCGTCCGATTGCGGTATCGAACGTCGAACATCAGCGAATTGACTGGTCACTTCCTTCCTGTTCTTGTAAAAATGGCAACAGAGTCCTGCTGAAACAAATCATGCAGGGTGCAACATGCTATCGATATTGGCTTAGACTGCCATCGAGTTCATGTTTGCTGCGGGCTCTGACTCCAGGATATCCGGGTTCAGCCTCATGCCGGATAGGAGGACAATGTGGCTCTTAAACTGGACAGACGCTACAAGCTTGGAGCTGAGCTAGGCCACGGCGGCATGGGAGTCGTCTACCTAGCCTTTGACAGCGTCGTCAGGCGCGAGGTCGCCATCAAAACGCTGCGTGATGCACCCAGCTCTAAAGCCCTCGAGATGTTCTACCGGGAGTGCGACGTGCTCGCCAGGATGTCGCACCCGAACATCGTCGAGATCTTCGACCGGGGCGAATTCGAACAGGATGGCGTTCGAAAGCCGTATTTTGTAATGCCGCGTCTCCCGGGAGAAACCCTGGAGCGTTTGATCCGCAGTTCCAGCCAGCGCTTGAACGTCGAACGCTCCGTCGAGATCTTCACGCAAATCTGCAGAGGCCTGCACGCAGCTCACGAGAACGGGCTCGTCCACCGGGATATGAAGCCGAGCAATATCTTTGTGATGGATGACTACTCCGTGAAGATCATCGACTTCGGCGTCACCCACATGATGGTGGATTCCAAGAAATCGCTCGACCCGAAGGGAACCTTGCTCTACATGGCCCCGGAGCAACTGGAGCGGAAACCAGTCTCTCCGCTGACAGACGTTTTCGCCTTGGGCATCATTTGCTATGAGACCCTCACTCAACGCAGGCCATTCGAGCGGAAATCGGAGGAAGAGATTGTCGAGGCGATCCTTCACCATATTCCGCCCCCTGTGTCTGAAATCAATCCAGGGATCAGTCTGCCGATTAGCCGGGTGGTTCACAAAGCCATGGCTAAGCAGCCGTACAATCGGTTCGCCAGCGCCGCTGATTTTTCGCAGCGTCTGCAAGAAGCTTTCCGCAACGAACCGATAGAAATCTTCAGCGAATCCCGCATTCGGCCGAGGATTGCGCGGGCCACTAACGCCTACGAACAGGGCGACTATCAGTACGCCAACGAGATCCTGAGCGAACTGGAAGCCGAAGGGCATGTGGACCCTGCGATTTCTCAATTGCGGCGCCAGACGGACCAAACCATCAGACAGAGGACGCTCTCGCGATTGCTGGAGAGCGCCCGCAAACGGTTCGACGAAGGCGAATACCTGCTGGCGCGGCAGAAGGTTCAAGAGATATTCCAGCTCGATGCCGACAACGCAGCGGCTCTCGGGCTGCAAAGCAAGATTGAGAGCAAGAGCGCCGATCTGAAAATTGAGGAGTGGTTCCGCCTGGCCCATGAACACATCAACAACTACGCATACCGTCATGCCCGCGAGGCGCTGCAGAATGTCATTCAGCTGCGGCCTAAAGAGACACGGGCCCTCCAGATGCTGGCTGAGGTCGATCACCAAGAGCAGGAATATCTGAAGCTCCGCAAGGACAAGGAACGGAATTATCAGGCTGCGTTGAACGCCTGGCAAAACGGAGACGTCAGTGCTGCCCTTGTAAAGCTGGAGAGCGTTCTGGCTCTGGAGGTTCGCGCGCCGGACTCCACCAACCCTGAGCGCGCCGCCACCTACCAGAATTTCTATAACCAGGTACGGTCTGAGCATGATTCCATCAACAACTCTTACGCGGAAGCCCGCCGCTATCTGGTCGACCGCAATTTCCCCAAGGCGCTGGCCATCTGCGACATGTATCTTAAGAAGTACCCCGCCCATGCGCTCTTCCAAGCTCTGAGATTCGACATTGAGGAGCAACAGCGGCAGGAGTTGTCCGCTTACATTGCAGAAATCGACAGAAGCGTCGAGGCCGAACCCGATCTCGATCGGCGCGTCAGTATCCTGGCAGAGGCTGTGGGCCGGCATCCGGGTGAGGTCCATTTTGAAAGATCGCTCCGTCTGACCCGAGACAAAAAAGACCTCGTAGACTCTATCGTTGCCAAGGCGCGTCACTTGGAAGAACAAAGGAACTTTGGCGAGGCGCTGGGCCAATGGGAAATCTTGCGCAATATTTACAGCCGCTATCCAGGTCTGGACCTTGAAGTCGAGCGAGTGACGAAACGAAGAGACCAACTGGTTCGGACCGAAGCCAAGGGACGCTGGGTGGGGCAGTTGGAACATCTCATAGACGTCGGGGACTATGCTCGGACGCTAGATCTGCTGCAAAGCGCAGAGGCTGAATTCCCTGGCGACGAAGATTTCGCCGAATTCAAAAAACGGGCACTCCAAGGTCTGCAAAGCGCTGCAGAGGCTCAGGAGCTTCTAACCCGGGGACAAGAACTGCTGGCCAAAGGCCAGTCTCGGGAAGGTTTGAGTACTCTCAGGGCGGCATATCAGCTGGACGGTCGCAATTCAGCGATTCGAGGTGCCCTGCTGGAAAGCCTTGTCGAAAATGCTCGGACCCTGTTGGAGGATGATAACTGGCGTTCTGCCGAACCCCTGTTGACAGAAGCTTTGGTGCTGGATCCGAATCATGGCGTGGCTAAGAGCTTGCGGACTTCCGTGTCAGATCACAAGCGTGAGGAGGCCGTGAGCGAATGCCTTGCGAAGGCCCGGCAGTTGCGAGCCGATGGAGATCTGAAGGGGGCCCAGGCCGAGGTGCGACACGCGTTGGCTGTTTTGCCTGACGAACCCACGCTGCTGCAGTTTCAGGCTACTGTCGACAAGGCCCTCTCCGAATCGCGACGCAGAGACTTTGAAGAAATCCGTCGATTGCAGGCTGATGTGGACGCCGCAGAACCTGGTCCGTCCAACACCATTCGGGAACGCACGGATCACCTCTCGCGCCTGTATCCAGACGACCATGACATGCAGACGGTTGTTGCCAGAATCAGGCACCGCCTGACCACGATCCATGAACCAGGGAAGAGTCATCCAGAGAGGCGAACCGACAGAGGCTCACCCCAGTCTTCCGGACCGATTCAGACGACTTCTGCCGGGGCGTCAGATCCGGCAAGGCATAGTAAACTCCTCAGCAGGATTCAGGAACAGCTGGGAACGGCCGTGGCAGGGCTGGCAGAATCATTCAGGAAAGCGGCTTCCGGTCTGGGCCTCGACCCCGGCTCTCGCATTCCGAAGGTGTGGTGGCTATCTTCGCTGGTTATCGTGATTGTCCTTGTGGCTGGTGTCGTTTACTACCTGCGTGGCCGTCGGGAAGAGAGCCCGCAGGTCACTCAAACGATCGCTCTCTATCCCTATGCGATTCAAACAACTCCCCAGGGAGCAACCATTCGTGTCAACAATGAAGTCAAGGGGATGTCTCCTCTGGAACTGCAGCTCCTGCCGGGAAGCTATGACCTGGAGATCACCAAAGAGGGCTTTCAGACCGCTCGCCAGGCTTTCACCGTCTCGGCCGACAGCGGCACAGCACCGCCATTGATGATGACGCTTGTGCCTGTTTCGCAGTCCCTGCTGATCTCCTCAGACCTGGAGAATGGCCAGGTTTGGTCCGGCGAAGAGTTCAAGGGTGAATTGCAGGGCGGCGAGATGGTGCTTGAAGATCTGGCGCCTGGGCCGCATACATTGCGGATTTCGAGTGGACGGTACGAAGCAAGTGCGAGTTTCGAGATCTCTCCGGGCAGCTGCCCTGTAGTCTCCGGCCCCATTAAGGCCAAGGAGCTCAAAGTCGTCCTGGTTGCGACTTTGGGCGATCTCTTGCGAATTCAATCCAGCCTGGGCCCCGCGAAGGTGAGCCTTGATGGGCAACCGAGTGGCGAACTAGGCCCAGACGGGCTTGAGTTGAAGGCCGTCGCTCAGGGAAGTCATATTCTCAGTTTTGGCGAAGGTCAGAATCCTCTCAAACTGGACGTAGAAGTCGGCTCAGCCCCGGTTTTCAAGGTCCTCCTCAGCTCGGATCGCAACGTCGGTTCGCTCTTGGTAGTGACGGGTGAAGACAACGCGCAGGTTTGGTTGGATAACAAGCCTTACGCCCGCCCGACTTCGCAAGGCAAGATCCTGATTTCGAATCGTGCCGTCAAGAAGTACGTTGTCCGGGTCGTCAAAGATGGCTTCGAAAGCAATGAGCCTCAGCAGGAGGTGGAGATTCGAAAGGGTGAACAAAGCCGGCTGGAATTCCACCTGCACCCGCTTCCGGGCGCTGCCACAGTGGCGATCAGAGACGCCCTGCCGGAGGCTCAGGTTCTTTTGGACGGGAAGGAATTGGGCAGCGTTCAGGCCGACGGTAGCTTCTCGATGCCGGTGACAGTCCTGGGTCAGCACACACTGGAGATTCGAAAGCTGGGATATGCGCCATTCAAGCGAATTCAAAAGGAATTCGTGGCGGGAAAGGCGCTGCAAGTGGACGGAGAGGAATTTGGGCCGCCGCAGAAGGCCTGGGGGACGGTCCAGTTTTCGCTTTCTCCTCCCGACTGTCGCCTCACATACAGGAACACTAACGAGAGCGTCTCTCATCCAGTTAGCGGCAACAGGATTGAGCTTCCAGAAGGTGTTTATTCCTTCACTGCCAGTTCGCCAGGGCACGAGGAAAAGATCGAGTCAATAAGGATCGTGGCCGGCCAGACTCAAACGTTAGCCTGGAGACTCGCTCCCGCTCAACAGGGGAGTTACGGAATGGAAAAATGGGAGGATGCAGCGGGATGGAAGAGCGAAAAGGGCTGGCGAATCCACCGGGGGGGAGAGTACGTCCTGTATGCAGTGACTCCCCTGTCCGGAAGCATTGAATTCCATGCTGCTGTCATTAAGACGGGGGTTTTCCGCAAAAATCCTCTGCAATGGTTCATTGCCTATAAGGACCCAAAAAACCACGTTCTCTTCCAGATCAATCGGAATACCTTCACTCGCATGGAATTCGTCGATGGGAAGAAGAAAGACGAGCAAAAAATTCCTATTGCCCTGGCGCAGACTTCGGAGAGCTACACTGTGAGGATTCAAGTTTCGCCCAATAGCGTGACTCATCAAGCCTATGATGGCAAAAAGTGGATTAATTTGGACAACTGGAATGACACGAATCAGGACCTTTCAGCAGGGAAATTCGGCTTCCTCATCTCTGGCAATGATGAGGTGGGAATATCGAACTTCTCTTTCCAACCGAAGTAGCCGACTCGGCTCCTGCTTGTGCCGATTCAGGCCAGAGACCCAGTGTGGGACTCGCAAGGAGAACTAGACACTCTCAGATAGACCTGGTGTCAGTTGTGGAGTCCAAAATGGGAAACACTTCTCGACTTGGCGCGAGAACTAAAGCCCTTCAGCCAGAGTGCGTGGCTGTTTCTAGCGTTCAGCACAGGGATCTTAGCGAAACAGAGAGACTACCGAGAGAAGCCCGATGGCGTTTTCAAGCAGGCTCACGCAGAGTGGTTTGCAGCCAAATCTTCACTTGGTCCCCGTAAGGCTCTGACCAGTGGTAGAGGTTGTGCGCTCTCCTCTTTGCTCCTCCACGGACGCCATCTCCAGAGGCAAACAACGATCCCGATTCAGGCTGGCCAAGTGAGAGCCCCGGCACACGTTGAGACTCAACCGGAAGGACTCGATCAAGTCTATCCGATGCTGCTATCTGCCGAGCCGTCTCAACTGTCGCTTCTGGGTTGATTTTGCTAATGACGGGCAGATCGTTGCAGCGGAAACGGCCTCTTGATCCTTCCAGCCTTTCGCCCAACCCGGTCGATTTGCTTTGTTCTAGACTTCGGAGAACAGACATGAGGCGACGCATATTCATTAGTAGCCCCCGGGACGAACACTTGGACGACCGTCGCAACAAGCTCAAGTGGGCGATTGTCAGGGAGATTGAGGCAAAGGGCTATGAAGCTCAAGCGTTCGGCACCGTTGAGGGAGGAATGGGGCTGGCCGCAGGGATATCATGGAACCCAAAGGAGGCAGATCAAGTAATACGTCGCTGCATTGGTGCCGCTGTGCTCGGCTTTCCAATATGGAGGTGCTCTGCACTGAAGGACGGAAGAGCCGGCTCCCTTGTCACTGAGTACTGTCACTATGAGGGGGCTCTTGCCAGAACATATGGACTTCCCATCCTCGCCGTTCTTGAACAGGGGGTCGACGAAAGGGTCTTCTTCAATCGTTACGGCAGCGACGCTTTTATCAGGCCACCGTCAGAAGCAGACCACACATGGGTGACCGAGAGTGGGTTTCGCAGCTTTCTTGAGGGTTGGCACAAAAGGCTGGGCGAGCGCAGGGACGTGTTCCTGGCCTATAGTGGGAAGTTGGAAACGACTGCCAGTGGCATCAAAGAGGTTCTGAACCGCATCGGCGCAACTGTTCTCGACTGGAAGCACGATTTCGTGGCAGGACTCACAATCCTCCAGCAGGTCGAACAAGCCGCGAAGCGCACGAGTGGAGGGGTTTTCTTGTTTACACGTGACGATATGCTCGAAGGTGAAGCGGGACAGGCGGCACCACGTGACAACGTGATCTTCGAGGCTGGATTCTTTGCTCACTCGAAGGGCCACGAGCGCGTACTGATTATCCGTGAAGCCGGAGCCAAGATGCCCGCGGATCTCGGCGGAGTCGTGTATGAAACACTTCTCGACAGATCGGATGTCGGTGGTCTTGAGGAGAGGTTACGGAAATTTGTTGAAGCGGCGATTTGAGTGCAGCGCTCAACCCGTCGCTGCAGAAGCTGCGTGCTCCCGAGCTTGATGGTTGGCACCGGCACTGCTTGAGGTGCAAACCAAACACCGGGTGAAGTCCAACCCAACCACTCGCCTGTCCGCAGAAGTGGCGGACGAAGAGCGAACGCCGACACGGTTCAGTGAGGAGATGAAATGGCAGATCTCAAGTACTCCATGCTCAACGACGATTGGGAAGTGACCGGGGACAATAGCTTCGTCTCGCCGCTCAATCCCAATCAGGGCAACCAGATGATCATTTTCTCAGACCAGATCAAGAATGGTTCGATCAGCGCCGAAATCACACCGATCAAAGGCGAAAAGCTCAGAACCGGTGAGACCAGCACCGAAGCCAGCCTTGTGTTTCGCTACACCGGCCAGGAAGGTTTCTACTATGCGGGCTTAAGCGCTTTTGGGACTAAGTTTTTCGTCGCCAAGTCCATCTCCGGACCCGTTTACCAGTTGCGGCACTGGGTAGGCAGCGCGAGTTCCGTAAAACCTGGCAAGACCTATCGTATTCGCGTCGATTTTAGCGGCAACCAGATCTCGTTCTACGAGAACGATGTGCGGCAAATGGTGCTGTACGACGAGAGTTACCCAGCGGGCCAGTGGGGACTCGGTGCCTGGAAATGCCAGGCTCGGTTCGAGAATGTCAGAATGCGCCAGGACCAACCCGTGGCGTTTGTCATCATGCCATTTGCCTCGGAACTCACGTTTGTCTACGGGGTGATCAAGAGCACCCTCGAGTCCTATGGCATGCGCTGCATTCGGGCCGACGAGACATTCATCTCCCGACCGGTGATGGATGAAGTCAAGAAGCGGATTGCCGAGGCCGACGTAGTGATCGTTGACTTTACCGGCAAGAACCCCAACGTCTACTACGAAGCGGGACTGGCAGATGCCTGGAAGAAAGACTGGATTGTACTGGCCCAGGCATCGGAGGACATGACCTTCGACGTCCGACACATCGGGAGCATCCGCTATACCAACACCATGGGCGCGGACATCAAACTCCGTCATGACTTGGAACAGGCCGTTGAGGCCTTGCACTATCGCCGGAGGAAAGCCGGCCGCCAAGCTGCGCCACAAGAGTCTGCTTCTAAATCCAAAAGGAGGAAAAAATGAGCGGCCTCGAGCACAAGCTGAAGTTGGCAGGCCCAAAGAAGTTGCTGGCGCTCGATGGCGGGGGAATTCGCGGCGCGCTGACGATTGAGATCCTCGCAGGTATTGAAGCGAAACTGCGCAGCGAGCTGGGCCAACCCGGCCTGCTGCTGAGCGACTATTTCGACTACATCGCTGGAACCAGTACCGGGGCTATCATTGCCGCCTGCCTCTCCTGGGGCATGTCCACCGCGGAGGTACGCGAGTTCTATGAAAAGAACGGCGAGACAATGTTCGATGAGGCGTCGCTCCTCAAACGCGCGACGGTCTACAAATACGAAGACAGAAATCTAGCTGAAAAGCTCAAAGAGATCTTTGTCGAGGACAACGGCGAACTGGCCACGCTCGGCACGAAAAAGCTGGGCACGCTGCTCATGCTGGTGATGCGTAACGCCGATACCGATTCGCCTTGGTGGGTCTCGAACAATCCGTTCGCCAAATACAACCTGCCGGAACGGCGCAAGCCGCCGCACGAAGACTGCAATCTTGATCTGCCGCTCTGGAGGCTGATTCGGGCAAGCACTGCCGCGCCGGTGTTTTTTCCCTCGGAAAGCATACAGTTGGGTAAGCGAAAGTTTGATTTCGTGGACGGAGGCGTCACGCCGCACAACAATCCGGCATTCCAACTCTTCATCATGGCGACGGCGGAAGCTTATCGGTTGTGCTGGCCGTCGGGTGAAGACAGAATGCTCATTGTCTCGTGCGGCACGGGTGCCAGCCCAGACACAGACGTGGGCCTTCTGGGGCGACACCACGGCTACCAGGCCACGCACATTCCCAACCATCTAATGTTTGCGGCGCTCAATGAGCAGGACATGTTGTGCCGAGTCTTCGGCAAGTGCCTGGCTGGCGCCCCTCTCGACCGCGAGGTTGGGAACTTGATCGGAGCGGCGGGGCCTGTGTCGCCCAAGCTATTTACTTATATGCGTTACAACGCCATCCTGACACGCGACGGCCTCGACGAACTTGGGCAGCCAGGCATTGATCCTGAGGAGGTCCGAAAGCTTGACTCAGTCAAACACATCAGGAAGCTGCAAGCGATAGGCCAGGCCGTCGCGGCCCAGCAGGTGGACATGATGCATTTCAAGGGATTTCTGTGAGAACGTGCGGGGCCCGTGGCTCCAGGTTCATTGCCGGATCTCAACATTTGATCCAACCTTCGAATAAGGATCCAGCTGCCAAAGGCAAACAGCAAACGAATTACAGCGATTGCACTGGCAGCAGGCTGTGAAATACACTCACGTTATGAAAGAAAAAACAAAGCGATCTAATCAGCGGAGTCCAGGCCAGGGGTCTCGGCGAGCGCTGCTGCAGACAGCCTGCCTGGGACTGTTTGGTGCGGAAGCTCTCTCGGCTCAAACCAGCGCTTCGTGGAGCCCAAAAAAGGAATCCGCCGGAGGTCCCGTCCGGTCAGGACACTTACTCTTTCTCAGCGGCATTGGGGGATGGTATCCGGAGAAAAGGCCGAAACCTGGAGACATCAGGGAGCAAATCTCCGATGCTCTCCAGATTATGAAGGAGTCGCTGACCAAAGCCGGCTCTTCGTTGGAGAACGTGCTCAAAGTGCAGGTTGCGTTAGTGGATCCCGAGAAAAACTGGGAGCCGATGAACGAGGTCTACAACACTTTCTTTCCGAAGGACCGGCCGGCACGCTCCTACTTCGGTTCTACCGGATTCCGCCGTTCGGGACAGTTGCTGCAGATTGATTGCGTTGCCTATATCGATTAGGCCGCGTCGAATTCGCTGCAAGTCGAGGTGTGCCATGGGCCATCGCAGGAAACGTTTCCTCCTGTCTGCGATCAGCTGCTTCTCTGCTACGCTGTCTGGACTCAGCGCAACACACGAGATCTACCCAACGCACCATTCAAGAGTTTTTTCCGCCTACAAGGATCCGGTGCTGCGGATCAAGTCGGGCGATTCGGTAGTCACGCGAACCTGGGACTCTGGAGGACAGGATCACCTCGGCGTCCGCCACATTCAGCACCCCTATGTCCATCCCGAAAGCGGCAATCCTTTGATGGGGCCTTTCTTCGTCGAAGAGGCGGACTACGGTGACACACTGGAAGTGTACCTCGACAAAGTGCGGCTCAACCGAAACTGGGGTTATACCTCTTACCGCCTGAACCCAGGTGTCCTCAACCCCTCCTCAATCGACAGCCTCTACAAGAATTTCTACAAGATGGATGCGCTGCGTCCGTCCCGCGCCGACCTGATTCCGTGGGATCTTGACTTGGAGCGCCAGGTAGCGAATCCGCGGTTGCTGGAAGGCTCAGGTTTTAAGTTTGACTTGCCCGTGAGGCCGATGCTGGGCTGCATCGGAGTGGCTCCCGCTGGCGAACGCGTGGAGACTTCGGGACCCTCAGCCAGCCATGGCGGCAACATGGACTACAACGATGTCGTGGAAGGCGCCACGCTCTTCTTCCCGGTGTATCACAAGGGCGCCTATTTCTATGTTGGCGACGGTCACGCTCTGCAAGGTGACGGTGAAGGTCTGGGCAATGGTGTGGAAACATCGCTGGATGTGCAGTTCACCGTGAGAGTACACAAGGGCAAACGTCTTAGCATCCCGCGTCTTGTGAACGAGGACTACCTTGTCTCTATTGCCAGCCAGCCCGAATTTCAGAGCAACATGGACATCGGCGTGCGCACGGCCAACTCGGACATGATCGAGTGGCTGACTTCCGAATACAAGCTCACGCATCCTGAAGCTCACCTGCTGATGGGCACAGTGGTTCAGCATAAGATTGTGACTTACTTCGGAACGGCTGCGGCCTTGATCCCCAAGAAGTACCTGCCGAAGCGATAGCGCAGCTGACAGTCATGTTCATGAAGGAGTTCCCATGAGCCAGCCTGAGTCTGAAAACCGATCTGTCAAATGGAGCCGGAGAGAGCTGTTCCAGGCTGGCGGAGTGGCGACTGCCTGGAGCTTGCTGGGGTCCTCCTCGGCGGTAGCCAAAGCAGGGAATGGGCAAAACCTCTTCACGCGCATCGGCGTTCGACCGTTCATCAACCTCACCGCGACCTACACCATTAATGGTGGTGCTCTGAGCCGGCCTGAGGTCAAGCAGGCCATGGAAGAGGCTTCCCATTATCCTGTGAATATCGATGAACTCATGGAAAAGGCTGGCGAACGATTGGCGCAGTTGCTGGGATGCGAGTCGGGCATTATCACTTCGGGCTGCTCGGCGGCTCTCACTCACGCCACGGCAGCTTGCGTGGCAGGCTCTGATCCAGAAAAGATGCTGCAATTGCCTAATCTGCGGGGGCTCAAAGACCAGGTGATCATGCCCAAGCAGTCTCGCAATGTTTACGACCACGCTATCCGAACGGTTGGCGTCACCCTCGTAGAGGTTGATTCGCGAGAGGAGTTTTATGCGGCCTTGGGCGAGAGAACAGCGATGATTGCGGTGCTCGGAACAGCAGAGGCGAAAGGCAGCGTTCGTTTGGAGGAACTGGTGGCGGCCGGACACAAAGCCGGAGTACCTGTCCTCGTGGACGCCGCGGCGGAATTGCCACTGGTGCCCCATCCCTATCTTTCCCGAGGCGCGGATCTGGTTGGCCACAGTGGCGGAAAGTTTCTTCGCGGACCCCAATGCGCCGGGATGCTGCTCGGGCGACGAGATCTCGTGCAGGCGGCTTGGCTGAATGGCGCTCCCCATCATGCCTTTGGCCGTGCGATGAAGGTAGGCAAGGAAGAGATCATGGGAATGCTGGCCGCCATCGAAGTGTGGCGGCACAACTACGACCTTGAAGCTGAGTACAAGAAGTGGGAGGGCTGGTACGGCGAGATCGGCAGAGCGATTATGAAAGTCCCTGGAATTCAAGTGAAAGTGGTGCCTCCTGCAGGGGCTAGCCCCTTCCCGGTTCTAGAAGTGGCTTGGGACCCGCAGCAGCTCGGTGTGACCGCCGGTGAGGTAGGCCGCCAGCTCCGCGACGGAGAACCCCGAATCTTCTCCCACGCTGAAGGCGATGGGCATTCCTTCATAATCCGTCCGGTGGCTCTGAAGGAAGGAGAGCACACGATCGTGGCCGATCGCTTGCTGGAGATTTTCCGCCAGGCCCCGAAGGGAACTATGCCCCGACCGCTCCGCCCACCGACTGCGCAACTTTCAGGCAGCTGGGAGTTGAAGATCGAGTTCTCCAGGGGCGCTGTGGCCCATCAGTGGCTGCTGGAGGCGAACGGCAATCAGATCACGGGCCGGCACTTCGGCAGAATTACGAAAGGGAGTGTGACAGGCACGATCGACGGAGAAAAACTTTTGCTTCGGAGCAGTCTTCCTTACGAGGGAACCAGGCTGGCTTATGATTTCACCGGCTTGGCCGCATCCGGCGAAATGTCCGGCGAGGTTTCCCTCGGTGAGTACGGACGCGCGCGGTGGACGGCTCGAAGGCGGGTCACAGAGGCTTGACGGATTGAGCCAGCGTCCAGCGTATAGGCTGCGGCATGCCTTTTCCCACGAGGCACAGATTGCGCGTTCAAACCCGAACACGCACCCTGCCCGCTGGATCGCGATCAACGTCGCGATGCTTCACAAGGAGACGGTGTTCTCTGCCAGGTACTTGTCAATCGAAGACGTGCTGGGACCGATGTAGTGAAACTTCTCCGCATATCCCACGCCGTACTGCTTCCCAATGATTTCGTCGTTGTGAAGAACCAGGTGTTTGATGTACTGCCGGTTGGCCGTGTCGTCGCTGTTCCCCAGAATCGGCAACCGCTTTCCTTCCTTTGCCAGCCTGGATCGAAGTTGAGCTCCGTTTTCACCGGCGGGCCCCTGGGCTTTATTCACGAGATTAGCGTCCACCTTACGATCAATCACGGAACTGATATCCACAACCCGGTTCACCACCTGCGGCCGACCCCGTGAGAAGTAGTATCTCTCGTTCACCAGGTGCGGTTGGAGACCCGTGTAGAGGTGCTCAGGATAGTTCTTGCCGTTGCCCGCCATGAAAGCCGCAGCTTCCACGGCTCGGGCGGTCACGTAGTGATCTGGATGATATTCATAGTGAGCCCAGGGATCATAGCTGACAATGGTGTCCACCTTGAGCGCACGAAACAGAAAGACCAGCCGGGCCCGAAATTCGACGATCGACATCTCGTCCATGCGATGATTCCGGTACCCCAGGTCGAAGGCCGCTTTGAATCCCATCACCTTTGCCAGTTCCTGGTTATCTCGATGATTGGCCATAATCGTTTCAGCAATGTCGCCGGGCCCGGCCACCTCGTCATTGCTGGCTCGAATGAGAAACCCCGTGTATCCCTCTTGCAGCAGCTTGGCCACCGTGCCCGCGGAGAAAAGAGGAATGTCATCCGAATGAGGCTGAATGGCAGCCAGAACCTTTCCTGCGTGAGGCCTCCCGCGAGCATCCCTTTCTAACACGACCTCGCCCGTTTTGAACGTGTTCCCAGAGATCCAGGGATAGCCGTTAGTGGTCAGTTCATCTTCCTTGCTGGTGAGCACGCTTTCCCACGACTTGAGATTTCTTATCTGACTGGAGTCTTGGAGATTGCCCCCCAGTGCCGCTCCAGCGGCGAGGGTATGCCCGAAAAATTCGCGTCGCTTCATGCTGATGACCTCCCATGTTCCATTCAAGTGAGGCTGTGGGGTTTCAACGATATTGGGTTCCGGCTGGTTCTGGCCGCCCGGGGGCAGAGGCCCGTCAATGAAGAGCGCAGCGCGGAAAGTCAGAGACTCTCCGCTGATCGGGCGGCACAGCCGCCCTGAAATACATCACGGCAATTGCGAATGGCGGTACCTAGGCTCGTCACTCCCCACTCTGCTGCAACAGTTTCGCTACGAGCCCCGTCCAGCCCGTTTGGTGACTGGCACCGATGCCGGCGCCGCTATCGCCGTGAAAGTATTCATAGAAGAGAATCAAATCTCTCCAGTGCGGGTCCGCCTGGAACTTCTCGACGCCGCCGTTCACGGGCCGTCTTCCATCAGCACCGCGCTGGAAGATGTGCGTGAGACGTCGCGAAAGTTCAGCCGCTACTTCCCACAGAGTCATCATCTGGCCCGACCCTGTGGGACACTCCACCTTAAAGTCATCCCCAAGATAATAGTGAAACTTTTGCAGCGACTCGATGAGCAGATAGTTTACAGGGAACCAAATGGGCCCCCGCCAGTTTGAATTGCCACCAAAGAGGCCAGTGCTCGATTCGGCCGGCTCGTAGTCCACGCGATGCACATCACCGTTGACGCCCAGCATATACGGGCGCTTCAGATGATAACGCGAAACCGACCGGATGCCGTACGGGGAGAGAAACTCGTTCTCGTTGAGCATCACCTTGAGAATGCTTCGCAAGCGGTCTTGGTTGACCATGGACAGCAACCGCCGCTCACCTCGGCCGGGCGTGCGCATGCATGCAAGGTTGTGGGTAAGATCGGGCCGGTTATCGATGAACCACTCCATGCGCCGTTTGAAGCCGGACAGTCGATCCACCGCCTCTGGTTCAAGAGTCTCAACGGCAAACAACGGAATCAGTCCGACCAGCGATCGCACCTTCAAGGGAAAGTGGCTGCCGCTCGGCATGTGGAGCACATCGTAGAAGAAGCCATCATCGTCGTCCCACATCTGGATTCCATCGTGGCTGATATCATTGATGGCGTACGCGATGTAAACGAAGTGCTCCCAAAACTTGCTGGCGACATCCTCGTAGGCGGGATCTTCACGTGCCAGTTCCATCGCGATGGCAAGCAGATTCAGCGAGTACATGGCCATCCAACCTGTGCCGTCCGCCTGCTCGATGTGCCCGCCAGTAGGCAGGGGCGCGCTGCGGTCGAAGACACCGATGTTATCCAGCCCTAGAAAGCCACCCTGGAAGATGTTCTTGCCTTCAGAGTCCTTGCGGTTTACCCACCAGGTGAAGTTCAGGAGCAGCTTGTGAAAAACCCTCTCCAGGAACCGGCGGTCGCCCGTGCCGCGCCGCTTCTTTTCAATCTTGTATACCCGCCAGGCTGCCCAGGCATGCACCGGAGGGTTCACGTCACCGAGCGCCCACTCATAGGCCGGCAACTGTCCGTTAGGATGCATGTACCATTCGCGTGTCATTAACGCGAGCTGCTTTTTGGCAAAGTCGGAGTCTACCAGCGCCAGCGGGACGCAATGAAACGCCAGGTCCCAGGCTGCGTACCAGGGGTACTCCCACTTGTCGGGCATCGAGATGACGTCCGCATTATAGAGGTGGCTCCACTCACAGTTGCGGCCCCAAAGCCGTTCCTCTGGCGGCGCCGGCTGGCCTGGGTCTCCCTGAAGCCATTGCTCCACCACGTAGTGGTAGAACTGCTTGGACCAGAGCAGCCCGCCAAACGCCTGCCGCATGACGCCCTGGCTGTCGGGCGAAACGTCCTGAGGAATCACGGTTGCGTAGAATTCGTCGGCCTCCTGCTGGCGCAACTGGAACGTCCGGTCGAAGTCTGAGCCGAGCGGGTCGGATGAAACTTCATGGCTCAGTCGGTTGGTGAATCGCAGACGAAAAGCTCTCGTCTCACTTGGGTTGATGGCGACGTGATAATAGGCAGCGGCCTTTGTTCCCGACTGTTCCGGGTTGACTGCTCCGAGGACATTGTGCACGACGTAGTTGTTAATGCCATCTTTGACGAAAGATGAGCCGTTAGCGCCTCCAAAGCGGGCATGGTTTGTCTCGTTGTCTGTAAACAGCAACTCAGGGCTGCCCTCACAGTACAGGCTGCGCCGCCCGTAGGTCTCGTTCTCCAGTTCGATCACCGGACCGGCGACGTGGGCAGTCTTCTCCCCCAACCATAACCGGGGCTTCCTCTCGTCGTCTCGGCGCCAGGACCAGGTGTTACGGAACCAAAGCGTGGGCAGGAGATGCAGCTCCGCTACCGCCGGACCCCGGTTGGCTACCGTGATCCGTATAAGAATGTCCTCCGGGTTTCCCTTGGCATACTCCACGAAAACGTCAAAATAACGGTCGTCATGGAAAACACCCGTATCGATCAGTTCCAGTTCCAGAGCCTTGCGGTCGCGCGAGCGATTGGCGTGGACAAGTTCCGAATAAGGGAAAGCAGCTTGAGGGTATTTGTACAAAAACTTCATGTAGGAATGCGTCGGAGTGCTGTCGAGGTAGTAGTAATACTCCTTGACATCTTCACCGTGGTTTCCTTCGTTCCCGGTCAGACCGAACAGGCGTTCCTTGAGAATGGAATCGCGCCCGTTCCAGAGGGCGAGAGCAAAACAAATCTTCTGATGCCGGTCGCTAATCCCTGCCAGCCCATCTTCGTTCCAGCGATAGACTCTGGAACGCGCTTCATCGTGAGGCAAGTACTCCCAGGCGTTGCCATGTGGGCTGTAATCCTCGCGCACCGTTCCCCACGCCCGCTCGCTCAGGTAGGGTCCCCAGCGCTTCCAGTGCGCAGTGCGTTTCTCAGACTCCAGCAGACGCTTCTCTTCGGCGGTCAATGGTGGTTCCCTTTCAGCTTGCAGGAGAAAACGGGGTTCCGGCTGATCTACTGGTGCATCTACAGTTTCCATCGGATTATCCCTCAGTTTTCGTTAAGGTCCAAAGTTCAAAGTCAGCCAAGGGTAGAGGGCACTGATAGCGCCACCACAATTGCTTAGCAGTTCAGGCACTGGCTATGCAGGTACCGGAGTTTCAAAATGTGCTGGCCCTGTCGGGATTTCCGCTTTGCTTCCGCCAGAAAGCGCGCTAATTTCATGGCAGTTCCGTGCTGGAGGGACCCAGGGGGTTTGGCCTGCAGTTCCCTAGAGAATGAACAATCGAGATCTGTGTTGAATGCCGCCTCTCGCTTCTGGAATTGAAAATCGGCCTTACGCTTTTGCGTTGCGTGACAAGCTCTACGTCATAGGCTTCCTGCTGGGCTCAGGGCTGCTGCTATTTTTGGGGCACAACCTCCTGCCTCAAGCCAGGGTCCTTCTGACCTGGGGACTCTCGTTCGGAGGCGCCACAGCAGCTGCTGTGTTGGGTGTATTGCTTTACCGGCTGCAACTGCAGCTCAAAGCAAGCCGTCATGAGCTGGCGCGGCGGGAGGTAGAGCTCCGCATTGCCAACGAGGTACAGCAGGCCCTTTTTCCCCACCACCTGCCCAGCGACGGCGGGATCGAGTTCAGCGCTATTTGCGTTCCGTCGTCGGGAATCAGCGGCGACTACTACGATGTACTGAAACTTCCCGATGGCCGGACGATCTTCGCCATTGCTGATATCAGCGGCAAGGGTGTTTCAGCGGCTATCATCATGGCGAACGTTCAGGCGATGCTGCGGGTGCTGGCTGCCTCTGCGCTGGAGCCGCGCGAGGTGTGCCGCAAACTAAACGACCATCTCTACGAGGTCACTGACGCTTCGAAGTTTGCAACGTTCTTCTATGCAGAATGGAATCCCTCAGAGAGGCGGCTGCGCTATGTTAACGCTGGCCACAATGCTCCTCTCTTGCTGGGTGATGGCCGCCAAGAGCGGCTGGAGGTCGGAGGCATGCCACTAGGAATGTTTCTGGCAGCCGAGTTTCGGACAGGCGCCGTTTGCCTGAAACCCGGTGATACGCTGGTTCTTTATTCAGATGGAATCACGGAGGCGGCCTCGAAAGCGGGCGAAGAATTTGGGGAGGAGCGGCTCGAGGGTTTGGTCAAATCCCTCTGCGGCAGGCCGCTGGCAGAAATCCAGGAGAACATCCTCACACGCGTGCGCCAGTGGTCTGCAGGCGTTCCCGAAGATGACATGACTCTGATGATCGCGCGGGCCACAACTTTGCCTGGAGACAGACACTCCACAGTTCAGCAGGAGGGAACATGAGAGTCGGTGGACACCGGATGCGAGAGCATATCCGCTTGCTATGGCCTCTGTTGGCGTTCCTGGCTGTCGTTTGGTTGCTGAGACTGACTCTGAACGCCGCAGGGTTGCCGCTGAAACTATCGCGACTTTTCAGCGTCACGACAGCAGGAGCCGTGGCTGTCTTACTGGCGGTTATCCGAATCCATTCTCGTGGCTTGGGGGGCTACACGAACGTCGTTGTGGCAAGCCTGTTGCTGAATGCATGGGGACAGCTACTGATTGTCGCGGCCATCGTCTTTTCGGTTATGACAGGCACTGAGAATGTTTATACGTTACCGGAGTTTTCTGGCGATGGGGACGACCCGTTGCATCTTCGCCACATCCTGGGACACTTGACGTTCATGACGGGACTGGGAACGCTGATGGGCGCGGGGGTGGGATGCCTGATGCTACTGTTGCTTCGGATGATTGTGCCTGTGGCAGCAGCGACGAACAAGGATCAGGTGAAAGGGACCAGGCGATAAGGGCTCCTGGATCTTGAACTTCAGACGTTGAACCTTGATCCTATTCCTGCACGATAGGATTCTCAAGCACCCCTAACCCCTGAACCTCCAGCCGAATCGTCTCACCATGTCTGAGCCAGCGCTGCGGTTTCCGCGCCGAGCCCACGCCGGAAGGCGTGCCAGTCGCGACGATAGTCCCGGGTTGCAGCGTGAGATACTGCGTCACGTCAGCAATGATCTCTGCAACCGAAAAAATCATGTCGGCTGTGTTTGATTGCTGCAGGACTTCTTCACCGACGCTGGCCTTCAACTCGAGTTTTTGTGGGTTTGGTATTTCGTCTTTCAACACCAGGTAGGGACCTGCCACAGCAAACGTGTCCACGCTTTTCCCAAGTACCCACTGCGAGCCACGCCGCTGGACGTCGCGGGCGCTGACATCGTTAAAGACCATGTACCCGGCGACATATTCGAGGGCTCTCTCCTTGGAAACATTTCGAGCAGGCTTCCCGATGACGAAGGCGAGTTCCACTTCGTAGTCGGGCTGCTTCACGGCCTTCGGGATTCGGATTGTCTCACCCGCGCCAATAGGAAGCGATTCCTTCGAGAAGACCTCCGGAAACAGAGGAATCTTCTGCCCACTCTCCTCGGCATGCTTGCGGTAATTCAGGCCGATGGCCAGAATTCGATGGGGAAACGGCAGAGGCGTCAGAAGCTTTACCCGCTTCAAATCACGAAGCACTCCCGCCGCGCGCAAACGATCGACTTCTACCGGGTCTCCCAGCAGCTTCCGCGTGTACTCCAGAGACTTCCGCACTGCGTCCAAGGCAGCATCCCCGCCCTCCAGCACTGCCAGGAGGCCAGCAGGGACCAGAGAATTATCCGCCCTGGGTCCTGCTTTGAGAGCATTGAGCAGGTAGAAGGCAAAGGCGCGGTTCAGATCAACCACGTAGGTGCCTTCGACAGCTCCAGCCCTGGCCTCATTGAGGATGGAATAGGTCACCAGCTTCGTGGCCTGAAGCGGGCTGGGAGGCAATAGAACCAAAGCGGGGAAGAGAAGCAGCAGGCCTCTTCTCAGAGCACCACGCTTCAAGATCCTCAATTTGGAATTTCTGCTCACTGTCAGAGACGACCATTTGTCATCGCTCATATTCATCCCTCATTTTCCTCTATCCACCAAGTGTAATGCGTTGCGCTGTGGGGGAATTGGAGTACGAAAGCTGCCGCCGCTGTGCGTCCGAGGCAGTTTTCTAAAGCGCAGCTTGATGCGTCCTTCCCAGGGACATCAGGTTTCCAGCTGGGGTGTCCGCACTCCCAGCGGTGTGCTGTTCCCCTACGTCCTCTTGAACGCTTTCAAGATCTCGTTCTTCTCATAGCGCAGCACGATCGGCCGTCCATGGGGACAGCTCATTGGATATTGCGTTTTCTGCAATTCGTCGATCAGCCAGACCATCTTGGAATGCTCCAGGTGCATGTTGATCTTGATCGCCGCATGGCAAGCCACCGACGCAGCGATCTTTTCACGCAACCGGCTCAGGCTGATGGCTTGCGTTTCCCGTTCCAGGCCCTCCAGGAGTTCCCCAAGCAGTTGTTGAACATCGGCACTCGAGAGATCTGCTGGCGCCGCTTTGATGGCAATGGTCTTTCTTCCGAACGGCTCAACTTCAAAACCGCAGGCCGCTAGCTCCGGCGTAATGTTCTCCAGAATGACCTGCTGCCTGGGCGTGATCTGGATGATCAGTGGCAGCAGGAGCCTCTGACTTTCCACTTTTCCTTCGCCTCGTTGTCGCAGCACCTTTTCAAACAGCACTCGTTCGTGAGCTACATGCTGGTCGATGATCAGCAGTGCCCCCCCATCGGCGGCCACAATGAAGCTATTGTCAATCTGGCCTAACGGCACGATGCCGAATTGGGAATGCGCCACTAAGACCGGATCCGCCGACTGGCCGTAAAAAGGGGTTCCGCTCGATGGCACTGCTGTCACCTCAGGAGTGACTGGTTGCCAGGGGGCACGGCTTTCCAGGCCTGAGGCGCTGGATTCCAACCCTGCAGACGAGACCGTCAAAGCCTCCTCTGCTCGAAACGGGAGCACTTTGTTAGCCGGAGCCGGAACAGCTGCCGTGAGAACAAGGTTGTCTTCGAGACCAGACCGCTTGGGGAGGTCCAGCCTGGGGGGCGTTCCGGGAAAGGACAGTTCTTCCACGGCAGGCGTATCGAACGGGCTGTCGCCGGGCCCGCTGGCAGCGTGCCGAGCGGCCGGGAAGGATGTCTGCGGCCGCGCCTCCATCAAGGCTTTGCGAATGGTGTCACGCAGGAAGTCGTGCAGCAAGGATTGATGGCGGAAGCGTACTTCAGTCTTGGAAGGATGCACATTGACGTCTACTTCCCGCAACGGCATTTCAATGAACAGCAGCGCCACCGGAAAGATGCCGGCGGGCAAGATGTTTCGAAATGCTTCTCCCACAGCATGCATGATGATCCTGTCTCGCACCATGCGCCTGTTGATGAAGAAATAGAGTGAGTTGCGATTCAGCTTGTGGACTTCGGGCTTGGAAATGAAGCCATGAACCCGAATCCAGTCTCTGTGTCCCTGTGGCTTGTCTGCATCCTGTTCCTCGTTCTGATAGAAGATGGGGACTTCGCCCTGAACCTCCACTAACTGCTTAAGCAGATCTCCACCAAAGACCTGATACACTCGCTCGCGTTGCGCCTCCACCGGTTGCAGGTTGAAGATCTGCGAACCAGCGCTGCGCAGCAAGAAATGCCCTTCAGGGTGGGCCAGAGCATACTGCGTGACGCAGTTGACGATATGGCCCAGTTCCGTGCTGTCTGACTTGAGGAACTTCTTCCGAGCGGGAACATTAAAAAACAAGTCGCGCACGGTGATGGTAGTGCCCCGCGACCGGGCGATTTCCTTCACACCCGACAGTTTGGCGCCGTTGATTTCCACCGATGCACCCACAGGACTGCTCTCGTGCTGCGTCTCCAGATGCAGCCGCGAGACGCTGGCGATACTGGGCAGCGCTTCGCCGCGAAATCCCAGAGTTGCAATTTCCATCAAGTCGTCCGCCCGATGCAGCTTGCTGGTCGCGTGCCGTTCGAAAGCCAGCAGTGCGTCGTCGGGAATCATTCCCTCGCCGTCATCCTGGATGCGAATAAGACGGCGGCCTCCGGCATCGACATCAATCTCAACGCTGAGCGCCCCCGCATCCAGAGAGTTTTCCAGAAGCTCCTTGACGACGGAAGCTGGGCGCTCCACAACCTCACCGGCTGCTATCTTGTTGGCTAAAGCTTCAGGGAGGACCCGGATCTTGGACATGGCACCTAAAGAGGCGAAAGGCGAAAGGGGCAAAGCAAAAGGATGAGAAACATTCGGCAATTTGCTAATCCGCTGCCGGCATACAGCTGGCCACAGGGACGGCCAGGTGCTGAACGCTCCTCATTCTGCCCTCGTCCCTTTCGCCTCTTTGTTCCCCAGGAAGCGGATTCCTAGTTCGTCTAGCTGCTTCTTGTCCACTGGCGTCGGGCACTCAGCCATCAGGTCAACGGCACGAGCGGTTTTGGGAAACGCAATGACGTCGCGAATGGAGTTCTCGCCTGCCAGCAGCATCACGATCCTGTCCAGGCCAAGCGCAATGCCACCGTGGGGCGGAGTGCCATACTCGAGCGCTTCGAGAAAAAATCCAAACCGAACCTTTGCTTCCTCTTCGCTGAGTCCCAGGGCCTTGAACACCGTGGCTTGAACGTCCTGGCGGTGAATTCGCACGGACCCGCCGCCGATTTCCATCCCGTTGAGCACCAGATCGTAAGCCTTCGCGCGCACTGCGGCTGGATTTGAAGTCAACTTCTCGATGTCTTCGTCCAGCGGCGAAGTGAAGGGATGATGGCAGGCGACATAGCGCTTTTCGATCGCGTCGTACTCGAACATCGGGAAATCAGTCACCCACAAGAATGCGAGCTGGCCCGGATCGAAGAGCTTTTCGTGTTTCCCAACCTGCAGACGGACCGCACAAAGTGACTCTGCAACCACTTTCTTGCTGCCCGAAATGATCAACAACAAGTCACCCGGCTTGGCCTGCGCATGCCGAGCCATCTCACGGCACTTCTCCTCGCCGAGACTCTTCGTGAGCGGTGACTGCACTTCGCTCTCGGTTACCTTAACGTAGGCCAGCGTGTTCGCGCCGAATACCCTGGCCACGGCGGTCAGATCGTCCAGCTGTTTGCGAGAGTAGCCCGCTCGGCCTGCGACACAAATACCCTTTACCTGGCCCCCGGCTTCCAACGCGTTCTTGAAGGGGATGAAATCAGTTCCCGGAAAGAGGTTGCTGAAGTTGATGAACTCCAGCCCAAAGCGGAGGTCCGGCTTGTCGGAACCGTAGCGCTCCAGGACTTCGCGAAAGGGCAGGCGGCGAAATGGTGTTTGGATGACGGTGCCTTTGACGGCAAAGATCTCCGCAATCAGTGGCTCCACGACTCGGAAAACGATTTCCGGCTGGGCAAACGACATCTCAATGTCTACCTGGGTGAACTCCGGCTGCCGGTCGGCGCGCAAGTCCTCGTCGCGGAAGCAGCGCACGATCTGGAAATATTTGTCCATGCCGGCAACCATCAACAGCTGCTTGAAGATCTGCGGCGACTGCGGCAATGCATAGAAACTGCTGGCATGGAGTCGTGAAGGCACGAGATAGTCACGCGCGCCTTCGGGTGTCGACTTCGTCAAGAAGGGTGTTTCGATTTCATAAAATCCTTGAGCATCCATCAGCTGCCTGACAGCCATGGTGATTTGATGGCGCAGCTTGAAATTGCCCGCCAGCTTGGAGCGACGGAGATCCAGGTAACGATACTTAAGACGCAGGTCCTCTGAAGTGGTGATCTCATCTTCGATTGGGAATGGCGGCGTCTTAGCCTCATTCAAGATGTAGAGGTCGGAAACCAGCACCTCGATCTCACCGGTTGGAATCGCAGGATTAACGGTGTCCGGACCGCGGCGAACTACTTCACCGGAAACTGCTATGACAAACTCCGATCTCAAGACCTTGGCCTTCTGGTGCGCCCCCACGGAGCGGTCGGGGTTAAACAGAATCTGGGTGACGCCCTCCCGGTCACGCAAGTCAACGAAGATGAGATGCCCCATATCCCGGCGCCGGGCAACCCAGCCCATGAGCAACACTGTCTGGCCCGCTTGCGACACCGACAGAGCGCCACAGCTATGTGTTCGTTCCAGCGAATTCAATGAATCCAATTCCAATGATGTCCTCCCCGCGGAATTCCTGGCGACTTGTTCAAGAAGCAACGGTTCTGCTCAAAAACTCCCCTTGAGTCTGCCCAGGACAAGTTTCGACCTCAAGTCGGTCTCGGTGAGTTCTGTCTGCTCGCCACTGGCCATGTGTTTCAGCTGATAGGTTGAGTTCTGAAGCTCCGTCTCCCCGAAGATCAGCACATGTTGGGTTTGCAGCTTGTTAGCCAAGCGCATGGCACTCTTGAGACTTCGCGCCTCGAAATCCAAAACGCAGCGAATGCCCTCCGCTCGCATGAACTTTGCAATCAATGTGGCCTTTTCAAAGGCTGCCTCGCCCAGAGGAGCGAGAAAGAGCTGTGCCGGAGCGGTCTCAGCAATCTTCTTAGTTTCCTGCAATATCAAAACAATCCGTTCTAGCCCGAGTGCGAATCCGAATCCTTTCAGGGGCGGCCCACCTAGAATCTCCGACAGGCCATCATACCTTCCACCGCCAATCAAGGTATTCTGTGCTCCCAGGGCAGTGCTGGTAATTTCAAATGTGGTTCGTGTGTAGTAGTCGAGGCCTCGCACCAGGCGCGGCACCTGCTGATAGGCAATTTCCCGGGCGTCCAAGTAGCCGAGAAACTTGTCAAAATGCGCGCGGCAGCCCTCGTCCAGGAAGTCGGAGATCTTTGGAAGCGAATCGATGATCGGCTGGCAGGATTCCACCTTGCAATCCAAAACACGCAACGGATTGGTCTCGCTCCGCCGCCGACAGTCGGCACAGAGTAATGCTCGCTTCGCGACGAGTGCTTCCTTAAGCTTTCCCAGAAAAGGCGGGCGGCATAGCGGGCAGCCAATGGAGTTCACCAGAAGCGTGTGTTCCGCGATGCCGATCCGCACCAGAAAAAGCTGCAACATCTCCAGAATCTCTGCCTCAATCGCTGGGTTGTCTGATCCGAGCACTTCGGCCCCGATCTGGTGAAACTGCCGGTAGCGGCCTTTTTGTGGCCGCTCGCGTCGGAACATGGGTCCGAGGTAGTAAAGCTTGGCGATCGGCATTTCGTGCCGCAACTGGTGCTCGAAGCAAGCCCGCACTACAGGCGCAGTTCCCTCGGGGCGCAGCGTCAGCGATTTTTCATCGCGATCTTCGAACGTGTACATTTCCTTCGACACAATGTCGGTGTCTTCGCCTACGCCGCGCGCGAACAGTTCAGTGCTCTCAAAGATCGGGGTTCGGATCTCGGAGAAACTGTACAAGTCAAAGATTTCCCGGGCCGTGCTCTCCACGCGGTTCCAGAGGGCTGACTCTGGAGGCAGAATGTCACGTGTTCCCTTGATGGCCTTGATCACGGTAACCTAAGCCTTCTCCTTCAGATAGTTCTCTTTGTATGTCAGGTAATTGTGTGCGTACCGGTCAATGCCTTCGACTTCTGCAGCGGACAACTGCCGGACGACCTTGGCTGGCGAACCGAGCACCAGGCTGCGTGGCGGAACCTTCATTCCCTGAGTAACCAGGGCTCCAGCGCCAACAATCGACTCTTCACCGATGACCGCCTTGTCCATCACAATCGATCCCATGCCGATCAGACAGTGCGACTCGATGGTGCATCCGTGCAAGATGGCTCCATGGCCGACGCTCACGAAGTCTTCCAGAATCGTCGCATTGCGGTCGCGGGTAACGTGCAGCACACAGGAGTCCTGAATGTTTGAGCTGTTTCCAATTCGGATGTAGTAGACGTCTCCGCGAACGACCGTGTTGAACCAGACACTCGAATCGCTGCCGATGACGACGTCACCAATGATCTGGGCGCTGTCTTCAATGAAAGCACCTGGGCCGATTTGAGGGAACTTCCCTTGATAGCCGCGGATCATGACAATTGATGATTTTAGTTCCTGAAAGAAGTCGTGAAGATGGAGGCCGAGTTTGGGATGCCGTTTCGCTGAGAAAAGAAATCTCGTGGCGCTCGGGGAGGAGTCCTGCAGCCTCCCGATAAACAAATGGGAGGCGGAGACGCCTCCCAATGTTAGCTGCAACGACGTGATGAAGCGGCATTCCCCTTACGGCTTGACGTACTTCCTGTAGCGGGCTTCGATGCGCCCCCAGTGCAACTTGCCCAGGAAGTTATCAATGTATTTGGCACGGCCCGGACCATCCTTGTGATAGTAAGCGTGCTCGAAGACATCGCAAGAAATCAGCGGGATGCCACCCCAGATGGCGCCGTACTGATGTTCATCCACAAGTACGTTCAGCAACCGCTGTGAATAAAGGGCATCATAGACGAGCAGGCCCCAACCGCTCAGTTTTGCTGAAATAGCTGCAGCCTTGAAGTCCGCTTTCCAGCTGTCAATCGAGCCAAATTGCGCCACCAAGGCTTTGGACAATTCCGGCGCCTTCGAAGCATCGCCGTCGCCGCCCAGGACTTCCCAGTAGACGTCGTGCAGCAACGCACCCGCGTGATTCCAGGTAAAACGTCGCTTCAACTCGCCAATCTGGCTGTAGTTTCCGTTCGCCTTGGACCGGTCGGCACCTTCCAGCTCCTTTTCAATGTTGTTCAGGAAAGTAACGTAGCCTTTGTGATGTGTGTTGTAGTGCCAATCCGTTGTTTCTGGAGACACCACGTCCTTCAGCAACTCCTTCGCTTCCACATCGGAATAAGGCCGGGGATTAAACTTCCATTCGTAAACCATGAGGGTTCCTCCTTTATCGAGTCAACTCGCAGGTCGATGACGGATATCGAATAACAGCTCGCATGCGCCTGGTTTTCTGCAGGTCACATCCGCCCCCAGTGCGTCCCGTAATACTAATGGCATCGACAGGCATAGTCAACGAGGGTCGGGAAGTGGCATCCGCCGTCGATGCGGGCCTCTGCGGGCCTGGAGTTCCTGCCGGAACCCACAACACTCCTGTGTTAATTCCCTTGAAAGTCATGCTGCCCTTCTCCGCTTGTCGCAACTCGTTCTAAACCGCCCAACGCAACAATGCCGTGCCGACGGTGAACCCAGCTCCAACCGATGCCAGGAGAACCAGGTCGCCTCGCTTGAGCTTCCCCTCACTTAGCGCGTCCTGCATGGCAAGAGGAATTGTGGCCGCGGTGGTATTCCCGTACTTGTTCAGATTCAGAATGAATTGGTCATCACGCAGTCCCAGGCGCTCGGCAGTGCCTCGGATGATTCGGGCGTTGGCCTGATGAGGCAGCAACAGACGCACATCTTGCGGCGTCAACTTGTTCTTATTCAGAATGGTCCGACTGGCTTCTTCCATCTTTCGCGTCGCAAATTTGAAGACCGCTGGCCCTTCTTGCTTGACGTAGTGCAGCCGGTTCTTGACCGTCTCGCAATTGGCTGGCTGCAGGCTTCCTCCAGCTGGCATTTTCAGGTGGGCCCCACCGGAGCCATCCACCTCATGATGGAAATCAATCAAACAAAGCTCTGGATTGCGCGCCGGTTCCAACAAGACAGCGCCGGCGCCATCTCCGAAAATCACACAAGTGGCCCGGTCCTGGTAGTCGATGATGCTGGACATCGTGTCAGAACCCACAACGACAACCTTGGAGTGGATGCCTGAAGCCACGAACGCCGCACCGACTGAAAGGGAATAGACGAAGCCACAACACGCGGCCGAAAGGTCGAATCCCCATGTGTGGGGGATGCCCAGTTTGTGCTGCAACAGACAAGCCGTCGACGGAAACAGCATATCGGGCGTCACCGTAGCGACCACCAGCATTTGGATCTCGGCAGGATCCAGCCCTGTTGAGGCACACAGACGCCGGACAGCCTGCTCAGCCATATCCGACGTCGCTTGGCCCTTTGCGACGATCCTGCGCTCCGAAATTCCAGTCCGCTGAAGGATCCATTCGTTGTTGGTGTCAACCATCTGCGAGAGGTCATGGTTGCTTAAAACCCGATCCGGAACGTAACAACCAACACCGCTGATTTGAACCGGACAAACCTGTTTCATGGGAGAGTGCTCTCCTCCGAGCGGTATGGAATCTATCGAGTCTGCTAATGGCACGGCAGAGGGGGCAAACGAAACGCCCTATCTTAGGGCAAGGGATTTGAAATGTAAACGAGTGGTTGAAGCGACGGAGGGGGCAGGGTTGGGCCTCGACAGCCAACACAGAAGCATTCGCGGATTACTCGACCACCAGGGCGCCTCAGACCAGCGCTCAAGCGCAGAGCGCGCGCGGAATCTACTGCAGCAGCGTGCGAGGCTGCAGCGTCTTCGGCTCCCGGAAGAATCCGTCAATAAAGTTGCGAGCAGATGAAAGATCGGGGCAGCGATTGATCCGGGTGGAAAGATAGTGGCCAAAAAAGAGCCATTTGTGCCCCCAGGCGAGAAACAGTCTCAGGCGCGGCATCTGCTCGGCAGGCGAGAACCATTTTTCCAGTTCGCTGCAGAATAGATTCAAGGCACGATGATACTCACGACCTTCTTCTTCAGGCGTCTGTGGAGCCCGTTCACCTTCACGGCCAGCCGGCGCTGGCAAGCCCAGCTCCTCTGCGGCCTGCCAGAAGATCCAGGGCCGGGCAGTGGACGCTCGGGCCACCATCACGCCATCGCAGCCTGTTATTGCATGCATCTTGAAGATGTCGCTCATTTCCTGAATATCGCCGTTGCCCACAACAGGGATGCGCAAGGCATCACGGACCCGTCCGATGTAGTTCCAGTTCGCCGAGCCGCGTCGGTGGTTCGCCTGGATGCGGGGATGAAGCGTCACCCAGTCTGCTCCGGCTTCCTCGAGCATTCGGGCAAAATCCACCAGATACTCAGGATCATCCGTCATGCCAGTCCTCATCTTCACAGACAGAGGAAGCCGTGTGAGTTTGCGTGTTTGCCGCACCACTTGCTCGGCATAGCGAATGTCGCCCATCAGGGCCACTCCCCAGTTGTGCTTGAGAACCTTGCTCACTGGGCATCCCATGTTGATGTCGATGCCGGCGGGCCGAATCGCCTGCAGTTTTTCCAAAGACCTCTCGATTAGACCCTCATCATTGCCCAGGAGCTGTGGAACCAAGTCGTCCTCTCCGGGCGCCATTTGAGTCTGAGGCGTCTGCCCCACCTCTTCGCCGGGGAGCAGCCGCGTGGAAAGCATCTCCGTAAAGAGCAACGCGCTGGCGCCCGCCGGCAGATAGGAACGGACTACTTGCCGGAAGGCCACATGGGAGAGTCCGGCCATCGGAGCGAACACTATGGGAAAGTCCACTTTCCGGTTATGTCCGAAGATAAGGCGGGCAAGGCGGCTCGAACGAAAGGGTGGTGTGCGAACTTCGAACGGTAAGGCGGGAGGTGTAAATTTCGAAGCAGGAACCTCAAACGCTGAAGCGTGTGCTTCGCTGGAAGAGGAACTCCGGGTCTCAGCTTCAGAATTCGTCATTCGTACTTCGGCAGCTCCATGCTGGCAATCGCTTTCAGGGCAATGGGATTATCGGGGTCCAGATCAAGCGCTTTCACATACTCCTCCAAGGCCCTTGGCTGGTCCCTTTTAGCCATGTAGATGTGACCCAGGTTTAGGTAGGGAAAGTGTTTGGGCTCATAGCGACTGGCTAGTTTGGCGTTCTCCAGCCAGGGAATGGCTTCATCGAGCAGGTTGAGCTGCATGAGATAAACACCAATGTCGTTGTAGGGATTGCCGAAATCCGGGTCGACGCCGATGGCCTTCCGGCAATCCTCAATCGCTTGCTCCAGCATGCCAAGAAAGGAGATGGCCCAGCCTCTATAGGTATAGCCTTCAGCAGTCGGGCAGGTCTCCAGGCTGCGGTTAAAGCAGTCAACAGCCGACTGGATGCGCCCCTCGACCAGTTCCTGCACACCCTCTTGCCAAAGCTCGCGTGCGCGCTCTTGGTTGCCGGATGATGGACTGAGTGTCATCTTGCTACCCACATCGAAGGTCTACTGACTCTTGATCCTTCCTACTTCTTCAAAAAAACCGGAGGTCCCTGGGGAACGGCTGCCCCATCCTTTCGAGGATCAGATCCGGCATAGTTTACGCCACTGCTGTCACGCATCACCGCCTGGCCGCCACCAACCGAGCTGGCATAGGGCGCTCCGACTTGCACCTCGTGACCCAACCGCGTCAACTCGTTCCGCACCGCTTCCGGAACGCGGCTCTCCAGCAGGACGTCACAGCCTTCGAAGGTCTGTTTGGTGAAACGCGGAAACTCGAGGGCCGCCTGGACATTCATTCCAAAATCCGCAACGTTGGCTACAAACTGAGCATGCGCCTGCGCCTGGTTCCATCCACCCATTATACCGAAGCCGATGCGCACACCATCCTTTTCCATGAATGCCGGAATGATGGTGTGCAGCGGTCGTTTACGCGGTTCAAGCTCGTTTGGATGCCCCCGCTCCAGCGTAAACAGTGCGCCGCGGTTCTGAAGCATGAACCCGGTCTTCGAAGGAACCAGTCCGCAGCCGAATCCTGCGTAGTTGCTTTGAATCAGAGAAACAATGTTCCCTTCCTTATCGATTGCCGACATGTAGATCGTATCGCCGCCTTCGAGCTTCGTCATCTGCTTCAATTCCGAAGGCGTGATCCTGCAGCTGGCTCTGTCCGGATGGATCAACTTTGCGCGTTCCTCCGCATGTGGCTTGGAGAGCATCGCCTCTACAGGAACTCTAGAGAAGCGAGGATCGCCGACGTAGCGCAACATGTCTGCATAAGCCAGCTTCTTAGCTTCGATCATGACGTGAAGCGCACGTGCGCTATTGTGGCCGTACTCTCCCAGAGGAAACCGCTCCATGAGGTTAAGCATCGATAATGCGGCAATGCCTTGACCATTCGGTGGCAGCTCGTAAACCTTCCAGCCGCGATAGGTGGTCGTAATCGGCTCAACCCATTCCGGCTCGAACTCAGCCAGATCAGCAAGCGTGAAGGTCCCGTCTGTTTCTTGGGAGATGGCGACAATGGCCTCCGCGACGCTCCCCTTGTAATAGCCATCGCGGCCCTTCTCGGTGATGAGACGGAACGACCGCGCCAGGTCGGGGTTCCGGAAGATTTCACCCACGCGGGGCGCCTTGCCTCCAGGCAAGTAGGTTGCCTTCGAATTTGGATGCTCGCTCAGAAACTGGACCGATGCCACGCTGCCCCACCCGGAGGCGATGATCTCAGTTACGGGAAACCCTTTCTCGGCATAGTAGGTCGCCGGTGCCAGAAGTTTTGAGAAGTCCATAGTCCCGAACCTTCTGCGTAGTGCCTCCCAGCCTGCCACAGCACCGGGAACAGTCACGGAATAGATGCCGCGCTGTGGCATGGCCTTGTGCCCTTTGGTTTCGAGAAAGTCGATCGTCAAGCCTGTCGGCGACCAGCCGCTGGCGTTCAGCCCATACAGCTTTCCTGTCTTGGCTTGGTAGACAATGGCGAACAGGTCGCCTCCAATACCGTTGCTCGTCGGCTCTACCAGGCCCAACACTGCATTGGCGGCAATGGCTGCATCTATCGCATTTCCCCCCGTTTCGAGAATCTGAGCTCCGGCCTCGGAAGCCAGCGTCTGGCTAGTTGCAACAATCCCAAACTGGCTGATGACCATCGAACGAGCCTGCTGCCTTGCCTTCTCAACAGCGGGAGGGGTCTGCGCAAACAGTGCCATGGCTAGCAAAGGAACCAACAAGAAACAGAGTCTCATGCTTCTCTCCTTGGATGCTGATGGTTCAGAAAATTCTCGAAGCCTACGCGAGATAGGAACTATCTCAGCTTGTCGGCGCCCACCGCCAATAGCAAGAGCATGCTGATATACCCGTTCACCGTAAAGAAGGCCGCATTGACCCTGGAGAGATCATCAGGCCGAACCAAGCTATGCTCGTACCACAGCAGGGACCCGACCAGCACTATCCCTGTCAAACTGACCCAACTGAGATTCTCCGCAAAGAACAAAAGCAAGAGCACAAGCATCATCAATGCATGCAGCAACGAAGAGACATTGAGGGCCTTCCGAACTCCCAGCAGCTTCGGCAGCGAAAACAGCTTCTTGCGCCGATCAAAATCAACGTCCTGACACGCATAAATAATGTCAAAGCCAGCGGTCCACAGCAGCACAACGAGACAAAGCAGGATTGGCGTCAACACGACATCCCCGCGGATAGCAATCCACGAACCCAGCGGCGCCATTCCCAGACAGAAGCCTAGAACCAAGTGCGAGTAGCTGGTGAACCTTTTTGTGTAGGAGTAGAAAAACAAAATACCCAGAACGGGAAGGGAAAGCCAGAGACAAAGAGGGTTCAGTTTCCAGGCAGCGGCGACGAAAACGAGAGACGACGAAAGAGTAAAAAGGATGGCAAACGTCCTGCTTAACTGTCCGGCAGGAAGGGCCCGTATCCGCGTGCGCGGGTTCTCGGCGTCTATTGCCGAGTCAGCAATTCGGTTAAAGGCCATGGCAGCGGATCGCGCACCCATCATGGCAACGACAATCCAAAATAGCTTGGGCGCCTCAGGCCATCCCCCCGAAGCGAGGACAGCACTGAGCAGAGCAAACGGCAAGGCAAACACCGTATGCTCAAATTTGGTCATCTCCAACGTGGTCTTTAGACTCTTAAGGAATGGCATGGGCTTGGATCTCAAAAGGCCTGGCCAGAAGGTGCCCCGCTTCGCGGCTTAAGAGGCTTCGAGCTTGCTCCCTCGGCGAATTGAGCATAGCGGCCGGCTTGAAGACTAGGTGTACAGTTTCTCAGTCTGAAACTCCGGCTGGCGCAGTGCTACTGCGCCACTCGGCGGCTGCGACCGCCGTTAACATGGGCCATTTGCTTCCGAGGATGCTGTCTTCGGAATAAGGACTTGATTCAATCACTTTGGCTGCCTTCCCACTGGTAGGCCCCCTCAGGTCTGAGTCCCAGGTGCGCCATCACTCGGTACAAAAATTGGTCGATTGCCTCGTGGATCGAAGCGGGCCGGTGATAGAACGACGGGATAGCAGGGAAAACCGTCGCTCCCGCCAGCGTCAGCAGCCGCATATTTTCGAGATGAATCAAGCTGAACGGTGTGTCGCGAACCACCAGGATCAGCCTGCGTTTTTCCTTCAGTGTGACGTCGGCTGCTCGCTGAATCAAGTCCCGTGAAATGCCGTGCGCGATGGCCCCTAGAGTTCCCATGCTGCAGGGGATGACCACCATGGCGTCCACAGGGTAAGAACCGCTTGCGATGCTGGCGCCAATGTCATTGTTATTCAGGACAGCGATCCTCTCCGGAGCACTGCCCACGAGCTTCTCAGCGACGTTAGCCTGAGTTATCGGGCCGGCTTGCAGCTCTTCGTGCAGCACTCGCAGTCCCGCCGTGGAGGCTACCAGCTGAATCCGGCTCACAGTGGGTTCCACAAGCAAGTGCCTCAGGAACCGCTGTGGATATATGGCGCCACTGGCGCCTGTAATGGCGACCGTGATCTTCATCCTTCATTGGTCATTCATTGAAGCGCACTCAAACTTGCACATGGTACAACAAATGACTGGTTCCCCGACAGATTGAGAAACAATTGCTGGACAAGCCTCGCGGAGAATCGCAAGAATGAGCCGGCTGCTTCAGAGGTTACACTCCAAGCTGCAGTTTCCAATAGCGCATGTTGGATTGAAAACACAATGACTGAGCGCACTCTCAGACAAATTCTCGACGGTGTGCAGGATGGCTCGCTTTCTATTGATGAAGGAATGATCCGGCTGAAGCATCTGCCGTTCGAGGATGTTGGCTTTGCCCGCATCGACCATCATCGTGCGATTCGTCAGGGCTTCCCCGAAGTCATTTTTGGGCGGGGCAAGTCGGTGGCACAGGTCAAAGCGATTGTGCAAAAGATGCTGGCTCATCAGCAGAACGTCCTCGTGACGCGCACCTCACCCGAGGTGTTTCGCGCCGTTAAGAAATTAGAGCGCAAAGCACGCTTTTATCCGGATTCAGGCACGATTGTAATCCGCCGGGACAAGACCCAGCATGGCAAGGGAAAGATCCTCATCGCCTGTGCTGGCACCGCAGACATTCCCGTCGCTGAAGAAGCCCTGGTCACCGCGGAAGCAATGGGCAACCGCGTGGAGAACCTGTATGACGTCGGTGTGGCCGGCATCCATCGGATCCTGAGCGAGCGCGCTCGTCTGACGGAGGCACGGGTCATTATCGTCGTTGCAGGAATGGAAGGAGCTCTGCCCAGCGTGGTCGGCGGCCTGGTCTCGGTTCCAGTGATCGCGGTCCCAACCAGCATCGGCTATGGCGCAAGCCTGCAAGGCATCGCGGCTCTTCTGGGAATGCTCAACAGCTGCGCCTCAAATGTGACGGTGGTGAACATCGATAACGGCTTCGGCGCCGGCTATGTGGCTAGTTTGATTAACCGATTGTAGTTTGTCCCACTGTCCTGACAAACTCGAAACCCTTCGGCCATGGTAACCACGGCCCACGCAGCGGTTACCTTCCTCGGCCTGACTTAACATTACTTAGTAGTCCGTTTGTACTAGCTTCCCTAATCTCACACCTCAATGTACCAGCCTGGAAAATCACGCAGTGCGAAAAAATTCTCTTGAGATCGTCGCCACCCTGCTATAGTCTGCGCCAAATCTCTGCCTTATTTTTCTCTGCATAACTCTCTATACGTGCCTGCCAAGGCACGACGTCGCAA